>Ga0315308_1000062_pt1 | contig 53819 bp, 48 predicted proteins | sample TDP3_MG_FD_203078 | JGI IMG/M metagenome (GOLD analysis project Ga0315308, IMG submission 203078) | Freshwater sediment microbial communities from Lake Towuti, South Sulawesi, Indonesia - TDP3 | ecosystem: Environmental > Aquatic > Freshwater > Lake > Sediment | place: Indonesia: South Sulawesi...
GATGTGTGCCGTAGGATAACCGGCACCTATGGGAGGATGGTCACAAGTCCTTATGGGCGAGGCAGAAGGAGAAGTAGGGAAGGAATAATAACAGGAGAACGCACGAAGAAGAGTTGTTGAAAGCACTGTGCGTTCATGGGAGGTCAATATGGCAGACTATATTGTAGATATGAAGGATATTCAATTTGTTCTTTTTGAGCAGCTCCGCGTCCAGGACAAGGTCCTGAAATTCCCAAGGTACTCTTCATTCTCAAAGGATGATATGGTCATGCTACTTGAAGAGGCGAAGAAGCTGGCCGTGGAAAAGATCGCACCGACAAATCCGATCGGGGACAAAAAGGGATGCAAGTTTGACAAGGGCGATGTGAAAGTCCCTGAGGAGTTCCATGAGATCTACAAGCTTTACTGCGAGGCCGGATGGGTAGGGGCGCATGCAAGCCCGGAATTCGGAGGACAGGGCCTTCCCGGATTCCTCGCCCCGGCTGTAGGCGACATCTTCATCGGCGCTGGCTGCGCCTTCTCCACATATGTCGGCCTTACATCCGCCGGTTCACGGCTCATTGAGACTTTTGGCACGGATCAAATGAAGAAGACCTATGTCCCTCCCATGGCAGCAGGCAAGTGGACAGGAACAATGCTTTTGACAGAGCCGCAGGCAGGGAGCGCCGTTGGAGACATAACAACTGTGGGAAAGAGGGAGGGAGACCATTTCCTCCTGACAGGGACAAAATCCTTCATCACTGCTGGCGAGCACGACCTCTCCGAGAACATCGTTCATCTTGTCCTTTCCAGGACAGAAGGGGCCCCCAAGGGGATCAAGGGGCTGAGCCTCTTTATCGTTTCAAAATATTTGCCCAACCCTGACGGAAGCTGCGGAAAAAAGAACGACATCGTGTGCTCAAGGATAGAGGAAAAGATGGGAATCCACGGTTCATCCACCTGTCTCATGACAATGGGTGACAATGGGAAGTGCGTCGGATACCTCATTGGGGAGGAGGGCAAAGGGATCCAGATCATGTTCCATCTTATGAATGAGGCAAGGATCGGCGTCGGGGTCCAGTCCCTAGCACAGGCATCCGCTGCATATCAATACGCCCTCCAATATTCAAAGGAGAGGATCCAGGGCACGGAGTTCCACAAGCTAAGAGATGTTGACGCTGAAAGGGTAGCCATAATTAGGCACCCGGATGTGAAAATGATGCTTGCCACCATGAAGGCATATGTTGAAGGCATGCGCGCCCTTCTCTATGCCTGTGCCTATTACGGCGACATCGCAGACAGCACATCGGACGCGGATGAAAAGGCAAAATATTTCGGATTTATGGACCTTCTCACCCCGATCTGCAAGGCATATTGCAGCGACATGGCCTTCCAGGTTGCCTGCACAGCCCTTCAGGTTTACGGCGGGTATGGATACACCGCAGAATACCCAGTGGAGCAGCTTGTGCGCGACCTCAAGGTCAACTCCATCTACGAAGGGACCAATGGAATCCAGGCGCTTGACCTCCTTGGAAGAAAGGTTTCATCCAAGGGCGGCCTTCTCTTCATGAATTACATCAATGAAATCAACACATTTGTGGAGGCGAACAAGTCGCACCCAACTCTGGCCCCGCTTGTTGAGGCATTTGACAAGGCCAAGACCTCACTTACAGAGGTCACAATGCACCTGGGCGGTCTCAGCATGGGAGGAGACCAGGCATATCCGGTTCTGAACGCAACACCATTTCTTGAGATGTTCGGGGATGTGGTATGTGCCTACTACCTGCTGGAGCAGGCCGTCATTGCCTCAAAGAAGCTCTCGGAGGGTAATTACTACAAGGAAAAGGTCCAGACCGCAGAGTTCTTCATTAAGAACCTTCTCCCGAGGGTCTTGTGGAGGGCACAAAGCATTGTAAGCGGCTCCAGGGTGCCATTGGAAATGACCTTTGAGCAATAAGAGAGAGAGGGAAACATGGCGAACAATCCGGTCGGAATAAAGGCCGTCGGTTCTTACATCCCTATACAGAGGATTGACCGACAGGTCATCATGCAGGCCTGGGAGTTTCCAAAAGATCTTGCAGTGATGATGGTCGGAGAGAGGAGCATGGCCCACGCCGATGAGGACGTGCTTACCATGTCCTCTGAGGCCGTGCTCAACTGCCTTGAAGGACAGGAGGCTTCAAGCGTGGACGGCCTTTACTTCGCCTCAACCTCCTCCCCCTACTGGGAAAAGGCCACCTCAAGCACTCTGGCTGTCGTTGCCGATTTGAGGGCCGACATCGCAGTTGCAGACTTCGCCAACTCGGTCAGGTCAAGCCACATGGCACTCAAGGCAGCAGTGGATGCAGTGAAGGCGGGTTCGGCTCGAAACATTGTTGTCGCAGCATCAGATATCAGGCTAAACGAACCCGAGTATTACATGGAAGCCATGATGGGGGATGGGGCAGGTGCACTTCTGGTCGGACAGGGCGGCAATATTATTTGTGAGATCCTGGATTACTGCACTGTCAATCAGGAGTTCTTTGATGTCTGGAGGAAGAAGGAAGACTCCTACCTGAACTATGACGATGAACGCTTCGCCAATCTTTATGGTTATCTCAATGTGACAAAGCAAGCGGTGCAGGGCCTCTTGAAGAAATCCGGGCTGAAACCCGAGGATGTGAGCAAAACAGTCGCTTTCGCCCCTCATGGGGCTGCATACATGGCCCTTGCCAAGGGCTCGGGACCACTCGCCATGTCCTTCAACCAGGACCCCCTGCTCATGTCCGTTGGAAACCTTGGGAACGCATCCACATTCCTCCAGCTCGCCCTTGTCCTTGAGGACTCCTCACCCGGAGACAGGATCCTGCTTGTAGGATATGGAGACGGAGCCGATGTTTTCCTTCTCCGTGTGACCGATGGAATAAAGAATCTTCCCAAGAAGAGGAGCATCAGGGACTGGCTCAATTCAAAGAAAATGTTCTCGAGCTACGCCAAATACCTCAAGTACAGGGAGATGCTTAAGCTCAAAGAAGGCATCTGGCCCAAAGATCCCTTTACATCCATCGCTTACCTCTACAGGGAACAAAAGCAGGACCTTGGACTCCATGGAAAGAAGTGCAATAAGTGCGGAACAGTTTGGTTCCCTGCAGGAAGGGTATGTTATGCTTGTCAAACCAAGGATGACTATTCGGATGTAAAGCTGTCGCGGAGGGGAAAGATAGTGACATTTACTGTGGAAAGGGCGATCCCGGCTCCGGAAACCCCTGTTGGTATGACTGTTGTTGACCTGGACGGTGGCGGAAGGTTTCTGACCCAGTTCACTGAGGGAAATGTTGACGAGCTGAAGATCGGCTTGGATATAGAGCTCGGGCTCAGAAAATACCACGAGGCCAAGGGGTTCAACCATTACTTCTGGAAATCGCGGCCTGTGCGATAGCAAGGGGCTTATTTTAAAATAAAGGAGGTATCCAATGGCAGAGAGCATCAAAGATAGGGTAGCAATCATCGGCATGGGCTCAACAAAGTTCGGAGAGAACTTTGAAATGAGCTTCCTGGATATGGCTGTTGAGGCGGCCTATGAGGCATACCAGGACGCCGGAATTGACCCCAAGGAGGTCCAGGCTGGCTGGCTTGGAACATTTGCTCCTGACCAGGCCGGAGGCTTCATGGGTCAGGCAGGATCGTTCCTTGCTACTGCCATTTCGCTAAAGGACAGGCCGGTCACGAGGGTGACGAACTACTGCGCCACGGGTATGGAAGCGATTAGGAATGCCGCATTTGCTGTGGCAGCAGGGGTCTTTGACATTGTCATAGCGGTTGGATGCGAGAAGATGAGGGATGTTGGTCCCCGCGAAAGCCTGATCAAGCAGATAATCACCCACGGCCATCCGATAATAGGGAAAGGTCAGACTGCGCCCGGAATGTTTGCCATGATGGCCACTGTCCACTTCAAGCGATTTGGAACCACCAAGGAGGATCTGGCAAAGGTTGCGGTAAAAAATCATTACAATGGCGTGCGCAATCCAAAGGCCCATTTCAGAAAAGAGATCAAACTTGAACAGGCCCTTAAAGCGCCCCTGATCTCCGATCCGCTGGGGCTCTTTGACTGCTGTCCGACCACGGACGGCGCAGCAGCCGCCATACTCACGACACCAGCTCTCGCAAAGCAGATTAAGAAAAACGGCGAGTATATCCTGGTCAAGGGCATGGGCCTCTCTGTGGTCACAGATACCAGGTATTTCGAGCCGGGCAATGAATACACGGGCTTTCATGCCACACAGAATGCAGCAAAGCTGGCTTACAAAGATGCAGGGATCAAGGACCCGGTAAAAGAGCTTGATTGCGCCGAGGTCCATGACTGCTTCACGATCACGGAGATCCTGAACTACGAAGACCTCGGGCTCTGCAAGAAGGGAGAAGGAGGGGCATTCATAAGGGAAGGACGCTCCGCGCTGAGCGGCGACATGCCTGTGAACACGAGCGGCGGCCTCAAATCCTGCGGCCATCCCATCGGCGCATCTGGTGTTCGGATGACATACGAGATCTACCAGCAGCTGCTTGGAAGAGCCGGCGATAGGCAGATAAAAGACGCAGAGCTGGGCCTTATCCACAATCTCGGAGGGCCGGGCTCTGTGGCATGCGTGGCCATATACGGCCGATGACCGTTGAGGTAAAGTCCCCGGAGACAATGAATCTCCTGGGACTCCTCCTCGGGAAAATTCTAAAGACGAGCCTCCAGGAACCCAAAGGACCTGGGCTGTTCCCCATGAGGGGACAGATCCTTGTGCAGGCCGGAAGGATGGAGGCTCTTGTCGTTTTTTCAGAAAAAGGGATCACGATAGAAAAGCCGCGCGAAGGGCCTGTCAAGGCAAGGGTAAAAGGGAGCATCTCCGGATTAACGGCAGCAGGAACGAGCAGGCTCCCCATCCTTCCCCTGCTCAAGGGAGAGCTTAGCTTCAAGGGCAATCTCCTCTTCCTTTTGCGCTTTGCCCGGATGCTGCGCCCTCCTCCACAAAAATGAGCCTCAGGGATATTGACAAGACAAGAGATGCACTCTTTGCAATAGTAGGCAAGAGAAGGGTCATCTTTGATCCTCTGGCACTCAAACAATATTCCGAAGACATGACCGAGGCCGAGCCGGCCTTCCCTGATATTGCAGTCAAACCAAGGAGCGTTGAGGAAGTCCGGAAGATCGTGAAATACGCAGCCCAGGAGCGGATACCCATCACCCCTGTTGTTGCAGGAACCAACCTCGGCGGGCTCGCCCTTCCGGCAGAGAAAGGGATCGTGATGGACCTCAAGGATATGAACAATGTCGTGGAGCTCAACAGAGAAGAGATGTATGCAATCCTTGAGCCTGGGGTCACATTCGGCCAGCTTAAAGAGCACATGGAGCATAATGCTCCCGAGCTAACCATCGGCTACCCGCTCTCCCCGCCCAATGTCTCAGTCATGTGCAACTGCCTCCTTGACGGCCTTGGCAACCTCTCCCTGAAGCACGGGTCTATGGGGGAATGGATCAACGGAATTGAGGCAGTCCTTCCAAACGGTGAAGTCATCAAGACCGGCGCCGGATCTTTGAGCCCGGTATGGTTCAGCAGGGCCCCTTTGCCCGACCTGACCGGCCTCTTTGTCAACTGGCAGGGCACAACCGGGATCGTCACAAAGCTCGCAGTCCAGCTCTGGCCCAAGCCCGCACAAAGGAAAAGGAGCTTCCTCATGTTCTACAAGGCAGAGGACGGGTTCTCACTCATAAGGGAAATTGCCAGAAGACAGATCGCAGACGACCTCGGTGGGCTGACATGGCCGGCCACAAAGATGCTTCTCGGGGTCAGGAGGCCCACAAAAAGGGATCCTAACGAACCGGAGTTTTACCTCTACAGCGACATCACGGGAAACAGCCGATCGGAGATCAGGCATAAAGAGAAAATATTCCAGGATATCGTAAGGCCCTATCTTAAAAAGATGGAAGGTCCCCTTAATGTGGACGACCTGATCAAGTTCGTCCCGGAATTTGCGCGCTTCGCCGACTTCCCGATGACCCTGGACTTCCTCCTTGAGGAAGGAGGACTAACATGGGTTGGGACCTATGGACCCTCTTCGCTGTGGGGAACGGCCTTGAGAAAGGTGGAGAAGGTCCTGGACAAGCACGGGCTTCCGCATCTCGCTGTGCTGAGGCCAATGAAGGGGGGACATTTCGGGGTGCTTCGTTTCATAACCATTTTCAACAAGAAAGAGCCACAGGAGGTCATCAGGGCACGCAAGGTCAACGAGGCAGTCTGCGATATTGTCCTTGAACTGGGATTTATTCCCTATAAGGCGCCGGCATGGGCCGTCAAGAAGTTCTATGAACGGATGGACAAGCAAGCCATTGAAATGATCAAGAAAATAAAGAATATAATAGATCCACAGAGGATCATGAATCCAGGAAGATGGCTGCTGTAACCTTGAAATACCAGTGTGACACCCCTTTTCCTACATCTGGAGTGTCACCCAATTAATGCTTCTCTAAGTGCTCACTATCTGGTAATCTTTACAAGTTCTTGGTATGGTGGGTGTTGGGATTGAGAATTCCATAAAAGAAATAAATAGGACGTATACAAAAGTAGAAAAGAAAGTAAAAAAAGTAGCAAAGAAAGTTGGAAAGAAAATTAAAAAGATATTTGGATAGTATATAATGGAGGTAATTTTGAAAAATAAATTTATTAACATGATGTTATTTACATTTTATATTCTCAACATATTTTTAATTTATGGATGTGTATGTATTGATTGTGCATCATATGGATATTGGTTATATAGACCTTATTTTACCCCAAATAATTTGATTCTTGTTGGTCTTAATGGAGAAATATATACCCTGAATAAAGATACAGGACAAATATTATCACAGGCATTTATTCCACAGATAAATCCTGGAGACTTTATAATAAGCAGCCCGGCCGGAGAAAATAACGACATATACATTGTTAGCCATGATCAAATGCTGTTTAAATTTTCTCCTGATGGCAATACAATTTGGAGTTTCAATATACATGAAAATTATAAAAAAGATTGCACTTGGAAAAGAATATTGGTATCCCTTCAGTCAATAATAGTTACCAGTTTATATCATGATTGTGGAATTATTGGCGTTGATAAAACAACACCATCAATAATATGGTCCCGTGAAGGAGATTACAAAGAGGCAGGAGTTATTGTAACAGGAACAGATATATATTCGTTCGATACTGGCGAGAAAACACTTCTAAAAATCACAGATACTGGTGAGATATTATTAACGAAGGTCCTATCTACAAATTATTATCCTGCCTTATTAAGCCTCCAACAAGATACACTCTGGATAGGATTATCAAATGATTGGTATGGGCGTGATGGAAAATATTTTTTAATAGGAGTATCCCCTGCTGATTTGACGGAGAAAATGACAACATCAGAGTTTAATAATCATTCTGATATATTGTTTTATAATGGATATATATTTCATTTTGATAAACTAAACGATTACGAAGATCCATTAACTTTAATTAAGAGGAGTTTTCCAGATCTTGATATTTTATTCAAGATAACATCTTTAGGAGATGCAGAAATGATAGGAATAAAAGACAATATGATTTTTATTGTAAGACATGATTACAATTCAATTTCTGCATATGATACGACTTCGGGGAGCCTTATATGGAAGCATGAAGTCCCGGATCGTATCTATCAAACAGCATTAGAGGATGGATTGTATTTAGTTAACACCAAACGAATTTATAAACTCGACAATAAAACAGGCAATGAAATCTGGTGCACTGAAGTAAACCTGCCTGATCCGAATCCGAGCGGCGGATGTTACGCCATTTGGGACAAGAAAGGGCAAGATAATGCATGTAAACCATAATAGATTGAAGAGTCATAATACGATTTTTCAATAGAGTGGAAGAGTAAGAAAAAAGAAATGATGATATAAAAACCCCAATATATGATACCCTGTAAAGCGATAGTATTTATATTGACATGACCCTGGACTTCCTTCTTGAGGAAGGAGGACTGACATGGGTTGGAACCTACGGCCCGTCTTCGCTCTGGGGAACGGCCCTTAGAAAGGTGGAGAAGGTCCTGGACAAGCACGGGCTTCCGCATCTCGCTGTGCTGAGGCCAATGAAGGGGGGCATTTCGGGGTGCTTCGTTTCATCACAATATTCAACAAGAAGGATCCACAGGAGGTCATCAGGGCACGCAAGGTCAACGAGGCAGTCTGCGATATTGTCCTTGAACTGGGATTTATTCCATACAAGGCGCCGGCCTGGGCCATCAAGAAGTTCTTCGAACGGATGGACAAGCAAGCCATTGAAATGATCAGAAGGATTAAAAATCTAATTGATCCACAGAGGATAATGAACCCGGGGAGATGGCTGCTGTGAGGGGCTCAGGTCTTGAAATACCAGTATGACACCCCCTTTCCTACATCTGGAGTGTCACCCAATTAATGCTTCTCTAATCGCTCACGATCTGGTAATCTGTACAGAGACCGCAGTTATCTAACGAAAATTATGAAAAAGGGGTTTTATAAAAATTTTTTAAAAATTTTATTTATAATGTCAGTATTTTCAAATGAATCTTATTCCGCTTGGGATAATGGAGAATATCAAGTATTTACAAATGCCTATACTTTAAGGAGGGGAGATGTTGTTTTCATACCTGTAATGTTAGGAATTTCAGAAAATATTAACCTTGCCATCCCTTCATTCATGTTCAGAGGCACTGAAATAGCTTCTTTCGGCTTAGAAGCTAAATATAAGATCCTGGATATCGATACTATAGCTATTGCAACTGAAACAGGGATTATCTATATACGAGACATATATACATTTGAAGGAATATATTCACGCGGCATTTATTCATATGGCATTCAAGGTGAAGTTCTTCCGCAAAAGGATGTTAACATCCTTTATTGCTTTTTTAAACCAATTGTCACCATCCCATTTAATAAGAGGAGAACGCTTCTTTCTCTTAGCCCAGCCATCTATTACCTTAGATCCTTTGAGGAAAAGGATGAAGAACTGATTAGAGATCTAAGAAGGCTTGGAGTGAGAAAATCAGAGGAATTCAAAGGGGGTTTTAATATAGCGATGGAGCACTATTGGGGAAAGAAGGCAGAGAATCTCATAACATTTGGTGCGAGAGGAAGAAGCGAAGGTCCTTTGCTTAGAGGAGTAAGCATCTTTTATGCCCGTTCAGGAAGGTTTTTAAGGATAATGCCGGGTATCTCATACGACATCTACTCAGGCTTTGATCTCACAGCAAATCTTTGGGTTCATATTAATCTATGGTAAATGCGAGGATATTGCTTGTTCTTTCATTAATCTCTTTTATCTCCTGTTTTAAATGGATAGCGATGGATTGGCCATATATTCCAAATCCTTGTCCAGATACCTATGCCCCTATTGACTTAAAAATTGCGATTACCCCAATAAAAGATGAAAGAGGTGAAATTGTTTTGTTAGACAAAGGGAAATGGGGGGCATATTGCCTTCCGCTATGGCCATATGCGAAGTTAGAATACTATCGTCCAGACGATTCTTCCAATTTTTGGTATTTTGAATCCAAGAAAGAGGGAGATTTCCGAGGGAAATATGCATATAAATACCCCCGAGCAATTACAGATTCCATTAGCAAAGAAGTAAGAGAATGTAAAGCATTTTCCTATGTTCACTTTATAGAAACCGATTCCCCTCAGATCCTCTCTGAATATGACTTGATAATATCAGGGACACTGAGAAAAACCCTTGTCCGCCAGTACCTTATCACATATGGGTTAATGCCGCTTGGGATATTTCTTTGGATCAATGGATTGCCTCAAAAATTTGTTTATTTTGAACTTGAGCTTACTCTTACCCTTAAAGAAAATCACAATGGCGAGCTTTTATGGTCCAAAACGCTAAGGGGAGAAAGAAGTGTGTCGGTAGGGCTATATTACAATGAGGACATTGGAGCTGATCCCTCTTCTGTTTTTGCAGAACTCTTAAGGTCTGAAATGAAAAAAGAATTGCCTCAATTAATAAAAGCTATCGAGGATTGGACAAAAGGTCGATAGTGAAACATAACAACAGGCACGGGCTTCCGCATCTTGCAGTCCTGAGGCCAATGAAGGGGGGACATTTCGGGGTGCTTCGCTTCATCACAATATTCAACAAGAAGGAGCCACAGGAGGTCATCAAGGCACGCAAGGTCAACGAGGCAGTCTGCGATATTGTCCTTGTACTGGGATTTATTCCATACAAGGCGCCGGCATGGGCCGTCAAAAAGTTCTATGATAGAATGGACAAGCAAGCCATTGAAATGATCAAGAAAATAAAGAATATAATAGATCCACAGAGGATCATGAATCCGGGAAGATGGCTGCTGTAGCCTTAAAATACGAGTGCACAATATGCGGTTATATCTATGATCCGGAAAAGGGCGACCCCGAAGGGAAGATTCCACCCGGAACCGCCTTTGCTGACCTTCCTAAAGACTGGACATGCCCCCAATGTGGGGCGGATAAGGACGAGTTTGTTCCTGCTACTTCGTAGATGTCCCCGACATACGCCTACATAACAAGGCTCCTGACAACAATATTAATATTATGCTTTATTGCCCCTGAGGCGAATGCCGCCCTTCGGTTGGGTAGCGAAACACTTCTTCGCCTCGAGGACGCAAACCAGCAGGCTGCCACATACCTTTCCGCCCCCCTTTATGAGTTTCTCGACCTAAATCTCGGAAACCTCTGGGGGCACAGGCTGAGTTTTTCAGCGGGGGGGTGGTTGCGTTTGGGGATTGGAGAAAAGACACTACCGGACAGAAACAATGGAAAACTCTCCTATGGAGTGCTGCAGTTGGATGCCGCCCCTGTGAGGGCGAGGCTCGGCAGGCAGTTGATAACAATCGGCGGCATGAACGAGCCGTTGGACGGAGGCGCCCTTGAGCTCGGGCTTCCGGCTGGGGTGGGACTCGCTGCCTACGGCGGAAAAGATGTGAACGATATTGATAAAACGACCTGGGGTGGGAGATTGGGATGGAGCTGCGGGATTCCCGCTGAAATCGGTTTAAGCGCACTAATGAGCAGTGTGAACGACGACAGGGACAGGGAGCGGGTAGGTGTGGATGCCGTCCTGAGGGCATGGAGCTGGTTGGAGATCGGCGGCTGGGGTTACTATGATTTCCTGATGCAGCGCACTGCAAGTGTTCGCGCCTCGATTAGATTCAAGCCTCTTGTCCCCCTCTTCCTGGGCGTGGAATACGACCAGAGCGACCCGGCTGCATTCCTCGGAGCAACCTCCCTCTTCACGGTCTTTACCGACAAACCATACCGCAGCGCCAGCTTTCGCGCCGAATACACAATCCCCGTCCTCGAACTCATACCTGCGGAACTGACACCCTACGAGATCATTGAGCGAATCGTTCTCGCCGCCGAGGCACGCAGATTGTGGTATGAATCGGAACCGGGCGCATGGCGCTCGGGGGGAGAGGTCAGGATTTATTTCACGATGGATGCAAAGAGCTTTTTTGCGCTGGGCGCATGGCGCCAGGCAGAGCCTGAAAGGGGATACACCGACATGAGGGGCGCAATCCTCTACTGGTTCACGGAGACACTCTACGGATTTGCCGAGGGCATCGTTGACATGTATGACCACGATATACGGGGTTATAAAACCGGCCTGATGGGACAGGGGGGAGCGGGATACAAGTTAAGCCTCAGGCTGCGCCTCCAGGCATCAGGGGAGCTGAGGTCGAACCCACTTATGGAGCGAGAGGGACGGGCTATGATCAAGGTCGTATGGGAAGCCCTATGAGAACATCAAGGGTCATACTGGGGGCGGTGCTTGTGCTCGCAGGATGCGCATATATCCTTGCACGAAGGGATGTTCTTCGCTTCTCCCATTCCAGGCACTTTGAATCCGAGATCGGCTGCCCTGCATGCCATGAAGGTGTAGAAAAATCAGAGACCGGGGGCCGCCACCTCCCTGCCATGGACACCTGCCGGGAGTGCCATGAGGAAGAGGTGGTCTCCAAATGCTCCTACTGTCATTCGCACCCAGACCACGCAAAGGCAATACACCCGAGCATCACCGATCTTGTCTTCTCACACAAGGCCCACATGGAGCGCACCGGTGACGACTGTTTCACCTGCCATCCGGCGAAGAAGTCCTCAAAAAGCCTTGACCGTCTCATTCCTCCAATGAAAACCTGCGAGACCTGCCATTCCGAAGAGATTGGCCGGCTGGATTGCACATTCTGTCACAAGGATCTCTCCATGCTCGCCCAACCCCCGCGCAGCTTCATGGTGCACCGCCAGGGATGGCAAAGAGACCACGCAGCCCTCGCCCGCCCCCAGCCAGACATCTGCGCACGCTGTCATGACCGTTCCCACTGCGCCTCCTGCCACAGCCGTGTGGAAGAGATCACGATCTATTCTCGCAGCCCCGAAGGTGTGGCAAGACAATATATACACCGTGGAGATTGGATCACGCTTCACGGGGCAGATGCACGGCTGGACCAGGCATCGTGCCTGCGCTGCCACGGGATCAAGGGATGCGAGGAATGTCATAAAAGGATGAAAGTATCACCGACCGGGCCGCAAGGCATACACCGCCATCCTCAAGGGTGGCTTGTTCAGGGCAGTCCTGATTTCCACGGAAGGGCAGCCCGCAGGGAGATCGCTGCATGCGCCTCCTGCCATGATCGCGGGACCCAGTCCAACTGCGTGACTTGCCACCGAAGCCGTCCAGGGGCCCGGAGCCCTCACCCGCCCGGATGGAGCTCCCCACTGGATCGGACAAGGGCGCCGGCATGCTCCCCCTGCCACAATCCCCCTCACCAGTAGACCACAATTCCATGTTTCTTCACTTCCTCTGAGAGGCTGAATTTCTCAGGGGATGTTAATTCCTCAGGGGTGAACCCGAATGGCTCGATGTCTTTAGGTTCAGGAAGTTCAACAAGATGGACAAAGTCCAAAAGGAGGGACATCCTCTGCACTTCGTTCATTCCTTCAAAATCATCTGAGACAAAAGCCAGGTCAATATCACTCCTGTCCGTGGCTGTCCCCCGAGCATAGGAGCCGAAGAGGAGGACCTTCTTAACCCTCACATTCCCATCCATATGAGAGACTATCTTTTCAACTATCTTTTCAATGTGACCTTTTGTGAAGACCATTCTAAGACCCTGCCTGTATATTCCAGAAACTTTTTCGCCCGTTCCTTTTTATTTCCTGAGAGATGCCTCCTATACTCGGTATATCGTCCAACGATGTAATGGAGGGTCAGATCCTTCATTAGAGCTTCTTCTTTATCCCCCGTATCTTTCAGGGAGATTACGGCGAGCTTAACAAGGTCATGAATATAAGGGGGTGATTTTTTTGTTGTATGCTGGATTACTCCCTTTAGTGCCTTTTCAACTGCCTGCTGGCAAAAATACGAGGAGTAGAGAAATCTGCCCCCGGAAAACAGGAGGGCGGCAGCATCCTTATCCTCTTTGGCGATTTTTATCCACTCCCGGGCCTTCATTTTCTGAATATAACACAATTCAAAAGAATGATGAAACCAATGAATGAGTCATGATACGCGGACTACCCGAGATTAATATCAGTCCTTTTTTCTTTGCAACTATTATGGTAATATTCCCATTCACGGGAGGTGCATATGAAGGCAGAAGGACCGCTGGTCTCGTCTTTTATAGGTGGTTTGATCTGCACAATGCTCCTGTCCCTGCTGGTCATCGGCTGCTTCAAGTTTGACAATGGCGAATCCGGAAGCCCGGCGATTGATACTGGAACCATCTTCGGGACGGTAACGGATTCAGACACCGGTGAGGGCATAACAGGAGCCACTGTATCATCCGACCTCATTTGGACAAAAACGGACAGCAGCGGGCGGTTCACCCTTCCCGACCTCCCCGTAGGCGCCTACAAGCTCACGGCATCTGCGGTCGGGTATAATTTGGCCACAAGCGAACTCATCGGTGTCATTGCGGGCCAGTCCGTGTCCGTAAATTTCGTCCTCAGCAGGATCGTTGCGGGAAACCAGGCCCCGACAATCAGCATTGCGGGGCTGAACCAGGTCGGCTTCGGGACTGTTGTGAATCTCTATGCACCAGCGTCTGATCCTGACAACGATCCTCTCACCTTTGAATGGAGCCAGGAATCCGGGCCCCCTGTAATGGTGACGAGCAGCGGTCCCTCTGCTTCCTTTACAACAAAAAATCTCATTGATCTGAATGCGCTTGAGGACCGCTTTGGAATCGTAGGGCTGAGCGAGGAAGGGCGCGGAAGCTATTCAATTAAGGTAGTAGTCAGCGACGATAAAGGGGCAAAGTCTTCGGCCACAGCATCGGTCACTTCAGCAAGCCCCTCTGCTGGAATCAGGAATGTTCCAACCGGGATCGCTCTTTATCTAAACAGCGGCCATGCAGACCCCAACCTATGGTCATGTGTAGGCCCGGGCGGCGCTTGTTCACCCTCCCAATTCGGCAACGGGGGCACAAGGACACCGCGACTGCTGCCTGACACTGTAGGCTCTTACACACTAACAGAAGGCGGAAACACCATATCAATCACGGCTGGAACATGGCAGGGCATCATCGGCCAGGAGAGCACATGTCAGGCATGCCATATCGGAGACCTTGATAAATTCTCGGAATGGGCAAACACAGGGCATGCCACGATCTTCTCCGAGGGAATAGACGGGCTTCTGGGCTACTACAAAGACTACTGCACCAGGTGCCACACCGTTGGATACGATACATCTGCAAGCAACAATGGATTTGACGATGCCGCCTCAGCTAACAATTGGGAATTCCCATCTGTCCTCCAGGCAGGTAACTGGGCAAGCATGCAGGCCAATTATCCTGCAGTGGCTCGGCTCGCCAATATCCAGTGCGAGAGCTGCCATGGGCCGCAGGTCGCCGCCACCCATTCAAACTCCACGATCAGCAGGTTTGAATCGGCAAGGATCACATTCGCGCCGGGAATGTGCGCACAGTGTCACGATGCCCCGCCAAATCATACATTTATGAACGAGTGGCAGGGCTCTGGGCATGCCAACCTCGGCCTCTCGCAGGAGGAGGCCACCTGGGAAAATAGGGGGAGCACTGCCGCCCACTGCGGACGCTGCCATTCCGGCCAGGGTTTCGTGAAGTGGCTGCCCCAGGTGACAGGCGGAAATCCTGGAAACATCACACCGTTTAACCTGGCCGTGTCTATCCAGACCGGCCTGACCTTCACATCTGTCCAGCCTCAGACCTGCCAGGCATGCCATGACCCGCATGATTCAACATGTCCGGCCCAGGTCAGGGTATACGGCGACACTCCGCTGCTTCCCTCTGGCTTCTCTGCATCGGGGCTGGGAAGCGGGGCGCTCTGCGTGATGTGCCACAACACAAGAAACGGTACTGAGCCGACATCCGGGTTATGGGCAAACTGCAATCCGACAGGGACTACCTATCTTCATGAGGACGGCGACCCATGCGGAGACGCAAATGTGGCCGGGACTGGCCCAACTGGCCCTGCAACCCAGTATTCAGCTCCACATATTGCTTCCCAGGGGGATGTTTTGATGGGAAGGAACGCATATTTCATGGGTGCTGCCGGCACACCGCACCTTTCAAAGCACTCAAATGTCGCCGAAGCCTGTGTTGGCTGCCATATGGAGTTGAACCCGGACGGGGTGCATGTATTCAAGATCGATCCTGCGAAGAAGCCCCAGGTCTGCGCCAACTGCCACGGAAGCACAACAGGCGAGGGCCTTAAAGCCCAGGTGGAGGGGCTTCTGGATCAACTTGAGGCAAAAATTGGCTCCAAAATTGCAGGCGTCCTCACCGGAAGTACTCTCACATACACGGTAAGGGCATGGGATCCAGATACCGGCTGTTACTCCTCCTCTTCCTCTACCAACTCAAATGTCGTCATAGTCCAGGATGCGGTCGGTGTGGAGATTTCCGAGATATCGGGTCAGTATGGCATTAAAATAAACCTTGCCGCCGTCGCCACCATAACATGGGATGCCTATGGGAGCTGCGTCAGCGGCACAACCGTTACAACAACGGTTTATGCACAGCTTGGCTCTATAAAAGATGGCTCAAGCGGAGGAAACAAAATATCGCTTTCCGATAATGTGATAAAGGCGAGCTGGAACTACTATCTGATCGAGGATGAGCAAAGCCACGGTGTCCACAACCCTTCATTCGTTGTGGATGTCCTCTGGAACTCCATTCAGGCACTGCCGTAAGAGAAGACCATCCAGAATATTTAATGGCAAAACTGGCAGAGCGGATAGGATGAGGGGTTAAGGGAGAATCTCGCACGCTGGTCCTCGTGGCAGCCCCTGCAGTTGCCGTCCCCATTGGTGAATACATATCCTCCGTGGCCCGACGATCCCCAATCCGGAGAATGCGGATACAGGCTGTGGCACGAATAGCATGACACACCTGTGTTCCGTCCCAGGTAATCCCCGCCGTGGCAGCCCCCGCACACAGAGGGCCCTCTCATTGAATTGACAACATCCCCATGAAATGCCCCTGAACCCCTCTGAGTCCACTGTGCTCCAGGATGGGGGTATGTAGAATGACAGTCCGTGCACGAAACCCGCAGCGTCTTCATGGTCATTCCTGTAGTGTGACATGAGTAACACGGAGAATTGGAATAGTCTCTGACCCCCGGGTAAAGGCCGTGGCTTGCAATCCAGTCCTGCCAGCCGGGCATGGGATGAGGAAAAGGATGGCACCCATAGCACGACACCCCTGTGTCGCCTCCAACGAAATCATCCCCATGGCATTGTGCACAGGAGGATGTCACTTCTGTGACCGTTGTTGATGCCGTTATGGTGTATAGACCGTGGAGAGAAGGGGCTATCCAACCCGATCTGTGGGGATATGAGGGATGGCACGATCCGCAGGAAATACCGGATACCCCGCCGAGGTAGTCATAGCCGTGACAGGAGGCACAGTCCTCTGTCTCCACCTTGATAGCGGTGAGGCCGTGCATCCCCTTTTCCTCCCATCCATCAGGGTGAGGAAATGGAACCGCTCCGGCCCGCCCCTCAAGGCCCTCCTTCCTCGCCTCGCTGCACCCGATGAGCGCCCAGACAAGCAAGGGCGCAATTAAACGGAAGGAAATGGCCATAAAGACTATTCAACAGGCACAACGAGGCCGCCCTTTGGAATAACAATTGTCCCGGCAGATGGGCCTGCATGGACCCCGGCTGTCTTCAGGGCCTCTTCTATCCCTGGAGAGTATTCACAGAAGGTCTCAGCCACCCTTTCCTTTGGAAGTGCTGAAACAAGGATGATCCTGTGTTCTGCCGGGAGCGCCGGGCAAAGCCCCATCCTGTATATGACCTCGTTCACGATATTGAGGGGGCCGATCCCCTCATGGCACTCGGCAGCAAGGACAATGACCCCGCCGGGTTTCAGGACGCGTGCTGCCGGAGCAACAAGCTTTGCTGCCTGGTAAAGGTTCATTGAAAGCGGCAACCCATCCGAGACAACAACGATCTCGGCCTTGCCGGATTGGACCTCACAAACCTTCTTTGCCCACAGGACGCCCTCGCGATGGGCAGTAACGACATCCCCTGCCACTGCCTTAACCGCCTCTCTGCTCTCATTCATCACGACATTAAGCATGAAGTTTTGCCCTGCAAGCCTGGCCGCCTCTTCCATGTCCTTACGCACAGGGTTTCCTTCCACCGCTCCCAGCCTTGCTCCCGGCATGGATTTCATCAGGTGGTTGGCCCCTGTTGTTAAAAATGAGGAGACCCCTGGCAGTATGCTCTTTGCTCCGCCGGAATATCCTGTGAAATAATGCGGCTTGATCTGGCCGACCAGGATCTTTAAATCCGTCTCAGCCACCGCCTTGTTGATCTTTACATCTATGCCGGCGCTTGTCTTTCCTATTGAGATTGTCTCGCCGGCCATTGCATCATGGCTTACGAAACGGAACCTCTTCGCAAGATCGTCGCCCAGCCCAAGGGACTCAATCGGGGAAGGAGGGTGATTTCCGCTGGCGCTCACAAGGACAATGTTTTTATCAGGGACGGCTGAAAGCTCCTCGAGGACCAAGAGGATCATCTCGCGCCTCGGGATGATCCGGGTCCTGTCGCTAATAATTATGGCCACACGGGAGTCCGGACTGGCTATGTCTTTGATCCGCGGGCTGTCTATCGGAGATGCCAGGGCGCTGCGGAGCTCTGCAATCGTGTCGGGCACTCCTGGAACATGATTGGCTTTTAGGATATTGACAAGCCTGTCCGGGGTGCTCATCTTCAAAGGGGAGCGGCCGTAGGCAAGGGTGATAAATTCGTCGTTTCTGGATTTCATTGGGGTCCCAACCCTCTCATCTTCATGACTGCCTCCATGTTTGTCGGCACCATGTCCTGCTTGTCTATGAGGACCTCAATGAGTGCAGGAGCATCTGTGGAAAGCGCCTCTCCGAGCACCCGGCCCACATCCGTGGCACTCCTGATCCTGAAGCCTTGAATCCCGAAGGCGTTGGCCAGAGCCATCATGTCAGGGTTTCCATGCTCGGTTCCGTAGCTTGCCCCGCCGAGAACCATCTGCTGTGTAAGCCAGAGGACCCTGTAGGAGTTGTCGTTGATCACAATAATCTTTACGCCAATTTTCTCCCGAACCATTGTCTCCATGTCCTGAAGGGTCATCATAAAGTCACCGTCGCCGAGGATTGCAAAGACCTGTCTTTCAGGATATAGGAGCTTGGCGGCAAGCGCCGATGGAAACCCAAATCCCATGGCTCCGAAGTTGTTAGAAGAAAGGAAGGTCCCAGGCTCGTAGCAGGCGAGGTAATCATTGGCATAAACAAGATGGACACCCTGCCCCGTTGTAATGATGGCATTTCTTGGAAGCATGCCCCTCAAGGTTTTCATAACAAAACCGGCAGAAACAGGGTCGCGATCCGGGCTGGCTGACGAGTCAAGCATGTCCTTCCATTGGATTTTTTTCTCCTCAAGCTCCTGCTTCCATCCGGTCATTCTTGCCTGCAGTGCATTGGACAAACCCATTCCCAGCAAAAGATTCCTTGCTGCCCGGATGAACACAAGTGCATCTCCATGTATTTTATGCACAGCCTGGGGCCGGCGCTCCCTCTTGAGCGCATCCCTGTCCGCATTGACAATGACGAGTTTCCCAGGCACATCCCAGGTCTGCGCATAGGTAGTTGTCTCGGACAAGGTGGCTCCAATTATCAGGATCACATCTGCGCGGCTGAGAGCATGGTCTGCCACAGGGTTCCCGCCTGCAAAACCCGCCCGGCCGTAGCACAGGGGATGGTCCTCAGGGATGCTTCCCCTTCCGTTGCCGGTTGTAACAACCGGAACACCGAGTGTATCGGCCAGTCTGACCAAGTCGGGCGAGGCATTTGACTGGACAACCCCTCCCCCTGAAAGGATCACAGGCCTTTCAGAATTGCCAAGCGCTGTTAATGCTTCCCTGACATCCTCCTCGTTGATCAAGGGAGGAGACTCTGCCTCGAGGTTCAGCTTCCCAAGGTCAGGCGAAATTTCCTCAAGCCAGATGTCCTCAGGAATTTCCAAAAGCACTGGTCCCCTCGGAGGGCTCAATGCCTGCCTCCATGCTGCTGCAAAAAGCTCTGTTATTGTGCCTGCCTCTTCTACCCTGTATACGGCTTTGCAGATCGGCTTGAACACATCCCCGTGCTCAACCTCAAGAAATCCGCCAAGCCCACGGAGCTTGCGCGCAACAGCGCCGGAAACTGCCACCATTGGGGATGAATCCTTCCAGGCAATGGCAAGGCTTATGGCTGTGTTCAGGGTGCCTGGGCCGGAGTGGCTGACAGAGATCCCGGGCCTTCCTGTCAGCCTTCCCTCTGCATCGGCCATGCTGGCACAGACCTGTTCATGGCGGCATGAGATATACCTGATCCTTTCGCGAAATTGATAAAGGGCATTAACGAAGGAGACAACTGAGGTTCCGACTACACCATAGACCTTCTTCACCCCTGCCGTCTCCATGCATGCAGCAAGGGCTTCAGCGGCTTTCATGATTACATTATTGTGGGGATATACATTTTAGTCAATCACATATAATCATTGCGAGCCCGTCATGCACCAAAGGGGCATGAAACCTCAGGCTTAAAAACGGGCGAAGCAATCCCATTTTTAGAGATTGCTTCGTCACTTCGTTCCTCGCAATGACAATATTTTTACGAGACTCCTCGCAACGACACAGATACGGGACTATTTCCCGTAATTGACGAAGTTCGATATTGAGAAGAGCTGCGGGTCTATGTCAATATTGAATATTGTCGGTGTAACCTCCGCATCTGTCCTGTCGCTCGTGGAAGCCCTGTTCTGCTTCTCGTCTATCAGGCAGGAGATCTCTGCTGCCGGGGCCGTCGTTAATCCGTCAGGAGACACATAATAGCCCTGCGTCATTACCTGTGTCCTCCAGTAGGTCCCTGCCCTGTCCCAGCCGAGCTTCATGTGGATCCTGTATGTCTCCCTATCAATGATAAGCTGCTGCGTCCCTACGCTGTAATAGGGGTCTCTTGATTTCCCCTCCACGATGAACACGGGGCGCTTGACCCATATTACATTGGTTGGCCACCATGCTGCGTGGGTCCTGGGCTCCTCCTGATATCCCCATGTGGTCTTGAATCTGGGCTGCATGAACGCCTTCTTCCCCCTTCTCGGTATGGCCTCTCCCTTCTTCGGGAAAGTGACAGATGAGGAATCTGCGCTATCCGGAATATAGGCCAGGAGCATCTCTCCAGTCTTCAGGAGCTTCCAGTCGAAAAACTCCACCTTGCCCGCATAGCCGTTTACATCGTCGGTCATATAGTCTGTTGCTCCCACGGTATCCGAGCGATTGGCAGCCGATACCCTCCGCACACGCCTGAGGGAGGGGACATAAGCCCAGATAGAATCCCACTTGCCCGGGTCCTGATAGCGCCAGGTGAGGTTGACAGTCCCGAAGATGTCTGCTGGTGAAAGGTAGATTGACAGCTCCTTATAGGTAATTCCCTCTGCCTTTACCTTGCCCGGCCGGAAATCATTGGAGACCCTTGCCCCACGGGCGATAACAGAGACATCAACCGTGTAACCCTTGAAGGTCTTCAACAAGAACATGACCTCCTGTGCCAGGGTCTGAAACTCAGAGGCTGCATAGTTCCACATGATCTTTGCCCCTGCCTCAGGATCAGATGTGTCCAGATCCGGGAATGGGTATCCGGGTCCCAAGGTCGGCCTCTTCCCTGATTCGTCCACTATCCCGCCGCGCTTGTCCAGCTTGTATTTGCCCTTATTGGCCTCACTCGCCTCATAGAATGTCTTGCTATAGACAGAGGCCAGGCTTGCAGGGGAGATCTGACCAATCTTGATGATATACTCCCCTGTTTTTAACCGCTTTAAGACGGCCTCCGGGACAAGGTCACTGACAAGATCCGCATTTTCCTTGGTAATTACTGTGCCCGGAGATAACTCTGCTCCCATTGCAAAGGGAGAGGAAAAGACAAGGAGCAGGAGCGGGGCCAGGATCACAGTCATTCTGAAATATCGGCTCTTCTTCATGGCTCAATCCTCCATTCTATTGTTTGAGAAACACCGTGAGGCTGACCGCATGGGCCTCAACATCTTTATCGGCAAACCAGAACTGATGGTATTTGTTGACCGACCAGAGCTGGCGCATCTGATCGTCATAATGCTTGCTGCTCGGCCTTGCGACCTGACCGCCAGGGATTGCGCTGTAAACCTTGATTCCGTCTGGATCCAGCTCTGCAACCATCCTGTATGACGGCCCGCTGGAGTAGGTGAAGCTGCGCGGGGAGCTAACGGTTGCCTTTGCCACACCGGGATCCGCTGAATCCACACCAAAGTTGCCGCCGTCCCTGGGGAAACCGCCGGCATAGAACATGTCATATGGCGACGGTATATCCAGCAGGGACATCCTTGCAAGGCTCCTCAAAACGACCTTGTGGAGCTTGCCCCAGAGCCAACCTTCAACATCCGAGCTGCCAAAGCCGCCTGTCAACCTGTCGCTCTCGGGATCCAGGACCTGGGGTTCGGACAGGGCCTGGACAGCCTCTGCGAATGCCCTGACTATAATCATGTCCCGTGTTTCTGTCGTTGGGGCTGTCCCAATGTCATCCCAGAAGTAGCTACTCGCCACCGGCCCATGTCCTGTAAGCTGGCACGGTTTCCCAGGGGTGGTAAATCCACAACCCGGACGGAATGTAATGTTGTAGAGGGCCTGACTTAGCTGGTCTCCTCCAACAGTAAAGCTCTGTCCAAATGTCTGGTCATCAAAAGTATCGTGGACAAAGTTTCCGAACCATGCGTGAAAGACAGAAGCAGCAGCTGAATTACTCCGTACCACAGGGTCTTTAGACCCTACAGGGCCGCTTGGGGTCATCTCAATCCCTGAAGGCGTTGAGCAGTCCCAGGTCTCAAGGACTTCAAGTGCATCAGACGCCCCTGTCGGCATGGTCGTTGTGGTGCAATAAGACGCAGGGCTTGCTGTAAAGCAGGCGCCGATCGTGGCAGTCAGTAAGGGGAGGAAGTCCTCGCATGGGCCCAGGTATGAGTCGGCCTGGATTGACATCATGTCTTCCACTGAGATTTTTTTGCCCGAGGTCACAAGCTCCGTGATACGCTCCCCGATCCGCCATGCCCTGTATCCGATGTCATAGTATGTGCCGTGATAATAGGGCACAGAGGCAGAAGGCCCTGGGGGCAACGGGGCGTTGTTAGCAGTAACGATATAGCCTTCAGACGGGTCCAGAAGCTGTGGAAGGGTTTCAAGCGGCTGAAATCCCTGCCATTCACAAGATGGAATGAAGCCCGGCTGTGGAAGATATGGCGGAGCAGACATGCCAGCCAAAGCCTCTGACTGGGCATTGCATGACACCACATCCTTGATTGGAATCCACGCCATTGGGAACCATCCGATGCTCCCATTCATGTCAGCAACGAGGTGATTCTGGGCGCCAACGCTGAAGTTCTGCGCAGAAAGTTTGAACTCACTGGCGTTCTTTGCTGTCCAGTAGCCAAAGAAGGCCCTTAGCTCTGTGGACGGCTCAAGCCCTGTCCATCTGAAGCTCACGAGGACATCTGTTGGACCATCCACCGCGGTGGCCGTCAGTGTTGAAACAATCGGGCGGTTTACCGGATTAACTGACTCAATGCCCTGCACTTCGTAATAGGTAACAGGAAGCAGGCACACGCCCTTTGACAGGAGCAAAGTGCTCGGCGTGCCGACATCAACAGGATATTCGGCCTCAATGCCATCAATGATTGTTTGATCAATGGCGCATGGGTCTGTTTGTGACTTGTCAGCATCATACATGAATTGTTCAGTTGGCGTCCTCTTTACTACATCACAGAACCCACCGGGACATTTTGAAGGGGGCGCGGAAGGTTTGTAGACCTTCCAGGGCTTCGGTACTATATAGGGTGGTTCTGTTGTATTGGTTGTCAGGGACTCTATATAAAAATCAGTGACATCGTATCCTGTTGTTGTCTCACCCCAGGCCAGATCTTCATTAAACCCGATTACCACGCCTGGATCGGGTGGGAACATCACCCCTGCCATGTTGTATTTTCCGCCCTGCTTCTTTGTGTTGAGATGCACCTCGTGAAAGATCGGAGGCTGTTCAAGGCTAAGATGGGGATCATTGGCAAGGAGCGCATGCCCTGAGGCTGTATTGGCAGGAGCAACAGCCCAGGAGTTGCTCATTCCCTTTGGGCCGAAAAGCCTGTTCCTCAGGGATTGAATCCTCTCAAGCGCCTTGATCTTCCCTGCATTTATTGACTTTCCTGCAATGATCGGAGGCGCTGTGCCATAGGTGGTCGGAAGTGAAATGGTTGTCCCCCTGACTGTTGTGGGAGTGAAAAGGTCAGCGGTCATTCCCATCGCAGTCTGAGTAGGGTTGGAGGCTCCTATTGCCGTATAATAACCTTTTAAGCTCTTCATAATGGTCTGGAATGCGATCCCCTTATCTCCTTCGTTGTCAAAACTGAGGTCCCAGGTCATAAGCCTGGCGAACGCAATAGAATCTTGCGGGGTCCAGGGCAGATCCTCAAACCTTGATAGGTTCGTGAAACCAAGCCCGAGGAGCTCAAAGGGCAGATCCTCCCACTTGGCTGTTTTTATGTAAGCATTCACACCATCTGAATGGGCCTGAAGGGTAGCCCGGTCCTCAGAAGAGGCTGCATCCCATATCTCCTGCGCAATGGTGCCAAATTTGAAGAGCCGGACAGCTACATCAGTAACGAGTTGATCGGTCCCCGCAAAAAGCCCCAGTTGCCCCTGGGCTGCAGCCCTGAGCAGGAGCATCTGGAACAGGCGGTCCTGCGCATGGAGATATCCCTGGACATAGAAGAGGTCGTGGTCATTGTCTGCGTAGATGTGCGGGACACCCCATTCATCCCTGGCAACCTCCACTCGGCCCCTGATGCCTTGCAAGGAGATCGTTTCAGTAACATCCACATTGAGGAATTTCCCCTTCTCCTTCTCAGTGGTGCACGAGAAGGTGAGTAACCCTCCAATAACTACAGCTATCAGACATGCGATGTGTGTAATTTTTCTATTCATGGCAGCCTCCTTAAAGGACAACTTCAAGCTTTAACATCACATTATCCCTGTCCTTCAAGAACCCGATGCCGATGTAGTCCCCTGCAATATAATTGTATTCCACGCGGATTCGGATTGGGTCCCAGAGGTAATTTAATGCTGGCTGGAGCAGATAGGAGAATATATCGAAGTCCCCGAACTCCATGATCGCTGAGAACTCAGGATTGATAAATCCCTTCCACAATGGATAGCCGGTCTTAACGGTTGCAGTGGCCCTGTAATAGTTCTGAGGAAGCTTGACAAAGAAGGGCTTTGCGAGAACCGTTGTGCTGCCGTCCGGGAGTGCTACATTCCTGACGAGGGCCCTTTCCTGGATGGAGTAGTAGGCATCATCAGGAAGGTCCTTGTAATGTTCTCCGAAGAACTGGGCGCTAAGGAAGAATGTCTGCCTCGGATTGAGGAAGCGTATCCACTGGTTCCTGTCCAGCCCCACGGCCCACCTGATTACATCCCTCTTGGTAAACACCCCCTCAATACCCTGGCCCAGGATGGCCTTCTGCCTCTGGAGGGCATCGAGTTGGGCGACATAATTGTCAATCTGGTTCTCGCCCATATTTAGGATAGGCACCAGAAGGGGGATACTCTTTCCAGGGACGAAAACAGGGTGATCCTTGACATATGCGAACTCGGTGCGGAAGATCGTGTATGGAGACAGGGGCAAAGGCCCGGAGAGCGAAGCACCGCTTACCATCACCCTCGGATAAGCCAGCTCCAGATAGGGCACACCCTTTGGATAGGACTCATCAAGGGCATCGGTTGCACCCGGAACGGCCCTTTTCACCGGATCAAATCTTGTCTTGTCAAAGTAGAGTGTTGGGGTTGGGCTGTCCGGATATGTCCAGTAATTTGCAAGGGACATGCTGTAATCCCCAAGGGTGGCAAGGAACCTGCCTCCTCCCCTTGCGTCTGTCCAGGTCTCCTTCTTCGGCATGCGGATCTCAAGGGACGATGGCGGCCCTGTGATGATAGACCATGGGGCGCCAATGGGTATCGTCGGACCTCCGGTCAGCTCTGGAATCGGCTCCATAAAACCCTCAAGGGCCAGGTTGTTTAGCCATCCGTAGCTTCCCAGGTCAAGGTTGCCCTTTACCATAAAGGATGGCACCCTGCGCTCGTCAAGGGGGGTGAGGAATCCGCCAAAGCTCTGGTCAAGGTGGTTGATCTGGTCAAGAAGGCGAAAGGCATCGGTCTCGCCCCAGGAGATGTTCTGCTTGCCGATCCTCAAGTTGAGCCTTTTCAGGAACCTCAGGTCTCCATAGGCCTCAAAGAGCCTGGACTTATACCTTAAATCACCGCGGGTGGACTCTGGAAGGTTGTCCTCGTAATCCTCTGGTCCATAATCATAGATTCCTTCGTATTCCACCCTCACGCCGAAGAAATAGCGGATATTGTCTATCCCAAGATAGTCCCTCAGTCCGCTCAGGAAAGGTGTGGCATCGGTCCGTGGAGCCAGGTCCTGGCGCAGTTGCGGCTCCAGGTATGTCCGGTGCTGGAGCAGGGTGCCCTCAGGAACGGGATAATACTCGGCCCTGAATCGTTCCTGCTCCACGGTGAGCATCCTGCCCTGGGAATAGCCGCGAAGTGTGAATAAAAGCGAACGATCTTCGTCAAGGAAAACAGCACCATGGGAAAGGGTCGGAAATAATGATATTACCCATACAGCAAACACCATGAGGCATCTTCTTTTCATCTCCCACCTCCTTGGATTGGGTTTCCGCTTGTGAGTAAAATTACCAACCCATTCTGAACTTGTCAAGCCCTTATGAGCCCCCCAAATCACCCTTTCAGGGCCAACGACCTGGCCCTATCTCAACTTTTTAATTGACCCTGGTTACTTTGAACTTGAGCGGATGATCAAGGATGTCAAGAATCCCTTTGACATCCTCTGGCTTAAGCTCTTTTTTGAAGTAGGCAATGCTGCGAAAGCTGTACTCCGGAAAATATTTGTCTCCTTCCAGGAGGAACCCGACTCCCTGCACCCCTTTATAGCTCTCGGGCGGGTCAGCAACCATATTGTCATCCATGTAATAAGTGGTCATTTTGATTGAACCACCCAGTTCTCCTCCCATGATCAGGCGTGAAACAATGGCTCCCTGGGGCCCTGAGCCAGCGATCCAGTCAATAGGGGTTTTGGTGTCAAGGTTTTTCTCGGCCGTGCTCATCTTGCCATCCAGGACAACATCTTCATTGAAGGGATTGGCCGCACTGAAGCTGTGGCTCCCCTTGATGTTGGGATTAAAATCAAGGAAAGCTCTGAGCCGGAACCCGGGTACCAAACCCTTAAGGAATCCCGGGAGGTTTGGAGACTTCATGTAAACAGGAAAATTGATGTGGTTCACATAGTATTCGCTGAGCATGTATCCCGTGCCTTTAATCTTGATGAATCCAAATGCCAGGTATCCTTTGGAGAGTTGCAGGACCCGGACCGGGCCGTCAATATATGCCAGGTCCTCCGCCTTCATCATTTCATCTGCTTTTATGGGAAAGCTCATCCACCCGGGGAAGATCAGCTTTCCCCGAATCTTGAGCCGGTCAAGGGTATTCTCTCCCTTTTCTCCTGCTGATGTTGTTTGGGCTGCAAGATAATCAATGGAAACCCTGTCAAGCGGCGAAGAGCCAATGTATTCATAAGTTGATACGCCCCTTCTATTCTTATCCTTGTCAATGAAAAGCTTGATGTAGTCGTCCGGAGAGCGGGGCGCGCTGCCGGAAAAACGGGCAAGATATACCCAGCCCTTCTGATTGTTCTCGGGATCAACGATTTCAATCTCCATGATCGTCTTCCCGCCCCCTGGCAAACTGCCCTTGACCGCCCTGTCGCCGCTTTCCTTGACCATGAAGACCAGTTCATCGTTGGCATCCAGGTTTGGGTCAGGGTCAGCGATCGCCTCCGGGCCCAGGGTAAAGGCATACATCCCATCAGGCTTCTTCTGATCGATCTGGAAGGGAATCGGGACCCAGGAGTTATTATTCAGTACCATCAAAGACAATTCGTTTATAGGGCTTCCCCATAGCGGTTCCATGTCCTTGCACTCCATAACAACCGGGTCTTCAATCCTTGCCAGGGTCTTTTTTACAGGATGGGCTGACAAGGGCAAAGCGATTGCCACGATCAATATCTGCGCCGCGACAATCTTCATCTTATATATTAGACATACACCGGGCTATATATGTTCACAAGCTTATCTGCCGCAGTCTCCTCAATATGCTATACTTATTGTCTGATATGGACAGGACCAAGCCAATTACTACTTCACTCTTTGAATTATTCAAAATAGGTCCTGGTCCGTCAAGCTCGCACACAATCGGACCTATGAAGGCAGCATTTGATTTTATCAATAGAATTAAAAACTTTTCCGCTGATACCCTGGCATCTGCCACAGCCATTGATGTCACACTCTTTGGCTCGCTTGCCGCAACCGGCAAGGCCCATGGCATAGATCGCGCGCTTCTGAGCGGGCTTCTCGGAAAGCTGCCGGATGCTTGCGAACCGCAGTGGTTTTCATCGTTAATGAAAGACAACAAGGAATCATACCTGGTTCCAGTCAAGAGCGTAAAGTTACAGTTCAGTGCATCCAGCATTCACTATATGCGCGGCAAGTTCGATCTGCCGCATCCCAACACAATGATCTTTCGAATGATGGCAGGAAAAAAGGTGGTCGCCGAGGAGGAATATTATTCCATCGGCGGCGGATTTATCGTTCGCAAGGGGGAGGAAAAAGACCAGGTGGATAAGAAGATCCCGAAGTATCCTTATGCAACGATGAAGGAGTTGAAAAATCATATCTTGCAGAATAAATTGTCAATTCCCGAGCTAATACTTCAAAACGAAATGTCGCTTGGCAAATATTCGCGCGAAGAGATCAGCGCAGGCATGGATTCAATCTTGCAATTTATGCAAGATGCAGTATATCGCGGCCTGATGGCAGATGGCGTGCTGCCAGGCACGATCCAGCTTCACCGCAAGGCAATGCCTCTTTACACTAAAGCACGGCAGCATTCGCAATCCCAGGACAGCTTCCTGATCTTCCTGAACGCATATTGCGAAGCCGCAGCCGAAGAAAACGCTGCTGGCAACATCGTTGTTACGGCCCCAACATCTGGCTCTTCCGGTGTAATACCGGGCCTCATATACTTGATGAAGAACCATTTCTATTATGACCAGCAGAAGCTCCGTGACGGGCTGCTTACTGCAGCATCGATCGGGTTCCTCGTGAAGCACAACGCAAGCATCTCCGGTGCAGAGATGGGCTGCATGGGGGAAATCGGGACAGCTTCGGCAATGGGTGCAGCCATGCTTGCCTTCTGCGCAGGTTGCGGCATTGATGTGATAGAAGCTGTAGCCGAGATCGCCATAGAGCATCATCTTGGAATGACCTGCGACCCAATAGGCGGGTATGTTCAGATCCCGTGCATTGAGCGCAATGCCATGGGTGCAGTGAAGGCATACAACTCTTTCCTGCTTGCCTCGTCCGGCAAGCTGGCGTATCAAAAGGTCTCGCTCGACAGCGTAATCAAAGCAATGAAGATGACGGGCGACGACATGTCAAAGAAGTATAAAGAAACCTCAGAAGCAGGTCTTGCCCTTAGCTTTACGGAATGCTGAAAGCCGTAAGGCCGTTCTCAGAGCCTTATGTCTCCGATATAGGTTCGCCACCCCAGGGGGGAAGGATCTTCACAAGGATAAACAGTATCACGAAGGGCAGCAACAGAAACCCTATCCCTATTAGGAGACCTTCAATGCCGAGAAGTTCCATTTTATAGATTGTTAGCCCCCTGAAGCTTTTTGAGAAGAGCTGCCCTCCGATAACAACATTCCACCTCGTGCTGAAGATCCCAATCTGAACAAGGATGGCAGAGATAAAGTAGATAACCCTCCTCATTTCCTCAGGCATACGGGCCCTGAATATGAGAGCACCTGCAAGGGAAACAACAGGCACAATGGTCCCCAGAATAACTTGAACCACTACAAGACTAAAGAAGAGCCTGTCGGTGATCATCTGGAAAAGTATCTTTATGGATTCCTCTGACTCATAGATGCGGTGGATGAAGTCCAGCATCTCAAGGGAGAAGTCCACAATAATAGCATAGAGGAGAAAATCCGAGAGCTTGTCCAGGCAGCCCATATCGGGCTTCTCGGACCTGATCTTGGCAGAGATCATATACACGAGGACGACAATCGCTATGCCCGAGACAATGGCCGAGAACAGGAACACGACAGGGATTAGCACGCTGCTCCACCAGGGATTTGCCTTGACCGACCCGAATATGAACCCCACATACCCATGGAGAAGAAACGCCGAAGGGATCCCTACTATCGTGATATATTTGACCGCCTTCCGGTCAAACCTCACCGACTTTTCTGAAATGTCTTTGGAGAATAGCGCAATAATCCGATGGATAAATCTCATTGTCCCCTTTTCTTTCTGTCCCCAGAGTATGATGTCCCTTCTGTAGTCGAACCATATTTCCAGCAGGAGGACAACCATAAGATACCATGCATAGATAAATCCAAATACAGCCATCGCCGAGCTCAGGTATGGCGTCAGGAATATCTCATAAGACCTCCAAATATGCCCAAGGTGAGCCAGCAGGGGCAGAGGAGCGGTGACAAGAAAGGCCAGGGCTGTCAGTAGGGACAACCTGTAAGTGGGCGCAAGCTCCTTCACATTGAACACCCTCTCAAGGGACGCCAGGATGAAGGCGCCGGCGACAAGTCCCGTGATGTAGGGATAGACAACAATCAATATGCCCCAGTGAAGCTCTATCTCGTTGGGATATATATAGCCGGTGATTTGCTTTAGGACGCCGAAAAGTTGCTCGGTAAGCTGTTCCATTATTATCTAACCTCGCCATCAAGTCCGACATAATAGACCTTGGGATCGGTGTTGAGATAGGGCTTGAGCACCTGGATCCTGCTCGTCCTCATCAACCTCATAAGTGGACTCGCTTTAAGCCTCATGTCCCCGAATATCCTGGCTTCTGTCGGACACACTTCCACGCATGCGGGCTTCAGCCCGCGGACGATGCGATGGTAACAGAAGGTGCATTTCTCCGCGGTCTTTTTAAGGGGATGGAGGAACCTCGCACCATAAGGGCAGGCCTGGATGCAGTAACGGCATCCGATGCAATATTTCTCGTCCACGAGCACCACCCCGTCCCGGCTTTTGAATGTCGCGCCCACGGGGCACACCTGTACGCACGGCGGATTATCGCATTGGTTGCAGAGCTTTGGAACAAAGAATGTCCTGACTATGTCCTTTTCTCTTGCTGGAGGTGGGAAACCGTCCGTCCCTCCATTCGGGCTGTCCACATCAACCTTTTTGTCGCCCAAGACGCTATAGCGCTCAACCCATGTCCTGAAGAAGAAAGGCTCTCCGGGAACACCGTTCTCCTTTTTGCAGGCATCCACGCAGCGGCCGCAGCCGATGCATCTGTCAACCTGGATTCCCATCCCATAACAGTGCTTCTTCGGGTCGTATTCTGCTTTCTCTTTGACCTGGGCAAATATCATCCCCTTTGATAGGGGAAGCAGGATCAGAAGGTTTTTGATAAAGCTCCGTCTATCCATCAGTCCACCTCCGGCAAATGGGGGTAATGGCACTGATAGCACTGATATTCATTGTAATGTTCCATTATGTCAACTCTTGGAATATCTTTTAGACCGGGTGCGCCTGCTGCATGACATGCCCCACAGAACCCACGCTCCCTGGGTGTGGAGGGTTTTAAGCCCCTCGGTTCAACCACATGCTTTTGGGTAAATCCATGGCACCGTTCACAGGGAAGGCCTGAATGTGCAGATTCAGCCTTTAACCTTACGATGTGCAAATGGCATGCAGAGCATTCTTTTAGGGGATGAGGCGGCTTTGGGTCATGGGGGTTATGGCATGAAAAGCACGGTTTTGTCGGATTGTGGGCCTCGGGGATGATCTGGGGCAACCCTGTAGGCCTTGAAGGATTATATCCATGGCATAGTGAGCACAATACCCGGTCCCGCGGCGCATGAGGCTTGACCCCAGTGGGGTCATCAATATGGGCCTGTGCAGGCTCATGGCATACCTCACAGGAGACACCCATGTGATTGCCTGTGCTTTTGAGCTGGGAGATATCCGTATGGCATAAACTGCAGGCGTCATGCCCTGCATACATTATATTAAGGCCTGCAATCTCATCTACAGCATCGGCGCGGTAATGTCCGTATTTCCCAAAAGAACGGGGGACAAGGAAATACCTCATGGCCAACAGGAGAATGGCAACAATCGCAAAGGGAACAATCAGGCGCTTTATTTGATCCGGTATCTTCCTCATGCGTAGGTCCCTCTGGATAATGCCAACATGTAGGCAGAAAACTTACCAAATATCCATATCTTCTGTCAAGTTTGCATCTCCTTTCATAATCCGCAACGCCTTGACAAACATCCCCCTCAGTGAACATAGAATTGCTTCAACTCATACAGTTGCATTTGAGGGAGAATATTGAATACTCTCACTTGAGGTTAGGGCAAAACTTTGATATATACGAATATGGTTATGATTCTTCAAGCGAGAAAGGCAAAAGAAATTTGCAGGAGGAAACATGAAAATGGCTGATTTAACTATCGATGAATTAAAGGTCTTAATCAAAAAGGCAGTTAAAGAAGAAATAAAAGATTTATTGGAAGACCCTGATAAGGGTTTGAAATTACGCAAGGAGTTTGAAGAGAGGCTTAATACCTCACTTGCATCAAAGGAAAGAATACCCTTCAAAGAGGTGAAGAAAAGACTGGGATTAGATTAGTGTTCAAGGTCGAGTTCACCGTTCAGGCCATAGAAGATCTTTCCCGCCTTGATAAGCCCATCGCACAAAGGGTTTCTCGTAAAATTGATTGGTTATCAGAGAATTTTGAGAAGTTAGTCCCTGAGCCTTTAACTGGTCATCATAAAGGAAAATATAAATTGAGGATTGGAGACTGGAGAACGGTATGTACTGTTAACTACCCACAAAAGGTCATTACTATTCTTGCCGTTGCCACCGGAATAATGTCTATAAAGTTTGGCAAGAAACTCCTCACATAATCCGCAACATCTAATGACCCTCTCAACAGTTACATCCTCTTTTTCTCGAAATTGAAGATGCTTCTGCTGGGTCTTTGCATAACATCTTGACAAAATAAGCGCCTGCAAATAATATGACGCAATCCAGGAATAAGGAAACTTTATATAGGGATTCTGCCGAGAAAGGAGTTATATGGCAACAAATATTATAGGTAGAGGGCTCAGTGGTTTGTTAAAATATATAAAAATAAAGGCTGAGGAATCCGGCCTAAAAAATATTTTGAACAAACTGCCCGAAGAAGACAAGGCTGTATTCTCTAAGAAAATTTCTCCGGCAGAATGGTATCCATTTAGAATATATGTAGAGCTTCTTGCCCTTATTGATAAAGAACTTGGAAATGGGGACCTAAGCATATGCAGGGATATAGGCGAATGGTCTGCCGAAAGAGACCTTAAAGCAGTATATATGTATTATACAAAAGATACATTCAGGGTCCCCCAAATGTTGAAGACGGCACCATCTGTTATGTGGAAAGGCTATTACGATAAGGGAGACTTAATGTTTCAAATCCCAGAATCAATTGCTGCCCCGGAAGTCAGCGCCAGGATTGTTGATTTCCCCGACGCCGCAAAACCAAATTGTGCTCTTTTGGGGGGTTGGATAAAAAAGGTATTTGAGATAATTATAGGAGGCGGCTGGGAATGCGTTGTTACAGAAGTAAAATGCAGGGCTGATGGTGAAGAATATTGTGAATTTATAGTTAAAAGAACAAAGTGGGGTGACGATGCCGTCTATAAAAAGGTTATGTCCCGATTATTTTAAAGATTTGCTCCTCCGGTATCCCCGATTTGACAACAACGCTCTATAATCAATTATTTTCCCTCTGTCCATATTCTTGCTTCTTCGCTTAACCCCCGTATGACCAACAATAATTATATTTGAGGGAAAATACCGAGGAGGATATAATCTATCGGATGAAGTTTCTCAAAAAACATCCTGTATGGATCTCAATTCCCATTATTATTTTAATTGTCTATCTCCTCAGCCCTTTCTTCCTTAGACTCATTGGTGAAAATCTGGTCTATCAGGATCCCATAGAACCGGCAGAAACAATACTCGTGTTGTCAGGCGGAGCGCCCGGGAGGGTTATGGAGGCCGCGGATTTATATCGTAAAGGGCTCTCAAAAAAGATCATACTTACAAAGCAAGAATACCCCATAGGATATTATATATTGAAGGAAAGGGGGCTAAAGATACCCATAGAGGAGGACATTGAAATGATGGTCCTTGATTACTTCAAGGTGCCCAGACAAGATATTGAGGTAATACCCCAGACCTGCAACAGCACCTTCTCTGAGGCAACATTAGCCATACCATACCTCTTAAAAAGGGGGATAAAAAAAGCCATCATTGTAACATCCAAATTTCATTCGAAAAGGGCAATGAAGATATTCACCAAATTATCTGAGGGAAAAATCAGGTTTATTATAAGTCCAAGCAAGTATGACACATTTGATCCGAAGATATGGTGGAAAGAAAGAATATATGCAAAAGATGTCTTCATAGAGTATCAGAAACTTATCGATTTTTACATCGCTCTTCTAAGAAAGAAACTCCTGTAGCCCCATCTATTGAGAGAAATACGCGAACAGTGCGGCAATTCATCCACCTCTTTCTAATAACTGTCAGGGTTGTCAAATCTGGATGTAAAGGGGATTTTCTCAGGGATCTCGCTCTGTTGCGATGCGGAAAAATGCTAAAAGTAAAGACCTGACCCTTTGAGGATGCGGGTAAGGGCGGGCACAATCACGAGGCCCCCTGTCATATTAATCGCCATCAGAATGGCCAGAAGGAGGGCCATTTCCGAGGTGAACTTGACCGGAGAGAAGAGGAAGAACGCCACGCTCAGCACCATGGTTGTGGCCGTGAAGAGCACTGCCTTGCCCGTCGTACGCAGGGCCAGGTCAAACACCTCAACGGGCCTGCTTTTCCAGTCCTTCTCTTCCTCGATGCGGCTAAGCATATAGATCCCGTAGTCAATCCCGATACCGATCCCAACCGCAGCAACAGGCAGGGAATTGATGTTCATGTCAATGCCTGCCACATACATGACCACCTCAGAGAGGAACTGGGACAGGATCAGGGATGGAAGCAGTATGAAGGGGGCTATGATGGAACGGTAGAAGATCGTGACAAGGACGAACATGGTGGCCAGGACACTGAAGAGGATCAGCCAGTAGGAGCGCTCCACCTCGTCGTTCACCGCGGCCAGCACACCCAGTAGCCCTCCAGCAAGATGGATGGTCATATTCTCCGATGGATTGCTCCGGATAAAATCCCTTGAGGCCGCAACGGCCCGCCTCACCACATCGCTGGAGTAGTCAGTGAAAAAGAGTGTGATGGTTGCGGTCTTGAGGTCAGAGCTGTAAAGGCGGTTTAGCTCCCGGCCGCTTCGGAGCGTAAAGGCAATGCCACCCACATCCCTGGGCCTGTAGGGAAGGACCTCCCAGTTGGGATCGTTTTCCCTGAAGAGCCGTGTGACCCGCTTGACAAGATCCGTGAGGGTCACGGAGGCCTTGGCTCCGGATGTCTGCGCCAGATGCCGCTCGAACTTCTGAAGAAGCCTGAGGTTCTCTATCTCCTTCATGGCGCCCTCGCTCTTCCCCTCTGCCACAATGATGAACTGGTTCCCTCCATAGAAAGATGTGTTGAGCTTCCGGTATGCAACATTATATGGATGATCTTCCTTGAGGATCGCCCGGCCCGGGGTGACATCACCGACCTTCAAGTTTCTTCCGATAAGCCCGCATACAACGATGAGAACAAAGGTTGTCACAACAACAGCCCACTGGCGTCTGTTTGTCTTTATAAAGGCGAGATGAAAACGGGCAAACCTCTCGTAGAATGCCTCGGAGCCAAACCCCCTGGCCCGGCCATGCGGGGGCGAGGCGTATGAGAGGAGGATCGGAGATACAAGGAATACGGCCACCATGATGCTGATGAGCCAGAAGCTCGAGTAGATGGCAAGCTTCCACATAAGAGGGATGCCGGAGACAGCAATGGTCAGGATCCCCAGTCCGTCTGCAAGGATGCCCAGGGTCCCGGGGATCGTCAGGGCGCGGAATGACGAGACAATGGATTCCTCCAGGTTCTGCGAGGTGCGATAGTCATTGTAGTAGCGCTCCATGACCTGGACTGAATGGCTCAGGCAGCGGGCTGAAAGTAGGACAGGGACCACGAGCAGGAGCGGATCAAGTGCAAGACCCACCACCTCTGCCATGCCCAGGCCCCAGACGGCACCGACAAGGGCTGAGCATAGGGGCACTCCCACCCCTTTGAGGTCTCCGAAGAAAAAGAAGAGGAGGATGGCCATGCATAGAAATGTAATAAACAGGATTAAAAAGATGGTCGGGATGTATTGGTGCAGCCAGGCATAGAGAAGGGGGAAACCCGTTGCGTAGATTTTGACATTGTCGTCCTCCAGAGCTTTTATCCCCTGGACCCTGTTCCAGAGGTCTTTAAAGTCCAGCTGCTCCTCCCAGAGCCCTGCCAAAATTAAAATGGACTTCTCGTCTTCGGATACAAGGAACCCCCTGATCCCCGGGTTCTTAAGCACCTTCAGCCGGATCTCATCCAGGTCGGCCTGGTTCTTCGGCAGGGCAAGAACTATGGAGACCGCATCCACCCAGTAGCCCTTGACCAGGAACCCCTTGGTGCTGGGATGAACGATGGACATGATCTGGAAGGGGTTCACTCCCTTTGTATCCATTAGTGTCCGCGTGATCTTGTCTGCCTTGTCAAAGAACTCTACATTGTATATGGTCCCCTTCTTCGCCTCCATCACAATGGTCAGAAGGTTGGCAGTGCCGAAAAGATCCCTGAACTTCCTATAGGTCTTTATGAATTCATGGCGCGGGGGATAGAGCTCAAAGAAGTTTGTCCTGATCCTGAGAATGGCTGTGCGATACCCGAAGAACGCCGTGATAAGGCCCATTACGACAAGTATTGCGGCCCGGCGCCTGAGAAGGAATCTTAAATATCTCTCTACCATGATGGATGCTCACTCCTCCCCGGTTGTTACCTTGAGGAGAACGCCGCCCTCGCCGCCGAAATAGCATACACCTTCTGCGGCAGAGGCCCTCCTGAGCCATGTCAGCTCAAGCCCCTTTTCCTTCACGGCTCTAAATGTTTTCCCGCCGTCTGAGCTTACGAGCGCCGTGCCGTCCGCACCTGCAATACACACGGTCTTCCCGTTCATTGAAACAGAGTAGAGATCCTTGTCTGTCCTCATCTCCATCTTCACCGGCGCGGAACCGATACCCAGCCTGTATGCAGTGCCCATGAGCCCCACAACAAGCCCCTTGCTCCCCGCGGCAAAGCCAACTCCGTAGAGAGATAAAGGAGGTGGGCCATACGGATCGGTACCCTTGCCCAGCACCGTTCTTGAAAAGCTTCGGCCGTCGTCCCTCGTTTGGAGCAGAAGCCCTGCCTCTCCTGCAATCCAACCGGTGTGTGAATTGAGAAAGAAGAGGTCATTCAGGATCACATCCTCCCTGATCCGTATCCTGATCCCCTTCTTGCCGAGAGATTCCCTTGTCTCCGCGGTTATGGTCTCCCCCTTCTTCACAAGTATATTGCCCGTCACAGGGTCTTTAACATCCTCAAAAGCGGCCGGCTCCATCACCCCGGCCTTCTCAATGGGTATATTCAGGCTTCGGTCCTCCCAGGTTTTGCCCCCGTCTTTCGTATGAAGCAGCGTCCCCCAGTCCCCCACAATCCATGCCTCCTCACGGCCCAGGGCAAAGACCCCAAGCAACTGATAGGGCACCGGGCTTTTCTGCTTGACCCATGTCTCACCGCGGTCCTCTGTATGGAGGATCGTTCCAATCTCTCCAACCGCCCACCCGTGCCCCGGATCGGAAAAATCAATTGATGTGAGCAGGACATCAACAACGGGCTCAATCTTTGAGAAGCTCTCCCCGCCGTCTGTGGTATAAAAGATCGCCCCCTCTTTCCCCACCATCCATCCTTCATTAACGGATATGAACCGGAGTCCGTGTATATCACCCGGGGCACGAAGTATAGAGGAGTTAGAAAAAGTAATAAAAAGGCATAATGCTACGAGTGATTTCATGGTTCTGACGATTATTATGTCCAGAACTCATAATTTGTCAAGCCATTCCCTGCCCTGTCGCATAATTTATTGATCACGGATTGGACCAGGTTGTAGTATATGATTACTATTAAACCTTACATTATCTTTATCTCTATTGTCGTGAGCTTAGGAATGCTCTGCCTTTCCGCATGGGCTGACAATCCCCTTTTCTCTAATGAGACAGCATTCCTTCAGCGCTACTATCAGGAAACAGCCCTCTCTTTACTCAAATCCAAGGAAAAAACGGTGATTATGAAGCAATTGGGATCTCCGTAATGTTGAGCTGCCAGGCGTCGTTAGGACTGGTGGATCTGGAAAGTCTATGGAATCGCTTTTGCCACATTGTTTGCCGCGCCCTTCCCGAACTCATAGGGATACACGACATGGCCGTTGCGTAGAGCAATATAATGTGTGCTAAGCTGAAAACGACTATTATAATAAGGAGGCCAACAATGAGGGGCAATAGAATCTGTTCACAGCTGCACACGGTTTTTACTATTCTTTTATGTGCAATAAGCGTTATGAATTGTCATCAACTAACTCCAGTGCAACAACTACAAAAAGCAGATGAAGAAAATAAATGGGTAGAAGAAGAAAGACAAAGAGCAGAAGAAGAAAAACGAATGGAAAATTGTATTAAAAATATTTACGTTGTCGAAGAACAATATATCAATAAACCCTATAAAGTAATTGATATTGTCTCTATTACCGAAAAGAACGGTTATACACAATGGATGTTGAATGAATTAAAGAGATCGGCTTGTAAAAAAAGGGGGGAAGCTCTAATTTATCCAAAAATTGATGTAGGCCCATTGAGGACAACGTTTACATCAAAAGTCATTATCTGGACAACGCCTGAAAATCCATAACCCAATTGGGGTCAGGAAGGAATATCGAGCTGTTCATTTCCTCCTCACATAACACTCTTATGTATACATGCAGTCAAAGTATCCCAACCTACTTGACAAGGGGGGGATATAACATATTCAATGTATGGTGTGGAATGGAAAAAATAGGAGGTCCCATGAATAAAGCGACCAAAACGCTGGGAATGTTGGCGGCCGTTGGGAGCCTTTTCCTCGCGGCCCCTCAGGGCTGGGCGGAAATGAATGTTGGGGTCCTGGATTTCTGGAACGCATCAAATACAAAGCCCGGGGCTAATATCGGTAAAGAGTTAGCTGCCATTATAGCGAAACACCTTGGATCGCTCCCCGGGATCACTGTTATCAAGGAAAGTCAGATCAAGGGGGCAATGGAGCGCGGCCTTCTCAAAGATGCTCTTTTAGCCGAGGAGGGAGCCTTAGCTGCGGGTGCTTCGGGTCTGAGGGAAGTGCAGTTAATCGTCCTGGGAGGATTGGCTGATGAGGAAGAAGGGCTAACCCTTCGCGGTAGAGTGATAGATGTGGCATCCGGGACTATCGTGGGCGCCGGAAAGGTCAGCGGGAAAGACTACAAGGCCCTGGCAGCCGCACTCGCACGCCAGCTCGGGGAGACAATATCTTCTTTGCAACCTTCCGCGCAACCATCTGCAGCCCCTCCGAAGGCCCCTTCCGAAGGGGAGCAAGAGACAACAGTAGAAGGCGAAGGGCGGGCCCCGCTCAAGGGCAATGAGCAGGCTGCAGCAAGGGTCGCTCTGATCCTGGCTCGCCGCGACGCAGTGGAGCGCGGAGTCGGGGCCCAGGTGGATCTCTCAAGGGTCCCAAATAGACGGGCGATACTTACAAAGGTTGAGGGTACCCTTCAATCGGAGGTTGTTTCCGAGGGAAAGTCCGGCGATTCCTATGTTGTAAAGGTCAGGGGCAAGGTAAAGATCCCGGCAGACCTTATCGCCCAATACCCTAAATCTCCGGAAGCTCCGGCGCTGACCACAGGTCTTGCGCCGCTCGTCCAGGAAACCCCATTCGGAACTATCAACTGGGAAGAGGGGTTCCTCACGGCCATTGGCTCAGGGAAATACCCAAAGGGTAAATCCGGAGAGCAGGCGCGCCTCATGGCCAGAGAAGCCGGTAAACAGGAGGCCTACGCCCATGCCATGGAGATGGTCGCAGCCATGCGTGTTACTGCCGAGTCAAGGGCGCGTGACCTTCTCAAGGACGAAACCATTGCTGTCAGGGTGAAGGGGCTGATCCAGGGGGCCATGATCGTGGAAGAAAAGGATGAACAGGAAAAAGCCTCATATCGGGTCACGCTCCGTGTGCCGCTCGTTGGCATGAAGGGAATAAATGTTGTGCTCCTTGAGGCGTCCGAGACCGTTCCTGCCTCTCCTCTTCCGAAGCAAGCCCTTGAAGAGACCATCCCGGAGGACGCTGAGACCGGACTTGTCATAGACGCACGGGGGACCAGCTCAAAGCCAGCCATCGTCCCTGAGATCGTCACTGAAGACGGTGAGGTAATCTACAATCCAAAGGACTCAGATCCGGCTGCCCTGGCTGCAATTGGCTCAGCCTCCTATGCTATTGGAGAGAAGCCGGCAGACCAAAGCGGCGAATCCGAAGCCATTGATGAAGGCGCCTCCATCCCGGATGGGGTAACCTTTGTCTCTGCCTACGGCGGCAATAACGAGGAAGAATCTACCCTTGCCAAGGCCAAATCAAAGGCCGGAAAAAAGAAGAAGGCTGCACTGAGAAAGAGAAAACTTAGACAGGGACAGCGGCCCCTCAGGATCAAGGCTGCAAGCAGCGCAGGAAGCCTCCAATCCACCATAGTTGTCAGCAAGGCAGACGGAGAGGCTATAAAGGCGGCCAATCAGCGCGGACGCTTTCTCAAGGCATGCAAGGTTGTGATCGTCACCGACAGCATGATCGGAGGAGTAGAGGGAAGGCTTAGAGGCGTACAAATAGCCCGGAATCCGTAGAGTGTTTAGCTTAAAGAATTTAAGCGCCCGAACCAAACAACGCCTTCTCTATGGCGGAATTGTGGGAATATCGGTCCTTGGGGCAGGCGTTCTGCTCCATAGCACGGGATGGCTTGAGCCGCTCGAGCTTCTGACCTATGATGCCCGATTCCTTCTCAGGGGAACCCTTAAGGCTGACGATAGAATCCTCCTTCTGACCATAGACGAAGACACAAAGAACATCCTCAGAAAAAACATCAAGGCAATCACACGGAGCGACTACGCCCATGCAATCGCCAATCTGAGCAGGGCCGGCGCCAGGCTGATAGCCGTGGATATGGACCTTTCAAAATCGTCCTACTCCGACGATCAGGTCCAGGAGCTGGAAACGGTTATCCGCGAGATGGCCCCCTTTCTGCAGGGTAGAAAAAAATCGGCGGACAAAAAGAAACCAATCAGTGACGCCGTGTCACGCGTCGTTCAGGAACCGGATGCGAAGCTTGCGGAGGCCATCGGCACTACAGGCAATGTCATACTGATACGATTTGTAGACGGAGGCAAATGGGTCGCTCCCCTCCCCATATTCCAGGAAAAGGCCCTTGCGCAGGGCGCAATTAACTTCTCAGTTGACAGGGATGGCAAGATCCGGGGAGTGCCCACTCTCATGACTGCCTCAAAGGAGGAAACAGAGGGGATCTTTTTCACGCTCGGATTGGAAACCGCCATACAGGATCTTTATATGGGCAATGTTCCTGAACCCGCCACCCCGAGTCCCGGTATCCTTGCAATTGGTAAACTGCGGGTGCCCATGCCAACCCTGAACATCAATTATATCGGTCCGCCGAGAAGCTACCCTTCCCTCTCCTTTGGCCGCTCTGTCCTGGGCCAGTTCTCACCTTCCCAGGTCAAAGGGAAGATCATCCTTGTCGGCAACACACACCCCACGAGCCACGACTTTTACCCCACGCCTTTCACCAGGGGTTTAAGTGAGGAAGGGGAGGCAGCAAAGATGCTCTCCGGCCAGATGACCTCAGGGGTTGAGATCCATGCCAATATTCTCCAGACTATCCTATCGGGCAACGGCATAAGGCGATGGGACAAGACTGAGCGGCTTCTCCTCACAGGGATCCTTGGAGCAGCTGCTGCTATTCTCCTTGTGGTGCTCAATCTCTCCACCTGGCTTCGGTCTCTCATCTTACTTGCTTTCATGGCGGGCGAGGCCCTCGCTGCCCAGCGAGCATTTACAGGAGGCATCTGGCTGGATATCGTTGGGCCGCAGGTCGGCATCATCCTGTCATTTGTGGCAGGGATTGTGCTCCATCGCGCCCTTGACGCAAGGGAGAAGGCCAGGATCACGCAGACCTTTGGGCTCTATGTCTCTCCTTCGGTGGTGCAGGAAATCATACGGCGCCCTGAGGCGGTCAGGCTTGGGGGCGAAAAGCGCGTGCTCAGCGTCCTCTTCTCCGATGTGAGGGGCTTCACAGCGGTTTCAGAGGTGATGGAGCCCGAGGCGCTGGTCAGCATTCTTAATGTCCTTCTCACGGCCATGACCCGCGTCATCTTCCAGCATGGAGGGGTTGTTGACAAGTTCATCGGGGATGCAGTGATGGCCCTTTTTGGGGCACCGCTTCCGACATCTGACCACGCCCTCAAGGGGTGCCTCGCTGCGCTTGCAATGCAGGAGGCCCTCCGCCCGCTCCGTGAGCAGTGGCTTAAAGAGGGCAAGCCCAGGATCGAGATGGGGGTCGGAGTCAATACCGGCACGATGACCCTTGGAAACATGGGTTCGGACCAGCGCTTTGACTACACTGTCATCGGAGACAGCGTAAACCTTGCCTCCCGTCTTGAGGGCCTCAACAAACAATATGGAACAGGAATCATCATCAGTGAGGCGACACTCCAGGCAGCAGGAGACGGCCTCGTTGCCCGCGAGCTCGACCGGGTCCGGGTGAAAGGAAAAAAAGATCCGGTCCGCATATTTGAGCTCCTCGGGCGAAAGGGCGATGTCCAGGCCTTAGAGCCATTGATATCCAGGTTCTCCGAGGGACTCCGTAACTATCGCGAACGCTGCTTCAATGAAGCCAGGGAGATATTCCAATCGATCCTGAAAGACCACGAGGACGGGCCATCAAAGCTTTATATTGAGCGATGCACAAACTTTATTACGGCCCCACCGCCGCCGGAATGGGACGGTTTGCACTTATGGGATGTCAAATGAGAAAAAGCAAAAATATCGTCATTGCGAGGAATCCGCCTCAGGCGGATGACGAAGCAATCCCTAAAAACGAGATTGCTTCTCCGCCTTCGGCGGATCGCAATGACAGCGATATGGGAACTTCTTGATTGACACAAAGAAGGGGGTAATGTTAGTCTCTTTATCAGACAAGGAGGGATTTAAATGAAGATATGCCAGGTTTCAAGGCTTGCGGTTCTGCTAATAGTCGGCCTGTTCCCTGCTGCACTCGCAGCAGAGGAGGCAGCCCTAACCCGCGTCACGGCCGAGGGTAAGGCATCCATCATCAAGGACGATGTTGACAGCGCAAAGACTGCGGCCCTGGACGATGCCAGACGAAAGGCGGTTGAACAGGTGGGCTCCGAGATCGTATCGGAGACCGTAGTGGAGAACTTTGAGCTTGTGAAGGACCGCGTCGTCGCCAAGGCAAAGGGATATGTCCATGAGCTCAAGGTCCTTGAAGAGGGACGCGAGGGGGAACAATACAGGATGAAGATCGAGGCTGCTGTAAGCGTCCAGAGCCTCAAGGAAGACGCCACCCTTATCTATAAAGAGATGAACAAACCGCGGATGATGGTCCTGGTCACCGAGGCCAGGGGAGGGGAGCAGTTCAAGAGCAGCACGGCTGAAAACACCATTGTGGAGTTTCTCATGGAGAAGGGATTCTCAATGGTCGATCAAGCCACAGCCAAGGAGAATGTCAAGAAGGACGAGCTGCGGCTTGCCGCCGAGGGAAACGCTGCAGCCGCAGCCAAGATCGGCCTGCGATCAGGAGCAGAGGCGATCATAGTCGGGACTGCACAGGTTTCTTCCCCGGAGAGCATCCGCGATGTGCTTTATGCCAGCAAAGCCACGGTCTCCTTGAGGGCTGTCAAGACCGACAATGCCGAGATCTATGCCACAGCCACGGTCATAGAGCCTGGGGTTGAAGGTGTGCCCGAGGCAGCAGGACAGAAGGCAGCCAAGGTGGCGAGCCTGAAGGCGGCCCGTGAGACATTCTGGAAGATACTCAAGGCATGGAACGAGGAGCAGCTTCACGGCCAGAACATCGAGCTGATCCTTGCCGGAGTTAAGAATTTCACAACCCTTAAAAAAATAAAGGGTTCCCTAAAGAAAGTTCGCGGCATCCAGGAGGTAATACAGCGATCATTCGACGCCCCAACCGCCACATTGACCATCACCTTTCAGGGCGATTCAAACCGGCTGGCGGATGTTCTCACATCGGGCCCCATCGAGGGACTTGAATTTGAGGTTACCGCAGTGGTTTCAGGAAAGATAGAGGCTGCTCTGCGTTAGCATATTCCGGTTTGAACGGCCTCGCTTACTGATATATCTGCAATTTCATCCAGGCCCGCAGTATTCATCCCAACTGCCGGGTGGTAACATGTAGCACTTATCCTCGGAAATTACAAGGAATGGGTAGCCGACAGGGCAGCAATAGCCACTCTGTGGACAGATATACCACCCATTATTGCAATAAACGTTCTTACCATAGCAGTATTCATCATAGCCGCCGCCTGGTGGAGCTTTCCAACACTCTCCAGTGGCAATGACATGGAATGGGTATGCCTCAGAGCAGCACATGCCGCTCACTGGACAGGGATTATACCCTTCGGAACAACTGCCACTTGGTCCACAATATGCACTTGGGCCAGGGGGCGGGGCCTTGGAACAGCTCGCTCCCATATTGAATGGATACCCTTCCTCGCAGCAATCACCCGAGGAAACATTTGCAAGAGAGAACGACGGGCAGGAATAATAACCGCTGGGGCAGCTGGCTTTTTCCTCCTTCCCACATCCGTTGAACAACACGGGTGCCGCTACCAAACCAAAATAGAGGATGTAAAAACCCGCTGTTCGTGCCCAATGAGACCAAGTAGATACCTGCAGAACATTTGATATAATCCCGCTTTTCATTTTATTCTCCTTTTATCGTATGCTTTATGCGTGCAAGGCAATAGGTGGTTCCAGCCTCGCCGACAATCCCTTTCTCATCCCTCCAGTAAGCAACAACCTCTGAGCCTTTGAGCACAGCTTCACTCACTGTTTCATCAATCTGAGAACTCTGCTCGCCGCTCGTCTGCTGAAATGTTCCGGTCTGGCCCTGGAGCTCCTGACGGTCTATCACTGTGGATTTCACCTTGATCGAGATGCTCCTGGCAAGCTCTGCCCTGGCATTCTCCAGGGCCTTGGCCTCGGCATCGGCCTTGTAATAGGTTTTGGGGCATGTCCCTATTGCGTAGATATAAGTTGAATCCCTGGGCAGAGTTGACACCCACGCCGGAATATCAGGGGAACGCCCCTCCTCCTTTGCCGGACTTGGCTCTTTAAGCGGAGTGCTCGCGCATCCAACCACGATGACAAAAAGCGCGCCCCACCTCAGCCGCCTTTGACTCATATAAAAATTTACTGGGCCTGGCGTTCAGTCTTCTTTGCCAGCTCCTCATCCAACTGCTTCAGCATCTCGTTGGCCTTTTGCTCCAGGATCTGGGCCTTCCTCTCCCTCAAAGCCTCCTTGGCTTTTCCGGCGAATGCCTCAAGGAACTTGTTGTCAAGCGGCAGGGTTGCCAGAGAATAGAGGTTGCCTTCTTTGTCAGTCCAGTGATCAACGATCTGGCTTCCCACCAGGGTTGCCTCGGCAACGCTCTTGGAGACCGCAGAGGTGAACTCCTGGGAGCCGGAGGCCTCGGGATCCATATAGTCCTTGTGCTCCTGCATGAAGTCCTTGACAAAGCTGGCGATGTAGGTCTCTATCACCTTTGCCAGTTCAGCCCGTCCCCTGTTTTCTGAGCGTGTCCTGGTCATCGCTACATTGGGGGATTTGGAGGCCACGCCAACCCCGTAGAGGGCCGTGCCCCTGTCGCCCGGAAATGCCCCGGATCCCTTGTCCACCCAATCCGGCTTGGCAGGCGCACCTGCGCAGGCTGCAATAATCGCTGCGCCTATGATTCCCAATCCTATCCTTATCCACTGCCTATTCTTTTTTCCCATATTTTTCCTCCTTTTTTATCCTTTCCTAACTGCCAGACGCCGATGCTGCTAAAGCACCTATTAATCCCGAGCCAAAGAATATAACCACAAGCCACGGAAGGCTTCTTCCCGCAGAAGGTTTCGGCTCCATCTTCACTTTAGTTTCCTCCCCGCTTTGAACAGAAACTGTTTTCCTGAAGGGCTTATATTGATAATCCCAGTTCCTCAGAAAGAGCTGATGTTTTCCGGGCGGCACATTTTTGATATCAACCTCATAGAGGCGCCCAATAGAGTCCCCTATCTCCATAGGGAACCCGTCAAAGAACATATGTGTAGAAATTGTTTTTTCCGGTATGGGCGGGACAAAGGTGATGTTCAGGCGGCCGGGTGCCTTGGCCTTTACCCCATATCCTGGCTCCGCTTCGTATCTCACCGTCTTTAACGACGACCCGCAGCCCGCAAAGAGCAGGGCCCCAATAGCCAATCCGCTCACTATCTTCTTTTTCCTTATGGATATCATGGAAAACCTCCTCTGTTATTGAAGGACCGGGCCAAACTGCGTCTCGGAGTAACGAGCCCCGACCTCATAGGCGACACCAACCATTATGAATGTCATTCCCCCTTTATTGCCGCTGATTTGCTGGAGAAGGGTCCCAAGGCTGATCTTAAACTTGGGATTTGTCCGCATTGGTCTGATGACGATATCCGCTCCATAAGCTGTCAATGACGAGGAAGGAATATCTTCAGAACCAGAAATGGGTGTGCCTCCTATATCTGCCGTATAAGACAACGATCCTGCAGTTGTCCCAACATATGCATAGGGGACGATCTGAAATTGAGAATGGAGGGCAAGCTCACCAATAACTCCAGCTTGAAGCTGCCAAATTGTTCCGTTCCCGCTAATTTTCATTTCCATTCCTCCAGAACAAATATGAGCACTCTCGTTGATGGTACAGGGGATGGAAGTCATAGCTCCCACTCCCATCATGGTCACTTGGCCACCGCCGAAGAAAGACAAGCCCGAGCCTATCTTAGTTATCTCTCCAATGGAGTTCCTCTTCTCAGATTGGACTGGTGATACAAGGACATTTATCCCGAATACCCCCACTCCCATACTTAAATCCATCTTGCCTATTGTTCCCATATCAGCCGTTGCCCCTCCATACATCCCGGTGCCAACCATACTTAATGCGATTCGGTCGGTCATCGCCATGGTTGCCTCGCTTGCTAATCCATACATTTTGAGATCTATTCCACCGGAATCCATCCCCATATAAATGGCTGCATTATTGGAACTCAATGCACCCTCCTGGATATGAGAGGTCCTTATAGGTGGGGGAGAAACATTCTGGATGGACAGCGTTCCGGGAGCCTGGGCCATGGCTCTCCCCTGGATACCAAATACAATCAAGACTAAAAGCATCAGGCTAATCCTCTTCATTTTGCTCCTCCTCCTCCTCCCCGCTCACGGACCTTGCAAGCTTCTCCACAACCCTGTAGCAAGCCTTACGCGTCGCCTTTCCAACGGTTGTCTCATCAAAGCTCTCCACACCCTCTTCCCAGACCAGAACGATCCCTGAGGACTGGGTTGCTTCAGCTCCTGCGCCGGTGGCCGCCTCAAGGATCTCGCCTGTCTCCGTATCCACCATGAAAACATCCACCACGATCCTTGTGATTACCGTCCTGGCCCCTCCGAGCCCGACATATACACCGGTCTTCTTCACCCCGAACTCGGAGACATTACCGTAAATCACAGCCTTTGCCCCCAGCATCCTTCCTGCCCTGGCAGCGGTAGTCTGGTCAAACTCGTCCCTTAGCCCCAACCACTGTTCCTCAAGGATCTTTTTTGTAATCTGCTTGTTACGCTCCACAACCCTGAACCTGCCCGACTTGACCAGGGCAGTCTTAAGCATCTCTGTTATCCCACGTCCAACGCGGAATTCGTTAAAGGCAGGGTCCTCGGCGTCTGCCTTGTTCCTGAACCCCAGGACTGCGATTGTCTTCTTAGGGCCCTTGTAAGGGCCAAGCCTGAGGGTTGGAACCATCTCTTCCTCAGGGGCGCGCACACTCTGGCCCGAGACGGCGCAGGCCGAAAGGATACATGCGGATATAATGAGTGTCCCTGTTTTCCCGAGGAACTTCATTTAATAGACAATACCTTCCCTTCCACCTCGGCAACTCCATCGGGCGGATTTCTGATTAGAAACCTTTTCTTGATCGTTGCATTCGGTGAGACCTTGGAAACATCAACAGTCATTTTCTGCTTTGATATGACCTCTCCCCCGGAATCAAAGAAGCTGAATTCCACTGTCAGCTTTGAATGGACCTTGCCGGATTGGTTCGTGACCTCGACTGCGGTCTCCATACCCCCTTCTTTGACCACTACTCCGGTCACAAGAAATTTGTAGTCCTCCTTCGCTACCTCTGCCCCAACCTCCTCGATCTCCACCGGAACGCGTGACGGCGCCATCTTCGGCGGGGGTGGCGGAGGCGCCATCTCGGGCTCCTCCTCTTCCTCTATCTTGCGGGAGCGTTTCTTATATGCCCTGGATTCCTCGGCCTCCTCTTCCTCCTCGCCTCCTACTTCAGGGACAAACCTGAATGGGGGGCGCTCCTTTTTTGGCTCAATTTCCTGAGTCCGCGTTCTTGCAGGCTTCTTTCTCGGAGGAAGAGCCTCTTCCATTGTTTCTTCCTCTTCTGCTTGCTTCTTAATTTCCTGGGGCTTTACATCGGCCGCCTTCTTTTTCGGAGGAGGTGCCTCCTCTATTACCTCTTCCTCCTCTGCCTGCTTCTTAATCTCCTGCGGCTTTACTTCTGCGGCCTTCTTCTTCGGAGGAGGTGCCTCCTCTACTACCTCTTCCTCCTCATAATCCTGAGCCAGCAAAGGAGACGGAGCCAATACACATGCGATAGCAGCAAATGACACGATTATAACCCCTGAGATTTTTAACATATATTTCATTTTTTCCCCTCCATCTGAAATGGTGTTTTTGATAATCATACCCCTTCCTCAAATGTTGTCAAGGAATAGTGATTATCAAATAATCCTTAAATAGCGCTTTATTTCGTCATGGCTTCCTGCGACGATAAACTCAACAGTATCTGCGCTGCGGCGAAAGATTACCCTGTCTTTCATTCCTGCCCTGATCTCCCATAATCCCCGCCCGAGGTGCTTGAGCCCCAGACCAGGCGTTAATTGCCCGCCTTCGAAAATGTCTATCAGTCTTTCTACTGCATTATGGATTCTTTCTGCTCTTGTTCTTCCTACTTGTGCAATTGATTTATGGTAGGAGCCAGCTAAACGATAGCGCATTAACGCCGGACAAGCTTTTTATGGTATCTGATGGCTGCGGCTGCGGACTTAAAGGTTTTCCCTCCGCGCTCCTTGGCGAGAGCGAGAAGCTTTTTTAGGTCTTTTTCAGTGAACTCTTCCCCTATCGGAACAAGTGTTACCTTTGTGAGTTTGACACTATGGTTCTTGTCGTCAATGATGAAACCCACAAGGTCTCCTTTTGTGCGGATCTTCAATGTCTCCCGGACAGGTTTGGGAATGGTGATCTGTGTCTTCCCTGTGACAGTTGCCGTTACCATTCTTGACATCATGCTATCCTCCGTAATTCCTTGATTCAAGGATACAAGGATTTACGGCACATGTCAACAGCATGCACAATGCTACCTTGACATTGATAAGATGGCATGGCAGGGTTAAGCGAAGGGGGCAAACCATGAAAAAAATCAGGAAAATTCTTTTTTTCGCTGTCCTTTGCCTGATCGCGCAGATGCCGGGCATGGCGTATTTGGAGCCCCTGCCTGTATCTGCAGACGAGCCTTCCGGCCTCGTTGAAAAGGTCGGAAGCGCAGAGATCCGCTGGAGCGAGGGAACCATACGGGCAACAGGGGTTGGCCGGCCCCCTGGGGAGCTTGAAAATCCGGCCGACGCTGCGTTCCTGGCCGAGCGGGCCGCCATTGTGGTGGCGCGGCGCAATCTCCTGCTGACCGCAAAGGGGGTCCGTGTAGAGGGCTCCAGGGTGGTGGGAGATTTTATGACCTCAACCGGCCGGTTCCGGATGGTCGTGACCGGACTGGTGGAGGGATCAAGGCCAATCAAAACCGAGCTCCTTCCTGACGGCAGTGTTCGTGCAACGGTTGAGATGCCCCTGCGTGGTGCCCTGGTGGAGAGCCTGATCCAGGAGCTGATTCCACCGGGCAAACAAGGTGTGGAAGGGCCAAAGCGAGGATGGCTCCACAGGGCCGGTCAAGTCATGGCGCACGCACTTCAATGGTTTCGTATTTCCCTGGCATGGGCGATCGGTGAAAAGACCGGGCTTGTGATCGACGCCACTGGAAGCGGGGCCAAGCCCGCACTGTTCCCCAGGATCACGGATAAGGAGGGCAAACAGGTTTATGGGGTGGGGATATTTGACCCGAAGCACGCTGCTGCCAAGGGTGCGGTAGGCTATGCGCCAGGCCTGGAGGCGGCACTTTCTGCAACCGACAGGATCGGATACCGGCCCCTTGTAGCAAAGGCTGCCATACCCACGGGAAGTTCAGGAGGTGTGGACCTGAAGCTCGTGGATTCTGACAAGGCATCACTTGAGGCGGCCCTAAAGGAACCGGTGGAAACTTTGAAGAAATGCGGGGTGGTCATCGCCTACAAATGGGTGTTTTAGGATCCTACGGGCAGTATTCCTCGGAGGAAGAAGCAGACGAAGACACCTCGTCCTTCTCGCTCTGATATCTTTCGGCCTGGCCAATGTCGCCCAAGGCCCGGGACACCCTGACAAGGGCCTCAAGGTCTTTCATTACCCTTGATGAAAGGTTCAACTGGCGGTTGATCCCGAGGGCTCGCAGCAAATACCCACGGGCATCGTCCAGTCTTCCCTCCTTTTCCGCCAAAAGCCCAAGCTCGCGAAGAACCTCGGCCATGTGGAAATGGGCGCCGGCCCTCCTGTCCTCCTCAAGTGCCTTCTCAAAAAAATCCCTGGCCTGCTCCGGCCTTCCCTGAACTTTTAGAATATTGGCCCAATTGCTCATCACCGAGGCCCTGAGGCCGGGCCTGTCTGTCCCCTCAACAATGCCCAAGGCTTCGTATATTTTCTTCTCTGCGCCCTTGGTGTCTCCCCGGCGCAAAGCCAGGATCCCTGAGTTGTTCAGCCGAATTGCCAGGCGGCCCGGCTCATTGCCGTTTCTATCCAGACCTTCAGCCTCTTGATAGGCAGACTCTGCACCATCCAGGTCTCCACTGACAAGAAGAATGCTACCAAGCAGGCTGAGGGCATCGGCATATAGATCCATCCTCACATTAGTGCTGCTTGTTTTAATGAGGGCAAGGGCTCGTCCCACGGCTTCCTTGGCCTCTTCGGTGTCCCCCAGGGCAAGGCGGGCGGTGCCGATCCCCAGCAGGTTTTTGATAATCCCTTCGGTATCGTCCAATGTCTGGCTGAACTTGAGGCTCTCCCTGAATGCCTCCTCTGCACGGTGAAAACATCCCCTCTGGAGAAAGTCGCCGGCCGAGCGTCCAAGCTCAAGCCCCTGCTGCTGTCTCTCCTGGATCCTGTTCACCCTTCCCCCGCATGCTGAGAGGGCAAGGGCACAAAACAATATGGCTGCACATAAGCGCATAAAGTGTCTTAATAGCTGTTGAGGCGCTCCACCGGGATGATCGGGTTGTAATCCGCGGGCGGGGCTTCAATATTCCCCCTGATGAGCCAGTTCTTCTTCAGCGACTTGAGAACCTTGTTGGCATCCTCAATCCCCTCATTTCCCTTCTTAACAAGGCCGGGAAGCTGGGGGCTTGCGCGCCTCAGGTCGGCCATCACCATCTTCAGGTCCCCGCTTGCCTTGTTCAGATTGCTGAGGACCGTCATAAGGTCGCCTGATGGGTCCTTGATCTTGGTTGTCAGGACCTCGAGATTGCTCATAATGTTGTCAAGGCGCTCCAACTTCTGGGTGAGCTTTAGCTCCCTGACTGTCTCGCTGATTGTTGCCATCAGCTCCTTGGGCTCCCTGGACGGGATCAATCCTCCCGGTGGAATCAGGGGGTGGTCAGAGGAGCCGATGCTGATGTCAATGCTCCTGCTCCCGACAATCGGCGCCTGGACGGATGCAATGGAATCAGCCCTGATGAAATTGCTGTATACCTTTTTGAGCTTCAGGGTCAGCTCCACCTCCCCATATGATGTGAGACCAAGTGACTGCACCGTGCCCGCCTCAATGCCGGCCAGCTTGACCGGCGTCCCAGGGGAAAGGCCGTCGCCCCTGAAAAGAACCATCCGGTATATGGTTGTTTTCTCAAACCATCCCTTCCCCGAGCCGATGGTCACAACCACTGCAACAAAAACAACTATTGATACAACGAGAAAGGTCCCTACGATCCTTGAGAGATGTTTAAATTTAAATTTCATTACCTGCCCTCCTTTATCTTCATTCCAGCCCCTGAGCGTAGTAGAAGGGTTCCCTTTTCCAGGGAGCCTATTCTATCCGCTATCTGCAAGGCACGGGGCATATCGCTCATTACGAGGACGATTGCGCCCTGAAATGCCTGCACCTTATGAAATACCTCAAGGAGCTTCTGCTCCTCTTTCCTGTCAAGCCAGGTGAAGGGTTCGTCGCAGAAGAGGAGCTCCGGGCCCAGGATCGTGGCGCGCGCAACGCCGGCCATCTTCCTCATGCCTGCCGGGACATTTGCCGGTAGCTCATCTCTGAATAGTTCCAATCCGAACTCCTTCATTTTTTCACTGACCCTCCTCTCCAGGATAGCGCCCTCATGCCCCAGATGATATCTTAATGGCAGTGCCAGGTTCTGAAAGATGGTCATATTGCTGATCAGTGCCCCGTCCTGAAACACCATTCCCAGCCTCGAACGAAGGGCGCGAAGCTCATCCATGCCTGCATCAAATGGGTTCAGGTCAAAAATCCTGACCTCGCCCCGGAGGGGTGGGGAGATCCCCGCACAGGCCAGAAGCAGGGCGCTCTTGCCCGTCCCGTCTCCGCCGACCATTGCGAATATTTCCCCCTGAGTAATATCCAGGTCAATGCCCTCAAGGACAGTCCTGCCCCTTTTCTCTATTGCCACAGACCTGCAAGTGAGGAGCGGCTTTTTCATCTTACCTGTAGTAGAGATAGGTTACAAAAATATTGAGCACCATGCAGACAATGAATGACCTCACAATGGCCTTTGTCGCTGCCTGTGGGACCTCTGTGGGCGACCCCTTCACCTCAAGCCCCTGGTAGATGCAGATAAGGGAGATTGCGATCCCGTTGAGGGCGCACTTCACGATCCCAACGGTCAGATCGGCAAACGAGACGCCGGCAGCAAAGCTGTGCATGAGGCGCCCAATTGGTATGGAAAGCGTCCATCGGGCCATTAGAAATCCCCCGATGATGGCCACAAGATCGAAGTATAGAAACAGGCATACCATGGAAAGGGTAACCCCGATGATGCGGGGGGCTGTCAGAAAATGCAATGGGTTGATCCCCATGGCCTCAAGGGCGGTGATCTCCTCGTGGACCTGCATGTTGCCGAGCTCAATGGCAATGGCCGATCCCGACCGCCCCACAACCATGAGTGCAGTCATCAGGGGCCCCACCTCCCTGATTATAACCATGACGAGGACTGTTCCGATGGCCTCCTCTGCCCCGAATTTGGGAAGCTGCGTGAGCGCCTGGAGGATAACGACAGCGCCGAGTATGAATGCCATGAGCCCCATGATTGGAAGGGCCTCTACGCCGGTGAAAAGAACCTGGCGCTGGGTTGCTTCAAGCACCACCTTCCTTCCATGAAGTGTAAAAAGGGAACGGAGGGATTCATAAAAGAGGGCGGAAAGATCGGCGATATATGCCGCCACCCTTACAAATGGATCAATAGCCCATGCAATCACCCTTGTCATATCTCCTTGAATTTAAATGGTCAAATTAAATGGGCGCTGTCCCTTCTATGAAAGCCGAATGCAACTATATTTCTTGGAAACCGGATCTGTCATCCGGCCTCCAATGGGTTTTTCATCCGACCCCC
>Ga0315308_1000064_pt1 | contig 53617 bp, 77 predicted proteins | sample TDP3_MG_FD_203078 | JGI IMG/M metagenome (GOLD analysis project Ga0315308, IMG submission 203078) | Freshwater sediment microbial communities from Lake Towuti, South Sulawesi, Indonesia - TDP3 | ecosystem: Environmental > Aquatic > Freshwater > Lake > Sediment | place: Indonesia: South Sulawesi...
TCCATGCGCTCAGCTTCCGCAGAACCTGGTCGACCTGTTCCCACGAGAGTTCAGCTCTGGCAACGTAGTACTTCTCTATGTTTTCCGGCTCGTAGAGAATGAACACGTACCGGGGCTGCTTCCCAGTTTCCTTCGCTATCTCCCTGAGCCTTTCATGCGAATCGAAGAGAATGCTGAATCTGCCCTCTCGAAAGACATCCTTCTCGTTCTTTCTTCGCTTACGGTTCTTCGTTTTCACTTGGCATGACTTGACTTCAATCAGGAGCGTCGGTGTCTCAATGTCGTAGGGACCATGAGTATACTGATGGGGTCGAGTCGAACCTGGATAGTCCTTCGCCACCATTTCCTCTACCTGTCTGCCGAGAACTTCATTATGCTTTATTGTCCTTGACAAGTTGATCACCCCACAACTCATTCTTCAACAGGTCTCGAACCGCAACTCTTATGGTCTCTGAGCGGTTCGGATACAGCTTCGCCTGGACCAGTTGCTGTATGCCCTCCAGGTAGACCTCGGGAAGGTGGATGGTGACAAGCTTAAGCTTCCTCATCTTTTCTCAACCTCTATCTTTGTGTTGACGTGAATTCTGGCGTGCTCGTCGCTACAGTAGTCCATACCTGTTTCACAGGCGTAGATACTTGGATTAGCCAGCTTTCCGCAGACAGGGCACTGTCTGTTGTTGACCCAGAGCCTCGGATCCTTCCTTCCCCTACTGAGCTCCTGGACGCAGGCTCGACACGACACCGTCCTATAGCAGCGGACCGTGCCACCACACTTGAGCGGGCAGAAAGGCGGAATCACCTTAGCCATTATCAGGTTCACCTCACTCCTCTTTTCTCAGGCTGCAGAGGGTTCCCGCAGACACCAGGTTCCCGTCACAGAACGTGAAGAGGTTGGGGTGCAACTTGCACGGTTTGCTGCCTCCCTGGAACTGCGGGCAGCTCAAGTCCAAACCATAGATAATTGCGTGGACGATCTCCTCGTCAGGCGGAAATACCGGGAAGAATTTGGGCTGTGGCCTCTGGGAACACCCTGAACTACTAGAGGAGTTACACTGTTCAGCGCTTAGGGGACGACTCCCTTTTGGGAGGCGCTGCCCTCCAGGCGCCGACTCTTCAGGAGGGCAGTTCACCTTCATCGGCCCACTTGGACCATGGCTGTCTGTCAGCGTGAAGGAACCAGGGGACTTTGGCGGTCCTGGCCCGGAAATGGGGGAGGTAGCAAAGCTGAGACCATGTCTATTAAAAGCAGCTTTGGAGTTGAGGCCAAGGCTTTCGCCGTCCCCCTCTGAATCATCAAAGAATGTGATAGGAACGCGGTACCCGCAGCCACCGCAGATCAACTCGTTGTAGAAGTCGAGCAGATCAATGTGACAGGTTGGGCACTTCACTGTTTTCGTCATTTCCCATATTCCTCGTCGAAACACCTCGGACACAACACATACTGATTTCCTGGAAAGCCGTGCACATAGTCCAGGAAGAACCCGTGAATCCGGCAAGAAGCAACATAGAATGGCGCGAAGCCACTCCAACCCCTCAACTTCAAATGAGCATAGTAAACCAGTCCACGAACCTTCAGCCAGAGCCGCCTGAGCAGGCTGATGTTCAGCCAGCGCCAGGCTCGACTCCTATGCTTCCACACGTTAACCCTGAGCTTCACCTTCATCCTTCCTCCTTATTTAAGGGATTCCTGTTTGTCCGTCTAGCCATGTACGGGCTTCAGAGGCTAGGGCGCCTTTCGCCTCAATCACATTCTCATCTTTTTTGCCGGCGGAAACTATGTCGCTCTGTTCATCCTGGACTTTCTCCTTTACTGGTTCGGAGAGCCCCTCCGCCAACTCACCAGCAATTTCCTCAGCCAAAGCCTTCCAGTACTTCTCCATATTCTCTCTTAGTTCATCCTTGAACTCTCCCACAGGTTTCGTTGGGTATTCAAGGTCCTCCATACGTTCCGAGATCTCCGCATCTAAGCGCTCCTCCACACGACGCCGAATCTCATACAGGGCCTCCCAAATCTTCTTTATTCCAAGTTCCTCTTCCACATTCGCCGTCAACTCGCCAACCAGGTCTCTCTTTGTATCCTCCAAGTCGGAAATCATCCGCCGCTTCATGTGCTCATCCAGTTCTCCCTGTTTGGGAACAGTCTTCCACAGGTTGAGTTCCTCTAGGCGGCTCTCAAGCCACTCAAGTAGCTCGAGGGGTGTTAGAGCGTTGAGTTCAACCCTACCCTTCAGGAGGAAATCACGTTCCTCCTGGGAAATCTCTCCCCTCTGTAACATACCTTCCAACTTGGAGACGTCAACATTAGCCAACTTCACGGGCTCAGGTGTTAAGCCTCGGCTCTCCATAAGTTGATTGACAACCTCGAAGTTCAGGCCCACGTCTACGAGCTTCTCCCCGTCCAGCTCTGTGTCGAGTCTCTTCGTGGGCTTCGTTAACGTCTCCTTGATCAGCACGCCGTTCGTGTCATAATCATGAAGGATGCAAATGGGAAGACCCCACTGCTCAACCTCCACCAGTGCGTCTCTCCCCGCTTCAGTCGTGAAGCCCTGGGTGGTCATTATGATGCAGTCGAGTCGCTTATCGAAGTTATTCTGAACCATCTGATCGAAGAGACCCATCTTCTCGACAACTACGATCTTATTCCCGACACCTCTGGCCAGATAGAGCCCTGGTCTGACGACCTCCTCAGTTCTCGACCCATATTCACTGCACGACGCATACATCCCTCTCGGTCCCCTCACCATACCAGGGATCTTCCCATGTTCCCTCTCGTACTTCCTCGTGAAGTCCTGTGTAAAAGAATTGTATTCATAGAACTTTGACTCAGGCCACCGCTTCAGAAACAGCTCCCGCACAGCGTAGAAAAGCGACCTTATGTCAAACTTCATCGTTCCTCCAGTGCTAACCCTCTCGATCGCCTGCTGGAGGACTTCCATTACTCGATCCTCTATCCTTTCCATGTTTCTCACCTTGCCAGCTTGCTTGCTGGTGAAGAGTTGGGGTCGGTTCAGCCTCTCCTCTCATATCGGGCACATGGCCAACTGGTCTTCTCACACCATTCAGGCTCCTCTCGTTCGCACTTCTCATAGAACTCACGACAACGCACCTATGCTACCTCCCAGTGGCTTTCTTTCTTTGCGCTGACCCATTTCACGGTCTTGTGGAGTGCAATGGCTACAGCTTGAAGTTCGTCATTGATGGCGGTCCACACGTCGCCTGTTTTGTCGTAACGCTTCATTTTGAAGCCGTTCTCCCCATAGGGTACGAGCCATTGCTGTGCGAGTTCACTGAGATCACCTATGTTTATTGGTCCGGGGGTTGGCTTCTTCTCGGCAGGTTCGGGTGGCTTCTGAATAGGTTTCTCACTTGGTTTCCCTTCTTGTTGCTCTGCTTGCTTTTTGAGTAAGTCGAATACGCCGGTCTTGGCTGAGAAGAGTTGCACTAAGCTATTCAGCGCCTGGGTCAGTTTAGGTATGGTTTCGTTGACCGCAGCAAGATTTTCACAGAGCTTAGTCACCAAGTCAAAACTTTCCATCTCATCAGGAAGAGGCCTAGGACTAGGAGTAGAAACGGGAGTACCTGTAGTATCCAAGTTATACTACCTCCTCTTCTCGGTGGTAGCTATCGTAGTATTTTTCTTCCTCATCGTCCATGTTTTCGTAGTCGTAGTCGTCCTCGAACTCGTTGTATGTGCAACCGTGACACCCCATGAACTGCGCCTCGTCTACACATGTGTCGCACGGGCTACCCGTCTTGATGACGAAGTCTCCTCGATCCACTTTCTTCTGGAAGCTGTGGATCTTCCCCTCATGTAGTCCCCAGAAATAGTCTCCCTTGAAGTTGTTCAAGTTAGAGTGGTCTATCCCCAAGCTCTGGATCACGTACTCGCCTTTGGGAAGTGGGTGCTTCTTGAGAACCTTTTCGAGCCTTGGGAAGTGTTTATCGAGTTGCGCGTTTTGCATCAGGACAACTATGGGGCTATCAGCTTCGTACCATGGAACCTTGCGTAGATCCAAGCAGACTATCGCGATCTTGTCGTGCTCAGTCCGGTGCAAGCCCACAGCCCACTTAGAGTTCCGTAGGGCACGCCTCACCCTGAAGAGCCAAGAATCCTCAAAATTCTTAGTTGCTTTCAGCTCCTTCACTCCAACGTACATCGGCTTAAGGTACCTCCTGTACAGCGAGTTGTGGTCTAAAGACCCAGCTCTTAGTAGTTTTTTCTGGAATTACATCGAGATCTTCAAGATCCTCTGGGTGCTTGTTCACAAGACTCAAAAGAATAATATCATTCAGAACCCGGAGTGCCTGGAACCAGTGAACATGGGCCTCCCTACTTATGAAGCCAAGATCAAGTTGCCTTCCACGATTGTTTCTGAGGACCCTGAGGACCCTTTTCTCAGCGCCATTCTCATGGTGAGTCAATTTTGACACCTTAGCGATTCACTATAGCATAAAGTAGTATATATTCTACTATATAAAGGCATACCATCTTAGCGAATCCATATTTGAAAAGGAACTTTACAAATACTCATTTTTAGAATGCAGTGATGACTTACTATGCGACCAAGATTAGCCCTCCTCGAACAGACCACAGCAAATCAAATGCTGCTGACTCTGCTGAGAGAAGGTCCACTTAAATTGACGGAACTTGTACGGAAAATAGCTAGTCCGCAAACCACTGTCTATCGTGCAGTTCCAAAGTTGAAGGAGCTGGGTCTGATCAATGATAAACTGACTCCATATCCTGTGAAGAGGATATTCAGTTTGACTGAGAAGGGCCGCAAGGTGGCTGAGAAACTGGCCGAAGTAGAAAGCATCCTCCAGTCAGAATAGGCCTACTTCCTGTGCTATCTCGTCCAGGCTCTTCTCTTTCACCGATGCGAGGATCTTATCGACCAAGCGCTTCACATCATCAAGCGTCTTGCAGTCTTCAATCCTGTCTCGGATTAACTCTGCGCAGCGCTCAAATCCTAATCTTTTACTCTCTTCAAAAGTCGTCCACATTCACCTTCAAAACAATAAGGGGGGAGGAAGGTATTTGAATTCCGAGGGAGACAGTTGGAAAAGTGAACAAAAAGCACGGTTGTTACAGTAGCCGCTGAGACTCAACGACCACTGCAACTGTATCTGTGAATAGTATGAAATTCCTTAGAAGAGTTGCAGTAGCCGCTGAGACTCAACGACCACTGCAACCCCATAGGGAATAGTATGGTATTTAAATTTTATGTGTTGTAACCTGGAGAAAAGTGGAGAACAAGAGCTACTTTTAGCTCAAGGAGGGAGGGGGGAACGCCTAGATATGCTAAGTCGTCTACAGGTTTACTTCGTTCGAGGAAAACGCATTTCCTTCGAACAACATTCGAGAAACACTTATATGTGTAATTTTTACCACAATATTTATATGCCCTCATGTGTAATAATTACCCATTAAAGGGGGTGAAAACCCAGTGCGAGTAGTAATATTAAACAGCACAGTCCTCCCCTCCCCTCAACTAATGAGAGGAGGAAAACCCTACGTGGTCATTGTAGCTCCCAGCAATTTGGCAGCTGTCCACAAAGCTGCCAGTGAGGGGGCAGTCAGCTACATCGGACACGAAGGCACAGCTAAAAGTCTTGGCTTGCCCTTTAACCGTGGGCAGGTGACGGACTATGACTGTGCTTACGTAGTCCGATTGAAAACTCGACTCGCAGAGGGACAAGTCCTCTCCTCTGTGAATGAGAATCAAGTTGAGGTTCTGGAGCTTACTGTCGCCAAACAGTAGCTCTACCTTCCCCGACCCCTGACCAAGCGAAAGGGGCGGGATAGGAGGAATGAGAAGATGCCGGCAGCATGGATATTGCGCAGTTTACAAAATTCAAACTATCTTTCTATCCTTCAAGCTCCTTCTCAAAAACTCATTCACCTCTGTTCCGTTTTCAGGGTTAGCCCTGACTATGCTGTCAGGCTCAGGGCAACCCATTACTATTTGTCTAATGGATTGTCAAAAGCTGTTCCTGTCCCATATTACCGTTGCCTCACCACTAAGCAGCGGATCACGGCAGGAGATGTAAAGGCTGTCCAAGGTGTCAGTTACCCGACAGCCCGGATTTATCTTGAACGCCTCTACGACATGCTTCCCCACGATATTTTTCAACTTATCTCAGTTAAACGTGGGTGGAAGCAAATCAGGTTGAGGGGGGTACTCTAGAATGTTCAACTTCGACAAGGATAAGCCAAGCAAAATTATTGCTGTGAACACTCTCCCCCAGATCACACCAGACTACAGGTGTGATCCTCTGTTGTGGACTCCGCAACTTCAACCCTTCTACTCTCGGCGTATTTATATTCTCACCACTAAAAATTCAAAGGGGCGAAGCGTCTTCCGCTTCTACCCTCTAACCCCGAGAGACGACGCTACGCAACCAGCCTTCGTAGTCGTCTCCCCTGAAAGCCATTGGGTTACTGACCCAACAACTCACATCTGCTACCAACACAAGTACTTCATTATTGTTCGCCCCCTCATCACCGTGTACTACAAGGCGAAGTCGGTGATGATGAGACGCAAACTTGAGTACATCCCTGGGAACCTCCTCACCCTCATCAAGCATTGTTATTTCAAGGATCTCGTCAGCGACAAGTTTGTTGACAAGATCCAAAAGGACTTCGACAGGCTGGAAAAGGTGATAGCATACACCGCCAGCCAAGAGCAGGGTGAAGCACGTAACGCGTACCGCATAGCCCTCAAGCTATGCACATCAATCTTAAAACAAATTAACAAGGAGGTCAAAATCGAGAAATGATTGAAGAAACTTTCCAAGACAAAATAGTAGTCATACTAGCAAGGCATAACGCCATCCTCAGTTCAGCTATGGTTACCAGGTTATGGGGTGACATAGTGGGTCTGGGGTGGGAAGTAGCAAAGAAACTAAGCGAAACCAAGTCTCCTTCCCAACTCGGCATAATGAGGAAACTTGGTATCAGAAGGTTAGCTCAGCTTCGCAGAGATGAACCTGCGAAGTTCGAGCAGATCATGAAGGAGTTGGAAACCCTCCTTCATGGAACCATCTACACGAATCATCCAGTTTTTCCACATCCCCAACACATACCTCGTCTTCTTAACTGGACATTATTAACTTAGAGGAGGTGATAAACAGTGAGCATAGTTCAAGGCAACCATGAAAAAGCCCTCACCCTCTCCGACAAGATTCGGGTGGGGCTGAAGGAAATGAAACTGGAGAAAGCGGAAATCGTAGCCAAACAGGGCGTAGTGTTTCTCCTCGATATTTCAGGTAGCATGCAGGAAAGAGTCGAGGGGAAACGTAAAATTGACCATCTGCGAGACGTAATGCAAGCCTACAGGGATACCCGGCAGGTCTGCTTCTCCCACCATGTCTGGGAGACCAATAAGATCCCGGAGCCGCAAAGCAACACTGATATGGCTCAAGGCTTCAGTTACTTGCAAACGCTGGCCCCCCATCCAAACTTGGTGGTCTTGGTTTCGGATGGGGAGCCTGATAACCCTAGTGATGCAGAAGCACAAGCACTGGCCCTCCACATTCCCGTGAATATAATTTTCATCGGAATGAAAGGAAGCTATGGGGAGGTATTTATGCTACGCTTAGCACAGCTCACAGGTGGCAAAGTCCACACAGTGCAACCAACTGCACCCAACTTCGGGAAGCAACTGACAGTCACCGTTGCAGGAATGCTTCCCTTCAAAAAGCAATAGTAAAGCAGAGACGGGTTGCCTGACTTTACAGGCAACCAAGTTTTCTGCACAGGAAAAATTCTTTCAATCTCCCTTCCCCTTGAGGGAAGGGTTGAAAGACTTAAATGGGAGTAAACTATACACATATATAAAGTTTCTGAGAGGTGAAATAAGTGCCTAGGGGAGCACCAAAAACGGGTGAAGTATCATACATCTGGTGTATTCGTCAAAGCGCCCAGCACTTGGACAGATATATCCGTAGCGGAGACACCCTCATCAAGTTCAGTTGCAGCCTCCCACCAGGACAGTGCAAGTCCCCAGCCGAGATCCCAGTGCAAGGCATCACAAGTATTCCCGGCGCCTACCATAGGGCGCTCACGAAACTCGAGCGCCAAAGCATCATCACGGTAACACTTTCCCCAGAGCTCTACGTGCGGCTCATGGACCAAGTGAAGAAGCAGAAAACAACGATAGATCAGTTCGTCGCATGGGGTCTTACAGATTTGTTTGATGCATCGGAGGAAGGCGCTGAAGAAGAAGAGGAATGAAAAAGAAAAATGAAAAGAGTATATCGTTTCAGGTTCTCGGAGTGGCAGAACAAGCACTTTTGCGTCCTTTATTCCTTTCTTTTCTCCCTCCATCGAATCCACCTTGAGTTCGCACCCCTAAGCCAAGAGCTGGTCCCATGTCGTTCACTACAAGTCGGTAGTTTTTGCCTTCGACTTTTGCCTCAAGGTAGTAAACTGGTTCGATCCCGGTACGATTTCTTTCAGCCCTAAATTCTTCCAACTTAGAATCGACTTTTATCTTGAGGCCACATATTTTCTTGGTCTTTGCCATTTGGTTGAAACTCCTTTTATTCTACCGAAGGCACTATTCTGGTCCAGGTATCATCCCTTCTCTTTCAAGGGAGAAGATGCGGGCGAACCTCCCTTTTCCCAGCAAATCGCCAATAAAATCATGTGCGTAGACCAGTGCATCCTTCTTGCTCTCCCAACCTTTCTCAGGTACAGATATGACCTTTCTCTTAACTATGCAGGACTTAGCGGTTTTCCCCTCACAATAAATCAGGACGTACCTAGCCTTCTTAGCCTTAGGCATCTCTATTTCCCCCCTTGTCTCCTAAGGGATCTTCTGAATTTCTTTAGTTGAGCCTCCATTTCTTCAACTTTGGAGTAATCGCCGGCACCGAGGTAACCAATAATGAATTCATTGGATACTTTTGGATCACTGAGGAGGGCACATAGAGCCCTAATTTTCTGAGGGGAAGGAGAAAAATAGAAGTCCACCAATCTTTCCTCTGCCTTCTTTCTGCCTTTTTCTCCAAGAACCCGGTAATGTTCCGGATACCAGTCACGAAGATACTTTTGCTCAGACCGTCTGATGACTCGATAATATCTCTTATACCAGTCATCAAGAAAACGAGCAACACTTTGTGGATCCTTGCACCCCATTCATTATCCCTCTTCTCTAGAATCTTTTTCTTTTAAGTGAACAATGTGAGTCAATCAAGTCATAAATAGCCTTCAAATCGCCTGTAGTGACTGTGAGATAGCCTTCTTTTTCAAGTATCCTCATTAAGGGCTTAAATGTGATTCTTCTCGCCTCTCGATCAATTTTCTCAGTGGCTTCTTCCTCCTTGGCAACATAGACTGCGATACCGGTGTTGCTGATAGGGTACTTCCCCAGTCTACGGATCTCCTCTCTCGCCTTCTCATTTGCTTTACACACAATGCGAGCAACTGTCGGGTCTCTTAATGCAATTCTCGATAACCTGTTCGCCTCAGACAGCTTCATCTGCAATTCGCCTCGAACCAAGCTCACCCTGGAACTTTTCTTCCCCATCACCTTTCACCTCTTTTCTTAGTTCCCACTCTCATGTTCCTGGAGTGGGTGGAAAGAACCATTTCCCTTTTTTGCTTCGCCTTGCAATCATCCACGCTTTGCCTCCTGGCGTTATCATGCATCTGAGTTCTTCGCGATCTTTTTTACGTTCCTCTCTTCTCTCCTTCGCACATCGTGTCTGCCACTCTGGTGTAAAGAAATGTTCTATTAACTTGGGTCTTTCACTAACTTTCTTCACTTCTCTTATTGCTCTCTGTACTGCCTTTGCTTTGTTCTTGGCGTCAACAGACAATTCCTGAAACATACATCGACCTGCAAAAAGAGAAATGCGCCATAAGCGCCCACCGATAAGTCTAATGGTTACGCCTATCTTCCTCTTCATCACCATCATCTCTTCGACCAGTTTCTCAGGAGTATCCTCAACATTTCTTTACTTTGATTAAGCTTTTTGGTATGTGAAATTTTCTTTCAGCTTCCTTGATGGCATCTTCAGCAGTTCTGGCCTTGATCTTCACTTTAGTCCAATCAGTATGATGATGTCCGGTCAGCGTTTCCCAAACCTCAATTCCAACACAGTAACATGGCATAATCCTTCACGGTTTCCTATGGTGTCTCTTCCGACATTCCTTCGCCATCCACTTCCAACACTCATTCGTCCCACACAAGGGATGACTAACATAGAAGCCCTGCCTTCTCCAGAACTCCACGGCCTCCGGCTTCGAGAGCAGCTCGAGGATCCTCGGCTTGTCGCAGACCTTCCGCTCAATGGCCTGCAGCAGCTTGGACCCGTAGCCTTTCCTTCGTTCTGGATCCTTGACCTTCAGATCCGCAATGTAGACTGTCCCATCCCTCTCGTGGACCACTGCGAAAGCCTTCTCGATGCCGTCCTCCATCAGGTACGCGGTTCTGATGGTTGTTCCAGGAATCGGTTTCCCCCAAGTAATAACCATGAATCGCGTACCCTTCTCTACCTTGATTTACCTTTGTTCTTGTTGAAGCAATCAGCATGAGCAATATCTAAACATGGCTTCGTATCCAGGATGACAATGCGGTTACCGGGGACAAACTTGCCCCCACAGTAATAGCATTTGTGCGAATCACATTTCTTGGCCATTTCTCCCTTCTCTCCTTCTATTTTGCGTGAATGAACTGATCATGTTGGGTCATCGGTTTGGCTATACCCTCGCCCCGGACGAATTCTACTGAAAGTCTGGACTCCCAGGGGAGACTTAACGTCTCTTAGGACCAGACTTTTTCTTGCATCCTCCGCTCTTTTTCCTACCATGTGGGCATCTCTTACCCAACTGGTTTTAACCTCCCTGTTGATTGGTTCAGTTATCAGCGTCTCTTTGGGCACTTCTTGAATCGGCCTTTGCTATCTCGGCACCGGCGCTTCGGCATCTCGCCTTCTCACCTCCACCCTATCGCTCCTTACCTCTTGCAGCTCTTCGTCAGTTTCCCACAGAGTCTGTCCTGCTGCGCGCATCCCTCAACCTTCAGGCGTGCCTTAGCAGCTTCAGCCTCACTGATCGTCCAGCTGACATCACGTTTATGGGCTAACGTAACCAGGTAGTTAGCCCGCTTCATTAGCTTCTTCACCTGACTACACTTCTTCGCTGCCCTAATCTGCCTCGAGATTACATTCTCCAGGCATGAGAGGCGTGCAGGGTAACCGCACTCCGGGTACTTTCTACTGGCCATTTTGATTACCTCCTGACTCCTCTTTCAGTAAACTTACACCCACCACTTCTATGCGCCACATCCATGATGAGTTCCCGCTGATTCCAGATCTCAACCTTCGCTTTGTGCCTATTCGCCAAGGTACATGCCTTCATCTTAATCTCATCAAGCGAACCTTTGATTTGTATGCATTCCTCCCAGGATTTTCCTATTCCCATTCTTTTTCACCTCTTATACAGTTGCTATTGTGACAGGAGGACCCGGAATAATGGCGTACTCCTCTATTTCTTCCTCCCTCTTTCGTTTCTCCAGTTCTTCTTGTGCTCTCAGCCACTTTGCACGTCTCTTCTCAGCCTCTTTTAATCTCAGTTTTTCTCTTGTGGTCCCCCACTGTTTCCTCCTCCACTCCCTGTCACTGAACTCTCTCTTTGCCTCTTCCCAGAGTCGTTCCCTTTCAAGATGCCGCCTGAAATTCCTCGCCACCCAATCCCTAACTGCCGTCAAAGTCCGCTTGTTGCTGAAGCCTAACCCGGCAACCAGTTTATCAGTGTTCACTAAGTTTCTTTGAAGGGAGATGCCTCTCCTGACAAGTTTCTTAGCTATCTTCGGGGTTTCCTCTAACTGTTGGTAAGTCCATCCTCTAGTAGTGGAGCCACTGCGGTGTACATGCTCCAAGCCGCAGTACACATCCCTAGACTTCGGATCATAAGCTAGGTGAACCTTTGCAACGTGCTTATCGTAAGTTTCGGGACCTTCCTCACATTCTTTTTTGATTTTTTCAATTTCCTTCTTGAGCTTCTGTTGGCGTTCAAGTAGCTTCTGCGCTTTTTCCACATCTTCCTCCGCTGCTCTACCTTGAACCTCGTTTTTGAATGCTTCACGGACATGAAGTGGATCAAGTTTCATCAGTTTGTCAGTCGCATAGTACCTTGGCAGAACTCTTAGTATGTCCTTTTGAAGGCTACTTGTCTTTTTGCAGAGTTCCAACGTTCTTCTCAAGCAACTCTCTGACATTGCTCTACGCTTCATTCTCGGTATACTCCAACCTCTCGGCCTACGCCAACTTCGCTTCATCTTTACTCACTTTCCCTTCTCTTTCTTCGGAATGATCTTACATGCTCCTTCTGGACCTTCGTGCCTTGTCTCCGCTATTGGGCCCCTGTCAGTCCAGATCTCAACATCCTTTCCCTGCTCCGAAGAGAGGTGGCATGCCCTCAACTTTATCTCCATCATGGAGTCGCCCTTAACCATAAGCTCGGAGGCTTTCTCCATGTCGCCTTTCCTATAGCTCTCCCACCATTCCTTTGGAACGTAGGCGTAGTACGTCCTTTCCTTCTTGGATCCCTTCCTCACCACTTCTCGATCCCACCTCCATTACTTTCTTCTTGCCGTCTTGTAGAGCCATTGTTTCAGCCTGTGGAGTTCCACCTTGTCCTGGTCCTGTAATGTCGCTTCATACTCGGGTATGAAGTCGCTCTTCTCAGGGTAGAACTTCTTAAATAGGTGCATGTAGATTCGACCCCACATGGGGCTCATCGGCTGAGCCAATGAAGCCGTATGAAGATAGATCATGGCTTCGTAGTCGGTGGCTTCGTCTATCTTTTCGCCTTTGGCCTGTGTCATCTGAGCCATCCGTTCTGTTCTGATTCTTTCCTTTATCTCCGGTGTTATCACATCTTCTTGGCCTTGAAAGGCAATAATAGGGAGTGGCGAAACCATCTCGCCTATAGCTTTTTCAAAGTCTTTTTGCGCTGCAGTCTTCGGTTTAACCTGAATGGTGTACCCTTTCCTCTTTAGTTGGGTCTCCCCGTGGCCGAGGAGCTCCCTTTCCCGCTCTTCCTTCTCAGCCTTTTCCTTCGCTTTTCGCTCCTCCTCCCATTCCTCTTCAACCATCTCACTGATGGCTTCCTTTGCCTTCTCCGGTAACTGCATCAACTCTACTGCAGTTAGGCGCTCCTCGAGAGTCCGGTACTTCAGGAGCCCCATGTCTTCGAGTTCCTTATGTTTCTTCGCTTTTTCCTCCTTGTAGGCTTTCTCCGCATCTTCTATGTGGTCTAGTAGCTCCTCTTTTATTTCATCGTCAAGAATATTCGCCTTGACGTATTCCTTCTGGTCGTCCCAAGTGTACGTGTCTAGGTCAAAGAGTCCTTGTCGATCCATCTGCATGTAAATTTCATCGATTTCTTCGCCTACACGGTTGTCAAGCGTATCGTGCAGCTCCTCCCTCTGCCCCTCTGAGAGTTGCGTGTTCGCCTCAATCCAGTCCCTCATTTCCTTCGTGGATTCATTCTCCATAACCATATCGTCTTCCGCTTCCTCCATCTTATCACGTTCAAGGTCGTCCAATTCATCTACTACGATCTCCTTCTCCCTCTCCGTGAGGCGCGGCGCAGCCTCATCAATGTGTTTCTCGGATTCCTCCATATCGAGGTACTCATCGATCAACTTCTTGGCGATCTTATCTAAGGCTTCTTCCCGTTCAGGCGGCACTTCCTTCTTCTCAAATACCTCGAGTAAGTCGCGGAGGTGTGTCTTCGCCTCAGCGCTTATGCCTTTTACACCAGTGATCGCCCCGGCACGTTCAACATGTGTCTTATGCTTCGTGATCCCATACTCATCAAGTAATTCTGGTCCTTCCTTCAAGAAGGAAGCTTCCCTGTCTTCATATTCCTCAAGCATGTTACGGAGATGCTGCTTACCTAAGCTATCCACCCTTTCCAGGTTCTGTATAGCTTTGAGACGTGCATCATGTGACCCGTAGTTCAGGATCCCGTACGCCTCAAGTTCCTTTCCTTCCTTCAGCCAGGGGATTTCCTTCTTCTCAATTTCCTCGGGTTTAACCGAGCCTGCAACCCAGGGCGGTTGGCCAATCTGTTTCCTCTTCTTCTCTTCTTCCTTCCTCTTCACTTCCTTAGCCCATTCCTGAACTTGCCTCTCTTGGGCCTCAAACCAGGAGACTGCAGGTCTCTCCACTTCAGCCTCACTTGGTGCAGTCGTTGCCGTCATCCAAGGGAACTTAGGCGCCTTCTCCACTGGCTCAGAGACAGGGACAGGTATCCTGGCTGGTTGCGGAGGTGGGATTGGAATGACTACTCCGCATGCTCCTCCACATGGGATCGGTTGAGTTGCCACTTGTTTCTCTCTCCTCTTCGCCAAGTACTCCTCTAATTCGTCTTTCACTTCCGCCTTCGATGGAGCCGGTGGTGGAATGGGTTTCGGCTCCTCAGCCGCTTTTTTTCCTGCCCGCGCCTGCATCCTCCTCACATATTCCTGGATTCCTGATGGTGAAACCCAGGGTGGAGCAAGCTTCGCTTTCTCGGCAGCTTCCCTCCGACTTTTCTCTTCAGCTCTTCTCCTCGTCCTGCTCAGGTATTCTTCCATTTCCCTTTCAGGTTCTCTTTCTCCCCGTTGCTCCCTTTCCCTTAGTTGCGGCTGCATCCTCCGTACATATTCCTGTAAGCTATCTTTTGCCTCGGGGAGATACGATCTCCCAGGTTGCCAAGGATAATCAGTCTCACGTGTCTTCCGGTGCCTCCTCAGATACTCCTTTAGCTCTTCTTCACGGCTGGTCATTATCCTTCCTCTGCACCCTCACCGCAGATGCACTTTCCTTGATGTGTCGGGAAGACCGCCTTCGCGCAGTATGCTCTCTCAGTTAAGGTGTACACGTCTCTGTCAGGCCACTGTGTCCGGCGCCTAGCCAAGAGTCCTTTCTCAACGAGGATGTCCGCCGCCACCTTCACATCATTTCGTTCCTCCTCATTGGTGCGGGGATTCCACCTCTTTGCACTTATCATCGCTGAGCCCTTAACGCCGCTAGTTGTCGTGCGAGAGATATCCGAGATGATGTCAACTTCCGGTTTCTCCAACATGATTTCCCTCACGAACTTGGCGCAGTTCTTAAACCTGTCCACAAGCGGACCACATTTCGCTTCAGATTCTCTTATTGGCGGTTCCGGACCACGAATAGCTTCTTCGACAATCTTACCCGCTTTTTCTCGCCGTTTCCTTAGCTTCCTCAGACTAACCCCATTGACCTTTCTCACACTTTCCCCGAGGAATTTCCTAAGTTCCTTGAAAACCATTCTTCCTTTACCTCCATTCACCAGAATTTCAGTCTAGTAACTAATCCTCCAAGTTTCGATCCGATATCCGATATCCGACTTCCGACATCTGACAATGATGACACGGATAAGCGCCAGGATGGCTTTATGCTTCTAAGTTCCCTCATACGCGGAGCAACATACGCCGCTGGCTTCGACACCTTAATTAACAGGTCTACCTTCTTCACCCGGTCCTTGTAGGAGAGTTTCTTCAACTGCTTCCTGAAGATCCCCATTTCCTCCCTGCACATGTTACAGGACTTCTCAAGTCTCCTCGCCAGCTCAAGGTGCCTCAGAGTGCAGTCATTATCCCTTCTCACAATACACTTCCTAGCTTCCCTGAGCTCCCTCAACACCAAGTTCCCTCGAGTCTTGCTCACCATGATCCTCTTCACCAGAATTTCAGTTTGCCTAGACCATGCTGAATCTTCGATAAGCCGATGGATGGCCTCCTTCTCCACCAAGCTGGTTTAATGCTGCGGAGACTGTGGATCTTGCTACGGATTCCGGATGCAGGTTCAATGATGCCAATCAGGAGGTCGACTTTCTCCAGGCTTTTCTCCTTAGGAAGATGCTTAACTTGTTTCCGAAGGCTAACCATCTCCCCTTTGCAGACTCCACAAACTTCAGTCTTCGCTGCTTCCTCGAGGCGCTTGGAGACACATTCAAAGTCCTCTTGTATGATGCACTGCTTGGTTTGGGTGAGCTCCTCGAGTACCTTCTTATCTCGCTCATCGTCGGTCAGTTCCCCGATGCTTCCTTTCCTTCTCAACCTTGGCAACCTTGGGAAACGCAATTGTCCTACCTCCGCTCCTGTGGTCCCGTTAGTGCTGGAAGTTTACGTCCCTCCATGTGTATGTGGAGTTCCTGAGTTTGTTGTTGTTTCTTCCTTGGCCGTAGCAGCCACGCTATTATGACCACGACTATAGCTACGAGTACCCAGAACCACGGGTTGCTCGGATCCTCAGCTACCCCAACAAGGTATGTGAAGAACTGTATCCACTGTGCTGGGATAGATGGGTTAGCACTTGGAGGGCTACTCAGATCCATGCAGAAGAGTATTCCGTAGGTTAATAGGACATCGACCGGGTTCAAGTTACCTACTGGGGAACCCCACGTTTCACCCAGGAGCCCGTAGTCGAACCTTACTCCTGGTTGCACGTCTCCGCTAACCTGCATAATGAAGCTTCCCCCGCCCTGGCCAAGCTCGTTATTCATGACGCCGGCAGCGACATTCGTTGTCTGATCGTTTATCGCATAGTAAGGATAGTCGTCCTTTGCAAGGTGGTTCTTATCCGTCATAATGTAGGTGTATGGGTTGTTGTTGATGTTAATTGCTCCCTGTTTCGTGGTTGGTGGCGCAACCACCTTAGCGCTGCTAAATGAAGCGACGAAACTAGCGTTACTAGTTGGGTTTTGCACTATTACCTTGACCCAGAGTGCGACATGGATCCTGCCACTCTCATACGTATTGAAGCAAGTTGGAGGTAACAATCCAGCTTGGTAGAAGTCTCCGCAGAGGTGGGATTCCGTCTGCGCATACACTTGGACCAAGAAGTAATGCCTCTCCATGTGTCTCCCGGCGCTGTCAGTCCAAGTTGAGTCTGGGGTCCAGGGATCAGTTTCCTCTCCGTTCCGGTTTACGTGCCAAACTAAGCTCATTCCAACGTAGACTTGCGGCATCACACCATCTATGGGCAGCCACGTAACTTCCATCGCTGGTTCGAGTCCCAGGCCAGTGTATGGTGGTATTTGTACTGCCTCGTTCCTATCTGCATCTACTTTGAGGCTCTTCCCATCTGAGACTTGTATCATCTGTGCCGGTAAGTTGTTTGGATCACTTGCCTGAGATACTAAGAATGTCTTGTCGCCAAATTGTGCTCCGTAGAACTCTGCACTCACAGTCCAATCTTGGTGACCGACGGTGAATAGTATCGCTGGTGACTGTGATAGGAGTCTCGAAGAAACTGGAACCAAGAACATGATCATGATCACTATGGCTGCTGCAGCGACGAGTCTCCAGCGACTCGATTCTCTGTCGCTGCTCCTGTACCTCTTACACCTGCTTCCAACACACTTTCTTGGCTTCAAATCATACCAGCCTTCCAGAGCTGCACCAAGTTCCAGATCAAGTGCGCGATAATTGGCACCCCGAGTTTCCTCGTGTACCAGTAGCTGAATGCGAGGATCATTCCACTCCCGAACAGGAACACCATGAGCCCAGGGGTGAAAGTATAGGCGAACCAGTGCATCAACGTGAAGATCCCAGCGCTAGGAGCACCCTTAACCGGCATCTTCCACGGCTCATTGCCTGGAATAACCCGGTCCATGAACCCATAAGTTGCACCCCTGGAGGACCACTCCTCAGCTACGGGCTGCATGACTTGAGGAGTCGCCATGTACGCGGATCCAGCTTGACTTAGAGTCGACCCCTCGTAACTGTAACTGAGTGGCAGAGAGGAAGAGAACAGCCACATAATACACAGTGCCCCGGCGAAGACGGCACCAAAGAATAATGTCTTTGCAAGCTCAAGAAGGTCGACAGAAGTATCCACGGTGAGTAGGTTGTCCTGCTTCACTATACTTACTATTATGAGTATCACGGTGCCGATCCCGCCACCTAATAGCAGGAGGAGGAAAACCGTGTACTGTGAGGCATAAGCCATGAACCATGTGGACCCAGTCTGCGAGATGATGAACAGGTAGTCCAAGAAGAAGGCGACGGCGAGTACAGTGAAGAAGCTGACGAATGCAACTACATCAACCTTGTACGGACCGCAGGCGACCCCTTCACATAGTTCAGGGGGCTCGTACCGTTTCACCCTGCTCAATGGGTTACCTTCGCCCCCTCAAGTATAGGACTATGGCCGTAGACATTACAGCAACGATGCCAATGAAGAGGAGGAGCCCACTCTCTTCCCCTTGTTGCCCAACCCTTATTATAATTGTGTTCGACCAACCACTGTTGCCAAGGTCGTCCTTCACACAGAGGGTGACGTCCCAAGTTCCATTCATGAAGCTGTGAACCGGGTTACTCAGCGTTGAGTTAGTTCCATCACCGAAGTACCACAGGTAGCTCACGTGGGCCTGAGCACCAGTTACCGTAGACGTGAAGGCAACAGGCAGAGGCTTGGATCCGTCTCCCCTCGTCGCATTCGCTGAAATCTGTGCCTTGAGCTGCGATGATCCGCCACCTATGTTCAACGTCATTGAGAGAAGTGTCCAACCATTGTTATACCCGGATGCTATGCTTGGTGGTCTCGGATTCCAGTAACCATTCATCGCGTTCATGGGAGATTTATCAGCCTGGCAACACGTCCAGATGCCTCTTATTCGCAAGTCGTAAGCTCCGTTAGGTACAAGAAATGTGTTGAAGTTTAGAAACCAAGAACTTGAAGAGATCGGTGGACTTGGTATCACAGGATTCGATGGGTTATATGAAAAGCCGTTTGCAAAAGCCGCTTGCTGTGCCATGTAGTTGGCTGTCTGGACAGTTATAGTAATTTGTTGCACCTTGTCCGATGTGCCTGCTTTGTAGACATCCATCCACATGCTCGAGATATAGTAAGGTGTCGCCAGAGTCATAGAACCATCTGTAGTAGTTGCGATCTCAACTACGAACGCGGGGCTAACTGTTATCGTACATGTGATTGTGCCGCTTATCGTTGCCGTCGTTATGTCAGGAATCACGTTGCCCGCACCGTCTTTCCAAGCAGGAGCGTACTGCACGTTGGCTGCAGTCGGGTTATTTACAGTTGTGCTGAGTAGGGTTGCAGCCCCAACTGCGGTGAGACCAATTATCCCTATTATGAACAGTGCCCAGGCTACCTTGTGTTCCCCGGATTGCCTGTGCGAGAAGTCGCTGAATCGTGTTAAGGCATGGTAAGTGTAGCACTGCGCCTTCTTGAGTACTCCTCTTCTCTCTCTGCAAGTTTCTTCTATACTCATTGTTTCTTCCACTCCGCCACCATTGATGGACGGATGAGTGGGAAACAATGACCCATGACTGGGTGCGGGGTACTGAGACTGCCCTGTTCCCCCGCTAAAAAAGTTGCACTAAGGACTAGCTTACTGTCCAGAGGCAGTATGTGTGTCCAGCATCCTTGTTGCCGAGCAACTGGAATGAGCCAACCGTGTACCCTGTGGGTGCGCTAAGCGAGGCGAATGTCGTTGACTTCGCGTTCTTCAGCTGGTCCAGGCAAGTATTCCAAACTGTTCCGCCATACACTGTGGGGTGTTGCGCCGTTGGGAATACTAGCGTGAAACTTCCTGACTGCTGTGCACCAGCAGCTCCAGAGATCACCATGCTTATTGGAACGATTAGAAGCGTGTTGCTGGCAAGTGAGACTGTTACCGCTCCAGTTGTGCTGCTCTGCAGATACATGTTCGTCGAGTTGAAGATGAAGTAGGCGAAGCCCTGAACGCCTCCGCTGTTCGGGTACGCTGGGTTAACGTATTGCGGTAGTCGACCTGCATAGGTGCTTGTCACTGAGACAGTGTATGTGAAGGTTGTTGGAACATTCTTCACTATAGCACTATCGTTAGCCATCGCGGCACTGCCGCTGTTAGTTCTAATCGCGCCGGACAACCCGCCAGTTGTCACATCGATAAGTTGATCAGCGTACGCTGTCGCGATCGCGTAAATTGTGAATGGTTTCCCATCACTAGTCCTTATAGCCAAGTAGTAGTTCGCTGGCTCCAGGAGATCCTTCACCTGGGGCACTGAAACTGTCCATGAGTTCGGGTACCAGACACTGGTGCCATTGAAGTACATAGTGTAAGTGAAGCCAGTCGCTATGACCCCCGTAGTTAACGTGCCTGAAGTTGTAGTGGAGAATGCTCCTCCACCCCAGTTGTAACCTTGAGAGTCAAAGAAACTAATTGTTCCATACGATGGGTAGCTTCCACCGTAGAGCTGCGCGCTCACCTTGAAGTTCACCGACTGACCCGTAGCACCACTTGGCCCCCCTATACCACCACCAAGTTCCGAGAGAAGACTCTTCCCACCAGGGAAAATCGGAGCGAAGAGCCCAACACCTAAAATGATGAAAACCACTCCAACGGCAATCACCTTGTTCCTGGCACGCTTATACTGGCACTCCACATCGAAACTCTTACATTTCCCCATCGCTTTATTTAACCTCCCGCGACACCAATAACAGGTAACTCCTCAAACTCCTTCTGCAAACTCTGTCTCACGCCTCCTCCCTTCAGGAAGGAGAAACCGATCACCACCCCACACCAGGGAGCTCACGGCTCTCCACCCAAGGAGAGGCTGACACAGAGAAAACTCGACGAAACTGAGTATTTCAACGTGGCGAAAGGCCTCCCACTTACATCTTTCATGGGGGGGGGAAAGGCTGGGGCGCTGATGCTATGAGAGTTTCGAGGGAAGAGAAGTAAGCGGGAAGGGTATTTGGAAAAGAAAAAAAACGGTTACCTAGGGCTCTAGGAGCTACTTCTACGTTACTTCATGGGGGTTAATCCGATGAAGTGGAGTTTTTCGTCCATGGACATGCTGAGGAACCGTTCAAGCTCGATTCCTTCTCCTTTGTGGATATTGATCTGTTGGTGGTGGTTTGTTGGGTCCACCTTCTTAACCCAGATCCTGTCTTCATACTTCGCTTTTAGGAAAAGTAGTCCGATGGCATCTGGGTGGCCAGCTGCAATTTGCTTTTGAACTTCTATGGCTGTGCCCTGTAGTTCCTTCCACCTGAAAACTGTGAGTGGTTTCCCGAGTCCCTTTGCATCGACTGCGCAAGGTCTACCTCCAAATAGGCCTAGGAAGTCGGTGCCCAGGTAGTCTTTTTTATCTTTGCTTACCCACTCGAATTTACCTTGGTCGTAGAATCTTGGGCCAACCGTGCGGCTCCACTCGTCCTCATACTGAACTCCATCTGCCGGATGATTGTCTCTTCTATGGTTCACCTTACCAACAATTGCCTTTGTACCTTGTTTTTCCTCTTCACTGGGTCCACGCTTCTTCACATACTTGTCGAAGAACTCCATCACGGCATCCTGGACAGCTGCTCTGGGTTTACCGGTTTGAATCATTTCACCTGATTCGATTATCGCTCGCTCGAACTGTCCTACGCTCAAGTAGTGACCACGTCGCAACCTATTTTCATTTGGGAACATTTCAATGGCTTTCTCCGTTATCTTCTGGATTTTCCTATTGTAGAGTTCTCTATCTTCAGCGCTTACGGCACCCCCACTCAAAGCAAGGTCTCCCTGTGTTTCCATGGACCAGGCATATTGCTCTTTGTAAACAGGGAGGTGGTCTAATCGTTTCAGTTTGCAGATGAGTCCCTTCGGTCTCCTTCCCTTGTAGCTCCAGATTAGGGCAAGGTTTACAGCCCAAACGGTTTCAGCGTACCGTTGCCCGCCGCAGAATGGACATGCGGGAATCGGTTCATCAGGAATATATTCCTCCTTGCTAAGCTGCCTCAGTTGTTCATGACTGCAACCTTGGCACCTCACACGTTGTAACTCGTCATAGCCGAGCGCAGTTGCCCTGGTGCTCATCGCGTCCTTCATTAAGCTATCTGGTCGCAAACCACAACTAATGATTACAAGGTGCTTCTTTCTACCACCTTCAATAGTACTCATGGCAGACATCTTCTGGATCTTCTCATCGGCGCCAAGCTCTCTGTCATTCTCATCCTTATGGACGATGAGAACCTTCTTGTTTCCCTCAGCCCACGCCATTGCGGCATTCAGTTGAGAATAAGTTCTTACCCGATCGCAGATTACTTGGCCGTCATGCCTTTTGGCTTGCCTCTCATAGTATTCGATGAGGAGAGTGGTTGCCAGGGTACTCTTCCCAGTTCCAGGATCCCCATCAATGACTACATACATTGTGCCGTCGTGAGTAAAAGCTTCATCACGCATGTCATCAATGTGTTTCTCTGCGGATCTGTCGAGGGCACGCCTCCACATTCTCCGCAACCGGATATTCTCATTGTTGTAGCATTCATCTATAAGCCATTCCTTCACCTGTTTCGGAACATAAAAGTACTTCAGTATAGGTGGATCCCTTCGTTTGTATATTGGGTCTTGGTCAAAAAACATGGTTGCGATCAGTCCTTCTTCTCTTATGTATCCTTCTTTTGTACTGTACTTTTGGTTGAACTGCTGGTTTTCTTAGGTCTTTTCCTGAATGGGATCGTCTTATTCGTTTGTGTTTCTCCTAGTTTCCTCATCCTCTGTTGAGGTGGATTTGACTGGTCCTGCCTTGAGTGTTCCTGTTGAGTTGTAGAGAGGTTAGGTAGGCTCTGTTGCTGTGGGAGGGCTCTCGGTGGAGGCCCACGCTCCGGGATTCTTCGACCTTCCTCCTCTTGGTACCTGGCTACTAATTTTAAGAGGAATTCCTTTTCGATACCCACGGTCTCCACGGGTTCCCCTGGCTCGCCAGCATGACCTTCCCTTAGTATGGCGGAGACGAAAGGATCATCCTTGAATGGGATAAGTTCGTACAGTGCGTACCTCGTGTTGTTTTCCTCCTTGAGGAACTTTGAGTGCCAGTACTGTGCAATGCTGTGGGCTTCAACCTGCTTAGGCGTTACTGGGTCGAGCCACTGCAAATGCTGTTTACCTTGCGCATCTATGGAGGGGGCGAGTAAGCCGCCCCACCGAAGCCAGTACATTGTACGGTCCACAAGGAAATCCGCTATCTTGTTGTGTCTGATCCAGGCAGCCGTAAGCCATGGACCTGGCTTCTCCCCCCTTCTCAGGGCAATTAAGACTCTCGGCCAGCCTAGCTTCGCTGCTTCCGATGCCCTAAATTCATCGACGATGTCCCTGCGTATCTTCTCTGCCAACGCAGGGGCAATCTCTGCCCACGCTTGAAGTAGCCTCGGGTCCACGCGTCTTGTTTCCGCCATATGTTTCACTCACCACTACAGCGTAATATGCCCCGTAATTAGCCCCACCACAATAGTGGCCAGAATTGTGACGACAATACTTATACAGAGTACGAGGTAATTGAGGCGCCCTATAGAGGCACTCGCTGGTGGAGCAGATTGTAGTCCGGGAGCTTGTGTTGGTGACTGTTGTTGCTGTCCTGGAGCTTGTAGTGGCTGCACTACTGGTTGAACTACTGAAGCTGCTGAGCGACCAAACATTAGGTCCTCCAAAAATGCCCAGAGGGCGACCATGCCCCGTTCCTTGAAGTTCGCCAGAGAATCTTGGAGCTCAGCGTTCGTCATTTGCACCGCTGAAAGTTGCCTATCGAGCTTCACACTATTCTCCTCCCCAAGGCTTGACCGAAACAGTATGTCTGTCTGCAACTTCGGCCCCCACCAGTCATCTCCTACTGGCATCTGCCGCACGTAGAAGACTGGTAGAACCGCTTTCTTCGTTTCCTCCGTGTTATCCGGGTTCGGCTGGATGTCCTGGAACGGGAACATGGTAATAGTATATGCATACAGTGTAGTTAGCATCTTCTTCCTTGTCCGTAAGTGGTACCTCATGGATTCCTTAGGGAAAATGGCACTCAGGTCACCGGTTTTCGTGGCTATCATGAAGCCCCCTGTAGGAACGTACAGGCAGGGTATATAGAAGCAGTGTAGGCCATGACTATTATGCTTCTCCAAGTAGGCTTCACAGTTCTCACAGAATTGACCAGGCTTAGTGATTTGCTCGCCACAATACGGGCAGTACTTGATGTTCTCCTCGATGAATTCACTGTAGCTTATCTTCAACATCGCTATCTCATCGGCAGTCAATGCTCTGCCTCTTAATCCAAGGGCACTCTCCACATACGTAGTAGCTTCCTCATTTCCCTTGTTTGCCTCCTCCAGTTTCTCTATCATGCCTTCTACCTGCTCCTTTAGTTTTCCCACTGCCAGTGGTCTCCTCTCCGGCGGGCCGCAACCGAAGAATGGGTACCCAGGCCTCACCAGTCCAGTAATCAAGTCTATGTTCGATATGTTGTAGACATCCGTCCCATCCAGTATATTTGCTTCCTGTCGACCTCGAACGTATATCGTTGTCAGAATCAGGGTTTGAAGGAACATGACTGAGGAACTTACGATGAGAATCGCTAAACCAAGTAGGTCACCGAGGAGGACGCCAGCGGCTATGCCAGTAATTTCAATGATGTATAAGGAGGCGATCGGGATGCCGACGCGCCAAGTCCACAGGTACCTATCTGGTCTACCGTAGTTCTCAATGAAAAATGTGTTACCTCTAAATGGCGGGATTTCCAGCTCTTTCTCCTTTTTGGTTTTCCGCCTCCAATGCCAGAATCTAGCAGTCCATTTCTCTTGACCAGTTCCAATGTACGCCATGGCTATGATGAAGATGAGGATCCCATATGCTAACGTTGAGAGAATCACCATGTACGGTGCCAAAAATAGGACTGGCAAAAATAGTGCGCTGCTAATTACTCCGAGGGCCAGTAGTACTTGGCGAACCTCATGTTTCCTCTGTTCACGTACTTTAGCTTCAGCCTGCTCCCTACTTATCGGCGGAGGAAGACCACTATCATCATTACCTCCGCTGCTAGCTTTCTTTTTCTTCGCCATATGTGTCAGCCTCTAGTTACAAGTGCAATAGCAATTGCCACGATGATCCAGATTATGATGAAGTTCAGCACGGGGAAGATAATCACGGGACCGATGAGTGGTATCCCGTTAGCCCAAGCTGCAACTGCGCCAAGCAGATTCAGTGGGTATATTCCCGCAACAGATAAGTAGATATCTGCAACCAATGCTATAAACGACACGATGATACCCTTACCCAGCAAGCCCATTCTTCACCCCTCACTTTACTAATCCAATCTACCTAGTACCATCAAGCTCGTAACAATAGTCACGATCGCCCCAACTATGAGGGCGATTACAAGCATCAGGGTAACGAGCCAGGTATCCCAGAGCCCCGTCATGGATAGTATACTAGGGATGAGCCAAGTGATGTCCAGGAATCCCTGGATGAAGACGCCTGCAAACGGAACCATGGCGATTAAAACTGATAGTTCAAGGATGAAGCAGAGCAGACCTGCTCCAAGTGCGCCCGCTATCGTCCGATTGTACACGAAGTAACCGAAGAGCGCAGCTACGACGATTGAACCGATACTTGTGCCACCAGTCGCTTCAATGTCACCCATCTGTCTCTATCACCTCTTTCTCCTTCCCTTCTTTCTACCATGAATCTTTTCCACCACAGTGTCTGCGGCTATCCACCCGAACAAGCCACCCATGACCACTAAGATGTAGACTATGGATGTCCCTATTGTTGCGATGACTACAGCCAAGAATATGGTCCAGAGCCCAACTGTTATGTTGAGGAGAGTCATAAGGAAATATGCCATTAGGAGACTCGTCACGAAGAATGCTCCCAGTGATAGTACGAGGTTCAGCCAGGGATTGCACTCCTCCTCACGCTTCATCCTCTTACGCCTACTCACTGCCTGCTCACCTCCTCAACTTCCTTGGTTCAACTGGATACGATCCCACGTGGAAATTTCTCCCAGTGGAGTCACTGGTTACTATGGGACCAGTTTTCCCGCTCAGAATGTCGTTGACCATCTTCTGCGCCATCTTCATAGCGTCTGCCTTCTTCTTCGTCTGCTCGTCTATTGGCGGCCAGATCCAGTTGATGATTTTCCCAGCCACCACTCCACCTGGCATCAATGCTGTGATCATTCCTACCACGGTCCACGCGCTCGTTATCATTGAATTTGTGTTCGTGGTAGCCTTCTCCAATTCTGCCACGGCTGAGGATGTGCCGATGACGGTATCGTACACAGTGCCACCGCTACTGAGCTGCGCCCTGATAGCTGTCAATGTGCTGCCCTCCAGGCTCAACACATCGATGATATCTTTGGCGTTGCTGCATGGCACTAGGAATGCCGCGCAGTATTCCGGGTAGCCAGTTGAATTGATCCAGTAGGTTCTATTGAGCCAGAAGTCGAGCGGAATGATCTGCGTATTGTTTCCGCTTCCAGTCATTATGAAGTACCAGTGAACGTCAAGACGGTAGAGGCCCGGATAGAGATAGTATGTGACTGTATATCCTTTTCCGAGCATTGGTTGTGCTCCTCCGCTAGTTGTGCTGTTTCTATGTAGGCTGGCCGTCCCGAACAGATTCTCCCCATAACTCTGCACCGCCACCGTAAAGACATTCACAGGTATCTGAATCGTCTGGTTGACAGTGTAAGCTTGGTTGTTGATCACTACGGTACCAAGCCCGTCATAGCTAGTAAAGTTCACAGCGGTGTCCCCTACCGCCACATTGACGACAGGCACATATGGACTTAACCACTGCCAATAGCCTACGCTCGGGACATAATACTTTGTCCTGAAGTTCAATGAGTTCAACGCATTCAGATTGGGATCGTTTTGATTCACGAAGACAACATAGCATGGACCACTATACTTCGCTGGGCCAGTGTAGATCTGGAACCTCCTAGCCACGCTGTAGGCGCCGTAGTTGTTCGCCATGTCCACTGCGCAGACACGCCAGTAGTACATGCCCTGAGTGAGTCCAGTTAGGTACTTGTAGGTCGCAAAAACCCCATAGGTTGTCACATTCGAGGAGAAGTCGACTACTCCTTTCGAGACCTGCAACTCGTAGTACTGTATTCCGCTTGCTGACCCAGCACCTGTATCTGTAGCAGGATTCCAAGTAAGATTGATTGATGAGCCAGCATTCACATACCCATCATTCGGAGAATTGAGAGACACTTGTGACGGGGGAACTGTGTCTTTGCATTGGACAGTCATCCACCCAAGTGCTAATCTACAATTAATTGTGCCAGAGTCAGTGGTATCGTAGACGAAGAACCTCTCCCAATCGGCACTACTATAAGGTATTGACCAAGTGATTATGCTCCGATTGCCATAGAGAGCTTCCCCATCCTTGAAGATGTTAATGTATTGTGGAGAGCCAACGTAGCCCCATTGGGTCGCCGTGATATTCTGGTAATATACTGATGAACGACAGTTCGTCCCTGAGTAGGAAACTATGTTGAAGTCGCTGACCTCTATTGACATCATCCTGTAATTATAATTTTGCAGTGGAACTTGGAAGTCAAATTGTGATATTTGCCCGCCTGATGTCCCAGCAGTATTAGTGAAGTATCCATTGTAGTCGAAACCGAATCTGGTGTGCCCAATAGCTAAACCATTGAAGTTATTAGCCCACGCACCATTCATCACATCACTAAACATATAAGCATTGTATTGTGGTCGCAGAGTGTTGCCCATCCAAATAGCGTCCCAGAACATCGCTGGCCAATTTGCGCCAGCATTAATATTTGTGGCATTAATGGAGATTCTCCATGTGTCGCCCATAGTTGGTGCAACGCCGAACTGCGCCGGCGCCGCCCAATCCTGTTGCCAGTTCTTGATACGGAAGTACCATGTCTGTAAACTGATCTGCTCATGAATCACTTGCCTGTTGATGTTCTCGCCTCTAACTGCGGCTGCATCATCACTGAATTCATAGTATAGGACTTTATTCGCCGTCGTATCTGCTATCTCGATGCTGTTCACGACATTGGCGACTGCACTACCTGCATCCCACAGTGCAAATGATACATACTGTGGTGGATTCGTCCCGAGGGTGTACCAGAAACTCTTGAAGCCGTTATTTATGTTCGTTGCATAGTTGTAGACAGCAGAGTAGTGTAAGTAGATTCGTTCTATGCCACCATAAGTCTGGTGCCATATTATGTCACCTGCTGTTCCTGCACCACCACTCCAACCGTAAGGATAATTATTAGGGGCAGTCCCCAAACCAACAGGTGTCTCCAAGTCGCCTTGACTCCAACTGCCAGCAAACATTGTCGTCTCTTTGAACAACATTAATGAATCCCAATACATTGCAGATGAACCGCCAGACAAATCATCGAGAGTGATTTGAGTTACATTCCACTTGTTGATGAAACTGATGTATGTCGGCAACTTGCAGAGAAAGTCTGCCGTGACATTCCTTGTTGCATAATACCATTGCGAAGCAGCTGAACCAATCTGAAACCAATAGTAATTAGAGCTATTGTTTGGCGTCGAACTTGATATGACATAGCCCATATAGACAGTATTCGTTCCATTGGTGAGCTTGAGAGTAACATCTATCCTATTACTCCAAGCTAAACTTGCCCCAGCATACATCGCCCCATAGAAGCAGAGATTAGGAGCTACTGGAATGGATAGAGAAGTCAAATTCTGGTAGATGTAGGCTCCGCTCATGGCTAAGTAACCTGAATAAGAACCGTGGTAAACTTGACTCGTTCCTATTGTGAGTGAAGTTGAATATGTGTATGTCCAGCGCAGGTAGTCTGCTGAGACAGTGAATGATGAGGTCTGTGAATCTGGGTTATATATGTAGCCACAGTCAAGTCTGATATACATGTAGTATGGTGATGACGAAGCCATGTATGTACCTTTATCGACACTGTCCGTCTTGTCGTTGTTTGTTGAAGTCCAAGTATCTTTTAAGTCCCAACTACTCGTTACAAAGTTATAGAGATAGATTCCAATGTTTGGAGAGGAAGACTTGCCCTTAGCACCCCAAGTTAAGGTGAGGATATTCGATGGTGTGGTCTCCGTCATCTGGAACTGATAGTAGTAGCTTGCTCTGTAGTAGGCATAAGCATAGTAGACAGTAATCTGTTCGCAATCAACATACCCTGTTGGAGTATTGCCTACTGAATCCGACATTCCGATGGCAAACCATACCCCGAATGCTGATGCATCCACTTCACTCGCTGTCCATGTCGTTTCCCACAGATCAGATGAACTACCGTATGTAACCCATTGGTTGCTGGTCGACCAATATGTAGTCTCAGGTAAAGCGTGGTCTGAGCCAATTGGGTCGCCACCAGTTTTGGATAAATATAGATGATAATCGGCAACGCAACTATCATCACCCAAATTTACGTTTGCGTGTCTATATATCTGCACTTGTATGCCTAAGATTGTTGCTGATGTAGGAATCGTAAACGGATTGGTGTACATTTCTGTGAGGATGTAATAACTGTATACCCATGTCGCACTCCATGCAACTCCAGCTGATGAGGCATAGTATCCGTCGGATGATCCCGTTATGTAGCTAGGGTTACTCCAGCTCCGTGTTCCTATCCGTGTATCCCAAGACGCGTAGGCAGGATACTTTGATTGACTACCCTGATTCAAGTAGTAGATAGCACTTTGAGCAACTTCGTAGACGGAGTTGGCTTGCTGGGTATCTGAATATGCCCCTGAGTACCATTGGCCGTAAACATAAGTTGGTTCTCCTCCTGTCGTCTTCGTTATGGAAATTCCACCTGAACTCTGCCAGCCAGTGTACTCTCCTGTTTCAAAAGAAGGGTTTGCCAAGATGTTTCCCGATGTGTAGCCGAGACTATAAGCGCTTGGAATATTGCTCTTACCATTGGAATTTGCTTTCGTCCAATTGTAGAGCATATCCACTGGAGTATAAGGTGGGTCTTCGGGTGGTGGATTATACTTGGTATTTGGTTGTGGTTGAATCTGAGGCTGCCTTGTCTGAGATTGAACGACTGTGGTGGGTTGAAGAACTGCGATAAGTGAGAAGGCAACAATGGCGATGAGGAAAATTGACAGAGCACTTCTTGATGAGACTATTCTTTTATTCATGAGTTTTATTTCTCCCAGGGCTTAAACCATTGATTCCTCAAAGCAGACCTTCAACTGCACCAACAATGAAAATCAGGGCTAAGCAAAATGCAAAGATGATTAGAAACAAGAAGTTCTTCGTTTTGATACCATAATAAAGTACTGATGGTATCATAGTGGCCTCAATTATCGTCGCGTAGCTAACAGGCTTACAGCCGTAGAGCGTTATTCCTATGCCGTAGCGTACTACGAGAAGATCTAACCAGAAGATGAAGGCACCGCAGAAGAGTACGCCTACGAGTACGACGATGTCTGCAAGCGACAACGCCTTCCTATGGCTTTGGAAGCTTTTCACTTTCCCCAATATTCTTTTCCCCTCGAGGAAACTTTATTAGACTTTCATTGTATAAGGTTTCTGGTGGTCGATGAGTTCGACCGGCGACTGCGGTTAATCCCCTATTTCCGGTCAACTGCTGTGGTAATCGGTGGTTCTCATCGATCACTACCACAGAGCTTGACGTTTTGCTTGTTTCCTTGAATGATCAGAAAAAAGAGGTTTTGTGAGTTTTCGAAGTTCAGTCAGGCTAGATTCAGTTGACCATATACCTAAGAGGAACACTAAAGAGAATATCAAGAACATTATAATTGCAGTGAAAACTGATACTGAATCACTCGTACTGCTAGGATTTGGCTTCGGGTCTCCAGCCGTCTCCCAGTTAAGGGGAGACGTTGGCAGTGAAATAGGTGTGCTTGAGTTGAAGTAGGTGAGTTTGAAGACTCCACGGTCAACCCAGCCTCTCGGTAATTCGTACCAGCCGAACTGCGTATAGTTTAATCCCACGAGTACGCCGTAATTCTTCTGGTATCGGAGTGTGATGTTGCCATCCCAACTTATGATGCATTCGAAGATCTGCCAGTAGAACTTTTGAATCGATGGCACAAAGAACTCTATTGTGTTCGCGGTGGGGTACGAAGTGGTTCCAAGACTTGTTTTGTCTAGGAATTGTGAGATCTTTGCCCACCCTGAAGGTGGAAGGACGAATAGTCCGAAGATCCCGTGTCCCATCATTCCCTCGTAGATCCTGTTGCCGCTGAGGGTCGCATTCACATAGAACTTGTACTTATAGCCGCCTATCCACGTGTTCTCAATCCACCAGGCGTACCTCGTCAGGTTGAGGATCTCGAACCTCAGCGTTGATCCCGTGGTTGCGTTGGTAAGATGACCGCCGAAGAACTTCCTCATGTCCAATGTGTTGTTGATGACTTTGTACTCGATCCACTGGCCGATATAGGCGCTTGGAAGGTTGTGGTAGCCGTCGCATGACCTGAAGATCCGCCAGTCGTATTCGATGGTGATGGTCTTAGCGTAAGTTGCGTCGTCCCTGTTGTCAAGGATGACGTACCAGCTGCCGGAATAAGGTATCTGAGCAAGGAAAGCAAGTGGATTTGTTCCGATGTTCTTCACCAAGCATGCGCAAGTATAGTTCTGCCCGCCCTTAGCGAGTTGCAGGTTGTACTCGTCTATGATGGCGAAAGCCCTCAAGACCTTTGCACCAGTGGATATGTTCCCGTATAACTGTACACCGTTAGACGGAACGCGAAGGTCGTATTCTGCGTAGATGAGTTTGCCGGCGGGCACGGTCACTGTTTTCGTCTCCGCGTCTGTTGGTTGAACGAAGGAAGTTGAAACCATCAGGGAAACCAGGAAGGCAATCAGTATCAAGCTGACTACTCTTGACCTATGCCTGCCTCTTGTCTTTCTGTTCATTGCCATGCCACCTCATTGCAACTATTATCTTATTAAGAAAATGGGCTGTCACGAAACTAATGGCTACCTTCAATAGACATGCACCTGCTGCTACGACTCCTTATGCCCTCTTAGCAATAGAATGAGACCTATCAGCAGGAATACAATTACAAATACGAAGATCAGGTCCACTACTATGGATTGGAAGACAGCGTTCCATAGAGCGGTCCCGGAGCCCGTTACGACTTCATCATGAAGAATGGCTACTGATAGGAGAAGGAAACTCAGGGAGAAGGGTAACGCTATGAGTCGAGCGCTTCTCCCTTTCAAGAAAATCGGGATGAAGGCGACTAGTGCAAACAAAGGTATTTCCGTGAGCAGTGCGTATGACATAGTGGTTCTCCCAAGGGTTAGTGACCAAGGTAAGCCGATACCGCAGTTTATGGCAAGATAGTCAAGGAAAAACGAGGCGAACACAAGGACTGAAACTATTATTCCCAACATGATGAGGACGTACCCATTATGTTCCCAGTTTGAATCACATGATGGAGAATAGCTGCACCGTCGGCGCCTAGATTCGAAAAAAAGAGGATTTGGAGGAGAACTTAATTGTACTACTTCAGCGCCTTGGAACTTATATGCTACTGCTGCATTCGTGTCGTACAATTGTTCTTCTCCTTCCTAATCCGGAGCATCCTTTCTAGTACAGTTGACGCGATCTGCTCTATAAGCTTGTCTCTCTCCACCCGTAACGAGCCTTGTCCGGAGCAGGTTGCGGATTTTGGAGTCGATCTCAAATCCAAGACTGCGTAGTTGGGTACACGCTTCCTCCACAAAATCGGTCTCCTCAAATAGCTTTGGGCGACAACGTAAGTACGCCGCTAATTTCTCTTTTGGATCGACAGTCTTGAAATCGATGTAATTATACGCATCCAGTGGTACCCTTTGACCAGCAAAGAATTTTCCTAGGTACACATTACCTGAATGTGAGTTCCACTGTGTGAAGCAGAAGCCTCTGAACCCGGTGTGCACGTCCTTAAGGTAGCGTGTTGCGCCTTTGTTCCCTGTGCTGGTTCCTTGGACACCTGTTTCGTGGACCGTGCGGCGCATCTCAACCAGGAAACTAAGGTAGTTCATTTTCCTCCTTGGGTCCCATGCGCATGCGACGATCGGGAACTCGCCAGCATTTTCCCTAGTTATTTTGAATTTGAAGGTTTTCTCGAGATCCGCTATGAGCGCTTTTACTGCCCTCAGAACTTCTGGGCTTACTGGAAGGTCATGTGAGACTCTCTCCTTCGTATGTCTCTGTTCCCCGTCGATCCATATTAGGTCTGCCTGCTTCCCTGTTTCCACCATGTCTATGAAGTCGCCGAGAGTCAACGTACAGAGCACGCCTGGTCTGGCGAATGATTGTGCGAGTAGCCATACCCATAGCGCTTTTCTCTTATTGTTCTGGACCGATTTCAAAATGGTTTTAACTTCATCTCTGGTGAACGGTATTGGTTTTCTGGTTCTTACCTGGAACTTTGCTTGTACCTCAACGTGTATGTCATTGGCTTCAAGTAGCTTCACTAAACTGTCATGGATGCTTCTCACGCTGCTCCCTCTAAGTGGGTTGCTTCTTTTGAACAGAAAGTGTTCGGCTAAGTCGTTGAACCATGACTGTGTGTTCCCATTGCTGTTGGCGATCTCATTGACTAATTTGGTTGGTGTCGTGTTGAGTTCAGCACAGACCTTATAGATGGATGCCAGGTATGTTGCGACGCTTGCCTCACTCATTCCCGTTAACTTCGTGTATTTACCGAATCTGAGAACCGCCTCATCATCTATTATTGCCTGAATGTTCCGTGCGCCTCTAGTTTCCAAACATTTCAACAGATAGGTTTTGCTATCATTTTGATGCTCCGGAAACCTGTTCTGGTCTCCGCTCTGCTGCATCATCTCTCCCTTTCTTCCAGTGATCCTCAATGGGGCGGAGACCATAAATAAGTTTCACTTCTTCTTTTGTTCTTGTTTCTCTATCTCTAATTCCTCGTTTTCGGCATGGAGATCTACAAGAACGCTGTGAATGAGGTTTAGAAGGTTCCCTAACACTGCTTCGCCGTCCTTGATGTCGGAAGTTTTCAACTTCTCTAATGTGGAGTTCACCATGAGTCTAGCTTTCACGATTTTTAGGCTCAATTCTGAAATGAACATTTGCACATTGGGGATAGAGGTTCTACCAAAGCCGAATTCGATACCTTCACTCATAGATAAGGGTTCACTTCCTCAGAGAGAATTTGATGACTCTTGCAAGTGGTGGCCCGACGACAATGAAGTACTGGGGTTGGCCGAGCGGATCCCGTTGCTTCAGTCTCTTCGCGTACAAGAGGTCCACCTTGATCTTGAGTATCGTTCCGTCGCTAAGTTCGTATGTTACCCAAGGATCATCGGACAGTTTGAAGTCTACAGCGGCTTCAATGTCCTCGTCTTTTGGGAATGCCGGCATTGGCACAGTTGGTTGCGCCATTTTCTTTATTTCACCTCTGCAGTTTAGATAAGTAACATTTTCTACACGTCCTTCTCAATTATCTCAATTATACTACCGAATCTATAGAGAAATCCGGTGCCTCGTAGTATCCTGTTCAATCTGTGTCTTACTTCAATGGTTTTCCGAGCTACGAGGCGCTCGATCTCAGTTTCATTCATGTCCTTCGTATCTACCTTGCCAGAGAATACTTCGATCTCAAACATGAAGTTGCCTTCTGTTGACCAACTTTGGACCCGGCCGCCGTACCTGACGTACTCATCGTCTTTCTGGTGGCTTACTCCGATACTTGCAACAACATATTTATCGCGCACTTGCGCCTTTAACCACTTCAGATTCTCAAGTGTACCGTCCAACACGATCACTATCATTTTCCTTCAGCGTTCCTCCGTCTTCACTTCTTTCTCGACTGCTTTCTTCAGTTCTTCTCTAAATCTCTCGACTCGATCATAACATTTTGCTGTTGCTTCGCTGGCTTTCTCATATTCTTCATAGGCTCTCACAAACTCGACAACAATTTCCTTTACATCTCTCATTTCTCATTCACCTCTGTGGTTTGCATTAGTTTCTGTGAGTTTCCATGGTCGTAATCATGCCAAGGAATCCATTTGTAGCGCCTCTGGTTGACCCAGCCTCGTCAGGGCCAAGTTAGGCATCTTTCCGTCGGCATCGACGAGTAGAACTCTCATATTTCGACCTCTCACCTTTGCTTGAATTGGTATCCTTTCTCCAATTTGATTTTGAAGAGTTTCTTTTGTCTGACAAGTGTATCTAACTTGGCGAAGAGGGCGCCAGTTGTGAATTTTCCTCCCCTCTTCCGAACTTCATCTCCTACTTCGGGGAATATTCTTTCCTTGACGAAGTAACCGTCATCGAATAGCTCTACGACTATGTCCGTTGCTCCCTTTACAGTGACTTTCTTTCTTTCAACTTCTTGAGTAACTTGTAGGCCAGCCATGTGCGGAACTAGTTTATATTGAAAGCCTTTTTCTACGAGGCCATAGAGCCTCTTACCGTAGTCTTCAAGTTCCTGTTTGGTGAATATTATGTCGTGGACCTTGGTTTCTGCTTTACTGTGTAGGAGTCTCCCCGTTCTTGAGACTTGTTGTTGCCTTGATCCGTGGTGGAAGTCTACTTCGATGATGTGTTCAAGATCTTTGATGCTGATCCCGAAGTCCACGACTCTACTTGCAATGAAGCTCCTGTTCTCCTTTATTAGCTTCAGGCGATCCTTTGTTTCGCCGCTTATGAATGGGATCTCAAATGTATCTGCTAGTTTATTGCCTATTGCAAGGAGGTCCACGAGGAACATGGTTCTGCGCTCAGGGTTGAAGAGCTGCTTAGCCAACGCGTACTTCGAGTCCATGTCTCGAACAACATGAACGTTGACTGTGTGGAAGACTTTGCCTAAGACCTTCATAATGTCCCTTGAGTCTGCACCCCAAGGATAACCGGTCGTCGCAATTATCCAGTTCGTTAGGCCATCCTCTCTATATGGTGTAGCACTGCAACCAAACCTGTAGATCGCTGGAACAGTTGCAAGTTTCGAGAATGTGGGAGCCGGTATAAAGTGGCATTCGTCGAATCCAATAAGAGTGAACCTCATTCTGCTGAGTTCCGTTGACTTCTTCCTCGAAAGTTCCTGGTATGTGTGCGTGCATACCTCATCAAGAAGTGATGGACAGTTCTTGTTGAAGAATTCTTTCCATTGTTCTATCAATACTATGCTGTGGACAGTGAGACAGTGCGGCATGTTGTCTCTTGGCTTTACCTCACTATAAAGCCGAGTCCCAATAACTGTTTTACCGAGAGCCATGAGAAGGAAGATACCTATCGCGCCATACTTCTTGAAGACTTTGACTGCCTCACCCTGGTAACTATATTTGCCAGAGTAGATCTCTAGCTTGATGTATTTTCGTTGAAGTTCGTCCCAGATCTCTGTGAATTTGCTTTCTCTTAAGTCACTTGGGTCTACTGGATGTGGCACAAAGGGAAGGCTACCTGTGTCGAGGATCTCCGCAAGTAGATCAAACTCATGTCCCTGCTTGATGGTCGCGTGGTCCTTTTCTACTAGGCTGAGGTGTTTGCCGAATTTTGTCTCAACTTTCTCTTGTATGTCTTCTGGAAAGTTGAGGATCTCACCGTCAATTGAGACTCTTAGCCCTGGAGGAATATTTACTTCTTTTGACAGCCAAACTGGGAGTTCTCCGAGCCACTTCGTATACTTATTGATGATGAAGACATTGTAGCCGCCTTCAGTTCTATCATACCAACCTATGTTGAATGGTATGAAGGCTGGCACAGCGACCTCCCATTCACCAACATTCTTTGTTGGGTAGACATGCCAAAACCTTCCCATGAAATCAGGCAATTTCTCCTTATCAATCCGATACCCTTTCTGTGCTAGGCCGACAATCGTTTTCTCGAACTCTGACATTAATTTGTCACTTTGCATACGGTATTCAATGATCTTCGCTTCGATGTCCTTGCGCAGTTGATTAAGATCAGAACTCATTCTCCTCTTGTTCCTCCTCTTCAGTTTTCACTGGCTTCTCGTAGCTCTTGGGCCACCAGAAGGACTTTATCTTAGGGTGCCTCCTGCATTGGTTGAGAACTTGGTTGTTGAAGCGTATCGCCTTCCTAACTTGGTTACGTATTGCCCTAGCCCTGTTGTAGACTGAATCTAGGTTCAGGCCAAGTGACTGTGCTGCAGCCTTGATACTTTGGAACCTGATGATGGCATCCGCTAGTGCGAGGTCTTCAGTTGTCAGTTTCATGAGGGAATGGCGTTTCTTAGGGACTTGTTGTGTAGCTAACAAGCGGATACACCTTCTTGTTTTCATTTCTCATATTTCGTTGTTCGTAACAACAAGAAACACATCGCTTAGACACATTAAAAATAATTTGTTGCAATAAGAACAACCTACCGAATTGTTTAGATAAACTAGATGGACCTTTCGAAGTCTTTTCTCCAACTATTTCACCTGAAAGTGATTATCTTCTCCTTCTTTGTCAGCCAAGAGCAGTCTTCCTTGGATCCGTCCTGTAGCATTAGTTTGCAGTCCTTTTTGTTTCCTTTCAGATAGCAACCTGTGACATCACTCGCCTTCTTGTTGAAGTAGAGGCACCAGTTTTTGTTAGTCATGGTTTCTCCTTCTCCTCAGCCTTCCCCTTAAGTTCACCTTGCTTCAAAACATGCCAAGTATCACGAGAACCACATTCGCCATCTCGTGTTAATTCAATTCGATCAAGCTGGCACATTGCCTGAAAGTTATGGTTACATTCATAACAACGGCATTTCTCAATTCTTGTGCTCATGGCTTATCATCTTCTTCGCATAAGTTGAATTATGTGCAGAGTTCAAGTTTTTCCCATTGAATAACGTCAAATTCGGTTATATCGGTTGGTTTATGAATAGCAATAAACCAATCCACAGCATCTTGCTTCGTGTCGAATCCATCGGAGTACGCGAGTCCAGTACCGTAGAATAATGTGCGGAGAACATTCCAATGAACCCGATACGTATTTGTGCAGACCGCTTCTCCCATTTTCTTCATACCAGGCGTTCTGGTATGTTGATAAAGATAGAGTCGATCTCCAATCTTGATTGGTTTCTTGCGAGCCTTACGGATAGTTTGTGTCTTCTTTCCAGCTAGCACCTTATCAACGAAAACCATGAATCCTAACAATGGCATTTCTCGCCTTCTCACCTACCCTCTGCTAAGTTGAATTATGTGCATCCACATCCTTCAGCATTCTTCATCTTGGGGCAATACCCTGTCTTCCTGCAAGTCTTGTCTCGTCTCTTCTCAGTGATATTACACTCGAAATTTGGATTGTTATCACACTTCATTTCTCGCTCATCACCTGTTTTGCTTCCATTTCCCCTGAGTCAAGACGCGAATAGTCTTCCCCCAGAACCCACATTAGAGCCTCGAACTTTGCTAAATACCAATGAGCGGAGACTTTCTCTCCAATTTTCCTTGAGAACCAATACTGCTGTTTGAAATGCTCAAGCTTCTCTTGCACTTCTTGCTCAGTCTTCATTTTCTCGCCTTCTCACCTACCTAACTTGGTTGAATTATGTGCAGATTGTTATTCGAGCCCGAACCTTCAGAAGATGTAAATTCATATCGCATTGACCTAACTCAGTTCCACAATGAGGACAAGATAGAGTGAAACCCATCTCTCCTGAAGTTTCGGGTGGCATCTTAGTGAAGTCAGTTTTCCAATTTGGTTTGAATTGAATTGGATCCGTGTCCCGCCCACATTTGTTACAAGTACTTAGTTCCTCATGAAGAGCTGTGTAGGCATCGCTCTCATATGCTTGGGCAGGTGAGAAGAACCATAGATTTAGTTGCTTCTGATCTTTGCGGAGATGGTGTTTCCTCCATTCACGGAAGTTAGTTTTCGAAGTTTCCTCATTCTTCTTGGGGTCCCCAACCCGATACCGGAGGAGCGAAAGTTCACCACCCCACTTAGAGGCAGGTAAGAGACGACGAACATACTTCAATGCTCTTTCGAGCTGTGATTTACGTTTCGCTGGATCAGAGGTTTGAACAGCCGAATCTAATGCAGCCTCGACAGCCTTTGCCAACCGTTTCTCTTTCTCATCCATCATCTTTCACCCTTCACCTTGCACATAAGGAGTGCTATGCGATAGTATTCAGCTCCTCCTCAGCCAAACGCGCGCGCTGCATTACATAGTATTTCCTATAGTATTTTTTTCGTCTTTCAGGATCTTTATATGGCATTCACTCTAACCTCTTTTTCATTATACAAGAAGGATCATGATAACTGTCCTTCGCCATAGCGGCATCAATGAAGAACCACCCTGCAACTGAATCACAAAAGTCCAAACTCCAAGAACCACCCAGCGTCTTCCCAAGATCAATCGCCCAGGCATTCAGAAGCTTAACCTCTGACGGTATCTCCTGGTTCATGTTCTCAAGGATCTTTGCCCAATGGGGGGTGCTCGGCTGCCTGATTGCCTCCTTAGGCCAATACGGGTGATGGCAGATGATGGTCCCGTCTTTTACGAAGTAACGGCGCTCCGGGTTGATTGGCATGCCCTCAAAAGCTCTAAACCCTGTCAACATCTGGACGTACTTCCGGAAGGCTAGTGCCCTAATGTTTTCTGGCTTGATGCCTTCGAAAACATTTATGTCGATCAGGCGAAGCACATGTATAGGGAGACGTTGCGACGTTGGAACAAAGCATGTTTCAGACCAATTATGTTTTCCACTCGCTTGGTCAGTCCTCATGAAAAGTGGAAAACCGACCGTCTCTGCACCCTCAAATATCTTCCTCCAGTCAATGTCACCCTGGTAACTGTAGTCCTTCACGTTATCCAAGTTCAGAGATGGCAAAGGAACTATCTCTGTCCGAGGCATGTGAATGTGGTCCAAGTCCTTGACCTTAGGCCACCAGTAGAGCATACTATTTCGATCTTCGATCATGTGTGTTCTCTCCCCTCTTTGTCTAGCGCCTTTATCATTCTGCACGACTTACGTTTAGGGCATGAACACACAAGCTTATGGCCTCTGAGTTTTATCCCAAAGTACTTACAAGCCTTGCCACCCGTGTGAAAGTTCTGGCCCATAATAGCTATACCGGGGACACATCTTTCTTCTCCATTCACCATTAAGCGAAGTTGTCCGCAGCATACACATGTATAGTCTCTTGGATCCCTGTAGAAGTGGACTTTTCCCGCTTTGAAATGAAGCCATACTACAAGTTCGTACAGTTCCGAGAGATTGTTCTCCTTACGCCATAGTGCAATACGCGTACTCAGCCAAGTTATCAATGAGATGTTATGCTGATGTGGTGAATATTCAGTTACGTAACCCATTTCTTATATTCCTCCAGCTTCTCATCAAGGTAGGCGGCGACGAACAACATTACCAGCACCGCGAGGAAGATGAGCCAAAGCAATAGACCGCCAATAGTATCATTGATCGACATAGCGTCTCCTCCTTATCAGGCTCCACAGTATGCCATATGCCATTGATATGGTACCTATGAAGTGTATGAGTGCTGACTTGATTCCTTTTCTAAGGTGCCAAGTGAAAGGGATTAGAGGGTAAGAAAGGTAGAGGAAGACCCTGAGCGCCATCGTCGGTTTAAGTCTCATGACTTCATGCATGAATCTCGCTCTCCGCGTAAAGTTGTTGATGATGAACCACCGCATAGTAGTGGGAGGCGTCAGATGTACGAGTTTGACCGAAGGATCGAGCACTAAGAGAGAGTTCCTATGGCGGGAGATCCTTTCACAGAACTCTTGATCCTCCCACCCTTCTAGGGTTTCATTGAAGCCTCCCACCTTCAGTGCGATGCTTCGATGTACCATTGTGAACCCCATTGGAATACTCTTTACGTTTGTCTTCATTGTCGGGACCTCAGCCATTAGGGTTCGATCGATCCATGTTTCATTTCTTGTGTAGTATGGGTGCGCCGCCGCGACTACGTGCCTGTCTTTAAAGTGAGGGATGAGGGAACTGATTGCATTCGGCTGATCGGTAACTACGTCACTGTCCCAGAACAGGATGAGTTTCCCGTGCGCTCTGTGGAGGAGGAGGTTGCGCGCTTGTGGTATGTTGCCCCTCGTTTCGATGAGGATTTCGAGATGTCGGCGATAATCCTGTATTTCTATGGAATGCTGTAGAGTAGTGAAGAAACCGAGTCGTTTCCTGTCTTTTTTCATCGGGATGGCAAGAGTCACAAGCTCTCTCATTTCTTCGGTTCACCTCCATCTCAGTGCGCCTCTAATTACTCCAGCATGATAAAGCAATGAGAAGATTAATCCAACACCGGCGAGGTCCAATCTGTACCAGTGTTTCAGCTTGTGGGCCTGTTGCGCAAGGAGCACAGGGATCGTAATGAGCAATGAGAACATGAGGAATGTTCCTAGCGCACGTAAAATCGTTCCGCTCCTGCGAATTTTTCCCCTGATGACGGAGCCGTGGAGCTTCGTGTTCAATAGTCTGGCTTCCCCCTTATCCGGAAGCTTGGAGGCCTCCGCTCTAAACGTTGGATTCCTTATGTGCTTCGCGTATGGCTTGTTAAAGTCCACGAGAGTTCTGTAGCCTAATTCATTGATCTTGTAGTGTAGGTCTACGTCTTCTCCAGCTCTGCTGAATCTTGGATCCATGTGCAACTGCTTCGCTACGCATGGCTTGATGAGTATGCATGTTGTTGCTCCTCCCTCACATTCTCTGAGGCCTGTTTCCTCCTCGTTCCTCAACTCATTAAAGTACTTTGTGACAAGTGTCCTGTGGTGGTGCATCAGATGTGCATGTATCTCTGCACTTCCCACGGCGGGATCATGAAATAGTGGGACGAGTCGCTTGAAGAAGTTCTCCGGTACGATTACGTCGCTGTCAACAAACGCGTACATGTCAGCATTCTCCTTCAATGCTTCCTGGAGCAATATGTTTCTTAGCTTCGCCAAGTTATGCTCAGGGCTTATCCAACACGTAACCATATTCGGGAAATTCCTCGCCATAAGTGCAAGAGTGTCGATATTATTCCCACTATCAATGAAGATTATTCTGTAGCCATAGCCACGTAGTGCATTCTTCAAACCACTCAACACACCTCTACTCAAGTACTCCGCACTGTTGCAGGTGAGCATCATGACGGTTATCTTCAAGTCTTTTTTGCCTCGTTCATTCTCACTTCTAAATTGTTCTGGAAATTCGCAACACTAAATTTCTCAGCATAGTGTGAAACCCACTCTGCACCCTGCGGGTTCCATTGTCCCAGCATCAGTTTGAGGATTCCCACTGCATCCCTCAGAGTCCTGTAAGTAAATGCTCCGCTCGGCACGACCTCAACTTGGCCGCCACTCGAAGGTACGACAGGATAGAGCCCTGCACTCATCGCTTCGGCAATGCTCATGCCGAAGTGCTCATCTGGGCACGTGTTCAGGTAGACTCTGCATCGTCGCATGAGTTCAAACTTAAGCTGTAGCGGCGCATCCACATAGAGAAACACTCTCTTAGTAAGATCTAACTCACTGCATCGCTTCGTAATCGCATCAATTACTCTGCTAGACTCTTCACTAACATGATTACCTAATACGTAGAAGCTGCTTCCCTCTTTCACCATGTTTGCTATTTCCGGTATGATAGTCAGGTTCTTCTCCCATGTGAGCCGTGCAACTGTAAGAATGTCGCTGCCTCGTTCCCCATCGTGTAAGCAATTGCCCCGTATGTAGTCGTGGTCTATCGGCGGATACAGAACGTGAGCATTGATACCCATCGTCTTGAATATGATGTTTGCAGAGTACTCACTGTTTGTCAGAACACTTTTCGTATTTTTGAAGAGAACGCGATACATCTGGTAGAGTAGTCGCTTCTTCCACCTGTGTTCGAGTTCCTTCGGCCCGAATGGGGTGTGCATATATGTGAGATCAGTGTACCACAACAGACCATCGCCATAAGTGTTGAATGTGATATCACATGCACCCCTCACTACTCTAGGATCAGGGTTCACTAGTTCGGCGTCAGGTCTCCAGCCCCAATGAATTGTTCCCTTCAACGCTTCCCAGTCAGTCCACTGCTTCACGCACAGCACTACGCTGTGCCCAAGGTTCTTCAGTGCTCTAATTGTCAGAAGATTGAACATGTCTCCTCCACCAATAATGCCGTGGCCCGTAGTAGCTATGTGCGGGGTGACAACTGCGATCCTCATTTTCACTTGCTCCACCTCCATCTCACTAAGCCAATGAGGAACCCTAGCCTCTCACATATTTTATAGCCCAAGTTTTTGCGAGAAGGCACCATGAATAGGATGGATCTGACTGCCACTTTCCTGAGCGTATCCTTGTAGGTACTTCCCAATAGAAGATAATAGTTGAGTCCTTGGTAGTACCAATAGCGAGCAGCTCGCTTCATGTCGGGCAGAACCTTGAACCTACGGATGTGTTTGCATACTAGCGTGTTATCCCTGAGTATTTTGCCTCTCTGTAGCAGTTGCTGTGTCAAGTTCACGTCTTCCGCAACCTTGAGACGTGTGTCCACGCCACTCAGTGCACTCCGTTTCGCAATTAGGCAAGCTCGACTTGCTGAGGTAGCCTCTACTATCCCTGCAGCCTGGTACTCTTCGCCCATATTTGTAAGTCCAGCTTCAGCAGCAACTATATCTGGTGTGTCGAAGTGTTTGAGCAACTTTGTGAAGAAGTCTACGGGGACCACTACGTCACTGTCTAAGAAAAGAACGTAATCGCCCTCTAGATTGAGGATGCCTAAGTCAACTGCAAGTCCTTGGTTTCCCATGTTTTCTCTGAGAATCGTGAGACGGCCAACTCTGTCCCGAATCAGTTGAAGCGTGTTATCTGCGCTACCGCCATCTACGACAGTAAGTTTCCATGTGAAGTTTTGCAGTGCGAGGATCATTGCGTCTATGACTGGAACTATGGTCCTCCCACTGTTAAATGTCGGCATAATAACCTCAATCATCGTCATCACCATCGTTCAACATTTTTTTCTTCTATACGTAGAGGACTCCTATACCGACTGGTGCTATCTTCCGTTGCTTGTTCACTATTTCGCTGTGGTTGAAAGCCTTCTTCGCTTCTCTCCAGAGTTTCCAGACATCGCAGTTCGCCACTGGGCCATACTCTGCAACTATGTCGTGGAACACAATTATGCCGCCGTGTTTTACAAGTGATCCGTACATGAAGAGGTCTTCTTTTACGCCTTGGTACCTGTGGTCTCCGTCAATGAACAGCATGTCGAGTTTTCTGCCATTGAGTATGGTTTCCACTTGCTTCAATGTCTCCGTGCTATGTGAGTCGCCTTTCACCAAGCGGATGCTTTGGTCGCCGACTGCGAATCCCTTGTATAAGGGTATTCTCCAGTTTGCGTATTGATAGTCGACGCCTATGATGACTGCTTGCGGGCTTGCGACTCGTGTGAACATGAGTATGCTCCCACCGTATCCGGTCCCTATCTCCAGTATTGTTTTCGGGTTCCGTTTCCTTAGCAACTCGAGTAATTTTGAGAACTCGTAGTAGTCCTGCAGCAACAGTATTGGGAAGAACGAGATGAAGTGGGCTCGTGACCAGAGTGGGACCACATGGAGGGGCTTCTCCTGTTGGCTCCGATCCAAGTAGGTGAGGAGGGGTTCAACTGAGTCACCCATTATGCGTAGCTTCATTCTGGTGATGATGACTTGGAACCTGTGGAAAAGCTTCAACACATGGATTCCCAGCACTTGCCGAAGCAGGGACTTAACTTTCCTTCGCCTCATGTGGAATGTCGACGGATCATAAACAACGCCGAAAGCTACGTCCTTCCTCATTCACCGGTCCACCTCTCACAAATCCTTTTTGCCTCCTCAACTTTGCCTTCAAAGAAGAGATGTAGCGCTTTGAATTGGTCTCGGATGTAGGGTGCATACATTGCTGCGACTGTGCTCTCCACTGGGTATGTTCCGCGTTTCATGTCGAAGAAGCCGATGATCGTTGAGAAGGTGAATAGCACCAAGAAGAGGGCACCCATGAAAATGATGAACGATGGGAAGAGCTGGGCTAGCCAAGGGAACATTGTGAAGAGATACTGGTAGAAGATCACTGCGCTTGTGAGTACACCGATGATGAAGCCGATCCATGTTCCCCACCCGCGGCGAAAGTAGATGTTCCACTTTGCGAGCCTGGTAAGTTTTCCCATTTATTGGAGCCACCACCGGTGTTGAGAGTACCAGTCAACCGTTTCAGTGAGTAGTATTTTGACGAAGTATGATCCTATGAAGCCGAAAATGCATGGCATTAAAACTCTCATGGTTTAGGTTTCTCCTCCTCAGTTTTTCTTTTCTTTCTTAGTAATTCTCTATTGTCCTTCGTCTTCTTCCGATAGAACCGCCATTTCCTTAGCCGCGTGAATAAGCTTTCAGATTCCTTCTCAACTTCTACTCCCGATCTCACTTTAGTTTGCCTTCCTTGAATCGTTTCAGCATTGTTGCGAGGAACACTGGTGAGTCCTTACATCTTTCTTTCAGGAAGAGTAGGTTCTTTCTGCTAAACTCTAGGTTCCATGAAGGTAACGACACGTCTAGACTTCCTCCTTTCCATTCTTGATGATTATTGGTTGCCTGCTTTCATCTCTTCTGCACTTACCTCACCTGAGCCGATTAGGTCTGATATGGCTCGATTCTTTGCGCGGGTATGCGCAATGGCATAGACATCATGTTCCTCATGGACGAATTCTCTCTCCAAGGTACTACATGACCCGACGCCCATGACGCTACGTCCGTTAGGTGCTATTGCTCGGACCCAGATGCGCCAAACGTAGTCCCCTTTCTCATTCAGTTCCTCTCTTTCTGCTTTCACGATCTCGTCGCTTATCCCGAAGGCTAAGGCGAACTTCCTCCAGCCTGAGCGCTTTATGAATGGCTTGTCCTTTATTTGGAGCCAGTCCTGTGATGTCAGTAGTTTTGTTTTGAGGTTTTGCAGTATCTTCATATGGTGCGCTAGTTTGTCAACTGAGAGGACTGGGGATACTATCGCTAGGCCGCTTGGTCCCTCTTCTCCGCCTAGCTTGGTTGCTGGTTCCTTCGTTACTTCAGGGCGTTGCGTAGTTTTCTCCTTGTTCTTTCCTTGGTCCACAGGTCCCTTGGCAGGTTGCGGAACCTTGCCAGGGATGAGTGGCTGCTCTGTACCGACTTTTCGGTCTTTACCAATACTAGCGGTCATTTTTGATCAATCCTCTTTCTTTTCTTTCTCTTCCTCATGAATCACTTTCAGATCGCCGTGAAGTTTACAGATGCTGCACTTCTGCATTTCCCAGGGGACGTCTTCCCGGAACCAGTCTGTGTATATGGCGCCGGGTGACTCGTGTAATGGGCTTGTACAGCGGACCCTCAGTTTGTTGGACTTGTTTTCTTGGCCACACTTTGCGCATTTGACTACTCTGGTGAGCTCGTCCTTAGGTGGATAGACCGTTGTTTTAGTGCCACAGATGCAGTCGACTTCAAGTTTCTCCCCTTGTGGCTTAGGCGCCCATGTGAGGACCTGGCCTGCCATGGTCCAGGCTACCTTGTTGCTGTGGCTCACAAGTATGGTGAGTTCCTCGGGGGTGAGTCGGAGATCTTGGCAGACCTTGGTGAATCCGATGCTCTTCTCCCGTTTCATGTAGCGCTCGAGGTGCTCCAGTGGGGTTTCCGCTAATTTTGGTGCAGGTGGCTGAGTCTCAGTTTTTTCGGGTGGCTCCTCCTTTTCTTTTTGGATGGATTCAACAGGTTTTTCAGGTATAGTTGTTTGGTCGGGGACCTTTTCTCGAGCCTGGACGGTACGGGTAGCCACACCTGTGGGCGAAACTTCTGGCTCCTGCCCAAGTTGAAGTTGGATTTGGTTATAGTCTACGCCTTTGATTCTCAAGTTCTTGTAGGCACGTGGTCTCTCGGGCAGGTTAGTTCGAAATTCTACGATCTTCCCAACGAAATGTTTCTTTAATTCCCTGTGGAATAGAGTCGATGGCACATCTGTCTCGCCTACTTCCTTGCACCAAGCAACATAGTGATGATGAGTTTCTTCTTTGAGCGTCCAGATACCTACTTCGATCTTTGCGCATTCTTCACAGTACCTGCTAACGTTGTCACTGGCCTTCTCCCAGGCGTCTTGTATGTCTTCAGCGGTCCAGAGTGTGCTGAATTTCTTATTGGCATCAAGTCTGAGTCGACCTTTTATGGCCCAATTAGCTATGCCTGAGAGCTCAGCAATCAGCTTCTTATCCATATCTGGATCTGTAGTTGGGTCGCCAAGGAAGTGCTGCATAAGCCATTCGGTTATGAGCCACCGGTCGTAGAATTCAATGCCATGGTGGATGAGTCTTGGCAGCTTGTTGCTTGCGAACACCATCTTGGTGGTTTGGCGGAAATCGAAGGGAGATTTGTGCTTAAATTCGGCGCTGATGTAGTCGTCTCCAGTGAGGCAGAGAAAGCCTGTTTCGTCTTCGAGTTTCTCCAATGGCACCTGTGGGAATGCATTGATGAGTTTCCCATAGAGGCGTGCTTTCTGGAAACGGTGGAACATGAGGTCGTAGAGTGAGATATTGCTGCAGAGATCGCCGAAGAAAGCTTTGAGAACCCTGGTGAAGGTAGACTTACCGCTATGTGTTGGTCCAAGGAGAAGGAGCGCTTTCTGGTAGCTGAGAGTGTATGTGAGACAGGATCCCCAGAATTCCTGTATTGTGAGGCGGTCTGTTTCTTCTGGTACATTTACTTCGAGGAACTTGTCCCATGTGGGACATGTGGCCGTGTCATTGTAGTTGACAGGTAGCTTGCCGAAGAATGTGAGGGCATCGCTATGCTTCTTGAAGGTATTGCCGGTGAAGTCATAGACACCGTTGTTGAAGTTGACTTTATCAGTTGGGAGAGCCAGATCTGTATGTTTGTTGACATGTTTAATATTCTGGTGAATTGCGCTATCTATGTAGCTCAGGACCTCATGTTCCCTTTGCGCCTTGTACTCAGTCCCGAGTGCGATGTTTACGAAGTGTCCGACTATTTGTTCGGCATTCTCTAGGAACATTCCATCTCCATTGTAGATCATGAGGGTATCGGAATCTCTGAAATGCAGCAAGTTGACTTTCTCGAGAATGGCGTCGCCGAGTAGTTTAGGGACGAACCGGTTGCTACCTTTGTCGTCCTGTTGGAAGAACTGTGATGGGTCTGGAAGCATAACGAGGTTCCTGGAGCTGACATCACCAGACATGAAGAGGCTAAAAATGCTTTTCCTCTTGTCATCTGAGTCTGGGCCGGTATCGCTGTTTTTTGCCACCTATGCCTCCGCTCCTATTTCCCTCGTTTTTATAGTTGAAATAACTTGGACAGGTTGGACAAAGGGCTGTCCAGGCTGTCCAGGTGTTTCCCAACTTATTCCCCTATAATCTAGAATTTCCAAATTGTACGCTACTAAGATCAAAATATCTTGGACAGCTTGGACATATTGGCGGAAACGCTTTCGCTGTCGACGTTTCGCCTGTCCAGGTGACGAATTTCGCGCCTGGACAGCTTGGACGTAAGTAGTGTTGATGCGGGTTTCCGTCGATCGCAACTTCCGCGAAAATATAGTTGAATTTACTTGGACAGGTTGGACCATGCGGTTCTTCAACTGTCCAGGTTGCGGAGAACAAATTTGAATATAGGCATCCGACCACTTCAGATTGTTCCTGCCTCCGTATATCTTCGTCTCGGACTCTTCCATCAATGTTCTTCCTCCTTTGCTTCCAGTTCATGAGTAAGCACATCGCACACTTTCTTGGCTTTGTCTTCACTGAGTACTACTACGACGCTGCTCCTTTGACCACGCAGAATTATTACTTGAAGTATGATTTTTTTGCCGTCTCGTTCAATCCTTATTTTTCCTCGACTCTGAATATCAGTTGGTTCCTCGTAGTAGAGGCCTGCATCATTCACAGTGATCTCAGGCATCTGTCAGTCCTCCCCTGTGGACTTAGACATTTCCAGTTCTGTTTTTAGCTGAGTACCCTTCATAGTGTCTGAGTCCTTTCTTTCCTTAGCGTGAATTCATCAGCTATCTCGTCGGTAACCCGGGTTTCGAGGACCAGGTGATTGCACTCAACGCAGTAGACTTGGAGCATCCAGGCTCCATCCTCGTCTTTCTCGAGGTTCATCCACATGTCCGTGTTCCCGCAGACGCAAGTCACGCACGTCACGTCACTTGTCCTCCTTGTGGCTATGCTTGTGGCCGGTCCACCCTGGATCCCCAGGGAGAACCGCACCTGGGTGACTTATTCGGTAGGCCTGAGCTGCCTGGCTTACCTTCATTTGGATGTCAACCGAGCTCAGGTTGACGCTTGCCCCATTTCTGACCTTGAAGTATGGACCGTAGACGTTGCTGCACCTATGACCGCAGGTGTGGCAGTAGCAGGGCACGAAGTAGACACTGACGCCGCCGCCCCCTCGAGCACGCTGGGACTTAGACACTTTCTCCTTGCGCTTCCTCATCTCCTCTTCCTGCTTGTCTAAGTCCTCGCGGTCGCAGAGACCAAGCTGCTCGATCAGCCTTCTCTCCGTGCAACCCTTACAGCGCTTGTAGTTGAAGTGGAGCCCACAGATGTGAATAGCAAGACGTCTGGCGATATCGTTGAGCTGCTCTAGGGTGAGCTCAGGCTGGGACTTAGACATGTCCACCAGGCTGGCTGCCTTCATGGTTTCGTCTAAGTCTTTGTCCACGTTGAACTGTAGGAGAGCATCGATCGAAATGTGCCAGGACCAAGGGCCGGCGACAAGCTTATCTCCGATCCAGGTTCCGTGAAGGTCCTCTACGATCTTGTTTATGTCGGTGAGCTCCGCTTGAGTCAAGGCTTCGGTTCCAGTGTTCTTCACGAATATCTCCGTGCGGCTTCCACCGAGGAGCATAAGTTTCCTCCTGGTCGGGTAAGGCAGGAACAGAGTGAAAATTTCGTACGCGCGGTCGTGGGCAACTCTCATCTTTGCGCCGAGTTCCTCGACTTCCTTAGCCTGTGCTGACGCGTACAAACAGAGCTTCGGTTGAGGCGGAGGATAGGGAACCTCCTTACCTTTGACTTTGAGTTTTACTTTGACTTTGACGAGTCTTGGGGCGTTCTGTCTCGAGAGGGACTCCTGCTTTGTTTTGATGATCTCGTCGAGGCGTCTCTCTGCTTCCTCCTTGGTGTAGCAGGGACAACCAGACCCAGAATAAGAGCCGCCGACAGCATTCGGACCAGCTTTTGATTCTGTGTCGAGGTCCCATCCTTTGACACGCTTGCGGGTCTTGGGATCCAAGAACTTGAACTTCTCGATCTTGGCTTTGATCCATAGGGTAATGGGCTGAGACTTAGACATTTTTGTAGAGTTCATTGTCTTATTGGTTGATTTGTCTAAGTCCTCAGCAACAATGGCTTTCATCGATTAGTTGCCCCCTTGCAGTACCTGTGAATGCTTGTAGCAGACTGGTCCTATGCCGCGCTGCACACTCTTCTCAACCCAGATGAGCCGCTTACAAATCCGACAGATCCAGCCCTTACGCTTCCCGAACTCCTTCTCTATCTTCTGCGCGTACTTCTGAAGGACCCTATCAGAGTGGGAGCGCCACCCAGCAGTCAGCCTGTGAAGGCCAAAGCGATCAAGGATGTGAACTACGAGGTCCCTGTCCTCAAGCCAGTAATCAACGCTCCACTTCCCCAGGAAAGCAAGCTTCGCCAATTCCAGGAGATCGTCTCTCCACACGGCCTGCTCCTTAGTTGCCTGGGCTGTAATCTCCAGGATCAATGTGAAGGCCTTGGACGTCGGCTTTGTCTTTGATTCATCCAGGTCGCCGCAGCGCTTGTGTATCCAGTACGGGTAGCCAATAGGCTTCATGATCTCTTCGCCGACTTGGATCCGCTCCCCGCACAAGCAGGGGAGTGATCCGGAGAACTTCGCATGAGTCAAGAACCCATCGTGGTACAAGTCGGAGCGAATAATCTCTCTCGCTTCCTCAATCTTGTCAAAGTTAACCTGGGTCGCCATTACCACTCCCTCTTAATCATCGTCTACGTACCCAATTTTTGACAATTCCTGGAAGGTCTTCGGGTCTCTCTTTGCCCTCGTCTCGAGATCCTCTCTCTGCAAAGCCTCCAGCTTTCGATCGTCAGCCATGCGCATGGCCACGAACCGCTGGAACTCCTGGAAGATGTCACCTAGCGCCTGGTTTTTCATCCACACCTGGTTCGCGCCGCTTTCGCCCCTGACGTAGAAGGTGATGGAGGTTTGTATCTTCGAGGACAAGATGTCTGGGTCCCTGACGCCGTAGAGTTCCTGCACTTTCCTGGAGATCTCTGGCCAGTCGCCAGCCTGCACCCTCCTCTTCATCTTCAGGTCTCTTAACCAGATTTTCATTCGTACCATGCCCTCCTCAAAGTCTTGCGCCGGACCTCAGTAAACTTCTCGAGCTCCTCAATGAGCTGCATGGTTTTCTCGAGAGGTGGCTCTGGCAACTTGAGTTCCTTGTAGTTGTGGTTGCAGGAGCCGACATAGACGAACTCAGGCTGAATCGACTTTATGTCTGAGGCGAGAGTAACCTTGTCGAAGTCGAGGATTGGCTCAACGACGACGTACTTTCTCTTGTGGTGCACTTGCTGCATCCAGAAGATCCTTTCATATGGCTGAGGGGCACATGAAATCATCTCGTAAGGGGTGCCTCCAAAACCGTAGAACCTTGAGTAGTTCGTCTCGAGGGTGGTTCCAACAACGAGGTTGTCCGGAAGCCTGTTCTGCAGTTCATAGTTGAAGTTGTGGGGTATGGAATCCCACTTCCGCCCTGCCTCCCACTCGACGTAGACTCTCGGCTGCTTGCTCTGACTTAGGAATGTGGTATGTGGCCGTGTTCTCATGGCAGCCAGACTCTTTGGTACGTGGTATGGTTTCATGAAAGCGACGTCGCCGTAAGCTCCGAAAAAGACAAGCTTACTATCTGGAATTCTTGTGAGGCGCTCAATGTGAAAGTGCGGTTCATACGCAGCACATTCAGGGCAATCATGGATCCTCCTCTTCATCTGAACTTGAAAGGACTTCTCACAGTAGATACACTTGAAGCGGCAGCCAACAAAAGGATTCCAAGTCTTAGCACCATCAAACATATGAGACTCGGTATTCATGGTTGCTTCACTTCCGTATTGCATTTCGGGCATTTTCCATTCTTGAACATTCCAGCCCCATCTTCGTAGCCGCAGACAGGGCACTTCAGGATCGTGAGTGTGAATCGAACTTTTGTGGCTGGAAACGGAAATTCTCTCACTTCTTCCCCTCCCTTGCATGTGAGCAACTTTCAGGGTGCCATGAATCTGCAGAAAGAGCTGCATCAATGAAGAACCATTTATGAGCCTTTGAACGGCAAAAGTCAATGGACCATGCTCCACGCAACTCATCACCCAACGCGCGGGCGTAGGCTGACAGGATCTCGACTTCCAAGGAGCTTTCGCTGTTCATATCTCTCAGAATATCTCGCCACGCTGAGGTACTCGGGTCAGCCTCCGCGAGCGCGTCTTCAGGCCAATACGGGTGGTGGCACACCACCTCTCCGTCTTTTACGAAGTACCTTCTCTCACGCGATATTGGTAACCTTCCTGGGAAGGCTGTGAACCCGGAATCCATTGGAATGTACTCGCGGAAGACGAGGGCTTTGAACGGTAGACCAAGGACATCGGCGCACCAATTCGACACGAAGAGGTTGAAGATATGGCTGAAGAGAACCTTCTCCCGGTCCACGTAGCACGTGTCCTTCCACTCATGTTTCCCGCTACTCTGATCAGTTCGCATGAAGAGCGGGTAGCCTATTTTCCTAGCGGTTAACTTGATTAGGTGCACGTCAAGGACTTCCATGTTCTCCTCGTCCAGCTTCTCAAGTTGGTTCTTTGGAATCTCGTAGATCAGCGTCTTAGGCATAGGGACGATGCCAGCGGAGCCGAGACTGGAAACCTTGGGCCACCAGTAGAGCATACTGTTAAGGTCATCATTCCTCATGCGCTGCAACTGGTTACTCATTTGTCTTGAACCTCCGCCTTCCTCGTTTCCTCCTTTCGATAGTTCTGTGTGAAGTGAGGGTTATGATAGTGCCTTGTTTGAACATGTACCTCGTAATTCCAAGAATTTTGAAATGTTCTCCCGCACCAAGGACAAGTAAAGGTCTCCCTCACTCCCTCGTTTCCTCCAATAATGAGTCAGTGGTAACTGCTACCTTATGGCAGGTCGTGCAAATATCATCCCAAGTCATGCCGCAGAACCCAGGGAACAGTCTATCCCACTTATTCGGGCATTCGCCGTTTTCAAGTGGGCAAGAGAGCATCGCAACTGTTGATTCCGTAACTTCATGCGAAATCGCAGCCAAAATACGATTAAAGCTCCTCAAGGTTCTCTCAATGAAAATTGTGAGGTTCAGTTTTTCACTGAGTTCCCAATATGCCTCTATGCCCCAAGGATCTATGAATTTAAAACTGATTTCTTGTCTCACTTCTTCTCCTCAGCCTCCTCCAATATCTCAATAGTTACCCGTACCCGCTTCCCTTCAGCGCTAGGGATAGCATGAAGAGCTTCAGCTTCGAGAGAAAGCATATCATCCACAAGTAGTGGCTTGAAGAAGCGTGATGATGTCTTGTCAAATTCGATATGTCGATTGAAGTTATGAGGATGAGGCGTACTCGGATCGCCACAACACATGCAATAAGGTGGCTGGCTATTTCCCCACATGAAAACTACTTTTCCTTCTATTACATACCTGTTCGTCATTTCTTTTCCTCCAAATTCGGAATGAGCAGACTATAGGGAACGTTCACCAGCTGCGTCCCATCATATCTCTTCCATGCGCTCAGCTTCCGCAGAACCTGGTCGACCTGTTCCCACGAGAGTTCAGCTCTGGCAACGTAGTACTTCTCTATGTTTTCCGGCTCGTAGAGAATGAACACGTACCGGGGCTGCTTCCCAGT
>Ga0315308_1000065_pt1 | contig 53556 bp, 52 predicted proteins | sample TDP3_MG_FD_203078 | JGI IMG/M metagenome (GOLD analysis project Ga0315308, IMG submission 203078) | Freshwater sediment microbial communities from Lake Towuti, South Sulawesi, Indonesia - TDP3 | ecosystem: Environmental > Aquatic > Freshwater > Lake > Sediment | place: Indonesia: South Sulawesi...
CAGAGAGTTAGCCTAGCCTCATCCTCTCGTTTTCTTAGTAACACGTTTATGAGATAAAATAAGCTCAAAAAGTAAGGGGGCTTATTCAATTCGTTTTAGCATCTTTCTGTGTTTTCTTTTCAGCCTCATATTCAAGCATTTTTTAGGATGATTCTTCACCTGGATTAACGCAGCTGCTATTACTGCGTTGGAATATCTGAAAATGGGCGATTCTGATTCTGCTCATTCGGAAAACTCAAAGGGTAAAGCATAATAGAGAACGCTGCTCAAACATTAACAATCACAATCTGGATGGGGTCTGAACGGTGACAGGCGAGACAAATTTCAAGTATGAGCCCTTCAAAGAGATCGCAGTAATGGAGTACATGCGGTTCAAATCACCCGACGAACTCGCGCGCTTCTTGAATGTTGCTGCAGGAGGAAAGCCAACTGGCGTGTATTGGGCAAGCGGCATCTCCTTCTTCTATTATCCGATGGCTAGCACAACCGAAACCGCAACCAAGGTTCTACTCGAAGAGAAGAAGGTCTACTGGGCCTTCGCCGGCTTCGCCATAATGCCAGAATACCGCCCTATTATCGAGACCAAAGAGAAGATAATGGTGCCAGTCATCGACATGAATTCAAGCCCCTTGTTTCAGAAGGCTGCGAATTGGCTTAAGGAACGTCCTTGATTCTAGCTTCTTACTTTCCTCTTGAACTGTTCCATGTAGCTTTCGTAGAAGCCATTCTTTTTGAGGTAGAGACCGTAATGCACCAGTGCAGCCATGGCTCGAGACGCATCCTCAGGCGACGAGTAGGCTGGTATGCCCTGCTTGTCAAATCGACTCCTAATATATAGTGCCATCTCTGTTTCTCCTATGTCACACGCTACTATTGGCTTGAGATAATTCTTTGAGAGATTCACGATTCTGTCAACGTAGTCTTCTTGAAGAGCAGGTGAATGGTGTAGTCCAAACACCATCACGCCGTAGATTTCTGGGTCGTCAAGCAAAATCTTTGTACCCAACTCAAACATTTCCGAAGTCACAGAGCCAGTCAAATCCAGGGGATTATAATTGGTGGCAAAAGAAGGAATCTTACCTGCTTTCTTCAGATTTTCAAACTGCCCTATGGTTTCGTCTGAGAACTCCTTGACGTTTACTCCTCTTGAAACACACTCGTCAACCGCCATAATTGCAGGGCCGCCTGCGCTTGTAACTACGGCTACGTTGTTGCCCGCGGCTGGGGGTTGAATTGCCAGAGCCTGACTCGCGTCGAGAAGTTCTTCAGTGTCCCGAACCCTCAAGACACCCGATTGCAGGAAAACGCTGTCGTAGATTTTGTCAGTGCCAGCGATGGCGCCAGTGTGTGAAAGCGCAGCTCTTGCTCCTGCTTCTGTTTTGCCAGACTTCATCGCAACAATGGGTTTGTGCTCTGTGACTTCCTTGGCTACTTCTAGAAACTCCCTTCCGGCATCTATGCTTTCTGCGTACAGGAGAATCACTCTGGTACGTTCATCATGAAGCAGATATCTTAGTATCTCCGGCTCTTTCACATCGATCTTGTTGCCAAAACTCACAAACTTACTCAAACCTATCTGTTCGCCAGCCATGTAATCCAAGACTGCCACGCCGAATGCACCACTCTGAGTCACAACTGCAATTGGGCCATTCATTGGACGTGGCGTTGCAACAACTTCGTCGCCTGTCGTCAAAACCCTCGTTTCGGGAAGGAACAGCATGTCAACGCCTGTGGAGGAATCATAGACCCCCAAGCAGTTTGGTCCTAGCACACGAATACCAGCATCTTTTGCTATAGTCTTTACCTTAGCCTCCAGTTCATGGTTCCCGATTTCGCCGAAGCCTCCACTCACTATGACCGAAGCTTTCGCATGCTTCTGGGCAGCCTCCTGCATAACCTGTGGGACGTCTTCAGCAGGAACCACAACAACTACGAGTTCAATATCTCCAATTATCTCTGTAAGCGAGCGATAACAAGGAAAAGCCAGAATGTAGTCTTCTTTGGGGTTAACTGGATACAGTTCTCCCTTGAAGACTCCGCGTCGCTTGTTGTCAACAAAGTTCTTGAAGATTACGTGTCCAGCTTTTGTTATTTTCTTCGAAGCGCCAACGACAGCCACTGATTTCGGTTCAAAAAAAGTGTTTATCTGATGTATCACTGAAGCATCTTGACTCATAGCAGGTCACTTCTGAAGCCTAGGTATGGTTGCGATGAAGCTATTAATGTATTTTTCACAAACATCGAACGATGACAACAGGTTTGTGTTCGATGCTCTCAAGCATTTCCCATGTTACCTCAGTGAATGAAACGCCGAAGTGTTCGACCATGTCCCAGACGTTTCTGCCTGCGCCGTAGCCTCTAGCCCTGTTTGCGGTTTCAGCTATATGAAGAGCGTCCTCTACGCTCATCTCTGAACCTGAGATCGCAATAGGGGTTGACCTCTGTTCTAGTCTAAGGAATCTTCCGAGAACATAGGCGAAAATGCTTCCATTAGAATGTATCTTATAGACTGAATTGGGTCGTGGTGTGAAGTGAAAATTCCGCAGTGAATAGGTCTTGTCGGTGTCGATGATCATAACTGACACCTCCCTGTGCAGCTGGTTTTTTATCTGCTTTCGGATTCGACCCGCAACTTGTGAGGCAGCCTTCAGCGGAAGACTGACATAAGAAAACGGCAGGTTGCTACCGTCGATTCCACCCTCCGACCCATGCATTAACGCCTGAAAAAAACCGCTCAGCCGAAGAGCCACCTGCTTGTGTCTGCCGCCTTCTTCGACGGGATAAGTCCTGAAACGACTGATGGTCTTCTTTCGAAGGTGGCAGAGCGGCCCCAGAATGTGCCCCCAAACAAGACGCATCCAATACGCTGCAAGTGCCTTGGCAAGCAAGCTTGCCTCAACCGTGCTTTCGTCAACTATGTTTCCCGATGCTGTTGCGATGGCCTTTTCGGAAACTGTTACGATGTCGCCGTCTTCAACTTTGTCTCTGAGTACTCTGATTATCTGCGTGACGTAGTCTTCTCCTGGGCGCCAGAAGACTGTAACCAGATCCATTGTTTTGTACATGTGTGGCAGGTTTTCAACTTGAAGATTCAACGTTTGCGTCTCAGTTTGTTTGACTCAAGGTTGGTTTAAATATAGCGCCGGAAACCAGATTTATTCTAGCGTCCAAATCAGCAGGAGAAATTCATCATAATTATACGCTGGATGAATGATATCAAAAGGCGAAAAGGATAGTCCGAGGTGGGCAAAATGGCCGAAAAACGACCCCGTACGGCAGACGTGGACATATACAAGCTCCTCCTCGAGACTTCCAGGAAGCAGAAAAGGGCGAAAAGAGAGCAACTGCTGAAGTCTGTTGGTGTTAAAGAGTTTTTCGAAGAAGGCAGCATCAAAGTTGACATGAAGACGTGCAAGGGTGTGGAGTGCAAGCTCTGCATCAAGGTCTGTCCAACAAACGCGCTCTACTGGAAGGCAGGCGAAATCGGCATAACAGAAGATCTGTGCGTGTACTGCACCTCTTGCGTTCTGAACTGCATGGTGGACGACTGCATAGAAGTTAGAAGAAAACGCGTCGATGGGGAGAATGAGCGCTTCAGCAACCCTTCAGACGTCTTGAAGTCTTGCCAGCGATTGGCCGCAGCAAGAAGGATGAATGTTGTAAAGGATATTTTACCAGACGAGGAAGCGTTCTTGAATCGCTATTGCAGACCCCGATTCGAATTCTAATATGATTGGTTTTAGCCTGAACTGGCTCTAGGCAGCTTATTCATCTGCAAGCTTGTAGGTGCGATTTTGCTGGTCACAGTCCACCTTATTTGCTTCGAAGAGCTTCCTTAAAGGACTGAAAACCTTCTTGGGAGGTTTTCCTAGTTGTTCCGCGATTTGCATAAGAGTCAGAGGTTTCTCGGATTTTTTCAGCACCTCAACGATTTGATCTTCCATCTTTCCCATACAAAGACCCACATGCTAAGAGTTCATTATTGCCATTTTTCCTGTAGGAATTTCGGGATTTCAGATGAATCGCGAGGGCCTACCAGAACCTCCCAACCACTGAGTTCTTGTATCTCTCCGCTTAGTCTTGCTGCTTTGCCTGGGATTATGAGTTTCCTGTGTTTGACCTTTTCTTCAACTTTGAACTGCTTGATTGTTTCAGCAACCTTGTCAGAGGTGAGTTTTCTGCCGGCAACAGAGCTGTCGACGGCTAGTCCTTCAGTGTCAACTACCATCAGGTAACAGTTGACGCCCGACGACTCTATGTCTGAGGCTACGGTGTAGAAAGTTAGGGCGAAGTTTGTTGTCATCAGTAGAGGTGAGTTTTCGTCTGGTTGACCGAATGCCTTAAGGCCTGCTTCTACGGCCACAGGCTTTCTTGGGTCTGTGTAGATATTCTGCCTAAGGATTGTTGTGGGCAGAAGCACCCATCCTTCAACGCTGTGCATAATTAAAGCATCGGCGTAGCGGGTAATCAGCATCGAAGCAAGGTAGGCTTCATTCCACATGTTGACCTCTGGAATGTCCGAATGCTCCAGCCAAGCCGTTATTGGGGCGCCAATCAGTGGGAAGCCGAGCAGTTCATCGCCTTTTCGACACGAGATTCGGCGAAGCATCGTGAAGTTGCTTACTGTGTCTGATAGCCCGTCGTTTGGGAAAGTTCCAGGGTCCAATATCAAGTCTTTGACGCCATATTCAGTAAGTGTCTTAGCCAGCGACCTCAGCTGTCTGAGATCGTTCGGTGCGAAGACAGCTAGAGGGCAGTCGTACATGAGAGCGAGTTCAGCCATGTCTTGCCAGTTGTCCTTGGTCGCCGCGTAGATCAATGGGCGCGATTTGGGAACAGCCATCAGGCCTGCCTCAAGCACCTCAGGACGGAAAGAACACAGTATAAGCGGTAGCCTTGTGTTTTCGGTGACCTTTTTCACAGTTGCCTTGAACTTCTCAGGATCATTCGATGTTGATCGGATCGCAATCATGTTCAGCTTCAGTTCTTTGCCGATGTAAATGTATGAGAAGCCTTCGGTTTTCTTAACCCTCAGAAATGTCTCTTCGTCTGTCATCTCGTCTGTGACGTCGATCGCTATCGCCGTTGGATTGTGATATGTGAGTTCGTGGCGGTACATCACGAGTTTTCCGCCGATCTTTATGGCTTGTTCACCCGTGCCAACGGTTACTTCCTTTACTGGAGGCTTGAGCATGTCCCAGAGTTTCTGATAGGCCTTTGCGTACTGTTTCTCTTCTACAAGCGGTGTGCACAGTTCGAGGACGATTTCTCGGTTAACCAGTCTTGTGGCAAAAGCCATGCAGTTCTCTAAACCACATTTCTTGCAGTTGGTTTTTGGAAGCTGCATGTAAACGTCTATTGGGCTGAGTTCCTTCACTCCAACTTTTTCACTCATGCCGCTGCTCCTCCCACCTTATATTTTCACGGTGACCCAGTCGGCGATTTGCTCTGGCTTGCCCTTTGTCGCACCTTTGGTCAATTTATTGATTACTTCCTTCGCGGTTTTTACCGCTGCGGGGTGCATCATCATGAATACGTCAACGCCTGCCAACAAGAGGGTGAGCGCTGTGACTGTTTCCCATATGGGTCCACGTAGTTCACGCGGTCCCCACTCGGGCGCCATTTTCATCCATGCTTCTCGAGCTGCCCAAGCGTTTGTTGTGCCAGAGGACAACGGGTGCTGAAGCTCGGGATCACCCATTAATGCTGCGAGACGTGAACGTTCCATGATGGTGAATGCATAGTCAAGACCGTATCCGAGTGCGGCTGTGGTGGTGTCCATTACTATTTGTTCTTTGGGCAGGAATTCGTACAGCTTGCGGTTGAGTTCTCTTGCGTGGTTTAAGTCCATGGAAGTGAAGGCCAGGGCCACGTGTCCATGCTTTTGAGCCAGCTTTGCTGACTTCTCGATGTCCATGTCTAAAGTGACCGAACTCAGCAGGACTCTTTCGCCCTCAGCTACTGTGGCAACCTTCTCGAAAACAGCCAGATCTTTCTTAGGGTCTCCACATCCTCCTACAACTATGGGCACGTCCACTGCCTGCAGAACATTCTCTACGGTCAAGGCTGCTTCCTTAGGAGGCGTGTTGTTCAACAGCGGATCGATGCTGACTAGGTGCAGTGTGATCATTTCAGCGCCGAACTTGTCGACGGCGAGTTTAGCCCATGCTACTGGATCGCCGACGACTTCCTCTACGTGCATCTTGACTGCTTTGGCTAATGGAATCTTGGTGTCGAAAACGTCTAGTGTGATGGCTGGGGGATGAGGGGTTGGGTTCTCAAATAGATAGTAGGCGGGCGACCTTTCTCCTCCTATGATCACTGATTTGCCGCGTGTTCCACCATCACTTTTTGTGGCGCCCAGCTGAACCTCAACGATGCGACCAGAATATGTTTCGATTGGGGGAACAAAATCAACTTCAATGATTGTGGTCGGCTTTTCCTTCTTAGGGACAACTTTTGGGGGAGCAGCAACCGTTGAAGGCTGCAACCAGATTTCTAAGTCGCCGACATCCAAGTCTACGTCTTCGAGTTCGACTTCTTGAAGCTTGCTGAGGATTTCGAATAGCTCAGGACTGAACTTAAGCGATGTCTTCTTTTCGTCTTCTTCTCTCTTCTCCCCCAAACCGTTCACCTTTTCTCTGCTTTTTCAGCGCGGATGATGACCTTCTTTGCGTGGATCTTGGCGTCTTTGAGAATGATCTTGAAGCCTCCGGCTGCAATGGGCAGGGTGGGCAGTTCAAGAACAGGGACACCAGCTGGCACCTCTCTTTCCTCCATGGGAGCCTCAATGGCTTTCTCTTTCCAGCGTTCCACGACTGGGTGTCCACTTGATTCTAGAAAGCTTTTCAAATCAACTATGGTTTTCGCCTCATTTTCTGTGGCTATCTTGTCAGCCAGTCCGTTCGGTATGAAGTCTTTGACGCGTTCCTTGATGCTCATAGGCATCCAGACAATGCGGTTCCACCCTCCGTCAGCCTGTAGCAGTTTAGGTGACCTCATATACTCGATGGACAAGCCGTGGAATCCGTCGACCTGTCTGCCGCCTGCGGTTGAATCGGCGATCGTTGAGAATGGCAAGCCGTTGACCGTCACTTCTTTGTATCCTCTGTGTACCACTCCGAAGCCGTCGACTTCAGGAATGTAGAAGGCAACTGCCTCAAAGCATCCGCACGACGTGTGTGGGTAGCCGAATCCTGTGTACAGCCAGACTCTGGTGATTTCGCCCAGTGACTTCTTCTTCACCGTTTCGTTTACGCCTGAATACTCGCCCTTGTCAGGGTCTATGAGTTCGCCTTTGTCGATGTCATAGACTGGGCCTTTCGGATCTATTCTTGCCGTTGCTCTTGCGTCAAACCAGCTGATCGAACCGCAGTTGGAGTATCGCTGAGGCGTGATTACGCATACGTGGGTTGGAGCAAAGGACTGACACAGGCTGCAGCCATAGAATTTGTCTGCTTCTTCGTCTTTCATGCCTCTTGCTCGGGCGTCTCTGGCCTCGTAGATCTTCAAGGCTTCAGGATACATCTCCTTGACCTTTACCGGGTCAGTGATGAACGTCACCTGTATTTTCTCGATGATTGGCAACTCACTCTTGTAGAGTCTTTGCAGCACTTTTCCAAGATAGCCGAAGGTGTTGAATCCCTTCTGGAACGATTTTTTGCTGAGTCGTAGCCATATGTCGTAGCGTTGGTTGAGGTGCATGAATCCTTCGATATAATTGACGAATGCATGGATTCGGCGTTCGACGACGCTTTCTAGTCCTTCCTCAAGTTGTTTGCCGGCTACCTCAACTAGTAGGCCGAAGGGATGTGAGCTTTCGACAGGCATGTCCTTGATGTCTGGTCCTATAACTATGATTTTTCCATCCTCGATTTCGTCTAGGCTCCGGACTCTGGCGAGTTCAAATTTGGTGTCGATGCGTTCTCCGCCTAGCTCAGCCTGAGTGTCTTTGAATCGGATTCGCTCTCCTTCGTAGATTACTCCTACATCTACTGGTATGTCTGCGAACATTGACATCTTGTTCATTCTCCTCCTAGTTTGGTAACTATTGCTTCAAGATTTTGAGCCCAATCGTCAACCGACAGATTTGGGAAAGACCAAGACGCTTGGGGATGATAATATCTGTCCAAACTGATGGTTTTCAGGTTCTGACTGAAGTGTTTGAGACCTGAAAAAAGAACCCACTCCATATAATATGTTATACCCATGAACATGGCTAGGTCGTATTGACCGTTTCCATCTAAACCTTTCCAGTCAGAGTCGGCAAGCCTATTCGCTATGTCCACTGCGGGCATAAAGGCTGTTGGTTGAAAGCCTTTCCTTACAAATTCGCCGACAACATGTGCTGTAGTCACCATTGGGATCCTGCCATTTTGGGCAATGCTGATTGCATAGTCCATGAGTTTTTTCTCTTTGATGTTGATCTCCGGAGCTTCATGTCCAACAACGAGCAATGGTCGCTTGGCCCTCTTGACCATGGCGACAACAACCTCAGGCTTCGTGATGACCAATGCCCTTGTGGGCCCTGGGACTTCTGCCTTTTGCCAAGGCTCTCCTGAGGCCATTACGCTTCCTCCTTTCTCTTTCGAATCATTCTTGACAGGAGTGTTGGGTCTGGGATTCTGTTCTCTTTCCACCCTTTTTCTTCAAGTATCTTGTGTATCTCGTCCTTCATTGTTATCGGTATGTCTAGTTCATTGCGAACGTACAGGTGGATGTCGTCTGGCATAGTGCCGTAAAGCCGCTTGTGCAGGTCAATCCAATGTGTTAGTTTTATGGCTCTTCCTTTTGTGGTGTCGTTGGGTCGCATGCACAGTTTGGCTATCATCACCATGGCCTCCTCCTTTGACTCTGCAGCGTAGAAGAGGTGCTCTGGGGCAGGACCGACGTATACACGGTCTCCAGTTCTTGCGTCAAGAACGTACCAGTCCTCTTCGTGGTCTTTGCGTCCTAGGAGCATGCGGCGATATTTTGCGCCGTGGGGACCAACTATGACTGGAACGCCGAGTCGCCAGAATCCTGCGGCTATAGCTGCCGCTTTCTGTGAGTAGGCTCCCCATGCAAGTCCAACTGCGCCTACTCGGTTGTGGATGTAGTCTGCTATTTCTTCGTAGTTTCCTCTAAGATTGCGCTTGGCGAATATGTTAGCGATTTTGATGGCTGCGCCTGCTATGTGTGAGTTGGCTACGCATGAGCCAACGTTGACTATTCCGCCGGCTTCGAAAGAGCCTGGGTAAATTTCGTATAGGGTTTTGCCTTCTTCGTCCTTTGACATGGCTGCAGTCATGGCGGCGCATCCGGAGGTAACGACAATGTATCGACGGTTCGCAAACTCCTTGCAGATGTCTATGACTTCTTTTCCTCCGTGAGGATAGTTGGAGCATCCCACAACTGCCACGACTCCTGGGATTTCGCCTAGGACAATTGGGCTACCTACGTTTCGGATTTCAACGTCCTGTATGGCGCCTCTTCCAGACCTTATCTTGAATTTTTCCTCTTTGAGCTTCTTTTCTCCCGCCTTTACGATGTAGCTGTGCAGTGGCAGATCCACTTGACACGCGTTTTCGCAGCGTCCACAACCTATGCAGATGTCGTAGAGATCTGCCAGTGAGTCTAGGTTGCCTGTTGAGGCGTCTGCGACTGCTTCCATTATGTGGAGGTCTTGGGGGCAGGCTCTTCGGCAGTCGTTGCATTTCTTGCAGGTTTTTGCGCCGGAGACGATGTCTTCGACATTGGGGATGACTTTGAACTTCTTGCGGTTAGGTGCAACTTTCACTGCAGTTCTTGCGACAACTTCTCCGACCTTTATTGGGTCGAGAATGAGTACGCCCGGAACCCTTCCTTCAACCAAGTCGTTTACGACGGCGTCAACTGGATCATGAGTGCGGTCAGGGAGACCCATACAGTTCTTTTCACTTGTTACAACCACTGGTGCCTTGATTCTTTGAGCTTCAAACAAGCTGTCGGTTCTAACGCACTGCTCGTCTAAGACAATTACGTCTGGCAGTCCACTTCTTATGAATCGGAGTTGCCACGAGATTGGGCCGATTATTTTCGCTGTGGGGTTATAGCGAGTCACGTCGTGAGCAGTGCAACATAAGCCGCAGATTTCAACATCGCCGTGCAATCCATTGCTTTTCAGGTAGTCAACGATTCCTGTAGCTGGTACAACGTTGTGGCCGATGCACAGTATGAGGGGCTTCTGAGAGTCCACTGTCCCATATCCTAAATCAACTAGTGGAGCTTCTGGGTCGGCTTTTGGGAATCCTAATGTTGCGACCTGTGCTATGTCAGCTACTTCGAGGCCTATGTGGTCTATCATTCCAGCGTGGAACACTTTTGATTCGAAATCCACGTTGCTGCCTTCTTGACCCGTGTGAGTTGAAGAAAGCAGATTGGTAACCTGGTTTTCGCAGTAGTCCAAGGCTTCTTCTAGGTCGCTTAGGGTTCTTGGTTTGACGCCGCAGACGAGGCGGGTTATAGGTGCCTCAACCTCGATGTTGAGACCGCCCACATCTAATGGGAAATTGCTTCCATACTTCTCTATTAGGTGTTCAACCATGTGGCGTGCATGGGCTGTGTGGGTTGATGCTCCGATTAAACATGCTAGCAGGACTATGCGTGACTGCTGTGCCGCCATGTTGATTCCGCAGGCGCCTCTCTTTCCTGCGGTTAGATCGCACTTGCCGAAGGTGCAGAGGCAGCAGACGTCGCAGTAGGGCATGTAGAAGGGTTTGTAGCGTTGTAGAAGTTTGTGGTCCCATTCACGCAGTGCGGTGATGCTTGGGAATGGTGTTGGGCCCATCTTTTCGGTCCATGTTTCGGTTATTAATCGTCCGATGGAGAGTTGAAGGTCTTTGACGAAGGCGAAGTTGGTTTTAAGCTCCTTTACTCTCAGTTCAACGTTTTTCTTAGACAATGTAATGGCACGCTTTAAGTTTTGAATTTAGTGAATAATCCGACTGATGCTTATAATCTTTCTGCACCATGCTTGCTGATGTTCTCCCGATGGAAGCGGTGGCAAAAAACTTACAGAGGAAAGACCAAAGGAGACATCTAATACGTGGAAAACTGCTCTCTTGGCAGTTCGACTCATGTTGTGGGGCAGTCTGCTGTGTGGCTTTTGCAGGGTGTGTGCGCAAGGTTAATAGGATTTGGGTTGAGTATGCGGTTGATATAAACCGAGGGTCTGGCTTGAAGAAAGAGCTTCGAGTTGCTATCGCAGGCATAGGCAACTGTGCTTCTGCACTGGTTCAGGGAGTCGAGTACTACAAGAATGCAAGGAAACATGCAACTGTACCAGGGCTTATGCATGTTGATTTCGGCGGATACCACGTTCGAGATCTGAGATTCGTGGCGGCGTTCGACGTTAATAGGATTAAGATTGGAAGAGACTTGGCAGAAGCCATTTGGGCTGAGCCTAATTGCTGCGCCAAGTTCGCAGATGTTAGGAAGACTGGCGTCAAGGTTTTGGCTGGTCCAATTCTGGACGGCGTTGCACCACACATGAAGGGACCATTCTATACCTATGACGCGGGAGAGACAGAAGCTGTAGACGTAGCCGAGGTGCTGCGTGAGGTCGAGGCAGACGTGTTAGTGAACTTTGTGCCTGTTGGAAGTCGCATTGCAACTCGAGCTTACGCTGAGGCATGTTTGAAAGCTAAGTGCGGCTTCGCCAACTGTATCCCAGAGTTCATTGCGTCTGATCCCATGTGGGAGAAGAAGTTTGAAAGGGCTAAGCTTCCTGTTGCCGGTGATGACGTGAAAAGTCAGTTGGGAGCGACTATATTGCATCGAAACCTTGTCAGGCTATGCTTGGACAGAGGTGTCGAAATAGAGGAAACCTATCAGCTCAACTTAGGCGGCAACACTGACTTTCTCAACATGACGGTTGAGGAGAGGCTTCACACCAAACGCATCAGCAAGACCGAGGCTGTGACCAGCTTGGTCCCTTACAAGCTTCCGACTAGAATAGGGCCTTCTGACTACGTTCCATTTCTTGGTGACAAGAAAATCTGCCACATATTCTTGAAGGGAAGGAAATTCGGTGATCAACCCGTCACATTAACTGCTAAGCTTGAGGTGGAAGACTCGCCAAATAGTGCCGGAGTCGTTATAGATGTTGTAAGGGCAGCTAAGATTGCGCTGGACAGAGGCATCGGCGGGGCGTTAACGGGCATCTCTGCCTATGCCTTCAAGCATCCACCAGTTCAGGTTCCAGATGATCAAGCCAAGCAGTGGGTTGAAGATTATATCCAAGAAAAACGTGAAAGATGAAAACTGAGACCCATTTCTAACATTCTCCAGAGGGTTCCACTTGCCCGAGATAGTTAACGAGGTGGTCTGAAGAGTGATATACAAGGGAAAGGATGACATAACAGACTTGTGGGACGCTGCGGCGGAAGGTTGGGTAAATTTCGTGCGAACTGGCAAGGACTATTGGCGAGACGGTGTCAACAATCCTGCTACTTTCAGGTTGATCGGTGATGTCAAAGGAAAAAAGGTATTGGACCTCGCTTGTGGTGAAGGCTACAACACGAGAATTCTGGCTCGCAAAGGCGCGAAAGTGACTGGAATCGACCATTCACGAAAACTGATCTACTCCGCGCGAATGGAAGAAAGAAAAGAGCCGTTGGGCATCTGCTATCATACGATGCATGCCAGTCGTCTCAGCAGCATCTCCAACGCATCTTTTGACCTTGTAACTTGCTTCATGGCGCTTCACGATATAGAGAATTATGAGGATGCGGTTGCCGAGGTAGCAAGAGTGCTGAAACATGGCGGACGTTTCGTTTTCTCGATTATGCACCCCTGTTTTGAGGATATGATGATTAACGGCATTAGGATAAACGCCGCGGAAAGATACTTCGACAAGGTTCAGCATCTTATCGAATGGAACATGGAAAGGCTTACGAAACCCTTCAAAACCATGTCTTTCCACAGATCATTGACCGATTATTCACTTGTTCTCGCAAAGAGTGGCTTACTAATATCAAGACTTGTTGAACCTCGACCGACCAGAGAAGCAATGCAGAAACACCCAAATCTCAGGGAAGTATTAACCAGACCCCAGTCAATAGTCTTCGAAACAGTAAAACCATGATCAACTAGGCATGCAATGCGAATCTAATGCATTAGCGACGTTTTTCAAATTGCTTTCTGGTATGCAGCGTCCTTCGATGCTACAGTGAATCCTGTTTTCTCGTACAGTTTCATTGCATGTGTTGGATTCATATCGTCTACGCCCAGCAGGGCTTCGGTTATGCCTTTTGACTTCAAGAGTTTCATGCCTTCGATCATCAGTCTTGTGCCGATTCCTTTCAGTCGATTTGGCTTCAACACGCCGATGCTAAGTATCCATCCTGCCTTGGTGTCTTTTTCTTCGTTGTATTTTTCGTCAATGCCCACTCCAACATAGCCTATTGGCTCTCCGTGCAGATGCATGAACAGCCATTCCTGCACTCTAAACGTGGGGTCTTGCTCCAAGAAATATCTGGTCTCCCCAACGGTATCTGGTCTATAGTTGTAATGCTCCTTGAAGGTCTCATTAGACAACCAATTCAGAAGTTTCAGGTCCTCTAAGAAGCCTTTCTGGTAATTCCTCATTTGGACTTTCATGTTTTCACCGATGTCTGATGGAATGGTGTCCAAGCTTCTCTTCATTAGGCTGAAGACTCTGACGCGTTTGAATCCCATGCTCTCCCAAAGTCTTTGAGCCTCAGCTCTCTCCATTCGTGCACCCGCCTCAGCTGTGTGCATTCCACGTTCTCTGAGACTTTGTAATGCTTTCTCAGCCAACGCTCGACCTATACCCTTTCCTCTGTTTTCTGGAACAACACCAAGGGTGCGCATGAAACCTTTCTTTTCCTCTCTCATCTTGTCAACGTAGGCATTGACTATTCCTACAGCTTGTCCGTCGAGTTCAGCGATGAACCTTCCCGTAGCGTCAAAGACCGGCGACTTCTCAGTCTCGATCATGTCGTCGACAGAAAGGCTTCGAAAGTCATCGAACTCCTTGAAGGCACGATTCCAGACGCTAACCCAAACTGCTTCATCTGTGCCCTGAACGAAACTCCTAATGTTGAGCATGTGCAGTGACCTCATTCAGCTTTCCACCAAAATACCAAGCAAGCATTTAAACGCTCCTATCTGCGTAGGACGCCCAGACACGCGCTTGCATACGCTCACACTTAATTTACAGCTAACGACAATTCAATACTGACTTGCAACTTAGAGTCTTTCAGTTCGCCAGAACTTCTCGACCCTTATTTTCATTTTCAGTGTAATGCACGGTGAGAAAAATTGGGCTAAGAGTAGGTGATCCAGCTGAGGCAGCAGCAAAAGAATTACCTCAGTTAGGCAAAAAGTCACCTTAAGTAACGCACGCTATAGGAAATAGCCTCGTTGTCCAAATGGGCAGAGATCAAGCCCTGTGTTCATTTCTCGATCAGTTTCTTCCCGCAACTGGCACAGAAATTCGAATCTGGGGAAACTGAAGCGGCACAGTGAGGACAAGTTCCGGTCTCCCTTCGTTCTTCTTTAGTATCAATGGTGTTCGCTACTCCTTTTCCAAAACTCTTCGTAGCACTCCAAGCTTTCCGAAGACCTTTGCCGACGAGTTTTCCGGTGTCTTCTGCCACCTTCTCAACCTTAACCGGTTTCTCCTCTTCCTCAACCTCTGCCTCGCGCAATTGACCGACCTCGATTCCTGACTACTGGATTGCTTGTTGCGGTTGTGCCGTTACGACTTGTTCTGGCTGCAGCAGTTTCGTTCCACATCTTTTGCAGTACACTGCTTCAACCGCATTCGCTGAACCACAACTGCGACAAAAGACACCTTTAGAAGTAGTCTCTGGGGTCGTTCGTCTTTCCTGCTCAAAGTAGTCTGTCAATAGCAATGCTCCTTGAACCACTAGAAAGAACCCGACTATCCACACGAGAAGGCTTGGGAACAGCACCACCATTATTCCCGAAACGATGCACACTACCGCGAGCATAGGCTTTGAGATTGATATTCCGATCTTTTTCAATCCCTCATCTACGTAGTCAGCCATTGATTTATTCCTCGAAAGACCACTTCTATGCTCGATTTCTTAACGATTATGAAGCCAAAATCAATATTCTACGACTATTTACCATACCTGCTTATCTTGCGCGCGTGCGCCATCATCTTCGTAAAAGGAACAAATAGAGAATCAAAACAGAAGTTTGAAGATAACCTCACTTAAACCACTTACCACACGGGGCACCATCAACACCTTGATCCAGGCACCGTCAAAAAGAAGGAGGAAGACGCAAAGGAACCTGTGCTCCTTGTTACAACGCACCTTTTCAGCCGCATTCAGCTAGCGTGATGACGTCACTAGGAAACAGCTTGACACGACGCGCACAACTTCAGCCACAACATACAAGTGGTCGTCAACGAACAAGCGGCGCAGACCCCTGCTTCTGAACCAACTCGACTCCCAACATAGAAGTTGTTGTAGTGGCAAAGTAACTACTGAGGCAACAACAACTTCAACACCCTTCTCTGTACCCCAGCACTTGCTGATGACACTAGGAGCGATTGGGCATCAACACGCACACTGCCACAGAAGCCTCAATCAATATAGAAGAAGTCGTTGTGGCAAAGCATTACCTAGAGTCAACAACTACAAAACAGCCACACGCGCACATTCAAAAGCTTCGGTAGTATTACCGTTTCTAAGCGAAGTTAATGACACGTGAAAACACACAGCCGCAGCGCACTCCAGCCAACATACTAAGAAGACGTACAGCACAGTCTCGCATGTACAACTACAACAATCCAAGCGGCCACCCACAGCCACAACATCCAGCGCGTTGACGTCACTAAGTTCAGTCTGACGACGACATCCACACAGCCACTCGCAGCGTGATGATGATGACAACACAGCGTGACCACTTCATCACGCACAGCCTTCAGCCACCCCTAGAGGCGACCATGGTAGAAGAAGGCTAATAGGAAAAGCCGCCTTCTTCTTCCGAAATTCTCTCTCCCGCAAAGCCACCAACATCCCCAAACGCCAGGCTGACCAACACCAAAGCGCACCACAAAGTATGTTAAAACGCACCACAAAACATGCAGAATCTCACACCAAACACAACCCAGAACAACAATCAAAACAAGCAACAGAAACCGAAACACAAACAGAAAGCCTCCACTCAGACCCCAAAAATTTTTTTCTGCACACATACTAACCTAGGCAAAAACAAAAACAACAGAAAACAACACAGCGCCCCCAACTTCACAACACAACACTACAACGACTGAACCGGATACCGCTCATACTGCAACTCATACAACTTCCTAACCTTATCCAAATCATCAATCTCATCCACCTTCTTATCCAACCTAAACCGAACCAACTTAGGCACCCTCAAAGCATAACCACTAGTGGTCTCACCCGTCTCCTGAATCTCCTGATAAGTCGCCTCTATAACCACCGTCGGCCTCACAAAAACCCCTTCATCATCCACCCCAGTCCTCGACGACTCAACGACATCCTTCATCATCTCCATTCCCTCCTCCGACAGATTCGACACCCTCCCAATCGTGTACAACTTCTTCTCAAAGGGATCACGCACAGCCATCACAAACGAAGAATAATAGCCAGCTCGCCGTCCTTTGCCAAACAGAGCCTTCGCAATAGTGCAGTCTATAGTGTCGCGCTCCGGCTTCAACTTCAACCACGTGTACGTCCTCTCACCCACAGAATAAGTGGAGGTTAGACTCTTGACAACAATACCTTCCAAACCAGCCCGCAGAGCCTCCTCATAAAACCTCATCAACTCAACTTCATTGCTGCAATCCCTGCCCTCAGCCAAATACTCAGCGGGAACGACATCCAACAGATACTTTCTCCTTTCAGCCAACGACAAACCCGTCAATTCAACACCATTCAAATACAATATATCAAACGCCTTAACCGTCACACCAACCTTCTCCCTTCTCTCCTCTAACTCTTCAGGCCCCAGCTCACGAGGCCCCGTTCTTTCAAGAAGCGACTTAAACGGCAAAAAACTGCCCTTCCCATCCACCGCCACAACCTCACTGTCTACAATGCAACTCTGAGCCCTAAACCGCTCAGCGATTTCAACCACTTCAGGCAAGGTCTGAGACTTCTCCATAGCCCGCCTTGAAAACAGCCACGTCTGAGTTCCCCACTTATGAATCTGCAACCTACTGCCATCATACTTGTACTCCCCCCTCACAGGATAAGAAACCTTATCAGGCTCGTACAAATGCGCCAACTGCGGCTTCAAGAACTGACCCGGCCTCAGCTTAACCTCAGTCAGCCTAAACTCACCTTCAGACGCAAGCATCAAACCCTCGGTGAGACCAAGCACCGAAGCTGCACTGTTCACCAAATCGACCGGCACATGGTAGGCTTTAGCAACCGCGCTAACAACAGCGCTCTCATAATAGCCTAGCTTCAAATCACCCAGTATCAACCGCACGATATACTTCGCCTCCTCAGGTGTCGCCGCTCGAAGAAGACTCGACACAGTCAGGTCTCGTTCAAAAATCCTCGACATCCTTGGCAACATGCGTATGGAATCATAAACCTCCTCCACTGTCAACACGGCTTCCTTCGGCTTCTGCAGCAAGAAGGCAACTTCTCCATGTTCGCCGTAGTCAATGAGCAGTCGCCTGACCTCGCTTATGGACGTGCCGTTTGCCAGGCTAATGGCTCTCTCGATCATCGCTGGACCCACCTTCAAATTCTCATCCGCAAGCCGTCCCGTGGCAAGTCGAGTCTTAACTTCTAAACTCAGGTCCTGCCTCATGAAAAACTTGCCAAGCTCAGTTTCCTTACCCTTCTTGCTTCTCAGCAAGGCCAAGCGCTCGTAGGTCTTGACAACGTTAGAGAACAAAGTCGGGTTGATGAGTTTTACTCCTGTCATGAACAACCTAATCAAATAATATGGAACGCCCATCTTCCACTCAATATCTTCAGGCTTGAACCCGGAATCCAACAGATGCTGAACGGCCGCCTGACGGCTACCATACCTGCGCACCAGCTCGTCGAAAGAAGGAGGCTTCACTGCTGTCATTTTTGAAACTACTCGGAAGGCCCGGACTCACGTTCCAGAGGCTTTATGAACCCATCCGGGGTGATGTCAATGCGTAAGCGCCGACGCTCAAAGTTGCACATGCGACAGTCCAGAACCCTCGCGATACGCACAAACTCACCGCGCCTAGCTTCCAAATCCACCTGCTGGTCCTGCCAATATACACGACCATAATCAACCAGTATTGTGCCATCAAGATTGTGCGCCAACCCTATGCCGCCGGCCATCTCGTAGGTGTCCCACATCTCAACACTGCGTTGATTCACATATAGGCCCGTGACGCCATGCAACTGATTGTAACGCGCCAACTCCATCACCCTGTACTTCAACGCGCCTCTGTAGGCTTCAAGAACCGTAACCGAATCAATAATCGCAAGCTCAATCTTTTCATCCTCAACGACGTAGCGATAAGTTTCGGCAAATGTGTTCCAATCGCGCAGCTCAGGAAACGCAACCGTGTCCAAGACAAATAAGTTGTCCATAATCTTCCGCCAATCCAACTTCAGAATCTCCGCCTTCTGCTTCAGCCGCGACTGGAGATCAAAACGAGGTGTGACACTCTTCCAAGTGTCCTCAGCTGTCGCAAACAAAACCCTGCGTCCATCCCCGGCCACCCTGACGGCAATTTCCTCGACGAGAATGGACTTACCTGCGCCTGGCAGCCCAGTTATGGCGAACTGTCCGACTATAGGCACGCCGTTCAGAGGCTTGCCCTCAGGTGTTATGAACACGTAGTCGAGAAAGGTGCCGGTCGATAGACCCATTAGTGGCTTCTTTGCCTCTGCTGCTGCGTCTGGACGAAGAACTAGGGAGTTGAGTTTCTCCTCCTTTCTATCGATCTCGGTTTTCATAGGCTTTGTAGCAAGCTCCCATTCATCAGCAGGTACTCTAGCTCCCTTCACAGCCTCTGCAAAAGTCTTGGCCATCACCTTCATTAGTTTCTCAACGTCAGCAGCAGTAGCTGCCGCCTCAGCTTTTTTCTCCTCAGTAGGCGCCTTAGAAATCGCAGCCTCCGCCTGCAGCAGAACCCACATCTCGCCTCGTCTGTCAACCATTCCTTTGCTGCGCAGGGATTGAAGCAAAGCGTAAGCGGAATTAGGTCCATACTTGGGCACGCTCAAGCCTTCTGCGATCTCATCCAGAGTAGCCTCTCCTTGGCGATCTCTCAGAAGCCCGATCACATCGCTTTCCTCAACCATGACATATATGCTCCTAAAGCGTCAGATTTCTCTACTGCGGACTCGATTAAATAACCTTCTGCACTGCAACAATCATACAGAGTACTAGAAAGCAGAGATGCGGAGTGACGGTGATTCCAGACTTTACTACACGAATTCTCTTCGGATGTAGCCTGCCATAACGTTAAAAGTTATGACACCATTCACAGCGCGTCTGTCGATACCTGTATAGTGACTAATCTCCGCGATTGTCAGAGGCTCTGAACCATACAGCGCCCTAAAGATTTTTTCGGTGTATCCTCTGTACTTCGGAGTCTGCTGTAGGTAAAACTCGTTTTTCGCGCATCTCCTCTCTCCATCCGTAGTTAAGGTGTATTTATACCTCAACATGCGGAAGCCGCCATTGCACCTTCACTAAATATTCCGCAAACATAGGTATTTAAGAATTACCTCATTTATGTATGGAAAATTCTTCTCTTTTTGCAAATCAGATTTGCGTCCGACGTGTCATCAAATCTTATCTTGCCAAACAAGCGAATAGCAAAGACTCGTGGCCGATTGATGACATTAAAGGCGTCAATAACTCACAACGGCGCTGTGCTCTTAGGCAAACATGTTGCCTGTGATTCACATGATATGTATCGCCCTCTGCGCGTCGTGACCCATGCTCACCATGACCACCTCAACGGGCTGAGGCAGAGCGTTCGAAAATGCCAAGCCGTGGTCATGACGCCAGCTACCCGAGACCTGCTACGAGTCATGCAAACTCATCTGCTTCACAGGATGGACGACGTGAAAGCCTTGAACTACGGAGAAGCCTTGACGTACGATGGCGAGAAGTTGACGCTTCATCCTGCGGATCACATTCTTGGTGCTGCCCAAGTGTTGGTGGAGGATGAACACGGAGCAAGAATTGTTTATACAGGTGACTTCCGGCTTTCTAATACACCGATATTAGAGGCTGACGTGTTGGTTTTGGAGGCTACTTATGGAAATCCCTTGCAGGTACGTCCGTTTCGAAAAGTGGTGGAAGACGCTCTGGTTTCTTTGGTTGAGTCTGCCTTAAAGAAGGGGCCTGTTTACATATTTGGCTACCACGGGAAGCTGCAGGAAGTCATGCAGATGCTTCAGGCACACAGAATTAAGGTGCCGTTTGTTGCGCCAGAGAAGGTCTTTCAGATGTCCATGGTTTGTGAACGCCACGGCATGCGTCTAGGGAAGATATTGTCTGCTGATGAGGACGAGGCAAGGCTGATTGTGGAGAGAAATGAAGCGCATGTTGCGTTTTATCACATGAATTCGAAGCGTCACGTTGGCCTCGATGCGTTCCGTGTTTGTGTGAGTGGTTGGGAGTTCAGTGGTCCGTGTCGGCAGGTTGCTTCGAATGAGCATGTTATTGCTTTGAGTGACCACTCTGACTTTGAGGAGTTGCTTCAATATGTATGTGAAAGCAGGCCGAGGCTTGTGGTCACAGATAATTATCGTTTTGGCGATGCGGAAGTGTTGGCTCATCACATTGAGAAGAGGCTTGGGATTCCGGCAAAGGCGTTGCCGACTTGGTTGGCTTAGGTTAGGTAGGCATGGTTTGGGTTCGCTACGGGTAGAGGGCTTAGTATGAGTGGAGAAAAATTTTTTGTGCAGTAGGGGGCAGTCTGTTTGTGTTTCGGTTTCTGTTGGTTGGTTGGTTTTGTTTGAGTTTTGGGGTCTGTTTGAGTTGGTTTGGCGTGGCTTTCTATGTTGGCATGCGTGACGTTTCATGTAGGTAAGCGTGACCATAGCAACATACTACGGTGCGTGTGCAGGTGACAATTGATTAGAAGAAGAGCGTAGCCCTCTAGTGCCTTCTTCCTCTATAACAATGAAGAGTCGCCGATTTCTTCGTGCCCCGTTTGTGTCCAACAGGGGCTTAAGTTTGTTGTCAGCTTCATTATATGCTTCGTTGGGAAGGCTTGATTCTTCTGTGAAGCTTAGTAGAATCAGTGGAAGTTTGTCGGTGAGGATGACCTATTTAGACGTGGACGTACATGCGTTCGCTTGAGTATTTTCCTGTAGTCATTTCGCTTTCTATTTCTCGTAGCAGCAGGATTCTCTGAAACGTTGCGGGATGCGTCTGGAACCAGCGGTTTATGGTTAGCCATCTGGATTTTGCTTCTTTCTCCATGGCGAGTTCAAGTTCTTTCTCGTCTAGGACGCCGTCTTTGTCGAGGTCGTATTCTTCTTTCTTGCTGATTATGCTTTGAATTTCCATTTTTGCTAGGGCGGGGTCACCGATGTATAGTGTTCGTGCACCCTGGTTTTCTATGCGAGGCGCAAGCGACAGACCGTAGGTGATTTTGGTGAGCGCGCTTTCTAGGCTTCGTGGCGAGCCCGTCACGTATGCAGAGTATGCGTCGGCATAATGTTCCCGCAGTCGGCTTAGCCGCATAACAAATAGAAGTGAGACAATGTAAATGACGTATGAGAGGATGCCGACGGCAAACAGAGCGGCTGCGAGTCCGCCGCCTTCTTTCTTTCGAGCTGTTCGTCCGCTTACCCAAGCCGCTTCAATGGTTCCTCGAAATATCAGATAGGCGACAAGTGGAAGTGCGGAGAGCACAGTCATTACAAGAAAGTCTCTGTGTCTTATGTGGCCCAGTTCGTGGCCGATGACGCCTCTGACTTCGTCTTCGTTCAGGTTTTTGAGCAAGCCTTCATGAACCGCCAGGGTTGCGTCTTGTTTCGTTCTTCCGAACACAAACGCGTTTGGTGTGGGATTGGGCACTGTGGCTAGTTTAGGTGTGGGGATTCCAGTTTTCTGGGCAAGCTCTTTAACAGTTGACTCTAACCATGGGTTTTCGCCGGTTTTCAAATAGCGCAGTCTAGTGGTCGCTCTGACTATGGCTGGTCCTACAAGATATTGGATGAGTACGAAAATGCCTGTCAAAATGAGAGCCCACACGTAGCTTAGCTGAAGAATCCACATTATTGCGGCTAGAAAAACAGCGAATATGACGCTTACCAAGATGATTGGAGTGTACATAGCGAGTTTTAGTTGAGCCAGCGTTGCCATGTTATTCAGCCTTGTTCGATCGATTTTCTGAGAAAAGGAACGGAGAGTTAAGGTTTGCGTTGAGTGTGTTATAGCATAGGCAAAAGGGTCATTAGGATGGCTGAACCCAAGGGTATGGAAATGTTGTCATCTATGCGCTCGAACTTCTCTATTATGCTTGCGAAGACTGCTCCAACTAAGCCCGCGTAGCCCACACGTCCATTCATCAAAAGACCAAGCGAGATGCAGACTGCAAGCATGGCTGCGTTTCCCCAAATGCCCTTGTTGCGTTTTCTGTAAACGAAGTAGCGCACCACACCAGTCAGTCCGTCACCCCAAGCTAAGAACAATGCTGAGAGCACTCCTATCCAAACATTGTAGCTCCAGAAGACTACAAGCAGCACAGTGCAAGCCCCTGTGAAATAAACGTCTGCATAGTTGTTCTTGATTTGGAACCAGCTCTGAAGCTTTCGAAAATGCCCAAACAACGTGTACGTCACCATTAAAGAACCCAAAATCAATGGCATCTGCCAGCTACTGAACACAAGCGGTGCAAGCAAAACGGTCACTCCGGCTGAAAGTATGTGTATGGTCTTCCGAGCTATGTATGTGCCGAATCTTTGACTGACCTTGCGTGAGACATAAAGAATTATGAACATGTTATAGATCACCAGCAAAATCGCGTAGATGATGTCGTTAGAATTCACGTTTGCGCCTCCTACCTCTCCAGACAGCGCCAAAAAGCATGCCTGCAATAAAACCTCCGATGTGCGCCCAGTAGGCCACGCCGCCGATCAACGGAGCGAGCGTGCCAGATAGAAACTGAAGGATGAACCAGTAACCCAAGAATATGATTGCTGGTATTGGTACAATGTAAACAAAGCCTAAGAAAACGAGCGTCAGTATTCTAGCTCCAGGATACAGAACTAAATAGGCTCCGAGCACCCCGCTTATTGCGCCCGAAGCGCCAATTGTAGGTACACTCAAAACTTCGATGTCATTGAAGTATAGCAAAGAAGCAATGTGTGCCACCGATGCCAGTATTCCGGCCACAAAGTAGAATATAAGGTAACGAGCATGCCCGAACGCATCTTCAACGTTGTCACCGAAAATGTACAAGAACAGCATGTTGCTTCCCAGATGAAGTAGATTTCCGTGTAGGAAAATAGAGGTGATGAAAGTGGAATAAACTGTGAGGCTTCTACTGTTGATGACTAAATCAGGAACAAGCCCATAGGTTTCAGCAACAGCCTGAAGATTGCCGTAAGAGTAGCCCAACAAGTCTGGAACCCAATAGGCAAAGAAAACAACTACGTTGATTATGATTAGTATCCGTGTAATGTGAGGTGACCTTAAAGAACGGTTTTGGTCCCGTATTGGAATCACACTGTTTCACCGAAAGTAGTAAGGTAGCCGTACTCTCTCCAAATCTTGCCTTACAGTATTGCATGGCATGTATATTTAACCTTACTTACGAAAAAGTAGCACCTTTGCACGGAAAGACTCAATTTGCACATCTGTTCAAATATTTGAAGAGGACAGGCCTATGAGCGTCGTTCAAGAAATCCGTTGCTCCAACTGCGGCGCGCCTATATCTTTCAACCCAGGCGAAATCATCGCAACATGCCGCTATTGTGGATTCACCCAGGTTATTGAAACCGGGCAAGCATTCGTCTTGGAACATTCTCTCATCGTGAACGAGTACAAGCCTGACCAGGTGGATGACTTGGTTAGAAACTGGATGAAAGGAGGCTTCCTGAAACCAGAAGATTTGGCACGAGCCTCAAGAATCGCCGAGAAGAACCTGATGTACTTGCCGTTTTGGGTCATACCCATCGCTGCAACAAGCTCTTACAGAGGCATTTTTGAAAGACTAACACCACCTGTTACCAAGGATGGCAAAATCGAGAAAAAATACAATTGGCTGGTCTTAGGTCGAAAAGCCACAGACTTTCCAACACGAGAGTATGAGGTGCCATTGGAGGGAAAGGTGCAATACGACTTCAAGAGGATTGAGGGCTTCGCCAAAGTGCTCAATAGCGAGATGGAGAAGGATGAAGCCGCGGAAATTGCCCGACAACAGATTGAGAGTCTGCACAGATTTCTAATTCAGCAAGAAGTGGACAAGATAATCGACATGAAGACTGAATACGAAGTCGGAGACGCCATCTACTTGCACGCTCCGGTATGGGTGATAGCCTATGAGTACAAGGGTGAGCGCTACCGCATATTTCTGGACGGCGCAACGGGCACGGTCATAAAAGGCGACATACCCGCAACCAAATTCGGACTAATCTAGACGTTCGACGCCTGCTTCTTTGCTTTGATTATGAACCAGTATGGAACAAGCCCCATGCTCCGATAGTCCTTTCGGGCCGCGCTTGACGTCTTAAGTCTCTCTCTGTCAAGCTTTGGCATTTTGTTCCTTGAGAGTCTCTCTGGTTCCAAGAACCTCAAAATAAGGAATCCATGCCTCAACAGGGCCTCAAAGTAGTCTTGTAGGGGACGATGGTAGTTGAACATTTTTACTTTTGTCCCGTCTCCCAGCTTGTCTACCCACCAGATTTTTCTTCGCTTAAAGTAATCTGCGACTGCATATGCGCTCTTTCCTTTGCGCTGTATCAATTTGCCTTCGGCAAACGGGTGTCCCTCACTGAAGAGAAAGACGCCTCCATTCTTTAGCACTCTGTAGACCTCTGAAAAGGTCCTGTCAAGACTTTCAACATAAAGCAATGACACAGCTGTAACAACTATATCAAAAGAAGCGTCAGAGAACCTGCTCAAGTCTTGCATGTCACCAATAGAGAAATCCACCTTCATATGTTCTCTCTTGGCCAGAACTCTAGCGTAGGCTATTTGCTTCCCAGAAAGGTCTATGCCGGAAACAATCGCACCTTGCTTGGCAAGCACTATGGAGTTCTGGCCTCCGCCGCACCCGATTTCAAGAACTCGTCTTCCTTTGGCGTCTCCTATCAGTTTCAGTTCTTTCTCACTTTGGATGAAGTCTCCATAATAGACATCGTCAGTCGGTATCTTGCTCCTTCTCTGATAATCCTCGGATATTCTGTTCCAGCTCCTCCTCAACGAAACCATCTTCAGCCACTCGTTAACGGTAATTTCCGAACATCTTAAAAGCATCTGTTGAGACTTTTAACTGATTGATACGATAAGGAGACGACAAGTTTGACTGAGAAAAAAGGAGTTTATGAAAAGGCTAAAGAGGAAATGCGCTTGTCCGAGCGCATACTCGCGGCTCTGCCTGGCTTCAGAGGCTACAAGGAAAAAGAACTCAGACGAGAAAGTGATAGACTCATACGCAATCATCTTCATCAAAGACTGATGGAGGCAAGAAAAGACCTGAAAGAGACCTTTCAGAAGCTTTCTGACACCAGAGAGCATGAGGTCTTAGACGACATGGACCGCTTCATCATGCGATTCGACAGAGTCTCTGAGAAAATCAACCACGCTGCATACGGTTACGCAGGATTCTTCAACATAGTGAAGATAGACGAGGAAAAGCTCGACAGAATGATTCATTTTGACACAGACCTAATGGACGAAGTGGAAAACATCGTTAACGAAACTGACACCTTCAAGAAAGAAGTCGCAAAGCAAAAACTCGAAAAAGTGCGAGAACACATGGCAAACCTTAACGATATGCTGGAGGCATTGGAGGAAACCTTTGAACAACGACATGAAGTCATCGAAGGAGCTGTGTAAGAAATGCCACAGGTCATTGAATGGAAGAATCCAGGACCAGAAGACGTAGTCTACAAGTATCCAGACGAAGAAATCACCTGGGGCGCCCAACTAATCGTTCGCGAGTTTGAAGCCGCCGTGTTCTTTAGAGACGGAAAAGCCTACGATGTCTTCGGACCTGGCAGACACACGCTAACAACGCTGAACCTGCCACTGTTGACGGGCATACTATCGAGAATAGCTGGATACGGAGAAAAACCGTTCAAGGCAGCAGTCATATTCATCTCAACTCGAATAGTCGCTGGCAAGTTTGGTGCAAGGGCACAGACCACCGAGCTGGCTCCGTTGCAGGTTCATGGAACCTTCTGGTTCAAGGTTGAGAGCCCACAGCTGTTTGTCACGGAAGTAGTCGGCGGACAGAACGCGTACTCAACAGAAGACGTGAACAACTACATACGAGGGTACATCAACGAAAGAATTATCGATGAACTGTCACACTACGATCTTCTCACAGTGTTCACAAAACTTGATGAAACAAGCGTGTCAACCAAAAACGCCATTCTGGATGCCTTCAAGCGCATAGGCCTAGATGTCACGGACCTGAGATTCGAAGGAATCGACACGACACCAGAATATCGAGACAGACTCTTCTGGCTCAAACAGACAAGAGCGCCTGAAGAGGTTTTGCGCATGGAAACCGTGAGAGAATCAGCCAAGGAACTGGGCAAGTCGCCTGGAGCAGGCTTAGGAACAGGCATGGTTCTCATTCCACAGATAATGACGCCTACAGGTCCAGCAGCAACACCTGCTGCAGCTCTGGTTATATGCTCGAACTGCAACGCCAGAGTGCCAGCCACATCCAAATTCTGTCCCGAGTGTGGAACAACGCTTGCTGCGCCGACAGGAACCACAAAGTGTCCAAAATGCGGACACCCAGTGCTGAACACTGCAAAGTTCTGTCCAGAATGCGGCACCAAGATGAAAGAGTAACGGAATAACGGAGACCAAGCAATGGCTAGACAATACGAATTGCTGTCGCTCGGCGTGTTTCTGGTCATTATTGCCGTAGTTCTGGCAGCCTATTCTGTCCTTTTGATCACGCGGCTAGACGAGATCATCCCATGGGTAATAGCTCTCTACGGCGTCTGGACAGTGGTGCTCGCCGGAATCAGAACAAGAAACCCGGAGAAATATGGACGCAGTGCGTACAGCACGCTGGTCATGGGAATTGTGCTCATCGCATTCGGCGGTTGCTGGGAATTGTACATTGTAACCGCCAATCTCATTCCGGCAATTGTGTTATTGATTCTGGTGATCGGAGTATTAGCTGTCGTCTCAGCGCTTCCATCCATGCGACAGAAGTAGACGAGATGCCTGTTCTAGTCACCTTTCACATTTTTTATTCTTGAGCTAACAAGAAAAGCCAGTGTCGCACCTACCAGTCCTATCGTAACGTCGAGGAAACCGTCAATAGTGCTCAGAGTTATCGGGAAAGCGAAAAACGAGTCTGCGGGCACTCCCACCAGCGGATTGAAGAACAGTTCAAGCGACTCCCAGATCAAGCCGCCAATCAATAGGAAGCCGCCAAATCTGATTATAATGTCTGTTGTGCGCAGGTCTGCGGTTAACCAACCAGCTTTTCGAAGTTTCTGTGTCAAACGTTGCTGCAGTTTCATTGAATTGGCGCCTGTGCTCGAGTACTCCGACAGCACGTAGCCGAACCAAAAATGAGGGATCATATCAAACTCAGACACGAGACGATACAACAACAGTATGCCAGCTGCGTGAAGACCTACCAGTAATAGCCCATAAAGAACCAGTCTTTTTTCTGAAGCTATCGACCTCACGACAGTAATTGCCTGAAACATTTTTCATCCACGGTCGACGACGAGCCTTCCTTCCTTAATCACCTTGTTGACCAGATTTGTGCCAAATCGGTAACCGAGGAAGTTGTGGTTAGGAACATCCAGAATCACAATGTCTGCTTTCTTGCCAGGCTCAAGGCTACCAACCTCATGCGCCCGTTTCACAGCATGTGCCGCGTTTATCGTTGACGCCACCAGAGCCTCGCTAGGCGTCATTTTCATCTGATGGCAGGCCAAAGCAATCACCAACTGTTGACTCTCGACCCAACAGCTAGGATTGAAGTCTGTTCCTAAAGCAACAGGCACGCCCATCTCAACCATCCTTCTGGCATCTGCATATCTGCCAGCCATCAAGGCGAACGCAGCGGCGGGAAGCAAAACTGCCATGACACCCCGTTTAGCCATCGTCCCCAAACCTGCTTCGGAAGCATACAGCAAATGCTCCGCTGATACCGCGCCAATTTCAGCGGCTAGCCTCGCGCCTTGGGTATCGCTCAGTTCGTCTGCATGTAACTTAGGCGTTAACCCATGCTGTTTGCCGGCGCAGAGAATCTGTCTCGACTGCTCTATATTGAACACTCCTTCCTCACAAAAGACATCACAGAATTCGGCAAGCCCGTGCCTTGTCACAGTCGGAATCATCTGCTCCGTAACCAGCCTAATATATTCGTCGGGTTGCTTCTCGAATTCAGGAGGAATAGAGTGTGCTCCCAGAAATGTGGGCACAATCTCTACCGGTTGAGTCCTGTTCAACTGCTGCATCACTTGCAGGCTCCTAACCTCGTCTTTTGTGGTCAGTCCGTAGCCGCTCTTCGCCTCAAGAGTAGTAGTGCCGTGTTCAAGCATGACCTTCAAGGTTTTGCGACAGCTTTCAACCAGTTCATGTTCACTCGCCTGTCTGGTTTCTGTAACCGTCTGCAAGATCCCGCCGCCTCGTCTGTGAATCTCAATATACGTGGCTCCCATTAACCGCATCTCAAACTCGGCCTCCCTAGAACCAGCAAACACCAAGTGCGTGTGAGGGTCAACGAACCCGGGAATGACAGTCTTTCCTGCGGCAACGATGGTTTCGGCGGCTTGGAATTCTGATCTGACCTCTGAAGTCTTGCCCACAGCCACTATCTTACCCCTTTCGATTGCCAAAGCAGCATTGGCAATAATTCTGAGCTTCCGCATGCGTTTGCCAGACAGCGGTTTTTGACCGTCGCCTAAAGGAGTGGCAAGTTCACTGGCCCTTTCGATCAGCAGGTCCACAGGTTTCCTAGGCACTTTTGCTTCGCCCTTTATCCAAAGCTTTAGTAATGGCTATTTCAAGCACTCTGTCCGTGTCCAAGTTGTCGACTTTCATGTAGTAGGCAACTGAATCTAATATTGCCCACAGCGGTGCCATGCCATTGAACTCTGAACCCACAATGGGAACGTTGTAGCGTTCTGCCTCTATCTTGATGAGCTCAAAAACTCTATACAGGGGTGTTTTCTCGAAATCGTGGACACTCATTCCAATCTGTGTGATTTTCTTCTCAGGAATCGCTGCTGCCATCGCCTTCACGTTTGTCAAACCCCCCTTCTTGGCGTGAAGCGCTCGAGCGATCTTTTTTGCGACCGCGAGGTCAGACGTTCCTAAGTTAACGTTGAATCCTGCCATAAGTTTGCGTGCACCTGTTATGGTTGCGCCGGCAGTCGGATGTGGATGGCTTGGTCCGTAATCGGCTTTGCGATCAGGCTTCTTCATCATCTCACCGAGTTTCTCGTAGTCGCCAAGCCTGATCCAGTCCAGGTCGCTTCGTTCCGGCTTGGACGCAGCTGCAGCATAGAGGTAGACAGGAACCTTGCCTTTCTCAGCCAAAGCTTTGCCAAAGTTCTTTGCGAGTTTAACACAATCCTCAAGCGTGACGTTCTGAATTGGAATGAAGGGAACAACGTCAACTGCACCTATTCGAGGATGCTGTCCCTTGTGTTTTCTCATGTCGATGAGTCTGATGGCTTTGATGGCTGATTGAAGCGCTGCTTTGACAACTGAGTGTTTGTTGCCCACAAAGGAGACGACGAGTCTATTGTAGTACTCGTCGAACGAGTAGTCTAAGAGATAGGAATCTTTAACGCTGCGAATCTCATTCAAGACGGCCTCTACAATCTTTAGGTCAGACGTACTGAAGTTCGGTACGCACTCGATGATGTCTTTCACATGATCACTCTCCAAATTTCGCAGGCCATTTACCCTGAAGTTGCTAACAGACCTTAAAAAATAATCTGCAAGCAGCAGCCCCCTCAGAGCAAAATGGAACCGACGCAACACTTGGACGAATCAGTATTTTCACGTTATGCGGAAAATCGCTTGGGCTAAGAAGCATAAATACACTCAATAATGTTTATGAGTTTTCTGGAAAAAGGAAAAGTTGTCCGAAAGAACGCTGAAATGATGTGTTTTCACTCTGAATGTTCCCGATAAACGATTTATACAAACACAGATTATATGCATGGCTTCGAAGGTTTGAGAAATGAAGAAAAATGTTGCAGTGCTTTCCAGCGTCATGTTGACAATGCTGATTGTTGCCTCTTCGATAAGACCAGCTCAAGCCCTCATAGACGACTGGATGTGGCTTGACCCAGATTTCAGAGGCTTCGACGACTTCTATGGAACTGATGTGATCGCATACACTCAAGGCTCAACAGCCACGTTAGCAGTCACGGTCGACAACACCATTCCGATGCTTCCAGACATGTTAAACGTCTCAGCAGTGATAGTCGGCTTCGACTGGGGAGCAAACTACAGCTCCACTGAGGTCAGCATGGATAATCCATACCAACTCAACTCTGGTGAGCCCAGACACACTTTCGCCGTGACATTCACGGTGCCTGCAATAACCGTGGCCTCCAACATGTTCCTTCACGTGTACACAATCTATGTTGAGTATGTCAACGCCACGACAGGACCAAAGCAGAGAATCGACACCTTCGTGGACAGCGCCGACTACTTTGCTGTCTACTCGTCTGATCAGGGAACCGCGATGGCCATAAAAGAGGCCATAGACCTCTACTACACAAGCCTGTATCCATTCAGCTTCGCCGATGTTGAAGCCCAAATCATATACAACAAAGGATACGCTGAGTTTCTGCGAGGCGAAACAGCCTACTCAAACGGAGACTTCACAACCGCAAAAACCAGATTTCAATCAGCTTCAACCTTCTTAGACCAAGCTTTCGCCAAGGAATCGACCAGATCGACAACACGTGAAGACGCAGAGACAGCCTACTACGATGCTCTAGCCAACTTGACAAGAATCCAAGCTGACGCAGCAGCGAAAGAAGCCAACGCCAGACTGACCGAAGCCAACGCAACAATGACAGAAGCCGACGCTGCGCTGGTCAGTGCCGATGCTAATTTGACCAACGCCTACGGCTGGCTAGCCTTTGGCTTGGGCTGGATACTCATAGGAGTCGGCGTCATCATCTATGGCCTTAGAAGACCAAAACCGTCAGCTTAGCAGACAAAATCAGGCTCTTTGAGTCCTCGTCCTTTTTCTTCTTCTTTTTCTTTCATGAAAAACCATTTAACCATCCCTACTGCTAGTTGATGAACGTGTTGAGCGAAAGGACAGGAGAAGCTCTGCCAGTGCCACAGTCAGGTTTCAATTGGGAGTTTGAGATTCCAACGTGGGAACACATCTATGAGCTGCTCTTGAACCTTACAAGCCAGATTCGAAAGGCCGGTTTCAACCCAGACCTCATAGTCGGGGTCGCCCGTGGCGGATGGCCTGTAGCTCGGGTCATTTCTGACTTGCTGGAAAACCCTGAAGTAGCAAACGTGAAGGCTGATTTCTATTTGGGCGTAGCCGAGACCAAAGGTGAACCAACTATCACCCAGCCGGTTTCTGCGCCAGTTAAGGGCAAGAAGGTTCTGGTTGTGGATGACGTGGCAGACACAGGTAAGAGCCTAGCGCTCGTGCGCCAGCACTTGAGGGAACAGGGTGCTGCTGACGTGAAAATAGCCACTGTTTATTACAAGCCGTGGAGCATCATAACGCCGGAGTGGTTTGAACGCAAGACAAGCCACTGGATTATCTTTCCGTGGGAACGCAAGGAAACCATCAGACGCATCCTTGATAAGGCGAAGAAGCAAGGCTTGCCTAGACAGCAGGTAAAAGACACCTTGGTTCGCTGCGGGTTTGACCGAAGGCTTGTGGAACGATTCATAAGGGAGATCGCCGAGGGAAAGTCGTGAACGTCTGGTTGGGAGACTTCAACCAGCACCTTACCATTGCAAGCTTCCGAGACGTCAAGATAAATGACATAGAACGGTTCTTACAAACTGTGAAAAGCAAGACCGCCGACGCCTGCGTGCAGTTCTTTGACGCTTCCTTAATAGCAGGCTGGGAACACCTGCGGTTTGCTGCGTTGAATGCACTATACGCTTTCAAGGGCGGAGTTAATATTTCGAGCAGCCCCGCTATGGAGATGCTCCTCTACGCGTCAGCGCAGCGCCAGATAAAAGAAGCCGTTAAGATTATGGGAATCAAACCTGACAGCAGACGGGTTGCGTTAGTTGTCTTAGCTGAAAATCAACAACGTGCTTCCGAAGTGCTGGAATCTATTGGAAAAACGCTTGGCGGAACAAGAGACGACTCGGTCTTAAAGCTAACAGATGGCAAAATAGCAGATTTGAAGAGGCTTTTTAATATTTCCGAGGCTGAACTTGAGGCAAAGATGGAGCGTAGAGGCGCGCAGAAGAAGGCTTTGACGGATCTTGTGATTGAGCACATGGCTCTGCTTGTCACGCAGCGCTGAAAGGACGTGGCTTTCACATTTTCTGTTTCGTGGTTGAGATGATGTCTTGAGGTTTGATAACGGAGATGCCGGTTAACCCGCCTACAACTTCGATGAGGACTACTTTGTCTGGTTTGTTCAGGTTGACTCTGCGTTCGATGTTTGCGGCTGCGGCTTCGATTATGTCTCTGCTCTGGGTTGAGGTGAATCGTTTTTCGACGGTGACTCGGAAGGTTTCGTCTTCGGTGATTTTTGAGGCTAGTTCTCTTACGGTTTTTTCTATTTCGTCTAGGTCTGTGCGTACGACTTTCTCTATGGGTATTATTCTTAGTGAGTAGCGGAATTCGTAGGGTCTTTCCGTGAGGATTTGTCGGAACTTCTCTATCACTTGGAATGGGTTGAGGGCTGTTTGGGCTGCGATTAGGCCGGTTATGCCTGTTTTTTCGACTTTGGGGGTTGAGTCTCCGATTTCTCCGAGCAGATACCAGATTTCGGAGCAGGCGTCCTCCTCGTTGCCTCGTGCGGTTGTGACTAGTAGGTTGAAGTCTTTTAGCGCCAAGGCGGGCACGTTCCCTATAGAGCACTGATTCTAATCTTAACGTGTGGTGGATAGAAAAGGCTTCAGCCGCTGATGGCCAACGCACAGACTTATATGGGTTGGGAAAAGAAGAAACATGCGTGGTGATCGAGGTTGATTGATTGGACTGGAAGAGAGTTGTTGATTTTGGCGTTTGATCATCGAGCCACGTTTAGTCAGAAGATGTTTGGAATTAAGGGTCGCGATTTGACTTCGGCTGAGCGAGAGCAGATAGCTGCGTACAAGAGGGTGATTTTTGAGGGTTTCAAGACGGCTGTGGAGAAGGGTGTTTCAAAGGACATTGCTGGTTTGCTGGTCGATGAGGAGTTTGGCGCAGAGATTCTCAGGGAGGCGAAGAAGCGTGGCTTTACGTTTGCCATGCCGGTTGAGAAGTCGGGTCAGGATGAGTTTGACTTTGAACACGGTGAGGACTATCCTATGCATATTGAGCGGTTTGATCCGACTCTGGTCAAGGTGTTGGTGCGGTACAATCCTTGTGGCGATGTCATGGTTAATCAGCGTCAGCTTCAGAGGTTACATGGCTTGAGTGATTATTTGCGGTCGATTAGGAAGCCGTTCTTGTTTGAGTTGCTGGTGCCCGCTACTTCAGGGCAGTTGGGTGAGGTGGGTGGTTCTAAGGAGGTTTATGACAGGGAGGTGCGGCCTGGGTTGATGGTTGAGGCTGTGGGGCAGGTTCAGGATGCGGGTGTGGAGCCGAATGTTTGGAAGTTGGAGGGTGTGGAGAAGGCAGGGGATGCTGAGGCTGTGGTTGCGCAGGCGCAGAGGGATGGTAGGAGAGCTGCTGTTATCACGCTGGGGAGGGGTGAGTCTAAGGAGCAGGTGCAGACATGGCTTAGGGTGGGAGCTGGGATTCGTGGCATAATCGGGTTTGCTGTGGGCAGAACCATTTTTTGGGAGCCTCTTGTGGAGTACAGGGCTGGGAAGATCGATAGGGCTGCAGCGGTGGAGAAGATTGGTCGGAATTATCTTGAGTTTGCTGATCTGTGGATGGGTGTGAGGAAGAGAGGTTAGTTTGGGATGGTGTCTTTAAGGGCTTTAGCTCCGTCTTTGACCAGGATTACGATTGCTGCTGCTGTGGGTGCTGCGCTTCACATTGGGAAGGGTGACACTGAGATAGTTGATCGCACGGCTGTTGATTGGTCTCGGACTGTGATGAATCAGATGGAGATTGATGGTGAGGTTATTAATTGTGAGGGGCCGAAGGATAATGCTCCGGCTTTTAGTAGGCGTGAGAGGGTGGGTACCAGTGGTGGTCCGAGGGTGGAGTTTGTTATGGATCCGGTTGATGGTACGACGGCTACTTCGAAGGGTAGGAAGGATGCTATCTCGGCTTTGGCTTGTGGGCCTGCTGGTTGTTTGCAGGTTTTGCCTGATGATGGGTATTATTTTAAGGTGGCTACTGATTTTCATTCGCGGGGTAAGTTGTCTTTGGATATGTCTGTTGAGGAGATTGTTGAGGCTGTGGCGGGTTTGAAGGGTTTGCGGCTTGAGAATTTTACTGTGATTATGTTGGAGCGTGATAGGCATTTGGATATTTTGGGCCGGCTTAGGAGGTTGGGTGTGAGGATTATTTTGATTCAGGATGGTGATATTGCGGGTTCTGTTGTGACATGTGTGCCTGATTCTGGTGTTGATCTGTTGTTGGGTGCCGGTGCTGGTCCTGAGGCTACTATTGCGGCTACTGCTGTGAAGTGTTTGGGTGGGACTATGTTGGCTAGGGTTTGGCGGGATAAGAAGGATGATGCGGGCAGGCTGGATAGGCTTAGGGTTGAGGGTGTGGATGTTGAGCGGACTTATAGTGAGGATGAGTTGGCTCGTGGGGATCAGTTGGTTTTTGCAGCTTCGGGTATTACTAAAGGTGAGTTGTTGGATGGGGTTCGTTTTATTCCTAATGGGGCTGTGGTGAATTCTATTTGTACTCGTTTGCCGAGTGGTACTTTTGAGAAGAGTGAGACTAGGCTGAGGTTTAAGGGTCATCCTGTGTATAAGCGGTTGACGTAGTGTAGGTTTCTCTGATTGCCTGATTCCTCTTAGTGAGATAGAGTTAGTATGTGCGCTGAAAAATTTTTTTGAGGTGTGGGTGGGCGGGTTCTGTATGGTGTTTTGGGTTGGGTTTTTGGTTTAGCTGGTGTTTCGGGTTTTGTTTGTGGTGCGCTTGTATGTTGGTTGTGGTGCGTTTCTATGTTGGTTGTGGTGAAGTTTGAATGTTGGTGAAAGTGGCTGTGCTGGAAGGAGAATCTTGGAAGAAGAAGGCGTCACGGGGCTTATACCTTCTTCTACCATCGTGGGGGGCTGCGCTGAGACTGTGTGGATGTCGTCGTCAAACTGTTCCTAGTGACGATGACGTCCAGAATGCTGTGGCGGCTTAAGAAAATGTGAGCATGTTAGTGTTAACCGCCCTTTAGGAACACTAACAAGTGTTACGTTGAGGGCTGGTTTCTTTTTCACGTGTCATTAACTTTAGCTTAGAAAATAGTAATAATACCGAAGCGGGTGTTTTCAGAAGTAGTAGTCTGTGCCGCTTGTTTGATGGACTACTACTTCTATGTTGTGGGCGGCTGGCTGTGTGGGTGTTGATGCCCAATCGTTCCTAGTGTTATCAACAAGTGCTAGTGTGGAGATCATCCAGAATGTTGTGGCTGTGGCTGGCAGCTTGGACAGTTGTAGTTGTACGCGCGAGACTGTGCGGTACGTCTTCTTCTTTGTTTGCTGGGGTGGGCTGCGGCTGTGTGTTTCAGATGTTATTAACTTCCGCTTAGAAACAGTAATAATAACTTCTTTGAATGTTTGCGTATCGGCTGTGTGGTGTTGATGCCTTGGGGCTGAACCCTTTAGCCATGTGCCATTGCTGGCTGGTTTGTAGCCGTACTTGATGGTTGTGCTCACGGGGTAGCGTGTGCCGTTCATCGTGATCGCGTAGGCTGTGGCGCTGCTGGGTGTGTCTCCTTCAAAAACGGCTTGAATCTGGTAGGTGGCTGACTTGTCGTTTATTGGTTCCAGGTTGAGGCTCTTGGTAAACTGTCCCTCAGAATCGGTGGACACTGAAATCTGAGTGTCGTTAACCCACAGCTTTATCGTTCTGAACGCAACGCCTGCCCCCTCAGACTTCAAACTCCAGACCATAGTTTGACATAGACTAGCGCGTCCTGCTAATCTTTGGACATTTCATCAATTCTCTTACGGACCTCGGGTATCCTGCGCAACAGGTAAAACGCAATGACTACGGTCGCCATAGGCAGAATGAAGTAACGCCAAGGAATGGGTACATTAGGCGGTAGTAACGAGTCGTAAACAAAAGCTAAACCTATTAAGACTGCAAATCCAATGTAAGTTAAACCAACCTCCAGTTGCCATCGTCTAATGGGTTTTCCTTGAGTGTACCTGAAAATGTAGAGTCCTGGCAATAGAAAAACTGAAAAGAAAAGCAGGATTAAGCTAAGACTCACCAGATTAAGACCACTTAGCCTTTCAAGAATTGAAGGAAATGAAAACCAGAGTGCCAAATAGCCGATAACTACTATTGCTGCTGACAGTAGGATTAGAATATATCTACTTTCTTTTGGTTTCATGTTTATCCCATTGTGTTAGCCAAAATTGCGGAGACCCCCATCGCTACTATAGTTATCATAAGAAAGCCGAACAGGAATGTGTTACCTATTGGTTCTGGTATCCGTAATGCTACCGCTGATATCGCTATTGCAGCCAGTGAAGCAATAATCAGTGCTTTTATGTAGTCCATAGCTGGTTTTGGGTTATAAGAATTTCCTACCAGTGCCCCGATCATTGCGAAAATTACGTTTGTGGTTATTATAGTTGCGCCAGAAAGTGCTGCCAACCCGAGGATGGTAGCGAGTGAAACGCTTGCGAGACCTATAAATATGCCTGCCATGAAGGCTTTGCCCTCATTCCTTAAACCCGCGTTATAGAGGTCCTGTATAGCGTGGTATCCAAGATAAGACAGAAAACCTGCGTAACCGCCCAGCGCAATGGCAATGATTGGAGGGAAGCGGCTGTTTCCCGCTGCTAATACAGTGGCCGCTGCAGCTAGAACATCGACGATTGATGATTCAAGCATTTCTTGAACTATGCGTTGCAGTTCGTCTAAGGGTATTGTGGGACTTGGATTTATGGGCACGATGATGTTGCCGAGGTTTTCAACCTGCGTTGTGTTCTCCTCCTAGGAGAACTGGGTTGAACCCTACATCTATTTTTGCTCCATTCATATTGAACTTTATGTGTAATCTGTACCATGGGTATTGCCATGTGAATTCATTTTCTGTGGTTAGCCATCCGTCATTTTTAGCTTGCTGCTCAAGTTGTTCTGGTGTTTTTGTTGGTGTGGTTGCCTCTGTGCTCTGGGGCTGAACCGTTAGACACGTGCTGTTGCCTGCTGGTTTGTAGCCGTATCTGATGGTTGTGCTGACGGCGTATTCAGTACCGTTTACTGTCGCGTATGCTGTGGCTGAGGTTGGAGTGTCGCCGTCGAACACTGCTTGAATTTGATATGTGGTTGGGTTGTTGTTCAACGGCTCCGGATTGAGGGTTGTTATGAGTTCTTGGCTCATTGGAGGAAGCACTAGTCAAATGCCTTCTTAACATAGCCCTTGATTCTAGTCTTTTCCATAGTGGCGACAGTGATCAGCAGCGCTGCACTGAAGCTAGCTGTTATCAAAGGGAGCTGTATCAGGAAAGAAATTCCGGGCAGAATACCATCGAACAGAGTAAACAGAGAGGCGGTTATTATGAATAATTCGCCCAATAACAGCATTAATATTAAGACATTTCTTGGTTTAAGGCGTCGCTTCTTTACCCAACTGTCTACAATTTCAATTAATATTACTCCGGGAAAACACCAAGCTACGTATATCAATGGTAAAATCATTGTCATTGCAGCAAATGCCGACACGCCGGAGTTAATTGCCTGAGAAGGATTAAACGGATTCTGAGGAGAGAACAAAAAATAAAAAGAAACGTATATGATGATGAGGATGGCTACTGCGAAAATAGTTCCTGCTTTTACCATGCGTTTCTGTTGTTCTTCGCTTAGCTCATCCTTTAGTTTCATTTTCGTCACCTTGTTAGTTTCTTGTCCACCCAAGATATATTGCTAAGGCTGCAAGTCCTAAGGTTATAACCGCGAAAGGTATCAAGAGCGGGTTGCTTTTGAAAGTTACCTGAAGAGCAATGGACGTTACGCCCAGATAGTTGCGTACCAGAGTGTTTACTATTGCTTTCGTTGCAAGCTGAATGTAAGGAGGTCCAGTCAGCTCTGCGATTATGAAAAATGGAAGATCTCTGAGGATGTTAATTGCGTACGCACCTATTATCAGACTAAACAAGGTGGCTCCAATCCCATAGAGTATTGCCTTGGAAAGGCGAGCCTCAGGCCAAGCATAAGCCGCAGCTAGGGCGAGACCGCCACCAATTGAATATGCAAGCAAAGTTAACCAATATGATGGAGTCATCGAAGTGAATGTGGCTAACAGCCAACTCGCGATAAACAGTGTCGTTGTCGCTGTTATAGAGCTGACAAAGGCGCTTGTTACTATGTCAAGCATGTCGAGGGGGACGTTTTCGAATGCTTTTTCTACGAGTCTCCCTAACCCTGCGTAAGCGTCTATTCCACAGTCTCCCAAACCAATCCACGAGTGAACGTCTATTCCTAACGAATCAATTAAGACTCTAGCATGCCATCTCATGAAAGGTGGAAATATGCTGAAAGAATCCGGTCCCCACACGTGAAGCCCTTTAGTCTTTGCCTCCTCTTCCATCTGTTCTGGTGTTTTTGTTGGTGTTGTTGCTTCTGTGCTCTGTGGTGACACGGTTAGCACTGTGCTGTTGCTGGCTGGTTTGTAGCCGTATCTGATGGTTGTGCTGACAGCATATTCGGTCCCGTTTACAGTGACGTATGCCGTGGCTGAAGTCGGAGTGTCGCCGTCAATCATGACCTGAACACCTATGTGGTTAGCTTGTTATCCAACGGCAAGTCAGGGGCTGGAAATTGCCTTGAAGTACCGTATTCCGACCTTATCGAATGTTTAATCATGATAAGGAATTCCATGTGGAGCACGTGGTCAAACAACTGAGGACCTCGTTGAAACGGTCTTCTATCTTATTCCCCTTTGGTGAATTTTTCAATGATTAGTCTCGTTTTCGGGACTACAACTAAGACAGCCAGAAACACTGAGGCTGTAAGAAAGGCAAGCAGCAATATATATCTCCAAGATACGAGTCGATTTAGGAGAAGATTAAGAAGGCTCCACGACACTAGAAAAAGGAACCAGTAGCCGGAAAGAACAGTTGTGCGGGACAGAAATCTCCTGAAGTGAAAGTGAAGCGGCTTTTTGATTTTTCGACTCATTAAAACCTCATATGCTGCTAAATAGATAGTTGTCGACACGGGTATCCACAGTATAGAGTATAAAGCAAGAATTTCATAGGAAGATATCACATTATTCGTCTTGAGCAGGATAAAATAGATGATACCGCTAGTCGCTATAGGCAGTGTCAGCATTGCGGATATTCCCATGATGCGCTGCTCTTCTTCTCGACTGAGTTTCTGTGTACTGAATTGTGAGGTCGACCTATGGAAACGGTCACGCACAATTACTCCCCCTTGGTGAATTTCTCAATCATCTGCCTAGTCTTCGGGAGTGCGACTAGTAGCGCGAGGGCAATAGATGATGTGAGCAATGTCAGTAAGAGAATGTATCTCAATGATATTAATGTGGAGAGAAGGAAGGAGAAGATACTCCAGAGGGCTATGAAGCCTAGGAAATAACCTATAGCAACAATTGTGCGAGACGTGAATCGCTTTATGTGGAATCGGAGTGGTTTCTTGATTTTTCGACTGTAAAGAACCTCATAAATTGAAAAACACAGGCCTAAATACGTGGGGATCACAAGAAGGAAGATGTAAAGGATTCCTTGATTGAAATCCATAGCGGCGGTCGCGTGAAGATATATGACATAGATAGCTCCTCCCAGCAAAACAGGGAGAGTCAGCATAGCCGAGATTCCCATGATACGTTGTTCCTCTTCTTGACGGGGTTTCTCTCTTGTTGAAACACTCCTTCCCTCCATCAGCGAATCTTAAGTGGTAAGGTCGATGTATCTTAACAAGGCTGTCAATCCTATTACATAGTCGGCTGTCGCTTCTACAGCGTCAATCCATGACCTGCTAACAGCCTTTCCGAACAGAGCCATCTCAGTCAGCGTCATCAGCATCCATCGCAACGCTCCCTGTGCAGCCCCGCAAAGAGCCCAGAGTGCATCAACAAATTTCATAAAGATGTTTGGCTGAAAGTAGAAGTTCACAACTGCAAAGAAACTCATGGCTATGCTCACCAGACCAGTAGCTAACATTCTCAGAGCATCCTCCCAGTCTGCAAGAAATAATAAAGTCTGTGCACCGATCTTTCCTGCCTCCATTATGACTCCTATCCAAGGCTGTGCGATGCCAACTGTTCTGGCCACGAGATATGTGCCAATGAGCGCTGTTGCTTCTATTAGGGTTTCTTCAAGAATCTCTCCAATCAGCGCCCCAAAGAATTCTAGGCCGCTCCAGTCGGCGACTTCTCCTCCAGGCAGTATTGGATTGAATCCGATATCTATGGTGGGGTTCAGGTTCAATTTTATGTGTAGTCTGTACCATGGATACGACCAAGTGAACTCGTGCCATATAATCAATCCTCCGCTTTGTTCTGCTTCGGCCTGCATTTGTTCTGGTGTTTTTGTTGGTGTTGTTGCTTCTGTGCTCTGGGGTGATACGATTAGCGTGGTGCTGTTGCTGGCTGGTTTATTGCCGTATCTGATGGTTGTGCTGACGGCGTATTCGGTTCCGTTTACTGTGGCGTATGCTGTGGCTGAGGTTGGAGTGTCGCCGTCGAACACGGCTTGAATCTGGTACGTGGTTGGGTTGTTGTTCAACGGCTCCAGATTGAGGGTTGCAGTGAACTGTCCCGCCGGATCGGTGCTGTTTGTAGCCTTGACTGTGCCGTTCACCGATATTCTTATCAGCTTACCACCTACGCCTGAGCTGCCTGACTTCAAACTGCCCGAGATCACGTGCTTAAACGAAGACGCCTCTTTGTCTAAGTTGAGTAACAGAGTTGTTGGTGTTGACGCAGTCAGCATCAGTCCAGAGCTCGTCGCAACCTGCCGACAGTAAGGAGTCCTAGCCAAAAACGCATACGTCCCATAATCAGGGTATTTATAATTCGGCAACTGGGCTACTCCATTAACGTCTGTTTGCACAGACCCAATAGCCGTCTGAACCTTGCTTTGATCAACCTTATAGAACTGGACGTCAATTCCCTGCAAAGCCAAACCCGACGTGGCATTTTTAACCGTAGCCCTCAGCGTTATCAGGTCTCCAGGCTTGAAATCCCTAGGCTGCACATCAAAATCCGCAGTGGTCGGAATAAGATTAGCCACAACGACTACCTTAGCCTCATTACTTGGAGCATACACTCCACAACCGTACGTAACAACCAACACAGGGCTGTCAGCCGCACCGCGCTCAGCAGTGTAAAAACCAACGTAACTATTATCATAGAGAGGCCAAGCCCCCAGCCTAAACTGAGTAATGCCACCCCTCTTGATTTGAGAGGGCTGAATCGCCCACTCTTTGTATTGACCAACTGAAATCGCAGAAGTTGAAATGCTTGACTGCAAAGCCGTTCCGGCATTCCAATCATACATGTCAAGTACAGAACCATAAATCGGCTGCGTCCCGCCGTAAGCACGAATATAGAAGTCTTTTGATGAGCTGTCGCTGGCAACTTTGACTCTCAGGCATGCCGAAACTATCGTGACCGTATCCGGAATCGAAGAAGTGTCAAACGACACATACATCCGCGATTCCTGGTATCCCAAATGCTTATCTTCATCGTACCCCACCCTAGCTGTCTGCAAGGTCGAATAAACATCATAGCTCTCATCGTAATAGGGATCACCGATGTAAGTACGGGTGATTTCGCCATCTAGTGCGGCGGATGATCTGAAATAGGCATCATCCTTCTGAAAAACCGCCTTGTAATAGTACAATCCAGCTTGACTAACAGTTAGATCCCAAACTGCAATTCCGCTTGCATTAGTCACTGCCCAATCGGTCTTTGTATCGTTGGTGTAAAAGTCGATATACTTCCCAGCGATGGGAAAACAATCATCTGCCCTAGTCAACCTTGCGGCCAGCTTGAATGATCTCTTAACGAAACGAGTAACAGCCTCCCCTTCTGTCAAAAACTTCAAACGAGTTTGATAGCGAGCGTCTACATGAACAGGAGCTTTCTCAGCCAACAATGTAGAAGCAGTTTCAACAACTCTGACCAAAAGCACAAAATCAGCTGAAACACCCAACTGATTGACATAGTACCTAGGCAACCACGAATAAGTAGCAACGCCAGACGAGTTAGTGTAAGACGGACCCATGAGAACGTAGTTACCACTGGTATTATTGATATAAAACTCAACACGCAAACCCGGCGCAGGCACGCCCAAACCAACATCAAAAACATTCGCAATCATAGTAACAATCGTGTCAGGCGTAGGCTCAGCCGGAGTATAACTCACGGACAAGTCCACAGGCCTCTTCGTAACATCAACATATCTGACAAGATTATCTAAAGCGTCTAGACCCAGTGTACCATCCTGAAAAGTTCTAATCAGATCAAACTTCACAGGCAACTTCACCTGAACCATATATCTGCCAATCACACTCGGAGTCCACGCTAACCCAGCTCTACCCAGATTATCTGTAACAGACGATCCATCGAAAGCAATCTTAAAGAACTCAACAAAGGCATCAGCAACCGCACTCTCGCGCATAAACGTTAAGCTAGTAGCACCAGATGGAATCCTAGCACAACCCCTGCTATCAAGATAGACAGTTTGCCCAGTGCTAAAGACAACGCGATCATCGACTTTCGCATAATTGCGGCCAACAATATTAAGGTCAAAAGCGTCGACGCAGTTGTCATGATTAAGGTCAGCATCAACGTTCCAATCTGGCTCCCCAGGGGAACTACCAATCGCCCTTTGGACGATACACATATCCATTATGTCAACTTCTCCGTCCTGATCGACGTCACCTGCCAAGTCAGTCAAGTTGTGAACACGGAGATAATCCGAACCGCCCGGTATGCTGACTCCACCACCAGCGTCAGTCCGTGAACTCGAAACAAGTCTACCAGAAATCACAGACACTGAAAGGTTCCAAGCAGGATGATCTAATAGAGACACCTCAGCCTCCACTCGACTCTCTACACTAACAAACAAATCCGCCTGACCGTTAGGATTGCTAACAGTGAAGTTAAAACCGAAAGAAGCACTGGCAACACTCAACCTATCATAAACGCGAGTCTCTCCAACCGACAGAGCCCTTTCAACAATTCTTTGACTGAGAAGACTGGAGCCATCGACCTCAACTTTAAGAGTGACACTTGTAAAATCCAACGGCAACTGAAAACACACAAGCCCCCGCGCATCAGTAGAACTCAAAGAAGCCAAAGCACCGTTCTTGTACAACCTTACCGGAACCAACCCGACTCCATCATCGATCACATATTCAACACCATTGTAAGACAACGAAGGAGCCAAAGTAGCCGTGACATATAGATCATTGGACTGGACCTCATAAGGCCGAGGCTTAGATACACTAACCGTAATCGGAAGATCACCGCCATACAAAGCCTCAGGAAAATCAAGAACAATATTAGAAGGACACCTCTGGATACTAACAGGAGCTTCAGCAGTGGTAATCAGACCAATTCCCCACCTTACAGCCTTGACCAATTCAATGAGGCTGCCATTCACAACGCCCACAATAATCGTGTGAGACCCAATAACGGAGGCGTTCCAGATAAGCGAGCCCTCGTAAACATAAGGCGGTGACGTATCGACGTCACACATAGTTGCACCTAAGACTCCACTGGAATTCAGATAGTCACAATAGAAAATCAGGTAAACATCCCCCTGCAAAGCTGTGTCAGCCGTGTAACGTGCCCAAGCGTTCATAGGCAGCAAAGCGTAAGGAGTGCCACTGCTAACCTCAAGAGTCAGATCACCAACCGAACCTGACACCGAAGGTCCATGCTCTGCTAGTGACCCAGGGCCACCAGCAGTCACGTTCGAAAAAATCGCAACCTTCACAGTGTCTTTTGACGCGCCGTAGTTTCTGCTACCCTTATGAAAAGCCTTCACACGGTAGTTCCCGTCCTGCAGGCCAAAAGCCAAACTGAGCCTCGCAGTTCCGCCATTGTCTGTTACCGCTGATCCCAGCAGAACCCAACCCTCTGTTGCCCTTTGCTTACCAACAAACTGCAAAGAGAAATCCAAGGTTTCATTCGCCACAGGATATCCATCAACATCAGTCAGACTTGCATTCAGACGCAAATTCCGAATCGTGCCATCATACACAGCCTTCAGATCAACTTTGGTCGGAGCATGCACAACCTCAAAAACAGAAGACACAGAATCAGAAAGATAAGATCCAGGAATAGGCTCATCAAACGCATAAACATCAAGTACAACCACATAGGCGGTTCCAGCATTAAACACCGGAGGACTGAGAACAACATCAATAACAGCCTCAGCCTTAGAGAATTCCCCACGCCGAGTCAAGACAACTGAAGCGTCTTCATAAACAGCCAGCTCATACGTCTCAGCTACCTCCGACTCAACCACAACAATCAAAGTGTCTCCAACCTGAAAAACATTAGAAAAATCAGATTCTCTGCCACTCCTAAGAGCGAGAGACACGGCAAAATCATCAGACGCCAGAGCATTCACGACTTGAGCAATCCACCCATAAAGCGGAACAGAAAGAACAAAAAGAAAAACCAATATCATTAACTTCTTTTCCCAATCCCTCAAAACAGAACCCCCAAAAAACCTATTTGTTTATTCAAAACATATAAAATTTGCGCATAACCGTTGACAAATCAGCCCCGCCTAAACAGCCAACAATTCTTCAACAACGTTCACGCTTAACCAACCAAAAGATAATGTTATATTGTCGCTTGTGGTTAGCCTCTTTCTCAACAAAAGCGAAGGGACCAACCCAGTGACTTTAACCGATGACATTCTAAAGCAGAAAAAAGAAAAGAAAGCCGTCATCCTAGCGCACAACTATCAGCGACCCGAAATCCAAGACTTAGCCGACTACGTAGGCGACAGCATAGAACTGTCACGCAGAGCCATGGAAGAAAAAGACGCAGAAATCATCCTATTCTCAGCCGTGGACTTCATGGCTGAAAACGCCGTCATACTCAACCCGGAAAAAAAGGTTCTATTACCAAGCCAAGGCGCACGCTGCCCCATGGCGCAGATGCTAACCGTAGACGAGATCAAAAGATGGAAGCGCAAGTATCCCAAACTGCCCACTGTGCTCTACGTGAACACTCACGCCGAAGTCAAAGCCGAATGCGACGTCTGCTGCACCTCAGCCAACGTCATCGAAGTCATAAACGCCATAAACACCGACGCCCTACTGTTCGGACCAGACAAAAACCTCGCTATCTACGCCAGCAAACTAACAGACAAAAACATCATCCCAATTCCAGCGAGAGGCTTCTGCCCCACCCACGTCCTATTCCAAACAAGCGACATACAATCTCTAAAGCAACAGCACCCAGACGCCACAGTCATAGTTCATCCAGAGTGCCTGCCAGAGGTGCAAGAAGCCGCCGACTACATAGGCAGCACCTCACAAATGTGCCACTACGCCAAACAACTACCTTCAAAAGAATTCGTCATAGGCACCGAAAGCGGACTCATCCACCGCCTCAAGACCGAAAACCCAGAGAAAGAATTCTACCTAGCCTACGACGGAGCCGTCTGCCCAAACATGAAACTAAACACGCTAGAACGCCTCTATCTCGCCCTCAGAGACGAAGTCCACCAAGTAACCGTCCCCAAACCAGTCATAAAGAAAGCCCGCAAAGCCCTCGAAAACATGTTCTCCATAACAAAACCCAACCCAGCCCCAAAGCTGAAAGCCAATTGAAAACCGAAGCAAAAGTAATCCACATAAACCGTTGGGAAGAATTCAAGAGACTCGCACACCAGCTACAGCCAAGCAGCATCTCATACACCATACAACGGTCTCCACTCTCAAAACCACCCATAGGCCTAAGAATAGTCTTCGGCGCTCCAGAAACCCAATACGTATTTCTCGATTTCGCCCGAGGCGAAAACCTGCAAAAGACCAGAATCCCTGTCCACGTCAACAAATCAGGCGACGCCTACATAAGCGAGGAAGAAATCAAGAGCTTCATCAGAACCCAACTGGAAAGAAACGATCTGCAGATCTACTCTTTCGAGGTCCTAGGCTACTGACACATCCGCGCAGACTTTGTGGCTACAAGACTCCTAAGCGTCGCAGCAACGGTTTAACCCGCCTCTCAGCCCGATAAATCCTAATTCTCTGTTCAAGATATCGTAAGTCGAGTTTCTCGTGTGCCACCATGTCTCTTATGTCTTCCACGTCGTGCTTGCCCTGATCCTCCTGCCTCTGAAGAATCGCCTTGAAGAGAATGTTGTCCTCAACCGGCACAACTGGAACAGCTACGCCGAGAAGCCGCCTGCGCTGAATCCTCTCGATCATTTGGCCATCCATGAAGAACCGACACCTACCCTGAGAAGTCTCCATTTCCAAGTCGCCAACAACATCGACGCCCTCAACATCCTTAATGGCAGCTAAAGCAACTTCAAGATCTGAGCCCTTGACCAGAACGTCAATGTCCGTAACCCTCCTCCTGCTTCCATAGCAATAAGCCGCCGCTCCAGCAAAAACAGCCCAGTGAACACCCAGCTTCTCAAGTCTAGACTTCACCGTTCTTAATGCAGCAACAGGAGCAGCGGCATCATTTGGCATCCTAAATACACCTTCGCCTAATCATCGACCCGCCCGAAAAATAAGCCTTATAGGAAGCATACTGCCCTTCATGACTTTCTAGAAGTGAAACACCTAATGTGCGAGTTCAAGGTCCTACAAAAAGGACAAATCATCTTCAAAGACGCCGTCTACGCCAAAGCAGAAGGAAAAAACGTAACCGTCCGCGACGTCCTCGGAGTAGCAAAAACCTTTGAAAACACCGCCATAGCAGAAGTTGACGTAAGAACAGAGCGCCTCCTGCTCGTGCCCATTGAAAAATGAATCATAAGGCTTCTGAAATGAAAATCGCTGTCTCCGGCAAAGGCGGAGTTGGCAAAACCCTTATCGCAGGCGTCTTAGCCGAGTTCTTTGCCAGCAAAGGCTTCACGGTACTAGCCATAGACGCCGACGCCACCCCAAACCTGGCCATAACTCTGGGAATCCCACACGAAGACGCAGCAAAAATCGTGCCCATATCAGAAAACACCGAACTAATAGAATCAAAGACTCAGACAGGCATGCCCGGAGTCTACAACCTCTCATTCACAGTTGAAGACATAATCGAACAGTTCAGCGTCAAGACACCGTACAACATCAACCTACTCGTCATGGGAACAGTTAGATCAGCAGGCTCCGGATGCATGTGCCCAGCCAACACAGTCATAAGAGCACTGCTGCACCACCTAATCGTCAAACGAAAAGAAGCCATAATAACAGACATGGAAGCAGGCGTCGAACACATGGGCAGAGGCACAGCAGAACACGTCGAAACAATGCTCGCAGTAACCGACACCAGCTTAAAGTCGATGGAAACAGCCAAAAAACTCCAAGACCTAGCCAAACAAATAGGCATCAAACAATCATTCATCGTCGGCAACAAATTCAGAGACAAACGCGACTCCGAACTCATCGAAAAATTCGCCGAGCAAAACGGTATCCCACTCTTAGGGCTAGTTCCATACGACGAAGTTGTTTTGAAAGCAGACATGCACGGCGAAACACCGCTGAAATACGCCACGGAATCAGCAGGCGTAGCCGCCATCCAAAGGATCGGAGAAAAACTGCTGCAGGAAAGACAGCAACCACAATAGATATCTCGCAGTCGAGGTAATTCAGAAAGTTATCACAAAGGGCTTCACCGAACCATTTGGACGGAAGAAAAATGAGCGAGACGAAAATCATCAGAGCCATCCTAGAAAACTACAGAACAGTGGCCGTAGTAGGCCTGTCCAAAGACCCCTCCAAAGACAGCTATGACGTGGCACAGTTCCTCAAGTCTCGCCGCTATCACATAATTCCCGTTAACCCAATAGCTGACAAAATTTTAGGTGAAAAGAGCTATCCTTCGTTGCTGGAGCTGCCCGAAGACCTAAAGAAAACCGTTGAGATCGTCGACATCTTTAGGCGACCCGAAGACGTTCCACCCATCGTGGATCAAGCCATCCAGCTGAAGCAGAAATACGGAAAGCCACATGTGATCTGGATGCAGCTGGGAATAACCAACGAAGAGGCTGCAAAAAAGGCCAGAGACGCAGGCATGACAGTTATAATGAACCGATGCATGAGAATAGAAAAGCGAAAACTTGAGGCAGAACAAGATGAAAACGACGCTGAACTCAAACAAATCCGACAAAGAAAGATGCAGGAGTTGACTGAGGAAATGGAGAGAAAAAAGGAAGGCAGAAACAGCCCGATCACGCTTGACGAAGCAAACTTCAACGAAGAAGTCAAGAAGCATCCCTTAATGCTCATAGACTGCTGGGCAGAATGGTGCGGTCCATGCAGGATGATTGCACCAGTAATCGATGAGCTGGCTCAAACATACGGCGACAAACTAGTGATTGCAAAGCTGAACGTCGACGAGAACCCTCAAACCGCCGCGCAATTCGGTGTGGTGAGCATTCCAACTCTGCTGATCATGAAGAACGGCGTTGAAGCGGACAGAATCATCGGCGCCGTGCCAAAGCACCTCATAGAAGAGAAACTGAAGAAGCACATGTAAACTGTTTCGCTTAAATACGCTGAACACATTAGCTACGCAGTTGAAGGTGAGGTTCGGATTATGGACGTCTCGTTTCGCCGTGTCGTCGGCTCGCTCATGGTACTCTTAGGCATATCACTCCTCACCATCGGCCTCTACACGGGTCAAATCAACACTGTCATGGAAATCGTGAGGAGAATCCTCGAAGCGTCCGTGGCAGGCGCCCCGTAATCGCCGATGTGCGCTGCCTTATAAAGCCTTATAAATACTCGGTCATTATTCATTGTAGCTAACATTTGAACCTAGGGAGAGTTGTCAGATTTGCCAAAGGTCAAGGCTACAGTTAACATTGAAAACGTTGTCGCATCAGCCACTCTGAAGCAGAGGGTTGACCTAAACGCCGTGGTTAAGGGTTATCCAGGCGTAGAGTATCGTCCTGAGCAGTTTCCCGGTTTGGTTTTCAGACTGAAACGACCAAAGACTGCAACGTTGATTTTCAACTCGGGCAAGATGGTCTGCACAGGAGCCAAGTCAGAGAAGGAAGCCAGAAGAGCGGTCATGCGTGTCATTAAGGAGCTGAAAAAAAGCGGCATAATAATCATCAGCAAACCAGAGTTGAAGATTCAGAACATCGTGGCTTCTGCCAGCTTAGGCGGCATGATCGACTTGGAGAAGGCAGCCTATTCGCTTGGACGCACCATGTATGAGCCTGAGCAGTTCCCAGGCTTAATCTACCGCATGGACGAACCCAAAGTAGTGATTCTGCTGTTCGCCAGCGGCAAACTCGTCTGCACGGGAGCCAAACGAGAAGAAGACGTGTATCTAGCCGTAAACAAGCTCCATCAGCGACTGGAAGACCAGAAACTAATCTACTACGAGTAATCTTAGCCAGCCCAGTCTCCCCCTCTTTTCTCCAAGCGACGAGACAAAATCTGAGTTCCACACTGAGACTGCCAGTTGCCCATTTCATACAGCGGTCTCCTAAGGCTCTGAAAAACGCTTTAATAAACAATGGTCATTTAATGTAAACTGCTTCAGTGTAAGGGCCGGTAGCTCAGCATGGTTAGAGCATTCGGCTGATAACCGAAAGGTCGAGAGTCCAAATCTCTCCCGGCCCATCGCTTCTATCTATTAGTATGTGTGAGAACATCGCCTCCCTATCGCTTTTTTCAAAATTCTATGAATGTTCGGCTCAAAACATGCTTTTCATTCGTTAGCTTAGGACTGTTGAGGCTAGGCTCTCCTCCGGTTTCTGCATTGAGATTCTGTTCCTTCCTTAGCGTAGGCTTTTGCTTTCACTTCTGCAAGTCTTCTCTTCTTAGAAGTAGCTCGCTATCCAGATATTTCTGGTTGCTCATCTTCTTGATCTTCAGATATTTTCCTAAGCCCTTTTCGGTTTCTTTCTCGTGGATGTTGATCTCTCCTTCGAACAGTCCTAGAACTGCGTGAAGTTCCTCTGATGGGTGCATTTGGGGATCTATTACCGCCAGAGTGGTGAATCCTGCTGATTTCAGCTCTGGAATGAGAGCGTTTAGCCATCTTCTTGTTTGGACCGCGTGATGCTGTAGCAGAACATCTGAGATTAGGTCTATGCAGATTCTTCTCGGACCTTTCAAAGAGGGGTCTAGTTTGTGAATTGCTGAAGTCAAAGCGATGCCGAGCTCGGTGAGGTTTTCGACTCCCTTCAGTTTTAATATGTTAGGTGCGCTTTTGATGATTGCGTCTGCCTGAGGATTACATACGAAAAGGTAGAAGTTTGACTGGAACTCTTCTGCCACGGGTTTTACCAAGCCTGGATCTATGGTTACGTAGAATGCAACTTCACCCTTCTTTGCGCCTGTCTCAAGAAAACTCTTGATCAGCAAGTCCCTCTCGTCGCAGGAAGGTGAAGTCAACACTACCGCATAGGTTGCGGGTATTCCTCCATACATCAGCTTATCAAGCTCTGCGTTTCCGGTGGCAATGTAGCCTGTGGGCTTGGGCTCTAGGGCTGCTTGACGTCCTTCTATGTACATTATTTTTGCCTCTGTTTTTTCTATGTCTTTTTTGGCGTCTAGTTTCTGGAATATTTCCAAGGCTTGGTTGAGGAGGCTGTGGGCCTTTTCTCTGTCGCCTTCCTGGTCTCGTTCTAAGTAGATTCGAGCATATTCATAGAGGACCATCTTAGCGAACCAGTAGAGGTTCCATTGCCTTGCATTTAGAGTTTCATGATCTTGAAGGCTCTTTTCGAAGAGCTCAATTGATTCTTTCCATTGCTTCTGGGCACGGAATAGCATTCCTTTTAGTGCATCGGCACCGGCGATGAGATCTTTATGCTTCATTTCAAGAGCATACTTGCGCAGATTTTCTATTAGGTTATCAGCTTTCTCGGTTTCTCCAAGCTCTATGTACGTCCGGATAAGAAATTGAGAGTGAAACATTTGGCTGTGTTTTGCTCCAGCCTTTTCATCGACTTCATACATTTTTTCAAAGAGTTCCTTTGCTTTGGCATGTTCTCCTTTGTCGGAATTGAGCAATCCAAGCGCCCAGTAACATAAGCTGAGTGATTGAAAATCGTTCAGCCTTTGAGAAATACTTAAAGCTTCGTTGACGCTTTTTTCGCTCCTTTCCCATTCTCCCAATACCCTATAACAATATCCAAGAGCCGCCATAGAAGAGGAAAGGTGAAGCGTGTTGTCGGTTTTCTTATCCAACGCAACTGAGTCTTCCCCTAATTGAAGTGCCTTGCTCATACTTCCCATGCCAATGTAATAGTATGCAAGAACGACGTCAACCCAAGATTGTAAGGCGATGTGCCCCACCTTTTTTGCCAGTTCAAGCCCTTTCTCCAAGCATTCCAAGCGTCTTTCATTTTCTTCTGCTGGAAATGCCAAGGCCAGGTTATTGTACGCACGCAATGCTGTCTCCATATAACCGTGGTCGAGCGCTATTTTCAAGGCTCTCTCAAGGCAATCAGTGGCTTTTTTCTTTTCTCCCGTAAAGGAAAAAATCGTTCCTAGGCTGGCATATGAACTTGCGATAACTTCATAATCGTTCAGTTTTTTGGCAAGCTCGAGTGCTTTCTCAGCCCAAGGAATGGCTTTAGCAATTTCTCCAATACGATAATGCATGTGAGCCATGTCCTCGTAGAGGCTCGCCAACTCAGCGCTTTCAGGCTCTTTTTCCAGAATCTTCAAAGCCGCTTCGTGATGCTCCGTAGCCTTTCCCGTATCGCCTACCTCGTCCCAAAGAACATTCGCCATTTTGCGGTGCAGCCTTGAGACATTGCCTTTTTCTTGCAGTTGCTTCCAGAACGACATGGCTTCATTCCAATAGCTGGTACAGGCATCGTATTCTCCCACAGTCTTTTTGATGTCTCCAAGCCTCTCGAGAACAGGTCCTTTTTGTCGAAGTTCACCTTCCTTTTCTTCAAGCAGTCTTAGTGCAGACTGGAAATAGGAAGCAGCCTCGGTATTGGCATATATACCCGCAGCCTTCTCTCCGGCTTTCAAGAAATAGTCAAGCGCTTTATCTTTGTCTCCGCTTTCCAAGAAATGATAGGCAAGTTCTCCAAAATGCTCATCGATCTTCTTCGCATAGACTTTCTCCAGGGCGTGCCCCACAACCCCGTGAAGCTTCTTTCGCTTCAAGAGACTGACTTCCTCGTACACAACGTCTCTTACCAGTATGTCGGCAAAAGAACAGACTCCTTCTCCGCGGACCTCCTTTTCCTTGATCAATCCGGTTTTGAGCATCTTGTCCATCAATTCAAGCAATCTATTCTCATCAATGCCAGTGAGTGCGCCCATCGCTTCCAAAGTGAAATCGTTTCCAACAAAAGAAGCCAGCGTCAAAACGTTCTGGCATTCATCATCCAAACGATCAATCCTTGCCTTCACCACATTCTTGACGGTATCTGGAAACTCGATTTTCGAAATCTCTTTGAACTTCCACTTTTCCTCTTCACGATAGATGACTTCCTCTTCCTTCAAAGACTTCACTACTTCCTCCGCAAAGAACGGGTTGCCCTTTGTCTTCTCGTAGACCAGTTTGCAGAACTCCGCTGGAACATCTTCCTGCTCAAAGATGCTCCTTATCATCTCTGAAACATCGCTGACAGACATCCGCTTCAGTTGGATTGACTGAGGCAAGCGTTCCCTGTTCAACTCCGTCAAAACCGGAGTTAAAGGATGTTTAGCATCGATGTCAGTGCTGCGGTAGGCTCCCAAAAGAAGCAGCGGTGTCTTCTGCACGCCACGAGCCAGATAATGCAAGAGCAAAAGTGAAGATGGATCGGTCCACTGCAGATCATCAAGAACAACAAGCAATGGTACCTCTCTGGAGATATTAGTCACAAACTGCGAGACCGCTTCAAAGAGCCTATTCTGCTCCTGCTCAGGACTTATCGGAAAAGACTGCGGAATTGACCTAAACTTCTGACTAAGCTCCGGGACAAGCTTAGCCACTTCAGCCGGATAAAACCCAATAACTC
>Ga0315308_1000066_pt1 | contig 53332 bp, 37 predicted proteins | sample TDP3_MG_FD_203078 | JGI IMG/M metagenome (GOLD analysis project Ga0315308, IMG submission 203078) | Freshwater sediment microbial communities from Lake Towuti, South Sulawesi, Indonesia - TDP3 | ecosystem: Environmental > Aquatic > Freshwater > Lake > Sediment | place: Indonesia: South Sulawesi...
GTACGTGACTCGTAGAATCCAGCTGGCGGAAAGGCTCTCCCCGAGGATCGTGGCATACGATGGGATTTCCGTCTCTCATGCGGAGGAGCTGATCCGCCTTCCCACGTACAAGCAGGAACTTCTCGCGCAGCAGATTGTCGAGAGGGAGCTGACCGTTCGGGAGACGTCGAGGGCAGTCGAATTCATGAGGAGGGTGAAGAGGAGAGGGGGCAGCATCGCCTCGGAAGAGGTTAAGAGAATAGTCAACGTTGCGATTGCCGAGAGACGGATTGAATCGGAGACGGTTGTTGGCAGCCTTGCCTCAAGGACGGCGGCAGCAACTTCGAGGGTGCGTTTGGGGCCTCGGGAGATCGTCAAGAAGGTTACGGAGCAGATCGATAGATCTCTGGTCAGGCTGAAGAAGGAACCCCTAGCCGGGGGGAATGAGCTGCTGGATCGGTGGATGGCTCTGTCGATCATGTTCTACCTTGTTGCGAAGGGTGTGGCTGTCTGTCCGAGGTGTGGGAGATCGGATAGCCTGGAGTGGGCCTGCTGCGGCGTCAAGATGGAGGACGCAGAGAAGATTCTCGGCAGTGCGATGAGGCGGCAGAGGACATGATGAAGAGGCGCGATTTCTCCGTGGATCCAAGCTATCACGGATGATTGCAGCAACCTGCGTGGTGGGTGATCTTCCGTTGATCCGGCCTTCACGATGTGTAGAGGATCTGGCGAGATTTTCCAGATATGTTAAATAACCAGACAAGTTGTCAGAGAATTGTATCGACGGGTCGTCTCTCAACGGGTCGTGGGGCGCATAAATCTGATGAAAAGTGGGGGCGCATTCGTAGATGAGCCGATATACGGGGCAGGGGGAATGCGCATCCGGGACTCGGTGAGGGAAGCCGCGCCGGGGTGACGTGGATGCAGCAGACAAGGAAAGCGATGCCGGAGCTCAAGAAGATCTGGATAGCCATGAGCACCCCCTTCCAAGTGAACTTCTTTCACCCGATAATGGAGAGGCTCAAGGACGACTGCGAGTTTCTCGTCACGGCGAGAGACCATGACAGCATCCTGTCGATACTCGACGCGAAGCATATCAACTACACAACGGTGGGACGGCACGGCGGCAAGGATCTGCCTGGCAAGCTCCTGGCCTACGCAGAGAACATACAGCACATGCTGCCCGTAGTGCGAGATGAGAGGCCAGACCTCCTTCTTACGGAGCGTTGGCCTGAGGCTGTGAGGGTTGCATTCGGTCTAGGGATCCCTGCCTGGACGATCTTCTACGACGAAAGGGAGGTGCATGTGAACAAGATGGTCTTCCCCCTCTCGGCGAAGGTCTTCACCCCAAGCTTCTACACGACGCGTGAGCTCCAGCAACACGGAGTCACTCACGCTCAAAGCATAGTCTGGTTCAAGGGATTTCACACGGGCTACCTGAAGGACCAGAAGACCGACGGGCACGACCCGTTCCCTCCGGTGGGCGCGGACCACCCCGTTGTCCTCGTTAGGCCGGAGCCCGAGTTCGCCTCGTTCTTTCCACAGCACAAACCTGTGTTGGAGAAAACCATCGACCTGTTGACCGAGACCAGGATCACTCATATGTATGATTTCAGCGTGGTGATGATGCCTAGAAGCCAAGCCCAGGCCGCGCGCTACGAGAAGAAGGGGATCACGATGATGAGCGGCAGCTGCCCGGTCAACCCCGTGTCCCACGCGGATGTGGTGATGGGAGCAGCTGAGACGATGCTGATGGAGGCGTTCACCCTGGGGAACCCGGCTGTCAGTGCGATATACTGGCCGGAGTCCAAGCCTGTCGTTGAGCTCCACAGGTACATCGAGCATGGTACGAACCCGAGGCAGATCAGGGACGCCGTCATCAAATACCTCGACCCCGAGGAAAGGTTGGAGTTCAGAAAGAGGGCCAATCTGATAGTAGAAAATATGGACAACCCCATCGACAAGATGGTGGCAGAGATCCAGAGAGCCTACAGCGGAGTTGGTGAGCAGAGGGAGATGCGGCCGGGACGTAGGTCCGCGATCGAGGTACACGCGGAGGTGCTGGAGGCTCTGGCGCTGAGTCCCGCGAGGATAACATACTTGATGAAGACGGTGAACATAGCTCACGGCCAAGCCACGAGGATACTCAGATCACTGAAGGAAAACGGCCTGGTGGAGGAGGACTCATCCAGATCCGGCAAAGTTTTCCAGTCAACGGTGGAGGGCCTCGAGGCTCTGAGCAGGTACAGGAAGCTCAAAGAATCTCTCTCTGTCTAGCAGCTAAAATCAAGCGAAAAACAGCAGGCGTATGACCGGTTTTATGAATGCGACGAATATGTGTAGCTGTTGTAGTTTCAGGAAAATTCGAAGGGCAGACCTTTAGCTCGGCCGGGCAGCCCGATTAGGCAGAGGCTGGGGTCGGCGTCGAGTGGCAAGACAAGACCTAGATGGTGTGCCCGACCAGATCCCCAGATCCGGCGGGAAAACTAGCCAACCCTCATACGAATCCCCCTACGCCGCCACATTCCTGGTTGCGTTTCACTCCACCTCGATAGTGCCGGCACCCCGTGTGCAAGCTGGGCGAGGTCGGGTGGAGAGCAGCCCACGGCTTCTTCTGACCGGACTGTACTGTCTGTTCACCCATCTAGCGTTTCTTTGGACGCCCAGAGTCAGGCGCTTAATACAGGCCTTGGACAAGGCACTTCTAGGTTGACGCGAAGGAAGGGCGCCGGTGGTCTCTGTTAGTGGCTGCCCGTCTTCACGCTAACATGCCTTAGGGGCTCGGGAAAGGACAAGGTCAAGAAGAGAACCGTCTCACCGTGTCGATTGGAAATCCGATAGTTTTCGCTCAAGGGCACCTGCTCTCCGTCAACACGAAGCTCTTCGATGTCGGTCCCTCCCGGCAGATGTGCCTCGACGGTGACCTCCGGGGGGTGGTTGAACCTCACGTCCTCAACGCTACAGCTGACGGCGATATCGATCCCGTCCTTACTCTTCACACAGCTCTCTATTGCAGAGTTTTGCCTAGCCTCGCAGTAGTCGGCCAGGTCGCGCATCGTGCAAACCCAGAGCAGGCCTTCTCTCCTCTTCGCGTCAACGTGTTCGAACAGAGGATCCAGAACGTCTCTCACGTAGCGCCTCGGGTCCTCATCGACACAGAGACTCCAAGGGTGAGACCAGAGGTGAAGAACGCAGCCGTAGGCTATCGAGAAGTCCACAAACTTCTTGAGGAGAGCGGTGGAGCCGTAGGATTTCTGATCTAGGTAGTAGACGGGGTGAATGTTCCACAGGTCATGCATCTTCGTCGGATACCCTAGCCTTCTATCCCGCCCGCGGTAGGCCGTGAAACCCAACTCCTTCAAGGCCGAAAAGTGAGCCTCCCTGTTCCAAGGAAATATGAAGGTCACAGGTTTGGGAAGAGACTTTATCAGATCCACAACGCGCTGAGTCTCAGACTTCACCGTTTCCTCGGACACGGAAGGATCGGTCAAATCCAAGTGGTTGAACGTATGCACACCTATGTCATGAGCCACCGATGAATGTGTGATCCTCCGAAGAACTTCAGGGACCTGCTGCACCGTGACGCCGCAGATAGCCCAGCTCATGGGAAGCTTGAACCTCTCCGCTGACTCAAGGACAGCGAAGGCGCCTTCCCTGCATACGCGTCTTTGCTCAGGTCTCCTGGCGTCGTGGTCCACTGAAACGCAGAAAGCACCAGGAAAACCATGCTTGTAGTTGGAGATCGAGACGCTGCCAAACTTTCTGGGCTCGGGCTTCGCAAATTCTATCTGAAGTCTCCTGACAAGGAAACGAACTACGGATAGAGGAACCGTCCTCCTGGATAGAACCAGAAATCCCAAGATGAATCTCTTGATCAAGAGCTTCAGCCGCACACCAATCGGTCTGGCAGACATTCACCGAGTACCCTTTTCTATGCGGTTCACTTGCCCCGACTGGTTAGATAAAGCTACCGCAGCCCAACCATCATTCATGAGGTTCGCTGACTGGAGCGGTTTCGGAAAAAGTTGAGGAAAACGGTTAATAAGAGACTTCTGACCTCGTGCAAAGCGTTTGCGAATGAGGAAATCTCTGCTGCTTGAACTGATTGTCCTCATCTCTGTAATGACCGCAGCAGCTCGAGGACCTCCTGGTCTACCTTTCAACGTCTATGGATACGTCTTGGACGAAACCGGAGCACCCATCGCCGACGCGTACGTCACCGTCAACTCGACAGTTGATCAGAAAACTACAAGGACCGATTCCTTGGGCAGATACGTGGCGACGATCTCGATCAGCGGTGCCGGAGACACGCTTACAGTTGTCGCTGAGATTGGAGAGGCCTCGGGAACAAGCTCCTCCACAGTCCCGAAGGGCTCACCTAACATGATGATCAACGTGACGGTTCCGCTTGGTCAGGGGAAAGTGACATCGACGACGAAAACGGTGCCGTCCACTCCAACCGAAGCAGGGCCTTTGTCGTTCTTTGTCCCGGTGGCTTTCTTTGTGGTTGCATTGGCAGCCCTGATTCTGGTTGCAAGACGGGTCCTATCAAGGAGATGAGTCGCGAACAGACCTCTCTGCATCCATGTTACTTTACGATCATCAGGGATGTCAACCGATCTTGGAAGGTGACCATGGGATTTCGAATCGCTGAACCCGGGCCTGCGACGTCCGAGGACTCACAGACCTTGAGCAGCGCTTCTTTGTGACGATCGATCGAAGGAGATGAGAAGTAGCCTTTTTAATGGACGTCCCCTGGGGTGAGGGCAAGCTACGGACAGGCGGTATGTGTGAGGATAGCACAGGTAAACGTCTACTTCTATCCTGCGATGGTTGGCGGCGCGGAATGGTACGTCTACAATGTTTCGAGGCAGCTGGTGAAGAGAGGACACGAAGTTCACGTTTACACGTGCGATTCATACCGGGGCAAGAAGATCGGACCGTCGGAAGAACAGGTCGAAGGGATAGAGGTGCACCGCCTCCCTCTGCGAGCGGATTTTACCTACCGAGCCAAGATATGGAAAAACCTCAGGCAAGCGCTGGCTGAGACCGACCATGACGTGATACACACATACGACTACGCACAGCCTCACAGCTACACGGCAACGAGGGTCGCGGAGTCCCTGGGAAGACCGAGTGTGCTCACCGTGTTCGATATCCACTCGATGATACCACGCCGGTTCTACAAACAGTTCTTCATGAGGATGTTTGACAAGTTCCTGGCCAGATTGACGCTCGGACATGCGGATAGAATCCTGGTCAGAGCACCGAACCTGATTTCCAACCTACTAGAGATGGGAACCCCAAAAGACAGGATAGTTGTAACCCCGTCGGGTATAGAGGATGAAGCCCTCAAACCAGCAGACGGCTCTGTGTTCCTAGCCAGGTACTCCATAGAAAAATCCCCCGTGATCCTATTTCTCGGGAGACTGAACCCGCTCAAGGGACCGCAACACATAGTTATGGCCGCTCCGAAGATCCTAAGCAAGTATCCGGACGCAGGGTTCGTGTTCGTAGGTGAGGAGCAGGGTGGTTACAGGAAAAAGCTTGAAGCGCTCAGCCGAGAAATGGGGGTCTCGAAGAACGTCTTCTTCACAGGACCCATCTACGACATTGAAGCGAAGAATCAGGCATACGCGGCATGCAACGTCTTCGCCCTCCCGTCCAGCTACGAGGGCACAAGCCAATCGATCTTCCAAGCCATGGCACAGGCCAAACCCGTAGTGGCGACAGACAGGGGTGGAATACCCTTCCAAGTCGACGATGGAAAGGAGGGGATCCTAGTGGAGTACGGAGATCAAGGAGCCCTCGCAGACGCTATCCTCAAGCTACTCGACGACCCGGGACTTTCAGCAAGTTTGGGCAGAAATGCCAAGGAGAAAGTCAAAAGGCTCGTGTACACCAACCTTACTCAACAGGTGGAGACCATATACAAAGAAATCCCGAAACGAGGGTAGGCGCCCTTCCTACATGAAGGGTTCCGATGATGGCTATCCGCAAGATTTCCAGGGCTTTTCACGATCGACAGACCGATCACTGTGTTGCCGACAATAAGTGGGATGAGACTAACTGGAGGGCAGGTCAGCATGTGCTCAGATGTTGGCTTGTGCAAAAAAACGCTCTTTCCTCGGATGTCAGGTTTTCGGGACATAGCAGGTATTGCTGTTCTTCAGGAAAAAGATTTGAAGGGCCACGCGAGGATAGACAGCCGTCGCTTGTCGCGCTGTGAATAAAGCGGAACAGCGTGGGAATAGGGCTTGTTGTGAACATCTGCAGAATAGCCGGCGAATTCCCATCGAGTGCGCAGCTTGCTGCAGGACGCGGTCCTGATCAGGGATACCTCGGCCCGAATGTTTACTGCATCTCAGTTGAACAGATGAGGCTTGGAGATCGGGTTTTCGTTGTTTGCAGGGGAAAGGGTCGGAGCGAGTCTGTTAACGGGATTTGGGTTGACCGCGTTCAGCGACCCTTCTCCGCCGTGGTTCCGTTCAAAATACGAGAGCTGAATCATCGCCGACACATTGACGTGGTTCACATGCATGCGACCAATGGCTACGGATATGCCCTGACACGCCGCATAGCTTGTATGAAGCCTTTGGTTGTTCACGTTCACGGCACGACGGCGGGTTCAATGTCCTTGCGTGACCCAACGCTGAGGTATGAGGCCAGCGCGGGAGACCGTGTCAGGAAATACCTCTCAACGATACGAGAAAGGATCGTATGGGGACGCGCGGATAGAGCTGTTGCGGTCAGTCAATCGATCGCCGATGAGCTGCATCAGCACTATGGAGTCTCGCGAAAAGCGCTCTCCGTCGTCCACAACGGTGTAGATGCGAGGCTTTTCACCCCGGCACAAAGAAGCCGCGCAAAAGAGCAGCTCGGTCTAGGCCACAAGAACGTGGTCCTTTTCGTCGGCCGACTCAGCCCGGTCAAGGGGGTACACTATCTGCTCCAAGCTGCGCCGGGCGTTGTCGATGCCTTTGAGAACGTTGTCTTTCTGATTGTAGGGGGACCGCTGTATCATGGAAAGGAGGCTGTTGCCTATCTGGAGTGGTTGCGAAGACTTTCTTCAGCGCGGAGCCTCAAGAAGCATGTGCGCTTTCTGGGTCCTGTCTCTCACACCAAGCTTCCACTCCTCTACTCGTCGGCGGACATCTTCGTTATGCCGTCGATCTACGAGGGTCTTCCGAAGGCACTACTGGAGGCGATGGCCTGCGAGGCCCCTGTGGTGGCGACCAAGACCGGAGGCGTTCCCGAGGTCTTAGCCGATAACGTGAATGGGCTCCTAGTCGAGCCAGGAAATCCCAAGGAGCTGTCGGACTCTATGGTGAAACTCTTGTCGGATCGAGCAACCGCCCGACAATTCGGTGTCAATGGGCGGCAGTGTGTTCACAGGAAATTCACATGGGAGATGACAGCAAAGAAACTCAGAGAGATCTACTTGGAAGTCCTGGCCGAACGATAAGAATAGCAGGGCTCGTCGATACTTTAGATTGATCAGGGGCTGCCCGCTCGATCGATAAACGGTAAAGCCCGCGAGCATTGTGATCGATCGATCGAGAAGCTGAACCGCCGGAAATCCTGCCACGTGGCATGATTTCAGTTCCACACTGTCTTGAGGAGCTTGCGGCCGACCAACCCATGCATCCGGAATCCAGGAGCAGCCACACACAATCCATATTTGGGCCTCCAATGGGAAAATGCTCGTAAGGGGGACAAACTCACCGGACAGGCAGAAGATATATACCGCAACATCAATCGAAGCTGATCCAAGGGGACTAGACGACGTTGGAACTGGGAGACGCAAAGGTAATGGTAACCGGGGCAGCAGGGTTCATAGGATCACACCTCGCAGAAAAACTCCTCGAACTGGGAAGCCACGTCATAGCGTACGACAACTTTGACGACTTCTACAAGGGAAAAGAACAAAACATTAAAACGGCACAGACGAACAGAAGATACAAACTGTTTAGAAAGGACATTGTAGACTACGAAGCCCTCAAATCAGCGATGGAAGGAGCCGACGTAGTGATCCATGAAGCAGCTAAGCCAGGAATCCGATACAGCATCAAGAACCCGGTGGAAGCACACCGGGTCAATGCAACCGGAACCCTGAACGTGCTAATGGCCGCAAAGCAATGCGGTGTGCGAAAAGTGGTCTACGCGTCGTCCTCCTCAATCTTCGGGCAACCTCAACACCTTCCCATGAACGAGGAGCATCCAACAAACCCGAACTCACCGTACGGGGCAACCAAGCTGGCAGCGGAGAAATACTGCCAGGCTTTCCAAGAGGTCTACGACATACCGGTAACATCCCTCCGCTACTTCTCAGTATATGGGCCGAGAGGAAGACCCGACCAAGTCATATACGCCTTCACAGAAAACCTGACAAAAGACCAGCCGCCCACCATCTATGGAGACGGGACCCAAACGCGTGACTTCACATACGTCTCAGATGTCGTGGAAGCAACAATCCTCGCAGCCCAAAGCGAGGAGGCGGATGGCGAGGTCTTCAACATAGGCTATGGATCAGAGATAGACATCAACACCCTCGCAGAGAAGATCACAAAGGCTCTAGAAAAAGAAGACAAGCCACAGCCTATCTACATGAGCAGCTACAGAGGGGAATTCCCGCGAACATGGGCCGACAACTCAAAAGCAAGAAGAATGCTGGGCTGGAAGCCGAGAACGGACATAGACCAGGGCTTAGCGAGCTTCATTGACTGGTACACTCACCGAAAACAGAAATAGGGCCACAGTCTGGTTTTGGTAGTTCTCGCGAATCACCTGTCGGCCTCCACATGTGGTAAGGTGTGTGACATCGTCTTCCAGCCTGGAAAGATTTTCGGATGAAATCATCGGTGGGCAACGAGAAACCTGTGGTGCAAATCGATGCGCGCCGGGCTGGTCAAAACCTTTTTCTAGCGGACAGAACCGAAGACCAAAGGTGTGGCTGAAACGTTCCGGCTGAATCGACCATTGGTGTCCACGGCATGCGCTATCCTGCTGATGATTCAATGCTGGGTGGGGGGAAGCTACGCGCTTTCAGACGAATCGATCGAAAGACCTCAAGCCGCTGCCCGGGTCGAAATATGCAGCTATCTCGGTGGGAAGCAAGCGGCAGTAACAGCATCAATAGATTCCCTACTCATGCACGAGGTATCTGCTCCCGGAGAATGGTGGACGGACCAGCCGGGGAGCTACTTCCAAAGGCTGCTCTCTTTCAAAGCGGCACACCCTCAGTTCAAGACCACGATAACCTTCGTCCCTAGAAACAGATCCAATAACCCGGGTGTTGATCCAAGTATTCTGGACGTGAGGAACGCTCCAAGCTGGGTGCGAGATTGGGTGGTGCACGTTCAAAGGGACTTTGACTGGATCGAGATCGCGGACCACGGGCTGACCCACGCACCGGACGAGGCTGGCAACCTAGATGAGCATGAATTCAACCCACTCTACAACCCAGACGCACTCGACCCTGGTTGGTGTGATCAGAGATTCGCCGAGATTCGTATGATATTCTCAGAAGTGGGCTTGGACAATTCGCTCATACGAGGCTTTCGTGGGCCGGGCTTTCAGTGGACAGACCCCGTGATGGACGCCCTTGTGAAGGAGAACTTCACATATGTCTTGGTAAAGGGCTTCGAACACCATCTGTTGAGGCCTGTGGTCAGGAAGGTGGCTGCGGACAAGTCTTTTGAGGAGGCCTTCAGAATCCATCCATTCTATTACAGGACGGAGGCGGGCAATCGAATTCTCTTCCTGCCCACGACGGCCCACCCCACAGACCCCGACTTCGAGGAGCTCTACACATACATTATCAAGAAGCATGGAATAATCAACTTCTTCTACCATTTCCAGGAAAGGGTGTACACCGAGTTCGATACACGACTTCGATATCTCGAAGGTTACGACGATGATCCTTCCGATGGGTTGAATGGGGACCAGCTGTGGTGGGCTACGACCGGCGAGCTGGCGGACTACTTCATCAAGGCCCACAGCATGACAATAGACGGCATCCTTGAGGGACAGGATCAATGGATAGTTGACGTTCGATCCAATTCATCTCTGACCTGCCCGACCTCGTTGCTCATCAGGGTGCCCCCCTCCTTCATCTCAAGCGTCACGGTTGATGGGAAGGAGCTTGGGATGGAGGCAACCAAAGAGGGCACAGTCGTTACTTCGATCTTTTCCAACGGGGTATCACGCATTTCCGTCAAGTTCAGCGAGAAGCCCGAGGTCTTGTTGCCGTCCGGCGACGAGGCGGAAGCCGACAGGATTTACCAATCATGGATGGAGGACGCACGTTCCACCCAAACGACGAACGGCATTTCGATAGTTGCTCTTGCCCTCTCGGGCATCTTGGGCGTTGTGGCAGCCGAGCTGATCTGCTTGAGGGTTCACCTGCGCAGCAAGGGCAAACTAAGGTTGGGATTGCCGCTGCTTGCCTTGGTGGGAGCAGTAGGCTGGATCGCCGTTCGCTTCGGAATTGTGACGACGCGGGTGACTGCCACTGGATTCGGTTTCGTTGATAAATACCTGCTCTACCTGGGCAATCTTGTCGTGAACCAAGCCGCGGTTATTGAGTTCCCCATATTCGACGCGTTGGTCTTGCTCTTCTCTTTGTTCTTCATAGACGCGGCTCTGAACATGGTGCTGGTAAGAAGAGGTGGAGGAGCTTCGAGGTCGATCAAGTTGGGCGGGCATCAGCCAGCACTTGAGCTCGATCAATCGATCGTTGCCTCCCCCGCTCTGCGAGACATAGGATATATACCGCGAGACATACAGGGCCGTCAAAGGAGACAGTATGAACCTGGAATCTGCCGAGGCTCCATTGGACATCGATGATGAGATAGCCGAGCTTAGGCGGTACCTATGGCGGGCGAGAGGCAGACAATCAAGGCGCGCAGGGACATTCCTCCTGATCCTGAGTGCGGCTTTCTTCGTTTTGGCCTACGCCACCAGATACATCGTCTTCGAAGCCACGTCCATAGCATCATTTCTACTGGGCACCATCTTGGTATTTACAAGCCTCGAGCCCTACATGAAAACCAGGACGGCAAACGAAGCCATCTACTCATCCCTAAGAATTCTCGAAGACTTCCTCAATAGGTTGGACGCAAGAGGAAAAGCCGTCTACATACCGCCCGAACCAGAGCAGAATCAAGGGAGGGTGTTCATCTTCGCGCCAGGGCACAGCAAACTACCGAACCTGAAGAAACTTACAGATGAAAACGAGATGATCTACGAGGAAGGCGTGCTTGTTCCATCGCTAGGCAATTCCCTCATAAAACTTTACGAAGAAGATCTCGGAGACATACGGAAAATGGACTTCGAATACCTACAGGAATGGCTCCCCAGGGTCCTAGTGAGCGGACTCAAGCTCGCCGAGAAAGTAGAGATAACCAGGCTGGGCAACGAGGTGAAGGTAGAGATCACAGGAACCGTGTTCAACCAACTGTGTCAGCAGAGAGAAAATATCAAGACGGTGTGTGAAACACTCGGATGCCCGCTCGAGAGCTCAATCGCCGAGGCCCTAGCGAAGAACACGGAGAGATTGGTCTACAAGGTGGAATCGAGGCACGATCCCCAAGCCACAAAGACAACGACTAGATACGTGCTCGGGGCCTCGGTGGATGTCTTTGAACCAGGGAAACCGGAGGCTCCCACATGAAGGGCTGGATCATCTGGTCCAAACTCATTCCTCTCGTTGCCCTTGCAGGCATACTCTACTGGAGAGATCTGACAGCTTTGGCAGAAACCATGTCTTCTCTCGAGCAGGCAGGCTTCACCGTTGTTATAGCATCATTCATCCTCTTCTCCACATATCAGAAAAGGGAAGCGCTCAAGACACTTGCATCGCTGTCGGAAACCAGAAGCATTTACGGGGTCTTCCTCCTTGTCATCGCCATCTGCATACTCGTCTTCGGATCCTACACGGCGCGCCCGTTGTGGCTTCACCATGCCTCCCTGCTCGCATTCATCACGGGATACCTTGCACTGAGGATCGACTACAGAGTACCTAGAATGATAATAGCAACCTTGTTTGTTTCATTGTTTCTACTGCCGTTGCCCGTCGAAGTCAAGATCCTCGACAACCTCAGCATCTCTCCACTTGTTACCTTCTTGATTATCACACTGTTCCTATCCCAATCTTTCGACATACTAGTTCGCTGGAAAGCTGTAGCGGCGTCAGTGGGCATGATCGTGTTCGTCGCCTTGAGCCGTACTGGAGCCGAACTCGCATCGACGTTCTCTCCCCTGATCGGAGCAAGCCTCATCGTTGTATCTTGTGTCGGCCTCCCAAGACTAGTTGGTGGCAAGACCATCAAGATCGTTGAGCCGTGCCCGCTGTGCAGATCAGGAAGGGTAGAAGAAGCGTTCTGTCCACACTGCGGAAAACGACTGGCGCCAGGCGAACCCAAAAACGAAAAACATTTCTTCCTCAAGCTTGCAGGCCTGTCAATTGCAGTCATTCTTGTTAGTTTTGCAGCGATACCCGTGCTTAGCCTGGAGAACGGAAAGATTATCATCAAGTCATTTGGAAGCTGGGGAACAGAGGAACAGTCAGCGTTGCCTACGCCTCAGGGCTGGGCTCCGTATTCCTCCGAGCGCCTAGGAGCCCTGGAAAAAGAGTACGGAGAGGAACTCGTGCTCAAGAACATCTATGTAGAGGTGGAACACCCCGAAAGGGAGGCTTATACACTGTACCTCGAAATGGGCACAGTAGAACCCCGCATAGCCGTATGGTGGCGATACATGCCAGGCTGGAATAAGACTCGGCCACAAAATAGCACAATCTCATTTGCCGGGGCACCGCCGGGAGAGTACATGGTACTACAAAAACGGGACGAGGCTATGGTTGTGGTTATTTGGTCCGCCCGTGCGGTACTTATGGCCGGCCCCGGTTTTTCGGAGAAACGGGTGGGAGCCAGCATGGTCATGAACCTCACTGCAAACCCCAGCCAAAAAGCGATATCAGAGACAGCTGAAAGAATGAGGGGCACGTTCGAGCCTACAGCTAGGCTTTGGGCTTTTGTCGATCGCTGGACGGACTATGCACGCACAGCCAAGGAGATGTACGGCAAATTTACCCCTTTGACTATTTCGCTTGCTGGCTTGGGAGCCGTGGTCGCAATGGCGTTAAAAGCCAAACAGAACGATAGCAAAGTGCAGAGGCGCGTAGACGGCGCGATGTTACTGCCGCGGGAAGACAAGCTGCTGGTATCAACCATCGTTGAGGCAACGAAACAGAGAATCAGCCCAACGGGAAGAAACATTTCTGACTTGTACGAGCAGAAGATCAAGTCTGCCATTGGAAGGGGTCGCTTCTACGAGAAATTGAACCGGCTCGTCAACGAGGGTATCGTTCGCAAAGAGCTCTCAATGAGGGGCTCTGAGGTAATTATGGAATGGAAACTCAATATTTAGGCCCCGGGGGCCCAATCTTCTGCGAGCGCGAGCGAGTCTACAACGTTTGGGAGAGATATTCTCAATGATTGGGATTGGTAGACCCGTGGGAGGATCTCGACTTCTTCGCATAGCACTCCTCGCACTAGCGCTGACGGCCTTCTTCCTCCTGGACGGAATAGGCGAACCAAACGCTAGAGCAGTGCCCCGTGTTCATCGATTTGAGGAAGACCAACCCGAGATCGACACAGTACGCGTCACGGTCAAGGTATTCCTTCCCAATCAGTACGAACTCCTAAACTCCTACGTCCCATACGACACCGTAGTGAACATCACGTCACAACTCAGCAAGCCCCTAGCGAACCCAGTAACGATCAACTCCACGATTTACTTCCCGCTAACCGAATGGCCCGAAAACGCTACCTACACCTATCGGGGATATGGAGTGCGCCTGTTGCTAGTCCACATACCCGCCAACACCAGTTCCATCTCCGTCGAGTTCAAAGGACATATGTCAGGCCAGAGCGTCCTATGGAGAAACGCCGCACACATACTCTATCCTCGGATCAACGTGACTTTACCCTACCGTCGCACGGACAATTTCCTCCTGGTCGCCCCTCACGACGCCAACGTGGTTAGGGTGCAATCATTGGTCTACGCGGAACGAGAGTATGGGGCGGTCGCGTACAACATAGTTGAGTCTGAAAAGGAAAAACTGATTCTGCTCAGCCAACCAGTCCCCATTCTTCCTGTGGTCTATGAGCACGTCCTCTGGAAACCGATTGCCACCGTTCTCATATTTCTAGCGATCGCTGCCACGCTACTTGTGCCATATGGCCCGAAGTACATGGAGAAACTTCGGGTCAGGACTGAGTTCAATCAATCGATCATCCGCATCATCGAATCCTCAAGGGGCTACGCCCTTGGCCTCGCAAGAGGGCTGCAGGGAAGGATCTCAAAGATCAATTCCCGTAGCCTCCTCACAGCATACGTCCTCTGCTCGCTACTCATGGTTTCGCTCGGGCTAGCTGTGGGACCAGAGCCCCGCTCCAAAGCATACGCCATCGCTATGCCAGACACCGTAGACGAAATTGAGAAGGCGACAGGAATGAGAATCATATCTATCCTCGATACCAGAGACGAATTCGAGACCCTCGTCAAGGTTGGCACGGTTCAAGCAGCTATAGTGGGTGACTTTTATGTCACCGAGCACCTCGGCAGAACACTATATTCAGTCCTAGACGAGATCCAAAGCATCATCATAATAGAAAGCAAAGTTGTCTCAGCCGATTTCGCCCGGGAAGTCTTTCGTCGCTACCCAGAAAAGACAGCAATCTTTAAGGACGTCAATGCTTTCAGAGAGGCCATTCCGGTCAATCCGAGACTCGTGCCGACGCGGCAGAACCAGCTACGGCTGACCATAGATCCCAGTGTATTCGATGGCGTCGTAGCCCTCGTGGGCATCCTTTCATTCATTCAAGTTTTTTTCGGCCTCGCCTTTCTATCCAGCAAGCTCATGGAGGTAGGCAAGAAGCCTGGAATAAGCGCGATCCCCGAATCAATACTGTATGCATGCTTCTATTTCTTCTTCACGCAACTCATCTACGTAGTCACAAGCGTTTTGTTCGCCGTCCCAATGGGCCTGCACGCCGTCTCAAGTGGAAGCACTAGGGTAACAGCCGTAGGAGCCCTAGGCTTCGGAGGCGGATCGCGACCAAGAATGCTGGCGGGAATGCTGGGCATCCTATTCGGCTCAGTGGCAGCCCTCGGAGAAGGCTCGAAGCTGAGCAAGGCAGGCCTGATCGCATTCTTCTTCGCTCTATTCTCAATCATCGTAGACCCCCTGACAGGAGGCCTCATTTTCTACGAGTTCATCCTGATGTTCACCGTAGGAGGAGTTGAGCTCGAAGCTGCGTCCACAACAACCTCCTACGTCAAGACCTTCCTCGCAAATGTGGGCCTAGCCTTCGGTGGATGGATCACGCCCACGTATGGCATTTCCACCGGCGAAATAATGTTCTACATGGGAGCGATACCGCTATGCCTATTTCCCAAGCTTCAAAGTGCAACAGCCACTCTTCTTCTCTTTTTCAGCGCCTTCTCGGTGGGGAACGGAGGAATACGCGTAGCCGAAATGACTCCCTGGAAGACGTTCGCTTCCTGCATTCCCGGGATAGCAACCGGACTTGTAATAGCCGCAGTCTTCTTCTCCCTTAGCAAGGCGGAGGCGATAATCAGAGCGAGAATAGAAAGGAGAGGCACATCCTTCTGATACCTCCCCGATCCCCCTACTTCGAAGAAACGATTTCGGCCACCAGTGAAACTGCGGAAATTGCCGCGAGAATTGGAAGCTCCGACAACAAACCACCAACGAATGTCCGAATGAAACCCCTGAGTCCTACCAGAAGAGCAACGCTGAGCCCGACCGATAGGAATATGTTCTCAAAGACGTCTAGATCCGGGAAGAAAACTTTGACCAGCGCATGGCCTGGAACGAACAGGTAGAAAGGAACGAGAAAAAACGCAGATGAGTCACCAGTTCCAAGTATGAGAAGCACGAGTGACACAAGCGAATATGATAGCAGGCAAACCATCCACAGCCGCCCGGCCACTCCACTTATGCGCGCGCGCAAGTTGCCCATTTGTCCGAGCGAAGACAACCCGGTATAAATTGCTTTATGAAGGGATGAGACGAAGTCGTAACGTCCCTGCCGTCGCCTATTTTCTTCCCACGGCAACCCGAGTACTTATGACTAGACGCGCAAACCAAGCGGGTATCCTGATGCGCTTAGCCAGAAGGGATGGCGACTTTGTCTTCACGATCTCGGTCAAGCTGCGCGAATACAGCGCTCTTGCAAGCCTCTCTACCCATCCGCCGGCTCCTCTAATGGCGCCCGCGAGATCGGCGAGAGAGTCTCCCAGCCTTTGAAAGGTCAAGCTGACCCTATGAAAGACAAAGGCACTGGTCGGTATGAAACGGAAGTCTGTTTGCACGCTTTCGATGCTTTCCCCCGTTGTGACCACATTTTCAAGCTCGATTTCCCCAATCCCTCTTCTGGCCGCTGTCTTGATCATCGGCACAGAGTGCGGATCCAATCCCATGACGCGCGCGGCCACAGCATCCGTAGCCACAGGGTCATTGCCCCCTATTAGCAGGTTCATCTCTTTCGGAGCTCCGAAGTTCGGGCCTTCACCCTCCATGGCAACTATTCCATCTATGATACACAGATCGGGTCTCAACACAGAATTGACATCTGCTATGACCTTTGGAAGATACGGATGATACTTGTCTTTGACTTTGACAGGAAGGCAACCGAACTGGTTCTTCAGAATGCCCGTGAACCGCTCCGTTTCATGCGTCTTCAGCTTTGCAATTGAAACAAAGTAATCGCAATCCAGGAGCATGGAGGAAATGCTCAAGCCGTTTTTGAAGTGCTGGAACCGAGGCCGATGGGTCCCTACTTTGCGGTTGGCTATCGTTACATGAGGGGTCTTACTGAGGTTTATGAGTTTCAAGTCTTTGTATCTCTCTGTCAGAACCGAATGCCCCGTTGCTTTCAATGCCTCGTCGACTGTGCGACGAGCTGTGTCGCTCTCGACGACGTACATATCGGCTGAAGGGTTCTCCCTAAGGATCCAGTCGATTACGCCTTTCGTCACTTTGACATCAACAGTTGCACCTGACTCAGGGGGAAACGGCTTACAGAGGTTGACCTTGATCACTATCTTCTTGCTCCGAGAGAGAGTTTGGGGATCAGCGACCGCTGATAATACCCGATCAAGGGCTACGAGGATCGCATCCTGACTCTGATCAGTGACGCGCGAGATAGCGACTCGAGGATTCGGCGTGATGTTCATTTTTCTAGTCCCTTGGAGCTCAGCCGAGCAGATCAGTATTTAAGTCTGAAATACCACGGATAGCCACGAAAGTCGCGTCAGAGCAGTTGGGGTTCAAGAATGGTTACGTCCGTTCGTGTTGGGCTAATAGGGTGCGGAAAGATAGCTGAAATTGCTCATCTCCCCGCCTATCGTATGGTTAGGAAAGCTCAGCTTGAAGCAGTAGCTGATGTCGACGTGGGGAGGGCAAGGCTGCTGGCAGAGAGGTTCAAGGTGGGTGCCTACTTCTCAGACCCGATGCGAATCATCGAAGACAAGGACATCGAGGCAGTCGACATATGCCTCCCAACATTTCTACATTCCAGGTTCGTTATGCTGGCGCTCGAGTCTGGAAAACATGTGTTCTGTGAGAAACCGATGGGGTTCTCTACGAAAGAGGCAAACGCGATCGTCTCTGAGGTTGATAAGACGGGACTGAGCTTGATGGTGGGATACAATCATCGGTTTGAGGCACCATTCAGGAGGATCAAGGAGATTCTAGACTCAGGGTTGCTGGGAAACCTCGTCTGCCTGGAGTTCAAGTACGCAAAGTACGGGGAACCCGAGCGGTACGTTCCGCCAAGCTGGCGTGCCGACCCAGACAAGGGTGGGGGTGTCCTTGTCGACTTTGCATGTCACAAGATCGATATGATGAAATGGCTCGCAGGCAACATAGTCAGAGTCTCTGCGATGGCAGCCCATCATCTTGGAGCTGAGGCAGAAGACACGGCGCAGCTGATCATGAACTTCGAGAACGGATGTCTCGGGGCGCTGACCGTGAGCCTTGTTTGCCCAACCCACCCAAGCGAACTTGACACAGCTCAGTTATACGGAGATAGAGGAGTGGCTAGATTCAGCTCAGAGTCCAAGAAGGAGATAGAGGTCTATCTTCGAGGAGCTCTTCTGGGCAGGACTTCTGGATTCACTGCCCTAAATCTTCCCTTAAGGGAGAACTCCTACGCGTCTGAGATAGAAGCGTTCGTCAATTCGATCATCGAGCAGAGAAAACCGCCGATTACAGCTGGGGATGCAAGAGATGTACTAGCGATTGTAGAGGCGGCTCGCGCCTCCATTGAGAAGAACATTGCGGTGGAAGTATCACGCTGACGACCGGCGGTCTTCTCGTTGATGCGTAACCGAGATCAGGGGCAACCTCTTTCTCGCGCGCCGCGCATGTATTGAGTCATCATGCGAGTTTGTGGGGACTTGCAGACCCAGAAGACGTAGTTGCTTCCATAAGAAAGTCCTGCAGCTGTCTCGCAAGGTTCTCCCATGAATATTTGGCTATCACCATTCTCCTGGCTTTGGTTGCTATCTTTGCGGCCAGATCTTTGGCTTCTATCACTTTGATAATTGCTTTGGCCAATGCCTCCGAGTCTCCGGGTGGCACGAGAATCCCTGTCACCTGGTCTTCAACAATCTCGGTGATGGGCTCAACCGAGGTGGCGATGACAGGCTTTCTGCACGCCATATACTCGAAGATCTTCAGAGGAGATCCCATTCCATACTTTTTCCTGAGTCCTGATCTAGAGGGGTCATAGGGTGCAACAAGCACGTCTGAGGCATTGATGAGGTCAGGTATCTCTGTGTGTGAAACAGGCCCTGTGAAAACGAACGCCTTTGCGAGGCCTTTTTGCGACGCAAGCAACTTGGTATTTCTGAAATAGGGACCTACCATCAGGAACTTTGCGCTAGGGAGTCTGGCGAGGACTTGCTGAGCAGCGCATACGAGGTCCTCAACTCCATGCCACGTCTGAAATGTTCCTACGTACCCTATCACGGGCGACTCCCCAAGATCATGTTTCAGCCGTACGCGTCTACCTGCAGCGCTGTTTGGAGTGAAGGTCTTTACATCGACGGCGGCACTGACGATCCGCAAATCTTGCTCTGGAACGGCTTCCCTTATCATGGATCTAGTATATGCGATTATCTTCTTCGCCCTCTTGAGAGAAAGTCGACTGTATCTGGGTCCAATGATCTCAAGAACCATAGGCCTTCCGGTCAACAGGCTGGCAATGGCGCCTGCACCCAAAGATGATTCGCGCTCCAAGATGACATCGACGTGGTATGTCTTGATGATCCTGGCTGTCGCGAGGCCGGCATACAGGGCGAAGAATGTGAACAGGTAGAGTGTGTAAAGACTACGCAATGGTGTCGGCCTTACCTCCTCTTGGAGGACATCATAGCTCGAACGAGGCATGGTCGAGATGATGCCCCTCAGCAAACGATGGAGACGGACGCCGCTGAGATTTACCTGCGCTTGTTGGTGCCTGCTGGTCCGACGAGAGATAACGTGGACCTCGTGACCTGATTGGGTCAGAGCTTTCGCAAGTTCGTATACGTGTGTGGCCCCTCCTCTATAGTGTGGCAGCGCGACATCCACAGCAACGTAGCAGATTCTCATGCCTTCTGCCCCAGCATGCCGGGCTACCTACTTGCAGGCGCCCGGCGTTTAAAGATGTCTGTCTCCTTGTCAATTGAGGCTCAGTGGAGCGCGTCGAACGAATGAATCCGTGGTTGTTCGCGGCTCTTGGATGAGCCGAAAAGATCTACGTTCTAGCGTCTGATAGCTGACTCGTAGATCTTCAGGTATTCCTTTACTACTATGTTCCAGTCAAAATACCGCTTCACTCGTTCTCGACCATTCCTACCCATGTCTTTTGCATGTATGCGATGTTGAACCATCCAAGTGATTTTCTCCACAAGTTCTTCTTCGCTTCGCGGCTCAACTAGGAATCCGGTTTGTCCATCGGCCACTATTTCCAGCGGCCCGGCGACGCGGGCTGCAATAACGGGCAGTTCGCATGACATCGCCTCGAGCAATACCCGGCCGAACGGTTCTTTCACGCTTGGGAGAACGAAGATATCAGATGCTGAGTATACTGCAGGCATTTTCTCGTTGGGTATCCCCGTGCTAACAAAGTGTATGGCTTCCTTTAGGCCTAGGCTAATGGTCAGATCTCTGAGTTTCTTTTCGAGGGGTCCTCTGCCTACTATAGCCAGGTTGATACCAGGAATCTCGGCTCGAGCTTTTCTCAATGCTCGTATCAGGTACTCCAGCCCCTTGTTGGGGTGAAGACGAGCAACAGTCAGTAGCAACGGTCCAGGTTCTGTTGCAAAACTGTTTCTAAGACCCGGACCGTCAACTTTCTTGAACTTCCCTGTGTCTATGCCCACCGGTATGACTGTCACCTTTTCAGGCGGCACTCCTTGAGCAACGAGGAATCTCTTTGCTGCGTTGGAATGAGCTGTGATCGCGTAAGCTCCCGTTTGAACCAGCTTGCAGAACAACCTGGCATAAGACTTGTAGAGTAGTCTAGCCCCAAGCGCAGAGGGAAAATAGTACCGCTCTTCCGATAGCACGAACGGTCTCCTTCTGAGTCTGGACGCCGCATACGATAGAAATGTTGAACTTTGAAAATCTTCGTGTCCATGTACGATCTCGCAATCTTTCCCTAGGATCTCTGCTAGCATGGTTGGCATCAATGGCTGCTCCATAGCATCTAGCAACGTCGGAAGATAGACAACATCGAAGTTCTCTAGCCTTGCCCTCCTTTTGCGGCCGATTCTCCATTGCCTTGAATCAAAGTAGAATTTCTTCATTCTTCTATTTGAGGTGATCAAAGTGACTTCATGACCATGCGCAGCGAGGGTCCTGCAAAGCCCGTATTCATTCTGTCCGTACAGCGCCGTGAAATACGGGGCGACAACAGTGATCTTCACATTGCACACCCTCAAGCTCTCTAGATCCGCACTTGTGTTCACGAAGTCAACATCTTGGTCGACCGGTTGATTAATAAGTATTGAGCACAATCTGAGCTCATACTGATCCTCGTCTTTCTCATCTCGGAACGACGGGATCGAGTTCAGTTCTCCAAAGCGGTTGGAGGGAGTGCCTTAGCTTTGTGTATGTACCCTGTCAGAGCGTCTCTCCCGAAGCTATTGCTGACATTGTTCCGAGCAACTTGTTCCGAGCAACAGCGCACGCCGACAGAATTTGACGGGTTGGCAGCTTGGAACCGCACACCTCACAGGAGGATTGCCTGGCCGATGAGGATTCGAGCCATTCGACGGTACAATGTCGCAGGGAAAGCCAGGGAGAGATCAGCCAGGAGGCTCAAAAACTGTCCAGTCTGTCTGCTTGCCTCGCAGCTTCCTGATTCCAATGACGATCAGAGCCTGGCTGTACCCGAGGAAGCTTGAGAAATATCTCAGAGCAGAGAAGACAGGAAGAGCGATGACATATCTCTTCTTTTCCGTGCAGTCCCATGCAATCCAGATTGAATATACCATTCGGTAGAGGAATAGCACAGCCAACAAAAACAGGATCAAATACAGCAAGAATGGAAAGACGAGGGACAGCGCAAGGCCAAGACCAAGGGACAAAGGCAATCCGACCGCCTTCAGTAGGGCTGTGATGTCTTGGTGCTTCAGTAGAAACAGTGTCCTGCTTCTCGCTCTCTGGTAAGATCTTTTTGTGTACGCCCACGTGCTTTCGCCCCTCTGGTGACGCCAATTGATGCCTGGGACCAGGCCGACTGGATATCCGGCCTTTTTCATACGTTGGAAAAAATCTTTGTCCTCACCTTGTTTCAGCCTTTCGTCATAACCGCCGATGGTGTCTAGGGTTTCTCTGCGGAAAACCCATGCGTAGAAAGGCCCAAGTTTTCCCTCCCTTATGAGCTTGTGTTGGATCTGGTTCTCGACTTCGATGCATTCAGTGGCGAAAGTTGACTTCGTTTTCAATGGTCCGCCAGTTACGCAAACGCCTCCCATCGTGGGACTGGCAGCCAGACAAGTTACGGCCTTCTCCAAGTAGTCATGATTATAGACGGCATCCGCTTCACCGAAGAACAGTATGTCGCCCGCTGAGTACTTGACCCCAAGGTTTCGGGTTGCAGCGATGCCTCTATGTTCAGCCGAGATTATCTTCAACGGGGGATACTTGAGAGCCATTTTGGAGAGCAAAGATGCTGTACCATCAGTCGAACCGTCGTCTACAACAATTATTTCCTTGTTGGAATAGGTCTGTTTGATTAATGATAAGAGACACGCTTCGAGTGTGTTTTCATTGTTGTAGGTCGGGACTATTATTGACACAAGCGGCGTCTTGCCCATCTGTACCGTAACCGGCCGTCTTTGCGGACATCGTAAGTGATAAACCTTCCTTGAGACATCGATGGATGATCCAGACGAGTCGAGGACAAGCAAGAACTCGCAGTATCGAGGGCAAAACCTGTTGCTTCGTGTCTGTGAACTAGTTATCTCGACTTGGTGGTTCTCCGGTAAGATAAATCTAGTGTCGATCGATTGAGTTTAACGGAGGCATGTCTTGCTGTCGCCTTTGCTTGTCATCCTTCGTACTGGATCAGCGAATTCTTGCTAGCGAACAAGAAGTATGCCTTCCCTTCAAGTATGTCGAAATTAGGCTGCGGAACACCGAATTCAGCCAGGCCCTTATCGTAGGATACGTATTCTTGCCTCTCTACGTCAAACCCGAAGACGCTTTCGACGGCGTTGTCGGAGGGATCGATGAAGGCGGTCGTCGCCTTCAGCCGCAGAGGAGAAGTCCAACCAACCAAGTTATATCCCTCTTTCACCCGAATTGTTCTTTGCGTGGCGTAGGTACCCTCCACGTCGAAGCTTACCTTCTCCGATGAATAGACGATGTACCCAACATCGGGGCGTATCGGGAAATCCAGCTGTGAGACGTTGAACTTGGCCAGGTCCACATCGTATGATACGAATTCCTGAGCTGTGTCGTCCCACATGAATATGCTTCGCGCTGAGTGCCCGATGTGTTCCAGCAGGGTTGAAGCGCTGAAGGAATTGTTGGTAACCGGCAGCGATATGAAGTTGTATCCCCGATCTAACTCAACGGTCACCGCATTCCCGATACTCACTTCTCCAGACATCCGTGGGTTAACATAGGCCACGGAAAGAAGCTTACTCTTCTCGTCGTAGAACCAGCCGCTTCCGGAGGAGATCAAGTCTTTCTTGTTTGCCCTTTCAGCCAACCCTCCGAGAGTAGTCAAGCCGACGAAGTTCGGCTTAGAACTGGCGGCCACGATCAGGCGAACGCTTTGGGAAGACGGACCCTCCACTGTGAAGCGTGCTTCCTGACCACTTGCCGACTTAGATGAGGCTACTAAGTTGCAGTAAGCAGGATTGTTGTCCGCGGGCATATTCACCACGTACATGGGTATCCATGAAAGACCGGGAACGACGGCTCGAACTGTGATTTCTCCGCTCCCCTTCTGGATGCTCAGGTCTATCGGATTGAGGAGAAGCCAACCGTCTGGATTGATGCCATAGAAGCGGGGGTTAAGATGAACATCCACGATTTGTAGTTCAGTTCCACGGTTGGAGAGCCAGACGAGGACCTTCCCCGGTATCCCGCAGATGCTGTGGTAGATATTTTTCCACCTGGTCGCAGCATAGGGCCCGTCTTCGTAGAACCAAGCGGGAATGAGATCTTCTCGCCCAACAGAGTAGAGTACAGCGTTCGTGGCTATTACCCAGAAGTCGCTGCTCCTTGATATATCCTGTAGGGAGGGGCCCAAGACTTGAACGATCTTGCCTGAGCCGTAGGTCCACTCATAGACCATGGGTCCCGCGGCGAGGTCGGCGAATGGCCGGGTTATTGGATGACCTGAGGTGACGGGGGTTCCTGTTCCTATGACGGCGGAAAGCCAAGTTGGAAGGGAGCCAAAAACGGTCAATCCCCCTCCGTTTGAAACGAAACTGATGATCCGGCTGTGACAATCTGGTGAAAGGTTGTCTCTGCGAGGTCTGCCGCCACCCCATATTATTAGCGCATCGTACCGGGTGAAGTCGCCGAACCGCGTGAGATTATTCTCTTCCCACTCTCCCGCTGTCATTGTCAAGTCGAGAACAGGGGTGAGGAGTTGGGGCGCCCATCCTATCTCTGACTCACCTATTGCAAGGGCTTTCACATAGGAAGCCTCTTTCCCAAACCATCCTCCGTAGGCTCTCATCAACCCCAGCTTTGCCCCGAAGTCGCGGTAGATGGCCGACACAGACGGGTTGACGAGGTACTCTGGTTCCCAGTCTACCTCGACGATCGGATTCCTCATAGGCAGGGTGGGCAAACCTATCAAATACACGTTGTACTTCTCTTCGTCAGTTGGGACACGGAAAGGGTTGTCGCCATCATTGCCGATGTTGATCCAGGCCAGAACCTCGCTTGCCGCTGGCTGATATGCTGCAGCTCCCCGCGACAGCATCCTGTACAGATAATACTCCTGAAACTCCCTTTCCTGATATACTTGCTGAAAGGAAAGGGTGACGGTCGGCAGAGCGTCGAGCCCTGCGTCTATCCCAGCCCAGAGTGGAAAAGCGTGTTTGACGATCCATGTTCGGTCTGGCCTGTACGAGATTAGCCAGTCGTAGAGAGCCTTGACGAGTTTGGCGTTGGCCACATTCATGTAGGCGACATAGCCGTGGAGAGGGTACTCTCTGACGTTGGCATAGTGGTAACGTCTTACGTCATCTATCAAGTCAACCAGGGAATAGCTAGCAGTCTTTGCCACGTACTGTTCCCACAGTTTGCAGGGCGTTCCGTCGTTATGATGGCCGCTCTTGTCCACGTCCCTCAAGAAGTAGATGGTTTTCGTGAAGTTTTTCAGCGATTGGGGGTTATACCCGTAGTCCTTGTAGTCGCCTGGAGTTGGCGGAGATCCGCCCCACATCATGTACACCGGGTAATCGGTGAGGGGGTTTGATCCAAACCCGTTCAGGGAGGAGTGGTCTGCGAAGGAGTCGATGGCGGCTTTCAGCATATTCCTGTGCCAGGGGAAAACCACGTTGAAGAAATCTATCACGGGAGAATAGTCTGGCTGCGCCTTGCCCAGACTGTTGTAGCTTATGGCCTCAGGGTGAGCTTGGACGAGCCCCGTCCCCCAGTGCCAGGCATATCCCCAGCCCGGATAGTTGAGCCAGTTGGAGAAGCCGTACTCGTCGGATACAGTCAGCCAGGCCTCGACGTCACCTGGCTGGCCCATAATGTTGATGTAGAAGCCCCCTATCGGTTTGGAGCCTATCGCGGATTGGAGCAAATGATTCTCAACGACAGCCCTGTATCCATCGTAATTCGTTGGCACACCCATCGCGGAACATAATCCGTTGACCATGTCCAATCCTTTCCAACTGCCTAGACTATAGGTGGGATTGACTGACGCCGCCACTTGGCCGACGTCGTAGTAAGATCGTGAGGCGGCTCGCGGGGTTGCTTGCATGGGAGGAGACGCTTGAACTAGTAGCAGCGCTAGGACGGCAAATAGAGGGACCCCACCGATTCTCCTCGCCAATGCGATGTCCCACAAATCGCGGTATAGCCCTGTTAATTAAGCAGACTCTCGGCTTTTTTCGAACTTCTCGGAATGTTTCTTGCGAAAAGAGCGAGATGTCTCTCCTGCTGGTTTTCTCCGATCAAACGAAACCAACAGTTCAACAAACAGCCCGCCCTCGTATCTGATCTTCAGTGACGACCGATCAATGTGGTTGGAGGGAGCAAGATCTGATCTGCATGTGAGCTTGGCTCAAAGCCAAACATGCCTCCTCGGCTCTGCGCGCGAGAGAAACGGGTGCAACCATGAACGAGCTCTCGGGAGTCACTAAAAGGCACGGAAAACCAGATCCAGTCCTGTTCGGATAGGCCGAGGCAATCTGCGAGATTTCATCTGTTGATGCCAGAAGATACTCCGCTCTTCCAATAGACTGAACTCGCATACATCACTTTTCTTGGGAAACACAGCAATGGGTCTGCCGTCTTGGAAAACACTCATTCTCTGAACATCATCAACAAAACTGTATCTGACCCATCTCCGGGTTGGTTCCAGGGGTTCGATTGATTCCTCGAGATCGGTCTCTACAGTCAGCGGGAATCTGAGCACAGGTGTTTTGACGGTGCACTCTGAGGGAAGAAGTTCGCACAGGGCCCAGAAATCCCATGCGTTCCAGTTCGGCGTAGGGAATGCGTCCCTGAATACTGTTTTCTGGGGAATGGCTTTGTGACCTTTCGGTGTCCTCCAATCGAATCCCATCGAAAGAGGAAAGGCGCCATTCATGTACTGCTTGTCTAGCACGGTACTCAGGATGGGGCCCATCTCTCCTTCGACTTCAACACCATGCCTTTGGATCATCGTGCTGCAAGCCAAGTAAAGCAACGTGTCGGGGATCCATTCAGGATATCTCATCCCCTCATAGTGAGACAGGAGAAAGTTCTTCCTGTCTATGAGGTGTCGAAGATATCGCATGGACTCAACTATGCTTTGGAGTAGATCTCCGTTTTTTGTGTGATCGAACAAGGAATAGAGTCCGAGAACAGTGATGAGAATGTACAGCGAGATGTAATCTTTGCCGGTATCGGCGTAAGGGTATGCTCCCGCAAATTTACCTCGTTTCGCTTGGCATGCCCTTATATACTCCGCAGCTGGAATTGCATATTTGTCGATATACTCGCTGCCACCTTCGATTTCTGACAGCGCAACCAGCGCACGAATAGCGAAACTACCCATGTTGTGAATGTGTGACTTGCCATGCGGCCAACCCCGGAATGAACCCACACGGCTGTCCCACAGCGGGAGAACAAAATTCAATGTGTTGTCCCTTGCGGTTTCATAGTACTGTCTCCAACTCTGTCCTCTGCTCCTTCTCGTTTGGGCAAACACCAGGAGAGCGTGCGATGCCATGGCGTTTCCCGCGAGATGTGGATGACCTAGGGGCTTCTTTTCATGGTTGGAGTTACGGAACACATGAATTTCTTTGATATACGTCTTGACCAAGTAATCGCAAAGCCTCTGCGCCAGCTCCAACCATTTGCTGTCACGGGTCTTCTCATGGAGAGTGACTAATCCTAAGATAGCTGGAGCCTGGGTCCAAGTGTCGGGCGATAGTACGAGAAACCTATCCCGGTGATGGTGAACTACGGGCCCGTGTAGTCCTCCATCACCGTCCATCCACGTACTCAGCCATGCCCAAACGTTGCTCGCTCCCTGGCAGGTTCTTTCTGATTCAGTAACCTCACGAGTCTGGTTCATGAGCACTCGCCCCAATCGCTGTTTCCTTGGGTAAATAAACCCTCGCGGCCTTTTGCGAGCTATCCAAGCTCGAAAAGACACATATATCAACGCTCACGATGCCATGGATGTGAGAAAGCACAAGCGCGTCGATCAGACTTTCAGGGATTTCTACGAACGATTGGCTGACGAAGTCACTGATGTGGAGTACATGTACTCTTCCTCCCACCCGACAACTCGCTACTCGGCCGTTCAACGCCTCGAGAAGCTTCAAGATATTCTCGGAGCAAAAATGACGCAAGGAACCTTGGTCTTGGACGTTGGTTGTGGCGATGGGGTGCTTACTAGTTGCATCTCCGGAACGGCCAACATAGTTGGAGTCGAGCTTGCGTCTGCGAGAGTCAGACGGGCAGCTGCCAGATTACCTCAGAATTCGTTTGTAGTCGCAGATGCTGCTTCGCTTCCGATCGACGCCGAAAGGGTTGATTTCGTAGTTTGCAGTGAGGTCTTGGAACATCTGCCGCAACCCGACAAGTGCATATCGGAGATTTGGAGAGTTCTGAAACTCGGAAAACAACTGGTGCTCACGACCCCTAATAGCCTGAGCTTGTACCCGAGAAGATTCCGTCACGAAATCGATCAGAAACTGCATCGGCTAGCAAGACACCTTGTCCGATCTGACAACCAACGCGCACGCCCTAGCTTGCCTGTTGAAGGCAGTGGCTTCGGTCACATACGTACGTTCACAGCGAACGAGCTGGGACGCCTTCTTGACCGACATGGCTTCAGGACAGATCGTCTTGAGTTCTTCGGATTCATTCCGCCGGGCGCTTATGTGCTGTTCCATCTGGGCTTTCGACATCCGCGAATATTGAGACTGTGGAGAGCTCTCGATGATTTGATTAGTCATATTCGGACACTAAGGACACTCAATTATAGGCAGTATGTGACAGCCAAGAAGATCTTGGATCCTCGGAACACGGCGCGAGCTACTCCACACGATGCTTAGCGCTGCTCGCCTTCTCACACGGACGATGAGAAATCGATCGACTTGATGATGTCAAACTGAACCTAGCACGACTGTGGCGTGGCTGACAAAGGACCAGAATAGAAAGATCGGCGAATCCTCTTCGAGCAAACACCTTGCCCCGCAGACGATTTTCAACTGACTTTGGCAAACTTAGTGAGACGCGAAACATATGTTCGAAAGCTAGGCCGGTACTCCCTTCTGGCCGCGACTAGGAGCGACGGAGTTCCTCCCCATTTTTCCTTGTATAGGTATAACCCTGAGGTCTGATCCAGCGGCGTCAACCCGAAGTCCACAAGAGTATGACCCCTTTCGGCCGCCCATCTTATTGCAGTGAGGTAGAGAACGTCATTGGCGTGCAACCTGAGGTGTTCGGGTGACGAGACGTTGCTGTAGATGTGCAGTGTGTTCTTCCAGGAGATCGAGATGAGACCGGCAATGTATTCACCGCTATGTCTAGCACATAGAGCACAAAGCCGTCCTGTGGGGGCGAGCGTGTTCCATAGAATGTCGAAAAAGACAGCGGGGCGCACTGACGCTCCAAGATGCCTCATAGTTTTCTCGTGGAGGTCGGAGTACTCCCTCATTCTTTCACGGTCTCGAATTTCCTCTATCACTATCCCAGCCTCTTCGGCTTTCTTGATCCCACGCCTGACATCGCGACGTAGTTTCGCGGCAAGGCTCTCTACGGGTTCATGGAGCGAAAGAAGAAACGTGTAGGCGAAGGGCTTCCTGGTGAAACCGTGTTTCCCGAAATGAGCGAGGTAGCGCTGAGGAACCGACCTTATCATAAAGCTATGTGCCTCCTGCCTCCCTATTTCTTGGCTCTTCTCGAGCAGGAGATCCAGCACAAGATCCTCTCTTAGCCCAGGAATCAGACAAGGCCCACCGTAGTCGCCATAGGGGGGACTCGCTAGCTGTTTTCGTTCGTCTAGGAAAATGGGGAAAACAGCGACCACTTCCCCGCTATCTTCGTTCGCCGCTAGGATGTGCCTAGATGAAAAGGTCTTCCTGGCCCGCCCGTATTCTTCAAGAAGCCTATTCCATTCATATGAGTGGGAGAACCTCCCGTCTTCTGACTTAATGACTGCCTTGTTCCACTTGCTCCGAATGTTTTCGCTCACCTGCGTGACAACAGAGGCGGTGATGCTCACGGAACGCCAGCTTCCCTAGATCCGATGAGTGACCGAATCCGAGAGAGAAGTCGAATGGGCAGTTAAAAGCATTACAGTTTCACCTCAACAAGTCAATTCCCGTTGACCATCGATCGACGTGCAGAGCCCAGCGGCGGACACCTCGATCGGTTTGATCGATGCCGAGTAGAGGAAAAGCCTAGCGCTTGTGGAGAGTCAGCAACCTTGATGCAGCTTTTTCGGATGAGAACTCTGCAAGAATGCGATGACGTGCACACTGGCCGAGCTTCGCTGCAAGAGCTCTATCGCTCAAGAGAAGCCCGATGGCGTCGGCTAGCGCTTCGACATCTCCCTGTTCGACAAGTATTCCCGTGCGCCGATCCAAGACCGCTTCGGGTATGCCTCCAGTCCTAGTTCCTACGCAAGGTTTTCCGAACAGCCCTGCTTCCAAGAACACTATGCCAAACCCTTCGACATCAACGCGGCTTTGCCGCGACGGCATGACAAATACATCACACTCAAAGTACTGTTGATAAAGCTTGGAGCCTGACAACGTACCTGCGAATTGAATCCTATCCAAGATTCCTAGGTTTGCTGCGAGCTCCTCTAGGGATTCCTTGCGTGGTCCGCCGCCGACTATTGCTAGGCGTGCCCGGGGCCTCCGTCGGGAGAGGATCTTGAAGGCGTGCAACAGATCGTGAATCCCTTTCCTCCAAACAAGCCTCCCGACAAACAGGACCGATTCAGCTGCAATTTTCCCTTGTGCTGTTAGTCCGAAGCGTTGGGGGATCCGGGTGTCGATGCCTGGGTAGAGAATTCCAACGTTGCCTCTGAGCCAGCCGGGAATTAGCGCCATTGTCGCCTTGGAGTTGGCGCCTATTCTCTCCGCTAGAAACAGCGATAGGCCCAAGAAGAGCCTCCTAGTCGGGCTTCTCTTTGACCTCAACAAGTCCATCCCGAAGATGGAGACTCCCGTGCTGCTTCGCTTGAGGCGCCCGTAGAGGAGGAAGAGCAAACCAATTGGTGTGTCGTTTCCGCTGAAGACATGTATGGCATTTGGAGAGAACCGTCCGGCAGCCTTGATAGCGGCGAAGAACACCCTCAGAGCATGCCGCGGAGAGTAGGCGCATCTGATGACGGTTGACCCATTGTATGTATCGAGAAATACCTGCTGATTCTTCGGAGAATGTTGATGAAGATATCTCCAGGTTGGTAGATCCATCAAGTGAACGATCAGTGCCTTTCTTCCCATCTTTGAGAGTTTCTCGGAGTAGTTTGCAACCCTGGTCGAAATGCCTCCTATGTTCGGTGGGAAATCGAAAGTTACGAAAAGGAAGGATATCACATTGCTTAGCCTCGTTTGAGCATTCTCCAGGGGATCCATTGCTCCAAGGGATGTATCTGGTGATATATGCTTTGCTGAGCGGGAGACTCGACGTTTTGAACGCTCTGCGTTTTCCACCACTCAATAACAGAATTCATGGGCGGCGCGAGGCGTCGCCTACCTACGTCTCGATCTATCGATCGCAAATCCCGTCCGAGCAAAGGCGGGTGCCCGAGAAACCCTTTTCACCTCAAGGAACACACCCAACAATAACTCGCTCAGCTCGTCGGTAAGAATCGCTTGAAGCTCAACACGATAGTTGGAATCGACGTGCGGTTCAGGGTTATTGGAGACTATGTCGATTTTTCTCATGGCCAAGATCTGAAAGAATCTATTTCGAAGTGCTGCAACTTTTTCCCGGAAAACTATATGATCTGGCTCCAACACTTTTTCTTTGCTCTGGGGGAAGCTGAGGAATCGGTAGAAATGGCTTCGGCTTTAATTCTCGACATTCTCGGCTCTTGGAACGTGCTCGACGAGAAACTCCAGAGCATCCAAGATCCTTGTAGCAACGACGTTGACGAGGGGCTGTGGTCTGACTATCTCTCTCAGGTATCCAATATCGGCCTCGGTTACCGCTCTCGTCCAGACTAGAGCCAAAGGCAAGATGAGGGCAGCTATGAGAAGGCCTACTAGCAACTGAAAGACGACGGGGATTCCCAGCAAAACGATAGGAGCTACGGCAAGGCTCATCAAGCCCATTGACCCATAGAGCCGTTTCAGGTCCGTTATCGGGAGCTTTAGGCCGTACTTTCGGATGGCTCTGTGAAACCAAAGCGCAAGCATGGGTACGTCGCTGGTGTAAGCTGTTGCTATGAGTCCTAATATCCCAAAGGAAGGAACAAGAAGTACGCTCAAGACGATCGTCGTCAAGACTCCGACGGCCTGAACCCCTGCCACGTATTTGGTATCACCCTGCGCCTGTAGAAACCTAAGCATGTGGGTGCTTCCCAGACCATATTTCAGCCATTTAAGAGACAATAGAGACAGTAGAAACCAGGCGCTTTCGTACCGAACTCCGAACAGAAAAATGATTATTGGTCGGGCAAGGATCGCCAGTAACACACCGCACGGAATCACGATGAGGCTGGAATACCTCAGGAAATACTTGTAACTCTTCCTAAGAGAAGAACTGTCTGTCTCATAGTCCATCTTCGAAAAGGTGGGAAACATGATCATTGAGACTGGCCAGGCTAGGTATGTTATTGTGGCATTGAGACGATCCGCCACACTATACTCACCAATAACAGCGTCGACGACATAAACAGCCATCATGAACTCAACAAACTTGGTTTCTACTTGTGTCAGTAGGTAGCTTGCACTCAACGGCACTCCGAACAAGAATATCTCCCTAGTCGCTGACTTCAGATTGTATGCAGAACGGCCTGAGCTGCCTTTGAGCGCAGCCCTGGTGGCGAAGGCTATGCCGATAAATGAAACGGACAGCCAAGCCACAACCATCCCCTGCAAGGCGCCATGAACACCCATGCCGGATGCCACCAACAAGATCGGCAAGATGGCTTGAACGGTTTCGCTGACAACCATCAAAGCAGCGTATGGCTTGGTTAGATCGAGTGCAATGAGGATTGCCATAAAGAAACTGTCAAATGACCAGCCGATGATCAGGAGGGATGCAAGACGGACCAAGTCAGCGATATACGGCTTTCCGATCACGTATCCCGCGAGATACTCCGAGAGTCCCCACGAGAATCCCGCGAGCAAGAGTGACAATATTGTCTTTAGCAAGAGGCTTGAATAGAGGAAAGGCCTAATATCTGTCTCTCTGCCTGAGGACTTGAAACGAGCAAAGTAACGCGTCACAGCGCCTTCGATACCCAGGTCTGAGAACAGCATGAAAATGCCTATGGGGATCAAGGCCACGTTCAGGATTCCGTATTCTTCTGGTGTCTCAAGAAGCCTCACAAGGATGACCCCGCCCAGTAGCCCGATTGCTCGGCCAGCCACCCTCCCCGCGAGAAGATGAAGGGTACCTCTGCTGGCTACCTGGGCAAGTCGCATTTCTTTATCGGTGGCCATTTTTCGTTGTCAGCACAAGGGAAACCATGTTATTAGGTTTGACGACAGATTTCCGCGTGGTGTGGAATTGATCGATCGATTGACCGAACGGGGATTATCGCTGCATCCATCTTCCGAACTCTCGGTGTCCTGGCTAGCGCCTACGGCCTAGCTTCTTCAGAGCTCTGTAGGGCGGTACCAGACCTTTCTCGATAAGACCAGCTAGACGAGGAAGGTACACCTTGTCGTAGTTGAGCATCTTCTCCATCGCTCCTCCGTACTCGATCTTCCAGCGGTACACCCCGTAGGATGATGCGTGAGGATCGGGGTTGATTCCTCCCATGTGGTATCGTGACAAGCCCTGCTGATGCGCCCATTCCATGACCTTCCAGTGAAGGTAGTCGTTTGGCCTGGCCTCCCACCCTTCTTCGAGTGATCCCGCGCAGGGCACTGATGCGGTGTTGCCTTGGATCAGGACGAAGGCGCCAGCCACGTCCTTACCCTTCCATTTTGCAAGGAACAGCTTGGCCTTGCCCTTGGGCCGCAAGAGGCGCCAGAAGCCCTCTAGCTCTCCCAGCGGCACATGACCTATGTTGGCTCTCCTGCAGCTCTCAAGATGCATGCTGTAGAAGGAAAGCAAGTCTCGGTGATCTTGAGCTTCCACTATCTCTACGCCCTTCTCCATTGCCTGGCGGATCTTTCTTCTCATGTTGTGGTGTAGCCTCTTCCAGAGGTCTTCTGACGGTAGAAGCGACACCACATAGATGTTGACCTCACGAGCAGTCTTGTAGTTTCTCTCGAGGAATATCTCAGTCATCCCCCACTTGGCTTCCCACCAGATCCTGCCTCGGATGATTCTTCGGCTGTGAGCCGAGTCGTCAAGGGCCTGGAGTAGCCCATCCAGGGTGCGCATTTTCTGGTCTTGGTTTCCTTTGACAAGTGGGGCTCCGCCGGCTATGCCGCCGACCCGCATGGCAACCCCGATGCCGGGCCTTTTCCTATAGATGGCTTGAAGAAGGCCGGCATACTCACCGTGATCCATGGCCAGTAACCTAAGGACGTTCATGTGTGGAAGGCTTGACCATGCCTCGCCGTACTCGAACGTCTGCCCATAGTTGCTCTCCTCCAGGGAGGACAATGCTTTGGCCCACTCCGATTCGGGGGGATCTTTAATGATCGCCAGGCCGGTCATGCTTTGATCCACGGGTGGGTATTCTGGAGTCTTGTCTTTCTTATCTCGCTTTCCCTGGTTCTCTTCGGACTCAAGCGTTAAATTGTCGCGGTGGCGAGAGTTGGACAGATTAGGGAAGGATCAAGGCTCTAGGAGTCGAGAGCTCCTTGAGGAAACTGAAGACTTTTGCCGTCGGTGATCCAGAGTGGCGTTGGGGCTTCGATCAGAGGATACGTCTCGGCCTGATCACGAGGAATCTGCGCACAGTCAGGTCTGCGCGCCTGCTAGATCTGGGCTGCGGGTCGGGGAGGTTGGGCAGGAGTTTCGAGGCTGGCAACGAGGTCGTCTATCTGGATATCTCGGAGTCCTATGTCCGCAGGACGGGCAACGGGGTTCTAGCCGATGCAAGGGAGCTGCCATTTCGCAACGGGTCCTTCAGTCATGTCGTCTCGTCGGATGTCCTCGAGCATCTGGCGCCTCAGGACCGGCATCTCTATCTACTTGAAGCCTGCAGGGTTGGGGTTCATCAGTTTCTGTTCACCTTCTCCACCTTGTGCTCATCCAGCCTTGGGGCGGCGCTCTTCGAAGTCTGGTTTCTTGTGCTGGGGATGGGTTTTCCTCGTTGGTACATTGAGCACAACAGGTTCCCGGTGCTGCGCAAGAAGGAGGTTTTCGAGTTCCTGAGCCGACGAGGGGCGAGGTACAACAAGAGAGGCTACCAAGGCCTTTTGAGCATCACGCTTCTAGGCTTCAAGACATCTTTCTTGAGGCTCTTGTTCAGTAGAGCCAGGGGCCGGTTCGGTTACTACCTTGCAGCAGTGGTGAGGCAGTGGATCGAGTTAGTTTCCTATCTGGTTGTGAGGTGGGCTGATATCCCGGTTTACACTGGTTGGTTTGTGGAGGTCGACCTGGCTGGCGCGTAGGCGCTCGCGGGCATCTCGAACGCGTGTCTATTTGGCCTGGCTGCGAGATCGACATGAGAGGTCTGAAGGTATTCGCCGTCGTGGTCGCCAAGAACACTGAGAAAGCGCTAGCCAATTGCCTCTCCTCTATTCTTGAGCAGACTCGCCAACCACATGAAGTGACTATTGTGGATGGACATAAGGAACATCGCGTATCTTGACTGTGTTTTTCAGGATTCAAAAGGTTTAAGAATCATGGACAGATTTAGCAGGCTAAAGGGAACAGGTTGAGAATGCCGTGAGAGTTTCAGTTGGGATCATCACCCTCAACGCTGAGAAAACGATTGCCAGGTGCCTCTCTTCCTTGGTCAGCCAAACACTCAAACCGGACGAAATAATCGTGGTCGACGGAAGTTCAGAAGACAGAACGAGAGAAGTAGCGCTGGAATTTCCCGTCAAGCTGGTTGTCGGACCACGCAAGCACACCCTCGGCCTCTCGAGGAACATGGCGGTGAGGGCTGCTCAGAACGAGATCCTAGCGTTTATCGACGCAGACGATTACGCCGAAACGGATTGGCTGGAAAACGTTACGAGAGGGTTCAGCAGCACGGAGGTGGCCATGATTGGTGCAAGGAGGGAGTACTTCTATCCGAAGAATTGGTTCACTGAGTTCAAGTGGGACCTATTGGGAGGACGACGAGCAAGGGGTCAAATTAGGAAGGTCAAGAGCGAAAAGGCTTCTCTAGTGCTCATCAAAGGTTTCGGAAAACGCCTAGGTGTAAGCGGAACTGCCTATAGGAAGGAGCTCATAGAAGGTCTTGGCTACTTTGACGAAGAAAGTTTTTTCGGCGTCGATGACACAGACCTTGCAGTACGCATTATTCAAGCAGGATACAAGGTCATGTATGCTCCAGATGCCGTCATCCATTTTCAACCGGCGACTTCTGTCAGGGAATGGTTGAGGGAGACCTTTTGGCGTAGAGGTATCGGATATGGCAATGTGCGCAGAAAGTATGGTGTCAAGAAGCCTCCTGTTTTGACTCCCTTGGCCACGGTCCTCATCATTCTTGGAATAATCGTCGGAGTGTTGAGTGGATTTCACTTAATCGCCATTCTTGCCACGTCAGGAATCCTGATCGGGCTTGGATGGCGAACGGCATTGTACTCTCTCAAAACCAAGAGGCCCCTACAGTCATCTGTGTATGCATTACTCGAAGCAATTGCCCGAAACCTCGAGCTGCTAGGTTTTCTTATAGGCTACCTCATACCGACAAACACTCTAAGGAAGATCGCAAGACGATAGCGCTTGATTCGTAACGATTACGATATGGAATGCAGGGCGGGTCGATCGGTCGATGCGCGCTCCCTCCGGCAAAGAATGCAAGAGATGTGGAAACCGACTCACGGAGATCCAAGTCGACCTGACGGATGCCACTCTTACTTTCCTGCTCTGCCGCCCCTGTGGAAGCGTTTGTGATGTCGACCTTTCCAAGAGCAAGCTTGCCGCACATCCTAGCAGGACCTGGTCCTGGGGAGACCTCGGTAGATGGATCTTTACGCTGCAACAAATTGCTTTCCGTCCTGAGAAGCTTACCGTACTTGACATCGGGGCCGCCCCCGGTTATCTCACAACACTCGTGAGACACCTCTTCGGATACGAGGTCTGTGGGCTGGATTCGTCTCATCTAATCTATCAAGCGGGCCATGACTTCCGAGATTACGTCAGCAGGATGAGGGGGGCAGGGGTCATCATACGTGATTGTGACGTGGGCAAGGATCGATTTCCATTTCCCGATGAATCATTCGACATTGTGCTTTGCACGGAGGTCATAGAACATATTCGGAATCCTAAATGGGCTCTGGCCGAGGCATTACGTGTGCTCAGAAAGGGAGGGACCCTTGTTCTTTCCACACCGAACTTCGCTCGTGCAAGCAACCGAATGAAACGGTTCATTGGAATGCGCGCAAGCTTCCATGGGGTCAGGGAGTATACCCCGCAGGAGATCGTCAGACTGGTCGAAGAGGTCGGCTTTTCTGTCAGTGGGGTGCGTTTCAGCGACTGGTCAGAGCGGAAAAACCTGAAAAAGCTGCGACGCGCTCGTCATCTCCCTTGGATACCGTCCGCTGCATTGGTCATCCTCAAGTACGCCCTAACGCAGGTTTCTCCATCCCTGTCATCTTACGTCTTTCTGATTGCCACGAAGAGCCGTCTTCTACCGCTGGATCGCTGAGCAGTCGTGGCGCGAGATTATTTGAGCTAGAATGGTGTGCCAAACAAGGTGGAGACGTGCGCTAGACGTTCAAGGAACTGGCGGGCTTGTAGTTCCACGCTAGACAGAATTGCTCCTCAGAGGTTGTTCTAACCCGAACGACCACATAGCTCTAAAGACAAGCAATGAATGCCTTTGTAAACCGGCCGGCGCGGACCAAGCTCTATGGACATGATCTATTCGTCGTAGTGTAGGACGCAGTTTGCATTGGCGAACACGAAATATCCTTCGCCTGGGAGGATCTGAAAGTCTGGCTGGGGGACACCGAATTCAGCGAGCTTTCTATCGTAGGACACATACTGTTGAGAAGCCTCGTCGAACATGAACACAGCGTCCACAAGACCCCCTGATGGATAAATGAATGCGGTTGTTACAGTCGACTTCACTATGGTTGTCCAGCCGACGAGGTTGTATCCCTGCCGCAGCGGAATATCCCGTCCCGATCCACTTGCACCAATCACAACAAAGTTTGCACTGCCACCGGAGTAGATGAAGTAGCCTTCGTTTAGCTTGATCTTGAAATCGGTCTGCGGCACGCCAAACTCGGCCAGATTTTTGTCGTATGATACGTACCCTTGGCTTGTCACGTCGAACATGGACACACTCTCCGCAGGGTCACCTATGTACTCCAGGAATGAAGACGCAGTGAACGAGTCGTTTACCACTGGAAGACACACTACATTGTACCCGGGTGACAGGCTCATTGTCACAGTGTGCGGTCTGACCGACACCCGTACCTCTTCGCTCACGAGGACAGAGTTGACTGTGGTGTCGATTCCTGTGACCCTGTCGAAGAATGTCCTAATCTGGAATACGAGATCATGGTAAGCCTGAACGAGGGTCTTGAGCACCTGATCGGAGAACTCGGTAACCCGCTTGAGCCAGACATCGGTCGACAGGACCTCGGTCTCTCCAATGCGATCGGTGTAGATGATGACGACGGTATTCGTTGAGGCGCCGGTCATGGTCGTTGTTGTGGTTCCAATCCTGGTTGTCGAGGACTTCAGGGAAGTTGCCGCCGCAGTCGTTGTTGAGGTGTAGATGTATGTCGCCGTCCGCGATGTGCCCGTTGAAGTCATGGTGGAGGTCCCAGTCCTGGTCGTTGAGGTTGAGGTAGCCGTCCCTATCCTTGTTGTCGAAAAACTGGTCGATCTTGAGGTTCCTATTGTGCTTGTAGAAAAGACTGTCGTTGTTCCCGGTATTTCAGCCGTGAGAGTTGTTGTTCTTGTCGTTGACGTGAGATGGGTTGATCTCTCGGTGGTACTCGAGAGGATCGTCGACGTAAGGCTTATGGTTGAGGATGTTTGAATTGTTGATGTCTGGCGAACGGTCTCGGTGCCAATTTTGGTGGTCGTGATTGTTGCGTATGTTGTCGAAGTTGTATACGTTTTGGTCGTGCTGGTGACTGTCGATGTGCTCGTGGCAGTAACAGTTGCCTTGGCTGTGGTTGCGTCTGGAAGATATCGGATTCTGAGTCCTTTTCCGGTCGTCGATCGTTCTTCGCAGTCTCCAATGAAGAACCAGTTGTTCTTGCTCCAACGGTGAGGAGGGTTAGGAGCGAAGAGGAATCCTTCTCCGGCCTGAACAATGCTCTGCCAGTTCTGCTGCCCTGGATCTCCTGTCTCTGAGATCCATATTCTCGCCGGGCTTCCTCTTGCCCCGCTAATCATGATGCACTTCCCGTCGGGGGTGACTCGGACCCAGGAGGGGAGCTGCATTCCCCACCAGTCACCGAGGTCTTCGATTGGGGGGCTAGGGGAACCGTCGTCAAGGAACCTCCAGCAGTGGTAGCTCCAGTGCTCAGCTAGGTAGACACGGCCCTTGAAGAAGCCTATGCCCATAACATCCAAGTTGCTGTAGAGGCGGTTCCAAGTCTGCCCATGGTCCTTTGTCCTCCAGAGCCCGTAACCGGGGAAGCCGGGATCTCCCACCGCCGCGTACATCCATCCTGTGGACGGGTTTATCTGCACTGCGTGAATGTGTTTTGAACTGAAATCAGTTAGTAGGCTCCAGGTTGCACCTCCATCGGTGGATTTCATAAGGCGGGCCATATCTGGATAGGTGGCGTATAGCCCTGCGTAGAGGATGCCGTTTTCGTCTTCGCAGATCCCGTCTTGTAGGACGCTAATTCCTTTTTCTGCCCATGTATCCGCTCCATACACCGCTTTCCAGGTGTCTCCTCCGTCAATTGATCGATAGATTCCTGCATAGCCCGCAGTCGAGATGCCTGAGGCGAACAAGTAGTCTCTCGAGTCCACGAAGACGCAGCGGACGAAGTCAATGTTGGGAAGTGTTCCTATGGGCTCCCATGTCTGCCCCTCATTGTGGCTTCTGTAGAGGTCGCCGGTGTTCGATGAGCCCGCGATGACGGTGACCCCGTCCTTCATTACAGCGGCAGCCAGGAATCTTTGAGGGAGTGTCTCAACCGTCCACTGGCCAGCCGCCCACGATTCCTGAGGGCTGACCGAAAGAGCCAACCACAGTACTATCAGGCAGATCGTCAGGGGCCTCGCATAGTTGTGGGGCTTCATTTGGACGGAATCCTCAGGGCAACGCCTGTCATGTATGAAAACGACGATATATAAGCGCAGCATTCCATTTTTTTCGAGTCGGCAACCTGTTGCAGGAGTGATCCTAGTGATCCTGGCCCTTTTTCGAGGATCCATTCAAAGTCCTTCTGCTTGTTACTAACGCTTAAACCCCATGCGGGGTCAATTACCAAGAGTAGCCACGGCGCGGTGGTCCAAGGTCTCTCCCCTTTGACCTATGCGGTATCCTGTTTGCGAGACCTATTTGCGGAAATGTGGTAGAGGAGGGTCCGACCGCTTGACTGTGGAGAAACATTATTCTTTGGGCCCATGACAGAATAGTCTCACAGGGAATTACATGAGAAGGCTGATATGTCTAGCCGCGGCAACATTCACATTGATGATCGTGACTGGGATTTTGGCCCTGTCGACATTCAAACCGCGCTTGCCAGTGAGCACAACATCGTCTGAATTGCCCGTCTGGGAAATTGAACAAGTACCACTGAACTTCTGGGGAGTTGACATCATGAACGATGGGGTCACGATAATTGCTGGCTTGGCTGAGGGCGCTGGGGACCTCGGTGCCATCTACAGAAGCAGGGATGAGGGGCTGACATGGGAGAAAATATGGACTATTCCTGGAGTAGATAGCGACGTTCGTTGTGTTTTTGTTGATTCCAGAGACTATGTCTTCGTATCTGGGTTTTACGGAGAGAACCCGGGGGGCTTGTACCGCAGCATTGAGGCTGGAGACACGTGGGAAAGAGTGTTTCGGGAAGCCGATAGACCTTCGGCTGAGGTGATGCCTGATGCGATCACCGAAGATGAACAAGGCAACCTTTACATTGGAACCTATTACTATCAAGGACCTCCTGCCAAAGTCTACAAATCGGAAGACGGAGGAACCAGTTGGCGCCTCATACATGAGTTTGAAGGTGGAAAGCACGTTCACTGTTTGAAGTACAACGCATACAATGGGAGAATGTATTGTTCGGTTGGGGACCCTGGCTACAGCGACTTCGGATTCTATAGGTCGCTGGACAAGGGCGTGACTTGGCAAAAGATAGGCATTGGTGACTGGGATATCATGGGCGTGGAGGTTCATGAAGACTATGTTTTCGTCACAAATCATTGGGGAAAAGGCGAGGTTGTTAGGATAACGGATGACGGAAGCGTCAGTCCGCCGACAGAAGTGGTTTGGTCTAGCGGGTTTCAGTTGGAAAACTGGGCTAGACTATACGAAGGGGGGTGGATGCTCTCGAGTGGATCAGGAGCCTGTCCAGCAGGAGTGAATATGAAGATCGGAGGATCTCAGACTCCTCCCTTTGGTGCGGGCACTTGGCAGACCGTTCACGAAGATGGTAACACGCGTAGTCATCTGGGCTTCGATTCCTCTTCTCACAGGTGGAGTCAAAATGGATGGCTCTTCGCTGCAAACACTATTGAAGGACAAGGGGTAAAGATAAGATATCGGCGGATTGACCAGCCATAGGTTCTCGCTGGATCTGCTCCTAGAATTCTACCTCAGCCCTTAAGTCGTAGGTCCTAAGCGTCGATTCTCTGCGCTTTCTGGCTTCTCTTTCGAAACTGTCATCCAAGAGAATCTTCCCTGGGGCTACCGCCATTCCACGCCGTCTCCGTATCTCGATCAGTCTGCTGGTGATCTGGCCTGAAGCCATCATTGTGGCGATCACTGATGTGAAAGGCAGAGAAGACAGCGATGCCGTCGGACAGAGGGAGGCACTATCGTCTTGCCCAAACCTGTTCGATTGATCGATCAATCTCGCGGACATGGAGTGGAGGGTATTCTGTCTGCAGTGCACCGCAAACCCTGCCGAGCAGATAGCCTCCGTTGGTCGCTAGCCTTAGGATGTCTCTCAGCTTGTCTTCTTTGGACCTGCGAGAACCGGCAGTGAGGTTCGCCAAGATCCTGAGCGCGAGCTTTAGCAGTTCTGAGGAGTCCTTGAGTGGCAAGTTCGATCCATAGCCATAGGCTCTATTGATGTAAGCGTGGCTTCTGCCTGCCTGGAAGTACTTGAGGAAGTCTGATCGAAAGGTGTCTGAAGAGAGGTGATATGCCATGGCTTCGGGCGCGTATCTCATTTTTATGCCGCGTCTTGTCAGGCGGATTCCTAGTTCTGTGTCAGTACTGCGGCGTATACGGGTGGAAAACCCTCCGACTTCGAAGAGCGTGGCTTTGTCTATCATCATGTTGCTGCCGGCTAGTCTTCCTGCATATCCCGCAGCATTCACCTTCAAGGCGCGCGCTACTTTTACGTGGTTTTCTGAATCCTTGACCCAGGGTAGCGCCAGCGGGCTCAAGGCAATATGTCTCGTGAACCCCATTGCGCACTTCTCGCTCCCCATACTCTTGTAGAGCATACTCAGCCAGTTTCTCGGGAAGATCATGTCAGAATCAGTGATTGCCAGCAGTTTCCCTCGACTATTCTCGGCCCCTGTATTCCTGAGTAGCCCGACGAGCCCGCTATGGGTACCCATTCTTATCACGCGGACGCCCATACTACGTGCAATCTGAGCAGTGCCATCGTTGGAGCCGTCGTCCACCACAATGATTTCGTATTGCTGGTCGAAATCCTGGTCAAGCAAGGATCCCAAGCATCTTGGAAGTGTCTTGCCTGCGTTGTATGCAGGGATGACAACGCTCACGGTAGGTGTGTGGCCGTGATGTGACATGATCCAGATCTCTCGGCTGTGCCCACTATATCAAGTTAAAGGCATCTCCGCTTGCTCTGGTTTCGAGCTCTCGATGGATCGACATAGCTCTGGGTGGATATCGCCTCAGACAGGCTGTTCCTCATGCATCCTGACTATGTAGACGACATCGTACCCTAGTGTAGGGAAGTGACGGCAGAGGACCCTGTCCACGGGGTAGGTCAACCGGTAGATAACAGAAAAAAGCCTGGCTGATCCTCGGATCCGAGCGACTTTTGGATAAAAGACCTTTTCCATTATGCTCATCATTGGAAAGTGTATGCGTCGAAGTATCTCAGATCCGCTTTTTCTCAGCGCAGCCTCCAGTTCTTCTTGCTCAAAGAAGTACTGGGGATGTTCTAGGAGACCGGGAATGCCAAGTCGGCATCTCAGCCTGTTCAGATTCCGAATTCCTTCCACTGTGCACTCGATCAAGACCAGAAGCCCTGCCGACTTTAACACTCTCATAGCTTCCCCAATGGCTGCGTCTCTTTTGCCCCTCGGAACGAATATCATCGTCCGAATCGAGTACAGGCACTGAAGAGAGCCACTCCTGAAAGGAAGGAAGGTTACGCTTGCTTCCACGAGCTCAACTGATCCCTTCAGTCGCTCCCTTGCCAAGCTCAGCATTTCACGAGATAGGTCAAGACCGATCAGTCTGCTCTCTCCAAGTGATCTGACCAATTGATTCAAAACGTAGGCATTCCCGCATCCCGCGTCAAGTATTGCCCCCGCACTTGGAACCGCTCGAAGTATTTCACGAGCCTCGATCCTTCGAAGATGTCCACCCCACCCAGTGGCGGATGGCCGTTGCCCAAGCCTTCGCGCTCGTATGTCCCAGTGCTTCCTGACCTCGATCTCCAAGCTCATCGACTCCGGGCGGCCTTTCCCGAGTGTACCGCGGCTGCTCCCAGATAGACCGGTCTTCGGTAGGAGATAAGCAATCAAGGATGGTCTCTTCCTCTTGACATTGCTGCGGTCACAATGTCTGCTAGGTGTCGAAGAAGCTCCGCGGCCAGGTGCCTTCGCACTCTGGCCTTGCGGCACCCTCTGCGATCGCGATCGATCCAGAAAGCCCTCAGTGCTATCAAGGGTTAAAAACTTGTATAGTCTGCTGATCTGTCGGAAGCCCGTGGGGACACCAAGAATCATGGATTCCGCCATGAACATCGTCAGGCTGGTACATGAGTTTCCCGCTGCCGGGGAGGTTCGGCTAGGGTTGGGACCTACCTTCTACCACCTCTCGAAGGAGCAGGCAAAGCTAGGGCTGGGCGTACATGTTGTCTGCAAGCGGTTCCATGGTCAAGGAACCGTTGACCTCTTCGATGGCGTTCATGTACACAGGGTTGAAACGCCCTACAACCTTCGGGCGCTAACCGAGTTGAGGAAGTTGAGTAGGCAGATCGATGTGAGACTCGTTCACAGCCATGCCACATCATGTCCTTCATACGCGCTCTTCAAGGAGTTTTGTGATCAGCTCACTCACGTTGCTCATGTTCACGGAACGAGCAAAGGAGTCATGGCCGCGTCCAAAGAATTCATCCCTGATCTCACAAGCTCGCCAAGCGAGGCTCTCACAAGATCCATCTCGATCTTGAGAGAGAACATTGTATGGAGGAGGGCGGATGCTGTTATTGCGGTGTCCGGTTCTGTCTTGAAAGAGCTGACCGGGCTTTACGGCTTGCAGAGAAAGAACATCTATGTGGTAGGCAATGGAGTTGATCCTGATATTTTCTATCCTCGAAGAGCTCACCCGGCCTTGCTGAAGAGACTGGGAGTGGAGCCTGATGCTCCAAAGATACTGTACACGGGGGGGTTCAGACCGATGAAGGGAGCAATCTTCCTGATAAAAGCACTCAAGAAGGCGCGAAAAGCGGTGCCTCGTTTGTCAACTATTTTCCTGGGCCAGCCTCGCGGCTCGCGTTTTGCTGGAGAATTGCTTCATCTCATCAAAAGTATGGACTTGGGCAGAACAATTCGAATGATCAAGCCTGTGCCCTACGTTGAGATGCCTCAATACTATTCGATTGCAGACGCACTGGTAGTGCCGTCGGTGTATGAGGCGTTCGGGAAAGTGGCTCTGGAAGCCTTGGCTTGCGGTGTGCCAGTAGTTGGATTTCCTGTCGGAGGGCTGAGTGAGGTTGTTACAAACAAGAGGGGCATCCTCGTGGGACGGGGAGACGTCGATGCGCTTTCCGAGGCCATAGTTGATGTCGTATTGACTCCTGACTTCAAGAGGCGAATTGTGGAGCAAGAGAGGCGGTCACTCCTGCGAGTCTTTTCTTGGAGGAATGTCGCAGAGAGTGTCTCAAACATTTATCGAATGGTGCTTGGTTGATCATCCGAGACCCAACTGAACACTCTGACTTTCTGGGACGGCGATCGCCGGGAAGACGACATCAAGGATCGATCGATCAGCAACCCGTGAGATCCCACTTTTCCCAAACTCAGATGCAACAAAGTCGACGATTCTCGACGTGGGATCGATCAAGCGTTGTCCTGTAGGAGTTCTATTTGAGCCTGTGTCGGATCATGTTTGAGACACGTTGAAGGTTATGTGGGGTATCTGCAAAAATTGTTTGGATTTCCCTCGCTGCTAGCCTGATTCTTCCTTGCTTGACTAGGGTTGATATTCTTTGAATTCTTCTTCTCGCATATCTTTGGTCCAGGAGGTAGCGGCGGGCGTTTCTCATGTCCTCCGCTCTGAAGTTCTTGAAGGACATCACGGGATCAATACTCGTGTATCTTGCCCAATCCTTTGTAATCAGCCACCCCTCATCTTCAGCCATCTCGTAGAGCGCTGTCCCGGGGTAAGGTGTTACGATGTCTACCGTTAGGACGTCTGGGTCTATCGCATCTATCAATCTTCTTGTCTTTTCGATTGATTGCCATGATTCACCCGGCAAACCTATCAGGACAAACGCTCTTCTCCTCAGACCCTCCTCCCTCGTTACTTTGAACGCTTCAGCGATCTTCTCGACGCTTGCCCCCCTTTTTCCCACGATGGCGAGGATCCTCGGGTCTCCCGTTTCGACCCCGATATTAACCGACACGCACCCGGATTGTCTCATCTTCCTTGCGAGCTCACGGGAGATCCTGTCGGCTCTTGTCTCGCATGTCCATCGTATTCGCAACCTACGCTCTAGGATCTCATCGCATATCTTGGAGGCTCGAGCCATGTCCATGCTGAAGGTCTGGTCTCTGAACCATATTCCATGAACATCGTAGTTCCTTACGAGGTGCTCGATTTCGTCAACCGTCCTCCTCGCTGACATCCCTCTCCATGGTCTTCCTGAGCCGATGGGGTAAGGGCAGTAGACGCAGTTATACGAGCATCCTCGGCTGCTCAGGACGGAGAAGAATCTCGTCAGATTGCCTTTCTCGGATTCGGGGTAGAAACGGCCCTCCTCGATCAGGTAGCGGTCCATGTCCAAGAGGTGATAGGCAGGGATTGGAAGGGAATCTAGGTTCGTCTCAAAGGGGCGCCGCTGATTTTGAACTATCTTGCCTCCATGTCTGAAACATATTCCAACTGCACCCTCTAGGCTTCCCGCTTCCAGGCCCTTGACTACGTCGGGTAGTGTGAACTCCAATTCTCCTTGAATTGTGATGTGGACGCTACTCTCAGCGATAGCCTTTACCGGTGCGACCGCGCAGATCGTCCCCCAAGCCACGAGATGCGCTCCTGGACAGGCCTCTGATACTTGGTTTAGGATTTCCAGGTCTTGCTTGAATGCTGGAAGCGAGAGCCTGCTCACAACGATATCAGGCCCTAGTTTCTCCACTTCTTGAAGAACATCAGGAAGATCCAGGTTTCTTACTTGCGCGTCCAACACACTTACTTCATGATTACTTTCCTCTAGGAGGGCGGCAGCATAGGCTGAATGGAGAGGGGGAACAACGTGGCCCTCGTGGCCGTACCTCTGTCTCTCTGAAGGGGAGGCAACCCCAAAGCCCAAGAAATCCCGATAGACATTAAGCCGCGGAGGGCTCGGCAACTCAAGGAACAGAATTCTCACTTCGCCTCCACCAGATTTTCGGGTTCTTGGCCGATCACTCATCCTGAACAGCCATATAAATAGATAGAAGGGCGAGCGAAGTTTCAAACGGCGTATGGGCAGTCGGGTGAGAAAACTCGAGATCGACTGCACATGACACGAAGCTGTGAAGGGTCACAGATGCATGGATCGATCGGCGTGTCGTTCAAGAAAAAAGTTGTAGCCGGTAATGAGGAGATTGTCATTCTCGCTTCGATAGCCATTCTATCCCCATCGCTCTCCACGAATCCCAATGCCACAAGAGTGGAGCGCACATTCATTCTACAAGCGTTCAAGAAATGAAGATTCGCGGTAGTTCTCTATGTACTAGGATGTCCAGGGCGATTGACCGATCAACGCTTTCGATTAAGCCGGACAGCGGTGAAGGCCGCCACCACACCTATCAAGCTCACAACCGAAAGGCTCTCTCCGAACTCAGGCACGCTCGAAGTTTCGCAGAGAGGCCCCGTCAGCCCACCTTGGAAAACATCTCCAGCCGACTTCTCTCCGACCGCGACCGGTCGGCTAGGATCGTGTGGATAGTCGTACCTTAGGACGAAGTAGAACGTCCTTGTCTCGCCCTCTTCCATGTTTGCTTCGAACTTGATCCCCCTGATCCCCGTGTGTGGGTCGGTGGTGTATTCGTACGGTCCGGAGGCAGCCACGATGGCGTTCTGGCCTCCGCAGAACCCTATGATCCAGAAGCTAAGGGCAGGAGGCCCATCAGAGTAGACCTCATAGGTCCACTTGTAGTATCCCTCGGCTGTGGTTTCAACACCGAGGAACCTGATTGTGTGTCCCCCAAGGTCGGCTTGGTCCGCGCCAAGCGCTAGCGGAAGACTGGCTAGGATGGCTAGGCTAACAGCTATTACCACTACTGGGGGTCTGAGCATTGTTCTCATCCCTCGCCACCCTCTCCCGGACACTCTGTGCGGTACAGACCGTGAGTCGATATTTAAGCAAGATGAACCAGGAATTCATTGGTCTGGACTACTGCTTCACGCCGTCCCCCTTGGCCAGCCAAGCGGCATGAGAAGCTCTTTTCGAATCCCTTTCTTGCTCGACCAAGACATCGCGACGTCCATGTGTGTGTGCGTCCGCCGTTTTTCCCTTGAAAGACCCTAGTTGCGGAACGACAGGCTTTCAATGATCACAGTTCCGTGGGGTTGATGGGTGGCCTTCCTGATTTCCGCTGAGCAGTCTAGACGTCGAAAGGCCCTATCCCAGACCTAGGGCTTGCAGCAGCAGGCAAACCGTGGGAACCAATTGTCTGTCGTACGATGTGGATCTTCGTTTTCCAGTTCCGCCTTGTCCCCGCGGCACCCGAATTTCTGGGAAAGGATATTAGGCGAAACGGGAGATCCTACGCGGCATGTCTTCATTGGCTCCATGGAAGATCTGGGAGCGGCCGTACGTTTTCCTGATCGCCATGGTCGCAGTTTTCCTGGTCGTGTCTGTTTTCCTGAGCACTTCCCTGACGTTTATCTTCACCGTGACGGCAACTCTCCTTGCTTGGTTCTTGCTCAAGTGGGACGAATATCTGCAGGTCAAGGCGAGGAGCCGGCCTATTGAGATTGTTCTGGGAGTCATGTTGGTGACTGTCAACATTGGGCGGAACATGCTTGAGTTGGGCTCCATTCGGTTCGGGTTGGTTGACATGTTGGTGACTTTTGTCGGTCTTTGGCTGGCTTTTTTCGGTGCTAGGAGCCTGAGGTTCTTTGCCTTGCCTACGATCTATCTTGTAGTTCTGATCGTCGGGTATCAGCTGGAGTTTTCGATTGCAGAGGTGAAGGTCTTGGAGGATTCTCTCGCTCGGTTCATGTCTTCTGTGATGGCCGCGTTTGGCATCCCCAGCAGCCCACACGGGAATCTCGTTGTACTCGATACGCCTCGTGGCTCACAGGCTCTCGCGATCGATGCTCCCTGCACCGGAATTAAGGGTATGCTTGCCTATGGTTCCTTGTCTGTCTTGACGATCCTCGACGCGAAGGCTTCGTTGAGGCGGAAGGCCTTTGCGACCGGGATCGGCCTTCTGGGCACGGTTTTCACGAACCTTCTAAGGCTGACGGCGATATTCTTGGCTGTCTACTTCTTGGGCGTGGACATCGGACTGTTGATCCACACCTATCTCGGCTATGGGCTTTTCATAGTGTGGATTTTCGTCTTTTGCTCTCTATCGTTTAGATACCTCTTGACGTCCACCGCAGTTTAGGTTACCCGCTTGAGAAGAGCGATCACAATGACGAACGCCGACACAACAACTGCGACCAAAGCGAAACTCCTCGTTCCCAGGCCCTGGGACATTTGGGCTGCCTGCAAAGTCATTCTTTCACCGATGGCAACAGTTCTGCTTTCCGTGAATACTTGAATTGAGCTCTGCGTTAGCAAAACGGTCGTTTCCCTGATCCAGGTCATGTTGACTGTGCTTTGCCTTGTTACAAGCTGAGCCTCCGTGATGGTTGTTCTTGAGGTGTCTGTTTTAGTAAGGGTCGCGGATGTCGTTGACTTTTCGGTAACCCACCTTGTTGTTGTCGCGGTCACCGGCGCCGTTGCCACGGTCGTGAGGAATGTTTCGCTCTTGACTTGCGTCACTGTGGTAGCAGTGAAGACCATCGATGTTGCTGTTGCAGTGATGGATAGTGTGGTTATTGAGGAGGTGATCGTTGATGGGACGACCGTGGTTGATGTCGTCGTGGAGGGGACGACCGTTGTGGATGTCACCGTGGCGATGGATGTCCTCGTTGAAGTAGTTGTCGCCACGCTTGTCGATGTTGAGGTGTATGTGGCTGGGATGGTTGTGGTGCTCGTCGCCGTCACTCTCAGGGTTGTGGTTGAAGTTGTTGTGGTTGACGCGGTGACGCTCTGGGTTATTGTGGTGGTGACCTCCATTGTTGTGGTTATGGTAGTGATCGTCACGCTGAGGGAGAGCGCGACGTCTATACGTAGGCTTGATGAGCCCTCGGGGACTATGCCCGAATTCGAGCCGAGCTTCGAGCCCAAGCCCGCCGTGACATACAGTGAGTCGCCCGGCCCTTGGGCCGATATTGTTATGGCGTATCTTCCCTGGGAATCCGTTGTGGTTGCCCCGTTGTCGATGCTTGAAGATGCAAGCACCGAGGCACCTTGGACCGGGGACCCGCCATCTGTCACGTACCCGTAGACGTTGAAAGGTAGGCCTTGAGCCAGAGCTAGTGGCCCGACTCTAGGCGCCAGTAGTGCGAGCAGAAGCGCAGCAAACGATATCTTTGATACTACGCTGCTCCACGGCGCTGCGGCGTGTCGTCTAGCCTCCTCTGTTGGCGTAGGCATCGCCCTTCCCGCAGCGGGTCGGTTGCCTTTTTCACAAAGTCTCATTGCCGGAATTGCGTATCCTTCAATGGATCGGCGGACATCCGTCTTAAGGATTCGCTTCCGTGAAAGTTGAACTACGAGCTGCGGACCGGTGTCGATACTCGACTGAACAGACCAGAAAAATAATTCCTATCATCAGTCTAGCGGTTAGTTATTTCTCTTCTCAGCAATCATGCGCCCCGAGAGGAGGGCCAAGCCAACTGAGAGAGCCGCCAGGCCGACCTGAACATCGATTCCATACTCGAAGAGGGTCGGCGACAGAGGAGCAATCAGTGGGAAGAGAGGCTTGTCGAGAGCGAGGTGACCTAGGAATGCGGACGCTGCTAGAGTTGAGAGATGCCTCTTTCTAGTTAGTAGTTGAACAACAACGACGGCTGTGATCAAGAATAGTATTGAATGGCTCGGTCTTATGGGCTGCTGCATCCCGAGCACGACTGGGGCGTGGTCCAAGTCAACCAGAATGGTGAATCCCATTGACGCAGTGAGGAATTCCCAGTTTAGGTGTCTTGAGGGTAGAGATGCCAGCGCTCCCAACGCTGCTCCCGCTATCGCCAATTGGGCGATCTTCGGCAGAAAGGTTGTTAGAGGCCTCAAGTTACCAGAGGAGTGACTTGTCCCGAAGATCTGCATGTTTAGCGCAGTGAAGAGTAGGTTTGTTGCGGCGAAGAGGATAAGGGCGCTCACCGTGTCTTGTGAGAGTGCCCTAAGCTTCATGGACCTGCCACCACGTGGATGTTGCCTGAGTTGTTGCACTTCCAGGCAGGTCTCATTTAACTCTTAGGGGGAGCTCTTTGAATGCTCCTAAGAATCAACTGTGATCGATCGATCGATCGACAGCCTTCCAACTCCTCTGTATGCCATGCCTTGCTTCTTGACGGCCAGAGGATCTGTGACGTGCTGTGTGTCTACGAGTGCTGCGGGGCGGTTGCACGTTTTTGCCACCCGAGCGAGATCCAGGTTCTTGAATTGAGTGTGAGCGGTTCCTATGACTATGCAGTCTGCGTTTTCTATCGCTTCGTCCAGGCTTTCTTTTCCTCGTGTGTCAAAGACCGCTTCTCCTTTGAACATCGGGTCGTAGATTGTCAGGGTAGCTCCCATCTCCTTGAGTTCTTCGTATATCCTTCTAAGGGGCGTCAGCTGCATGTCATGGATGTTGGGCTTGTAGGCAGCGCCCAAGATGACTATTCTGGCTCCTTTCACCGTCTTGTCCACTTCGTTCAGGGCTTCCGTGACAAGGGTGACCACGTGGTCGGGCATGCGGTCGTTGATCTCTCTGGCCATTCTGACCAAGTAGGGGATGTTTCCCACTCTTAGACCTTCGACTATGAGGTAGTAGGGGTTGCTCGGGAGGCACGGCCCTCCGACGCCGGGTCCCGGGTAGTGCGGCATGAAGTTGTATTTCGTCGCGCATGCGTTGATCACCTCTATCGTGTCTATCGCCAGCTTCTCATAGAGTAGCGCGAATTCGTTGGCGAGAGCAATATTCACGTCTCTGAAGAGGTTCTCTGTCAGTTTGACAGCATTTGCCGTCTTGGGGTCGCTCACCCTGACTACCTTCACTTGGAGGGCTGCCTCATACAGGGTTGCGGCTGCCTCCGTGCACCTCCTGTCTATCCCGCCGACGACTCTGGGAACGCCTTTTATGTTCTCCAGTATTCTGCCTGGATCTGCTCTTTCTGGGCAACTGACTACTCCGAAGTCTGCGCCGACCTTCATCTTCGTCAGCTTCTCGAGAAGAGGTGCAACGAGGTTTTCAACTGTTGCCGGGCCCACAGTGCTTTCGACGATTATGAGGCTTCCAGTCTTCAAGGCCTTTGCGATTTCTTTGCATGCTGCTTCTATTGCTGAGTAATCTGGGCTCTTGGTTTCGTCCACGGGCGTCGGGACGCAGATCACGATGACGTCTGCCTTGGCGACCGCCAGAGGCACATCAGTGACGGCGGCCAGCTTTCCTTGCTTCACGACGCTACCCAAGAGTTGGTTGAGCCCGGGCTCATCTGTGAAGGGGGAGTTGCCTGAGTTTATCTGTTGAACTATCCGTGGATTGATATCCGCGCCCAGCACTTTGGCTCCCGCTTCGGCGAAGACGGCCGCTGTGGGCAGCCCTATCCTTCCCAGACCTATGACGCAGATCGTGATCTCTCCCTCCCTGAGAGCCTTCTTGATCTGTTCAGCGCTCATGTCCATGATGCTCATCGCAAGTCCAGCCGGCTCTGGCCTAGGAGCGGATAAATAGCTTATCGTGTTCCCCAGCTTCCCCAAATTCAGCGAGACTCACCTTCTTCCCGTCGATTCGGGCTGGATTTCTGCGGAGAGGTGCTTCCTCTTTCAGTTCTTCTTGGACCGCGCGCTGAACCACTCGGTCAACTGGACTAAGCCTTGCTCGAGAGAGACCCTTGGCCTGTATCCGAGCGTCTCTCTTGCTTTCGTTGTATCAGCGTAGCTGTGCTTGATATCTCCCGGTCTTGGGCCCGTATGCTCTGGGCTCAGGTCCATTCTACCGGTGATCTTCAGAAGCATGGAGCAAAGCTCGTTTATCGTGGCAGGTTTGCCCGTGGCGATGTTAAAGACCTCACCGACCGCTGAGTCTGTTTCCGCGGCGAGCATGTTGGCTTCTACAACGTCTTGTATGTGCGTGAAGTCCCTCGTTTGCTCTCCATTGCCGTAGATGATCGGTGGCCTCCCTTCTAGCAGTCGGTTGATGAAGATGGTTATTACGCCGCTGTAGGGCCCGTAGGCTTGCCTGGGGCCGTAGACGTTGAAGTATCTGAGGGAAACCGTTTCGAGTCCGTAAATCCTGTGAAACACCTTGCAGTAGTTTTCCCCTGCGAGCTTTGAGACAGCGTATGGTGAGATGGGCTGTGGTGGTATCCCTTCGGTCTTGGGAAGGGTCTCGGTCTCTCCGTAGACGGAAGAGGATGAGGCGTAGATGAACCGTCTTACCCCCGAGTTTGCGCAAGCCTGTAGCAGCCGGAGTGTGCCGGAGACGTTCGTCTCATTTGTGGAGACTGGGTCTTCGACCGACCGGCTGACGCTTACCAGTGCTGCTTCGTGAAATACGGTATCCGCGCCTCTGACTATCTTCGCGTCAAACTTGGCATCCCGTATATCCCCCTTCAGGAACGTGAAGCCGCTTCTCCCTTGGTTGTGGGCAACATTCTCGATCTTTCCGGCGGAGAGGTTGTCGACCGCTGTAACCTCCGATCCTTCTCTCAGAAGCCTGTCGACGATGTGGCTGCCGATGAACCCTGCCGCTCCCGTAACTAGAGCTCTACGGCCCATGTCGCGCTCTGTTCGGTAGAGGCTAATATCAATTTCTGGTGTCAAGGCACTGATCGATCCAGGAGCTCTTCGGCGAATTCTTACGGTAGGTTTGAGCCAATTGTGAAAATGTCTAGAGGAAACTACTAATTTCACCACACACGTTTTATTAGGGTCTCTTTCAGATGTCTGAATCAAGGAAGCGGGATGTGACGGGTTGAAGGCTGCTATCCTA
>Ga0315308_1000068_pt1 | contig 52915 bp, 51 predicted proteins | sample TDP3_MG_FD_203078 | JGI IMG/M metagenome (GOLD analysis project Ga0315308, IMG submission 203078) | Freshwater sediment microbial communities from Lake Towuti, South Sulawesi, Indonesia - TDP3 | ecosystem: Environmental > Aquatic > Freshwater > Lake > Sediment | place: Indonesia: South Sulawesi...
AAAAACCCTGAACCCCAAAGAAGCATTAGGCTTCGCTTGTCAAGATCCCACTTCTCCTTGGGCTTCGAAATCAGAAAGAGGAACGCGGACAACACTGGGTAACGAAGCGCATTGGCTAGAAGAACACTTGTGTCTTTCAGTCCTAAAGCTACGAATGTCACGCCAGCGGCCCAAGCGACCGCAGCTCCGAAGGCCATCAATAGCCCCTTCGAGCTACTTTCATCTTGGCCCTGTCTTGTGCTCTCTGTGGCAATCAGAATCACACTGAACACGGTCAGAACGGTGCCGATCAAGGTTCCAAAGTGAGATGGTTCTCCCAGAAAAACGATGGCAATGACAGTCGTGAGCAGCGGGGAGGTGTAGGCGAAGGTGTAAGCCTGCGAGACGCCAACAAGCCTGATGCTCAGGTTAAGAAGCGTGTCGCCTATCCCGAACCCAACGATGGCTGCAGCGACCACAAAGAGCAGCCCTTGAATGCTTACGCTTGTCAGATTGTTCATCTCGCCCGCAACGTAAGCGATGAGAAGCATAAGAGCCGAAGAGAAGAACGTCTTAACTGCATTCGCGCGGATGGCATCTACCTTCTTCAGTGCCTCTGCTGAGAGAATGGTCGAAACAGCCCATAATACAGCCGTCAGCACGGCAAGAGACTCACCGTACACGAACAACGCCTCCAAGCTTGAAGCATCTCGGATGCTCCTTGGAGCATTTGGGTAGCTAACGATGTCTACGCTAATAAGGCTGTAGCAGGTGATTCCGGCAGCCAAGAAAGACTTATACACTGCGCGAGTGATTCTGGTTGTGTCTTGCAGATTGTTCTGACCCAGTTCTCTGGATGTGGTAACATGGTTGTCACTGTTATAGGCGCCGGAACTATAGGCACAGCCGTGGCAAAGAGCCTTCTCAAGAGCGGACACGAAGAGATTTCAGCCACTAGAAGGCACATTGAACGGGCAAAGGAACTTGAGGAGTCAGGTGTACGAGTCACAAGAAGCAACAGGAAAGCTGCCAAAGAAGCTCGCATCGTCATTTTGTGTGTGAAGCCAAAGGATATTCAGGGAGTACTCGAAGAGATAAAGGACGAGATCAAAGGCAAGCTTGTAGTATCCTTCGCCGCAGGCGTGCACCTGTCTTTCCTGAAAGCTATAGCTCCTGAAGCCAAGTTCGTGAGAGCGATGCCCAACATAGCCGTCCTAGTTCAGGAATCCTTCACAGCCTACTGTGCAGGCTCAGACCTAACCTCGAACGAGAGAGTAGAAGCTGAGCAGCTTCTTCACATCCTAGGAAGAGTCGTTCAGATAGACGAGAAACACATGGACGCGGTGACAGCCCTTAGCGGTTGCTCTCCCGCCTACCTTTCAGTGATAATGGGAGCCATGGTTCAGGGCGGAATAGAGGCTGGATTGCCCAAGGACTTAGCTCTTGCAGCAGCCGCCCATACGATGGCAGGAACAGGCAAGCTTGCGTTGGAGGCCGCGAAGGAGCCTTCCGAGATAATAGGCATGGTTGCAACGCCTGGCGGCGTCACAGAGGATGGGCTTCAGGAACTGGAAAAATACTTTGTGACCGAGGCAATAGTCTCAGCGGTGAAAGCTGGAGCTTCCAAATCCAAGAGGATATCTCAGAGCTTTTCCTAGAAGCGGGTCAGCTGCCAACATCAACCTTGTCAGTCTTCATCAGGGCTGTCAGTCTTTCGACTCCGTGTATCTCCCGGATGTATCTAGCCACGCTCTTCGGGAGGAGTTTCTCCCAGCTTGAGTTCTGCACCATCTTTTCTCTGATCTCAGTGGCCGAACACATCTCTCTATCAAAGAATGGAATGCTTTTCACAGTGAAGCCAGCTTCGATGAACAGTCTTCTCGTCAACGGTTCGTTCGAGAAGACAACGCCGAACTTTGGAACCAATGAGCAGACATGTGAGACCCAGATGCCGTGAATCCTGAGGTCGGCGACCGGAATAATAAAGTGCCTTGAGGGGTCTATGCCTGCCTCGTCAAGAGCCAACCGAATCATGAACGTTCTCTCGCCAGCAGTGAAGGGATTCTTCAAAGTGTGGCTCTGCAACGCGCTACCGATCATCACAATGATCTCAGAAGACTCGTTCAGAATGTGTTTGATGGCCTCAAGGTGACCCAGATGAAAAGGCTGGAAACGCCCGGGATATAGAGCCCTCAGGAAGGCTTTTCCCCTAGCAGAAGTGTTACTCATTGCCACGCCACCGATCCGCCAAACCAAACGAAAAAGTGTAGCCCAAGAGATTTATCGTTTTTGCATGCGGTCATTGAGAGCTTTCCGAACTTGGTTCAGCAACCGTCTAATGGGAGCAAGTCCTTCTTGACTCATGCTATGTTCTTCTCAATAGCTTACCAATCCGTGCGTCAGGATGGTGTCGATGAACATTTCTTTGGCTCCTGAGCTAATCTTTCTAGGGCCTCCGCGATTGCTGTCTCACCTTTGCTTCTGAGTGTGCTTATGGCTACTTCAGTGTTGACCTTCCTCGGTTTGCTCCCCCATAGTCGCTGGAAGTTCTCCGAGTATATCTTCCTCAACGCACGCGGCGGCAAGTCAAGACCAAGGAAAGGCGCCTTGTACCTTGTTAGAAGCTCATCAGCCGTTTCCGGCGTGTGGAACTTATCGTCCGATTCCAAGAAGTTTCTGACGAGCCATATTCTGTCAATCGCCTCTTCCACCGTCTGCCAGGTTGAAATGTCCGTTCCGAAGAAGATCCTGTCTTGATACTTAATGAAGAAGTCTCTCCAGTCGTCTCTCCGGCGTGAGATATTGTGCATGAGCTCTATACCCAGCGTCAGGTCAAAGTTAGCATTCCTGTAGCAGTCTAGAAACGTAGACGCTCTCTCAATGTCCGCCGAGATGAAGTAGAAGTGGCATAACACTATCCGAAGGTCAGGATGAGCATCGAGAACGCTCTCAGTCTCTCTATACAGCTCCTCCTTGGTCGGATAGTCCTCGAGATAGTACACCCAACCCTTCTTCTTCGCCCAGTCTGGGGCCAGCTTCTCATCCCAGAACTCCTCTGGGTCCGCCACATGACACAGAACAGGGAAACCTTGAGCTTCGCACGCGTCCCAGAAACCTTCATAATAACAACCATCTAACGGCACGTGCCTGCTTCTGGGGACGGGTTTTGAGCCCATCTCGCCCACGCCGTCGAACCCCAGCTCGATAAGTGACCTAATGTACTTTTCCCAATCCGCGTCTGGCAGTTGGTCGGTCTCGCCCGACCATGGCGCAAACCCGCCTGCGTAGAACAATTCCGGGTATTGAGCCTTCGAGTACAATGCTGCATCGCGTCCAGATATGTACGTCTGGCTCAGCCTCCCTCTCTTGATGACTTCAGCCATGAAAGCGCCCATCTTGTTCAGTTCGGTCGGGCTGAGCTGCAAGCGTCCCGCGCCAACGCCCGCGAAGTGTGCGTGGCAGTCGATAACAGGGATATCCTTGAACTCTGATGGCTCCAACCAGAACTCGCCTCCGCTCACTTGGCAGTTTCTATATTCCGTAGTGTTTATTGATCTCTTCTTCATAGAGGCGGCTCTTGCCTGACTCTACATCGTCAACCTTGACCGCTTTGCGAGCCAAGGAGGATTCGATCAAAGCGTACGAGGCGGCTAAGTCTCGGAGCCCTTCCCGCCCGCTTGTCTCCATCTCTCGCCTCTCTTTGATCGATCTTATGAACTCAAGCGTCTCCAGAGCCATCGCGTCCCCTATGCCCATCGGGAAGTATCTTTCCTTGACTTCCTTGCCTGCATTCATTTCGAAAAGATCTCTGATCTCTTCCTTTGTTCCGTCGTCAAGAACGAGCGTGTTGCCTTTAATACATCCCCTCGTTCCGTATATCGTTCTTGGGATGGAAAGCCCTTCGCCATGCCCGCCCCACGAGGAGAATATATTTCCCAAGGCTCCGCTTCTGAACCTCAATATGCCCAAGAAAGTGTCGTCAACGTCGCTTTCGACTTTCTCTGTGATCCCTCCTGCGGAGTCACGAGTGTATCTTGTCTTCTCAAGCGTTTCGACCATGCCTATGACTTCGTCAAGTTCTCCACAAAGGTACCTCAGAACGTCGAACAAGTGAACCCCCAAGTCTATTGTCGGTCCGCCTCCGCCGAGGAGCTTCTTGTGCCGCCAAGCTGTCTCAGCAACTATCTTGCTTGGAGACCAGTATCCGCCTATGCCTCCGCTCAGGACAACTTGCATGTCGCCGACGTAGCCCCGTTCGATAGCCCACCTAGCCATTCTGACTTCCGGAAAGTACCTAGCGTTCTCTGCAACACCCAAGACTACGTCAGCATTCTTAGCAGCCTCAACCATCTTGCGCCCGGCCTTGACCGTCAACGCAAAGGGCTTTTCAATAAGAACATGCTTGCCAGCATGGATACTGGCTAGTGCTATGTCATGATGCGAAAAGACCGAAGTGTAAATGTCAACGGCATCAAGGTCTGCTTCCCTGAGCATCCTGACATAGTCGTCGTATACATCGACATCCGTGTCTGTCTGGAAATCAGAGACGTAGATGTGCGGCACAGCTAGCGGGTCGCCGGGCGGGCCAACTGGCTCTCGCGGAGGCAACCCTTCCCCCGGACGGCTAAACCTCTTGGCGTCTTCGGTCCTTCTTGCACACAGAGCCTTTATTCTGACGTCAACGCCCTTTTCAATGAGTGCCTTGTACCCGTGCAGATGCGCAGGCATGATGCGGCCGCAACCAACAAGCCCCACTTTCAACATCAGACTGCCCTACTCTCCCGATCCGAGTTCGCGAAGGTATACGGCTCTGTCCTGCTGCATGGACATGAGTCCAGCCTCAAGGATGGCTTGAGCATCCCTGTTAAGCTCTGCAGACACAACGTCGTCAAAGGGCTCGTCTTCTCGAATGCAGGATACAAAGTGCTCCACTGCATTTCGTTTGCCATCCTCAAGAGGCGGAACCGCAATTGCTTCCCAAGATCTCCTTTCAGGCTTGAACACACGCAACTCCTTTGCTGCTACCATGTTTCCTTCACTTCCGTTAATGGAGAGGGTGTACTGTGGCGGCACGCCTTCGCCAACTTGAGACCATGAAGCCTCGGATATGCCCATTGCCTTCTTGTACCCCATCAACAACACGGCGTTGTCTTCCACAGTCAAGTAGTCCCGTACGTAGGTTCCCCCGAGAGCCACAGCTTTCTCTGGCACTCCAAGTATCCATCGGCATATGTTAGCCCCATAGCAGCAGTAATCCATGAAGGCTCCAGCTCCGTTTAGATCTCTATTGTACAGCCAATCGTAAAAGTAAGGCGAGCACCCGATCTCCTTGGGTCCCGCGTGAGCTGCTCTGTACCGCACTTGGTAGACTCTGCCGACCTCACCCTCGTTAGCCAATCTACGGGCTTCTCGGAAGTTCGCATTCCAAGCAGTTGGGTAATTCACCATAAGCTTGACCCCATATTTCTTTGAGGCTCTTACCATCCTACTAGCTTGGGCCAATGTCGCGGCCATAGGCTTCTCTACCAGCACATGTAGCCCTTTTTCAGCTGCTAGTTCGGTCACGTCCGCGTGACGGCTGTTCTCAGTGTAGACGAACACTGCATCGATCTTCTCTTCAGCAAGAAGATCCGCGTGAGACTCATAGGTCTTGATACCTCGCTCTTTGGCTTTGGCTAGAAGAGGCTTGTTGACATCTGCGACGCAGGTTACGATGGCGTTTTCGACCTTCTTGACCTCTTCGAGTACTCCCCAAACGTGGTCGTGAACCAGACCAATAACTCCAATCCTCAGTTTGGTCGTCACCACACCACCGCACTTACAATCGTCTCATGCTTCATATATCCTTAACTTACTGTGTAGCAGATATAGTGGAAGCTGCTTTCATACCTGAACTTGCAGAACCGGAACCTTGGGGACTACGTGGACCTCGCCCATATTCTGCAGGTTCCCTCACTACTGACCATACATGCACCCACTGGTTTCCGTGGTGTGCACGCCTTCATGAACAACGAGCACTCATTCGGTCTGATCCTGCCGACTATGACGAGGTGGCATCTGCAACCGGGCTGCAAGTCCACGCCCGTCTCGACCTTCAAGCCATGTCTCAAGTGGGCATCGAGTTCTGAGTACTCCTTGGAGAGCGTAAGTTTGGAGAATCGGATTGTGCCTAGTCCGCGCCAGCTCCCGTCGGCCACCTCGAAGACCTTTTGCATGAGTTGCTGCGCCTTAGCATTCCCCTCCCGCCGGACGGCTCTGGTGTACTCGTTCTCAAGACGGGGCTTCCCTTCGCGCAGCTGTTTCAGAATCATATAGATACCGATCAGCACATCCAAGGGCTCAAAGCCTGCCACGACGGTTGGCATGCCGTACTTTTCGGGGAAAACTCTGTAAGGCTCAAGCCCTATCACCGTGCTAACATGGCCGGGGGCGATGAACCCGTCTAGGCCTAAGTCCCTCATCTCGGCCATTATTTCCATGGCAGGGGGAATGAGCCGGTGCGAAACCAACAGGCTAAGATTCCGCGGCGGTTTTCCCACCGCTTCCACAGCTGTTGAGGGCGCAGTGGTCTCGAAACCAACAGCGAAGAAGACGGTTTCCCCACTAATCCTTTTCGCGATCTTGACTGCGTCTCCGATACTGTAAACGACCCTAACGTCGGCTCCTTCAGCCTTAGCATCTAGAAGTGATCTTCGTGAGCCAGGAACCCGAAGGATGTCGCCAAAGCAAATGGTTGTCACGCCTCTAAGGGCCAACTCAACAGCTTCATCGATCTCTGATGCTGGCACTATGCAGACAGGGCAACCGGGACCAGCAATAACCTCAACATTTGAGGGCAAGAGCTCACGTAGCCCGAAATGGGTAATCGTCCATTCATGCGTGCCGCAGACATGGCAGATTTTGACGTTGCGTTCATTACCAGCGAGTTCACAGATTCTCTTGGCCACTTGGTTGGCAAGTGTCGCGTCCCTGAACCTCATGTTCCTAGCCATACTATTCCCTAGTGCGATGGTCATATTTATTGTCACAAGGCGGCCACTTTCAACCCATCAGCAACGGCTGAAGAACGTCAGGTATGCAAGTAGCTGAGCATAGGCGACCGCTTGCCATGGTTGACTTTTCAGAATAATCTTTCTGGGTTGTTCGGGACGTTGGAGGAGAAAACAGAACTTTCTAGAAAAAAACGCGGTAAGAAAGCATTGATCGGGCGACCGAGTTCGATTTCTCCATTCAAATGCCGCAGAGTTGAAGTTTCTGGCTTCGCTGCAGGCCGCAAAGCTTTATCTGATTACAGCTGATGGGGGGTATTTTGCGGGGTGCAAACTCATGTCTCAAGAAAAGCCACCAGCAGAGAAGAAAGAAGAGGAAGAAGAGGAAGAGTGGGAAGAAGAGGAAACTGAAGAGGACTGGGAAGAGGACTGGGAAGAAGAGGAAACTGAAGAGGACGAAGACTGGTAGTTACCACCAAGGGCAGTTAAGAACAAAAGTAGACAGGCAATGAACAAAGAGCTTCATTGAAGATTCGGACGGGTCCAGAATCAACAACCAAACCTCCGACTTTTCGTTGCATGAATTAACCTAGAGTTTTGTGAGTTAGCTACGGCAATAGTGCATTCTTTTCACTCGCTGCTTCTCGTTGGGGTTCACTCTTCAACATCTCCTCCCACAGTCGCAGCGTTTCTCTTGCTTCTTTTTCATCGAGGACCTGAATCGCGTATCCCGCATGAACTAGAACGTAGTCGCCTATCTTTGTCTCAACAAGCATGACGTTCACTTCCCGCAGAACGCCGCTTCCGAAATCAACCTGAGCCACGCCGGCTTTGACCTCCAAGACCTTTGCTGGGATCGCTAGGCACATCGCCATCAACTTAAATAATCATGACTCTCTGAGCCAAATAAATCCATTGCTGTCCAAGAAACTCAGAAACTTGCCACAACAGCTTGGCCAAACGATACGCCGCCGTCGCCCGGCGGAACGGCCTCGTGAACTAGGAAATCCAGACCAGATGCTTCTATGATGCTCCGCAACGTTTGTGTCATAATCTCGTTACAAGCAACTCCGCCTGTGAAGCCAACGGAGCTTACGCCCTTTTCACTGGCTTTTTCGATCGCTAATGTAGCTAGACCCTTTGCCAGATAGGCGTGAACTGAGTGAGCCAGATTCGCCTTGCTGATCTCATCCCTATTCTCGAATACGGCGCGAACGAGTCCTTTTGTGTGCAGAACGTTCTTCTTGAACTCGGGTTCAAGGCCTAGAACGTCCTTGCCCTTCAAAGCGAGCGATTCGAGTTTCATCGCGGGCTCACCTTCGTAAGTCCTCTCGTAACATATGCCCAAGACGGCTGCGATTGCGTCCAGAATTCTTCCGCAACTTGTCGTCTTGACCGCGCTGTCATGTCTCTCCAGCTGATTCAGAATCACGTGTACTTCTCTCTCGCCATGTGGAAACCTTTCTTGGTTTTCTTGAAGCCATGTCTCTACGTCGACTTCTCCATGCAGTATGCCCGCTGCGACTCTTAGAGGGTATCTGGTTGCTAGGTCCCCTCCGATTAGGGGTTGCTTCTCAAGGTGAGCTAGCCGTTCGAATCCTTCAGATGCCTGGCTACAGAAGAGAACCTCACCACCCCAAGCTTCGCCATCCAGCCCGTACCCATATCCGTCGCAGCAGATGCCCACAAGCTCATCAACGCCATGCTCAGCCATCAGGGCTGCCGCGTGCGCGTAGTGATGCTGCACTTGGATGAGTTCCCAGCTGTTCGCTTCGGCAAGTTCACGTGCAAGCTGCGTCGTTGCGAATCTGGGATGAAGATCGTACCCGATCGTTTCAACCTTAGCGTTTGTCAGCCGAATCAAGTGCTTGGCTGCGTTCTCGAGGAACCCACAAGTCTCAACATTCTCGACATCGCCTATATGCTGCGAGATGAACGCTTTTCCACCTAGAACGACGCACGCTGTGTTGTTTAGCTCCCCACCTAAACCGACGGCGCAACGCTCAGTCTTCTTCCTCAAGAAGACCGGCGCAGGAGCGTACCCCCGTGAACGCCTTATGAAAGCTTGCTTTCGGTCATGAACTCGGACAACTGAGTCGTCGCATCTATGAGTGATCTGTCGATTGTGAAACAGGAAATAGTCCACAACGCCGCTGAGTTTCTCCAGGGCTTCCTCATCGTCCTTTATGATTGGCTGGTTAGGCGGATTGGCACTCGTCATCACAAAAGCTGGGTCCCCTACATCGCTGAAAAGGATGTAATGCAGACCAGTATAGGGTAACATGACGCCAACATTATGCAATCTTGGCGAGATCAGGTCTGAGAGGTAGTAGTCTTCGCTCTTGTCCAGCAAGACTATGGGGCGTGCTGGAGAAGTTAGAAGCTGCCTATCTCTTTCTTTCACCTCGGCAAACGTCTCGATGGCTCTTAGGCCTGCAGCCATCACTGAGAATGGTTTCTCTCTCCGGTGCTTGACCTTTCTGAGTCTGACTAAGGGCTCATCCATCACTGTAGAAGCAGCAACGTGGAAGCCACCGTAGCCCTTGATGGCAACAATGTGTCCTTCTGAGATAAGCCTGCCCGCCTCGCGAATCGGGTTGCGACATGCAGCCACTCTCTCGCCCCCATTATTTGTCAGGCTGACGCTTGGTCCACACTCGGGACATGCAACAGTTTGGGCGTGGAACCGTCTTTTCTGTGGGTTCTCGTACTCGTCGCTGCAGAAGCTGCATATCTGAAACGCGGACATCGTGGTGTTCTTGCGGTCGTAGGGGAGCCTATCGATGATAGTGTATCGGGGACCACAGTCTGTACAGGTAATGAAGAAGAACTCATGCCTCGGGTTTTTGGGGTCACGGAGCTCATCCAAACACTCGTCGCATATAGCAACGTCTGGCGGGATGACTGAACCCGAAAGTTCAGTCGCGTCTGAGCTCTTTAGGATAGTGAATCTCCTACGCTCTTGCTTCCCTTTCATAGGCGAGGTGATTACGTCGTAGATCTGCGCCAGAGGAGGTTTCTTGTCCTTAAGGTCCCTCAGGAAGTTCTTGATGTCTTGTTCCCTACCCTCAACCAGTATGTCTACTCCGGCGTCTCCTCTGTTTTGAACATAACCTGTCAGTGCATTCCTTCTGGCAGTGCGGTAGATGAAAGGACGAAAGCCTACTCCCTGAACTATGCCTGTGACTCTGATCTTCAAACGCACAACGCAACATCTCTCTTACTAAGAACGAAACGACGAGCAATAAAACATTACCCTAACAGCGCCCATACCATACATGCGGCTCAGAGAACTGCTCTTATGGCTTCCATGAGGATTTGTGCGATCTCCCTTGACGCCTTTCGAAGCTTGGGCGACAGGTTCTCCCCAAATTCCACCCTTTCCGGCTGCACGCCCAACAGCATGACCTTCGCGTTCAGGCTTTTCCTCAGGACCTCAGCAAGAATGAAGAGGGGCATGGCATGCGTGGACAAGACGGTTCTGGCAAACTCTTCTGGTAAGACAAGCCTGGCTCCTCCAGGATCTACATTGAGTTGTGCTGCGTCGATCATCAACACATGGGAGGGCTGAAACGACTCTATCTCATCTAGGCGGTTCTCTGGTACTGTCTCGCACTCGAAGAGTCTGGCGTTCTCTGGTACCTTTCCTTTAAGCCGTTTAAGAACTTCTATGCCAACAGCATCGTCGCCACGGAAAGGGTTGCCAATCCCAAGTACCGCGAGCCTTCTACAGTCAGTGAGCCAAGTAGCAACCTGATTCTTCAGTCTCAAATCTTGATACCCTCAATGATACCCGCGCGGGCAACATCGTGTTATAGATTGAGTCTGCTTGCCATGCTTTAAGGGTTGCCTAGGGCTGCAAGAAGATATATGTTGCCATTGACAATCATATCTGAAAGTGCGCTCTGGCATTCGATGCCAGAATCATCAACTGCAAAGGGATCTGAGGGAGTAGCGCATGGTTAAGTTCGGGTTGGATTTAACAATCTGGCCTTGGGAATATGAAACTTTCGACGAGATTGTTGAGATCGCCCAGCTAGCTGAGAGTCTAGGAGTAGACTCCTTATGGATGTCAGATCACCTCATGTACACAACGCCAAATGTTGGCTCGCTGGAGGTGTTCGCTGCTTTAGCTGCCGTGGCTGCCAAGACTCGCAACGTAGTTCTGGGTACGAAGGTGGTCTGTGCGCCTATTCGGCATCCCGGGCTCTTGGCAAGAGCGGGGACAACATTGGACATAATCTCTGGCGGTCGCTTCGTCCTTGGGATTGGCACCGGCTGGTTCAAGGCGGAGTTTGACGCCTTCGGATTTCCTTTTGAAAAAAGATTCGAACGAATGCGAGAGACTGTGGAGATCATCAGAAAGTCTTGGACGCAGCCCGTTGTGGATTATGAAGGGAAGTATTACACGATTCGCGGAGCTGTGTCCTTACCGTTGCCTGTCCAGAAGCCTCATCCGCCCATATGGATTGGCAGCCAAGGGCCGCGTATGCTAAGATTGACGGCTGAACTTGGCGACGGCTGGGTCATACCCAACCAAAGCGTAGAGGATTACCGCCAAAAATGGGAGTTCATCAAAGAGAAAGCTAGAAAGGTTGGCCGAACCGCAAGCGACATCGAACCTGCCCACTACGCATATGCCAGCTTATCCTCAAGCTCAAACCAAGCGTGGAGATACGCCAAGGATCTTATCTTGCCTGAGAGACGCAGAGCTCTGAACCCGGGGCTGACCCTTAAGGAAGTGGGTGACATCTGCCTCATCGGCGATCCTGACGAATGGGTCACCCGAATCAACGAGTACATAGAGGCTGGTGCGGAACACATTATTGTCAAGATAGTCCCCTTGACCCAAGAAGCTCTATGCCTTTACGGGGAAAAGGTGATCCCACACTTCGGGAAGAATACATAGTCTATCTAGCACGGCGGCACTGATGCAGTACGGTCCTGTGTTTGGCTGGTCCTCCTCTTGGGAGGCTCTTGTGCAGGTCTATAAGCTTTGGCCCACTCGGACAGATCGCAGTATAAGTGTTCTTCTTGATTCACTTGTGAGCAGACCGTTCAGGTAGTATTTGATGGTTGCATCTTGCTTAACCGTGCCAACATCACTTGACACCCAGTAGTATGCTGTTGTGACTATTCGCATGCTCTGTCCATCAAGCATTATCCCTTCCACTTCTGTGGTCTTCACCCTTGCACAGAAGTATGTTGCACCATTCTGGGCGCTTACGCTCTCCAGATCCTCCACTTCTTCCTTGCCCACGATGCTTCCGCTGTAAGCATTTCCCTGCATGAACACCGTGAAGTTGCTTGCATATTCCCAACTCTTCCCTCTAGCCAGGGGGTATGGAGGACCTGGCAAGGGGCTATCGTATGTGCATTCCGTTCCATCTGATACCCATTTTCGCAGTGAGCCGCCTTCTGTGAGGTAGTAGTAAGTTGTCTCCTGGGGCCTCTCAATCCTGATTTCCGTTTCGCTTACCTTAAGCCATCTTACTGAGCTTTCTTTACCATCAGCCCACTCAGTGAAGATCTTCTCTGTCCCGTCAGGAAGAATAGGCATGCCAATCTGTTCAGCGGAATCCTTCCCTGTTCCTACTACCCGTGTCTCAGTTTCAGCAATCAACGACACTAGGTTGAGTATCAGCTGGTAATTGTCTTCCGAGAAACAGTATGGCTCACTGAGGAAGGTCAGGTCACCAAAGGCAGCTACAGCACCATTTCCCCTTTTTGCCAAAGCAATCACTGCGTAGCTGTCTGCTCTTTCAGCCACAGAAGAGTACGTAGTGACAGATGTCCAAGCCAACCCTTTTTGCATCGAGTAGATGTGGGTTGCTGTACAAAGAAGCAAGGACCTCAAACCCGTGGTTAGGGAGTTTGCCGAGAAGTTCTTCGCGTAGATGTTGCGGTATATCCCGTAGTGTTCCTCTTCGTTGTAGAGGTAACCCTTGGCGAAGGAGAAACCGAATCTTGTGGAAATTGAGTTAACTGGAGCAATAATTCCCGCGGCCAACCCTTCGTATCCAAGGTATTCCCAAGCTGGATCAAAAAACAGAAGCAGTAGCCCCCCATCATCCACAAACTTCTCGATGGTCTTGCACTCTGTCTCACTGTAGACTTCGGTTGGGGAGGCAACTATGAAGCACGATGCACTCTCAAGCTTAGACTCAAGGTCATACCACTGTGAAATAAAACTAACCGTCACGTTTCTTTTTGCCAGCTCGGCTATGAGGATGTCAATGTCCCACCACAAGATCTGGTTCCCATGCGACGTATCCACAAGTACATCGCCTTCTCGAGCGTCCTGCGTAGCTGGAGACGCGAACGGGTTAGTGCCTTGAGCCATGGCTTGAGGGGGAAGGTAGATATAGTGAACTGCCGGTGGAGGATGAATCTCATCGAGAACCCTTAAGGTTATGTTTTCCCATCTCATAGATGTTGCGTTAGACGAGCCCTGCCAAGATGTAGAGACCCCAATCTGTCGTGGGACAAGCTCAGCAACCTCGTACTGAACGAGGTTTGCCTGCTTGGCTACCTTCTCCACGGCCTTCAGGAAAGAGCCTGCTTCGTCAGCCAAGCCGACGGCCACGGCTTCGCTCCCCAGATAAATCGTTGCCCTTCTCAGCTGGGTCGAAGACAGCTTGAGGCGGTTGCCTCTGCTCTTCTCGACTGCTGATACGAAGTTGTCGAGCGCGTGGCTCAGGTTAAGGGGAAATAGGAGCTTGGAGAACCCTGTTGCCTTGTGGGCCCCGGTCTCCATTACTGATTCCTGAGGTATAAGCACCGGTGGTCCTCTTCCTATGACTCCTATGCTTCCGACGAATGATGTGGGTGGTACGAAAATGTGATCAGCAGCAACAGCAATGTAATACCCTCCAGAAAGCGCCGTGGTGATTGAGGCGACCAAGGGTTTCTTTGCCTTAAGCTCGAGGAGGTCTAGGTATATCCTTTCAACATAATCAGCATAGCCACCTGCTGAGTCAACTACGAGCACAACGGCTTTCACACTTTCGTTGAACACGGCTTGGCTGATGAGGTCAGTGCAATAGGCAACAGTCCAAGATGTCTCGATGTAACCCTCCACCTTTATTACCCCCACTAGGTTCCTGCGTTCGGCCGAAGGGTACCTAGAAGACATCTGCAGATAGATCACGGAGGCGGCGAAGATGCAGATGAGGATTGTCGCGTAGATCTCACGCCGTCCCAGCTTTGAGAGCAGAGTTCCGAAAGCCATATCTTCTTCTCGACTTTGGTTCAAGAAATGTTCCTCCGCCACAACCTACGGTAACATACAGTTTATTTAAGAGTTGTGGGGACTTCTTGGCGGCACATTCCAAGAATGAGGCGAGAAAGCAGTACAGGGAACACGGACAGACAGCTACTCTGCTCGCAAGTCTAAGTGATAACCTCCATGTAAGAAGCGGTAATAGCTGAACGCCTCCTGTTTAGAGCTAGAGGCGCGCTACGAAAGAAAAGCCCCTATCACCATCTCAAGATGACAGAAAGCGCGACTTTCCTGCGCAAATGTCTCTTCCTCCGCCCGAAGTCAGGATTCACTAGAAACCTATCTGAAACCTTTGGCTTGTCATGAACAACACGAATGACGAGCGGCTACTTGTGGTAGAATCACTGAGTCATGCGGGTGAACCCCAGGAAAGGTGGAGAAAGGATTGAAGCATGTACCGATCACGCCGCAGAATCGAGTGGCCGAGACTCTTCAGAAAGAGAAAACGAATGAAACAAAGCTCTAGCATATCGGTATTTTGCCTTGGGCTAGGTCCATGCAAAACTTGTCTATGTTCTCCAGCTCGTGGTCAACAATCTCTGCTGCCGCTTTCTTCACCTTGTTGAATGCTGTTCCTCTCTTCGTGATCAGCTGCACGGCTGCGACCGTTGGATGATCTATGGGGTGACCAATCCTGCTCAGCATCCAAACGTAGACCTCTTCTGCCTCTAGCACTTGGCGATTTATCTCGTTGGCGATCCTATGGGTTAAGAGGTTATAGATTTTCCCAACATGGCTGACTGGGTTCTTCCCAGCCGCAGCCTCGGAGCACTGAGGCCTGTTAAGTGAGATCAGTCCGTTCACCCGGTTTCCTCTCCCAACTTGGCCTGAATCTGCCCCGTCTGCGCTCGTTCCCAGCACAGTCAAGTAGACTCCCCCGATGCCTCTGCCCGGGGCGTCAAGTGTGTTCAGTTGGACACTCACCTTGCTGAAGTTGTTGTTCTCCTTAACAAACCGAGTTAGATCCTCAAGGGCTTCAGCCTTCTTCTCAAAATAATGCCTCTCACTCTCGATGAAGCGATCGACATAGGCCACCGAAACCGTAAGATCTAGCTCGTCGCCTTTCCGCAGTCCCATCACCTTTATGTCCTCCCCTGTCTCAGGGAACCTTTTCTTGAAATCCTTGGAGTTCAGGTAGTTCTCTGTTCTCAAGACAGCTTTCTCAGTGTTCGTCAACGGTGCCCATCCCACAGCCGCAGATGTGTCATTCGCTTCGAGGATTTTCCTGCCTCTCCTAAATATGTCTGTGAGCGCCGAGGATCCTGGCAGAATCTCAACTTGGTATATGACATGGTGCTCCGGGTTCACGAACCTCAAGTTCCTCTCAAACCATTGCTTGGCTGTTTGGACAGCAATCTCTTCAACCGGTATCTCCGTCTCGTCAACCTTGAACGTCGCTCTGTCTCCAAAAATCAGCTTCATGGGTTTCTTGACGACTCCGCCACCGAACCTTGTCTCCACGTCTCCTGCGGCTAGCAAAGACTTGTCGATGTTATGGTGCATTATGAACCCTGTCTTGTCCAAATACTCCTTGCTCAAGGCGACCGAAACCTGGTTCATTATGCAGTCGCAGATTGTGTCCGGGTGGCCGAGGCCTTTTCTTTCAACAACTTCAATCTTTTGGTCCTCCAATGGAGCCTGCTCTAGCCGCGTGACTAGTATGTTTCTCATAGGAAGTCACCGTTCATAGGCCGCCGAATGAGATAGGACTAGAGGCGATATATACCTTACGGTATAATCTCCATTTCCAGTATACATTATTCTACATAACCGCCCGAATGATAGGCGATCATACAGAAAAGCAGATATTCACAGAAGCAACCATTGTATGTGGAAAAAATAACTACAGGTTATCAAGATGCTTGTCAGAGGTCTAATGTTGAAGAAGATGCGGATTGATGCCGGCCTTACGCAGAGCCAACTCGCAAGGATGGTAGGCGTGTCTCAAGCCCACATCGCAAAGATCGAGGGAGAAAAGGTCGACCCTAGGTTGTCCACTGTGAACAAGATACTTCAGATTGTTGCAGGCGGAAGAGGAAAGAAATGCGGCGAAATAATGACAAGAGGCGTGATCGTAGCAGACCCTAAGGACAAGGTCAGCAAGGTAAGCGAGCTCATGATAAAGCACGCTATCTCTCAGTTGCCTGTTGTTCAGGGCGACAAAGCAATAGGAATGATCACTGAGGAAGGAATCGTGAGAAACCTCAATCCAAACATTGCGAATGAGCTAGTTGAGAGGGTCATGGTGCCTCCACTCCCAACTGTGACAGAAGACACAGACGTGAGTGTAATAAGGCCGCTTGTTGAAACTCATCCTGGCGTGCTCGTCACAAAAGAAGGAAAGCTTGCAGGGATAATCACCCGTTCCGATCTTCTAAAAGTCATTTCGACCATAATGTCCACCGCTGTGCCCTAGAATTCCCAAGGATTCAGGCAACCGTATGTGCCACAGGCTAGCCCCGACGTCTCTTCATTGCTCTAACAAAAACTAGGGAGCTTTTGCCATCCCTCTTGCCATCCATGAATATGTTCTCAAGGCAAACGTAGCCTCGCAAGATGGCTTGCTTTGAGAACATATTCATGGTTAAGTGCCCGAAAGTTAACACTAAGGTATGTTGAAGATTGGTCATAGAGGGGCAGGAGCTTACGAACCAGAGAATACAATCAGAAGCTTCAGTAGGGCTCTAGAGATAGGTGTAGATGCAGTGGAACTTGATGTCAGAAAGACCAAGGACAATAGGCTGGTCGTCATCCATGATGCGAAGGTCGATAGAACCACAAGCGGCAAAGGCGCAGTAAACCAACTGACGCTTGATGAGATAAAGCAACTTGTGACCGTGAACGATGAGAGGGTTCCCACCTTAGAGGAAGCTCTTGATTTTCTGGACAAGAAGGTCAGAATCCTCATCGAACTGAAAGAGACAGGCGTTGAGGAACAAGTGTTGAACATTGTCCGCACAAAGGAACTGACCGACAACGTGATATTGATCTCCTTCATTGAAGACGCCTTGAGAAGAGTCAGGAAGCTGAATAGTGAGGTCGAGACTGGACTGATTTATGTTAAGCACAAGAACCCTGTAGAGGCAGCTTTGGAGTTGAAAGCCAGCTACTTGGTTGCTCTCTACCGCTTCATTCACTCTGCAGACGTCCAGAAAGCCCACGCTAACGGGCTAAAGGTCATCGTGTGGACAATCAACAACAAAGAAGAGGTCCCTGTGTATGTCAAGAAAGGCGTAGACGGCATAACCAGCGACAAACCCGATATCCTGAAAAACTAACAGGACCTAAAGACACAGTCTCAGGTGTGCCTTACCAATCCTAAAAAAACATCAGAGCCAACGCTTTACTTAGGAAAGATGGATCCTGAAGTCTTCTTTGATAACGTTGAGCACTACGTTCGTAACAGTTCTCCTTACGTAGGGAATGGATAGCAAGTTCTTCACGAAGTCGTTCAATTCTATTCTGTCCTTAAATCGGACAACGGCTGCAACGTCGAAGTCTCCAGTAATATCATAGACGGAAACAACACTCTTCATCTTCGCAATCTCCTTTTCCACTTCGACTAAGTGGGTTCCCTCAGCTTGTATCAAAACGACCGCAGCCATTGCGAACCCGAGCTTGATGGGATCAGCCAATACTGTGTAACCCTTGATCACGCCTTTGTCTTCCAAGCCCTTGATCCGGTTGTATGCAGTTCCAACTGATATCCCGAGTCTGCCCGCAATCTTGCTGAAGCTTAGGCGGGAGTCTTCCTGAAGCAACTTGATGATACCGAAGTCAATCTCGTCAAATTCTTCGACTGGAGCGGACTCCAAACCCTTCACCGCCACAGATGGTGCTGAACGTTTATTCAACTTTTCTCTCAATATTTAAACGTTTCGACCTAAATCCGAAAGACTTATATACGATTCTGACACTTAGTGTGGATCCGTTGAATGAATCGAAGGTGATCACGTGGAGGCCGACGCTCAAAGGAAGGCCATAGAGACTCTGAAGAAGCACAAGGTCAGGTGGATACACGCGGCTTTCGTGGACATGCGCGGTCTAATGCAGGACATGGTCATCCCGGCAAGAGATTTCACAGACGGCTCCGCCTTCACTTCCGGCCTAGGCTTCGACGGCTCGTCAGTTAGAGGCTTTAAATCCATCGAAGAATCAGACATGATACTCAAGCCCGACCCGAAGACATTAGCTATCATCCCATGGACCAGCGGCGAAAACCAAAAAAGCGCAATCACCCTAGGCGATGTCTACGAAGCCTACGGCGGAAAAGAAGCCTCTGAAGTATGCCCAAGGGGATGCGTCGCAAAAAGAGCTGTGAGCGCAGCAGCGGAGCTCGGGTACACTCCACACTTTGCTCCAGAACTAGAACACTTCCTATTCGCTTCGATCGATCCGACAAAGCTCACTTGGGACCTTTGGGTAAGCCCAAAGGGGGGTGAAGGGGATTCATGGGGAGCGCCAAGAGTTGTGCCACAGTCGCCAGAGATCACTCCAGGAAACTTCACGTTGAGACCCAAAGAAGCCTTCTGCAGACCGCCACCGGAAGATACAACCGTTGAGTACCGCAATGAAGTCTCTTCAGTCCTCGAGGACTACTTCGGCTTCACAATCGAAAAGCACCACCACGAAGTTGCCACGGCCGGCCAACTCGAAATAGCTTTCCGCTTCGGGACCTTAGTAGAAACTGCGGACAAGGCGATCTACTACAAATTCGTAGCGAAGAACGTAGCCAAGAAGCACGGCATGATTGCTACATTCATGCCCAAGCCGGTTTACCTTGACAACGCTAGCGGAATGCACGTCCACACATCCATATGGAAAGACAACGAGAATATAATGTACGACAAGAACGACGAGTATGCAGAGCTGAGTCAGACTGGAAGATATTTTGTCGGAGGACTGCTGGAACATGCAAAGGCCTTGACTGCTGTGTGCTCACCCACTGTTAGCTCATACAAAAGGCTTGTGCCCGGCTTTGAGGCTCCGATCTACATCATGTGGTCTCGGCGTAACAGGTCAGCACTAGCCCGAATACCCGTGTACTACAAAGGAGCAAAGTTCGCATCCCACAAACGGGTCGAGTACCGAGGCGCAGACCCATCATGTAATGTTTACCTAGCTTTCTCATGTCTCCTCATGGCCGGTCTTGACGGGATCAGAAGGAAGATGGATCCTGGCGATCCCGTTGACGAGGATGTCTACAAACTGACATCTGAAAGGCGGAGAGCCTTGGGAATAGGGGAGCTTCCGACGACGTTGAGGGATGCATTAGAGGAGATGAAGAGCGACGAGGTGATCCATAGAACGCTAGGAAGCCACATTTTCGAGGCCTTCATCGAGTACAAGATGAACGATTGGAATCAGTACTGCCTCTATGTGACGCCTTGGGAGATAATGAAGTACCTAGACTATTAAGGTGGTGGATTGAATGAGAGCATACGTGTTCATAGAGACGAAGCCTGCGACATCTCTGCAAGTAGTGGAGCGAATTAGGAAGAAGGTCAAAGAAGTCATTCAAGCAGATGCGATCTACGGCCGATACGACGCAATCCTAATAATTGAAGCCCCAAACCTTGAGAGCGTAAACGAGATTCTCTACAAGATCATCGAGAAGGATCCAAATATCATACACACGGAAACATCTCTGGTGTTGGAGAGTCCGTCGTCAGGCGAAACTGTTGAGCCAGTGTGAGATAGAGAGGGATTATGCCTTGGCTCCAACTAAGGACCTGCGTCATAAAGTTCTGCGAGCCTTCATAATGGTCACTGTAAAGCCAGGGACTTCAGAGGAACTTGTGAGGTCCAGACGCATCAAAGGTGTCAAGATGGCGAATTCAGTTCTAGGAAGGTTTGATGTTGTCGTTGTTGTCGAAGCAGAGAGTCTAGAGGAACTGGGAATGATAATCTATGAGATGGTCGAGCGACACCCGAATGTCGTCCATACTGAGACACTGATATCGATATTTCATCCAGCACAGTTGGCCCTGCCATGAACCCTTCTCTCCAACAGTGAGAAGTCCTCTAGCAAGGACCGGAGAATGCTCGGACATGGATCTAGAAAGTCTTGGTTTTGGGAAGCTGCCGTTAAAGACTAATCCCGTAATCGACGACACTACTCTAAGAGACGGCGTGCAGATGCCTGGGTTAGCCGTTTCTCCAGAGGATGCCGCCCAGATAGCTCGGCTGTTGGACGAAATCGGGGTCGAGAGAATCGAGCTGCATCATTACCAGAAGACAGACAAGACGGCAGCAAAGCTGATCCAGCGCATGGGTCTGAACGCAAGGATAGCGGGTTGGTGCAGAGCCTTGAAGGAAGACGTAGACGATGCAATAAGCTGCGGCTTCGAAGACGTCGGAATCTCGCACCCAGTATCACACATTCATTTCCGGGCAAAATGGCCCGAGAAGACTCCGGACGAGCTTCTGAGCAGAGTTGTAGAAGTTGTGGAATATGCTGCCAAGGACCATGGCCTCAGAGTCTTCGTGCACGGGGAAGACAGCACCAGAGCAGACTGGAGCTTTGAACGAAAGTACATCAACGCCATCGCTGAGGCTGGTGCAGAATGCTACCGGGTCTGCGATACCGTTGGAGTCGGGTTATCAGCTGTCAACGCTCCGCTGCCAAGCGGGATTCCTATCAAGATAAGGGCGATCAAGGCTGAGACCAAGATCAAAGATGTCGAGATCCATGCCCACGATGACTTCGGCAACGCTGTTGAGAACACTTTGGCTGCGGTCAGGGCCGCCTCAGGCATCTGGGACAGAGTCTATGCCAGCACAACCTACTTAGGCATTGGCGAAAGAGCTGGAAACGCTGAGACTGAGAAGGTCATCATGAACCTTTTCATGCATCATGGAGTAGGGAAGTTCGAGGGCAAGGTCAAAAGGCTCAAGGAGATAGCGGAGTTCATTGGTCGAGCTACTGGTTACACCGTCCCACCGAACAAAGCCATAGTAGGCGACTATGCCTTTGCTCACGAGTCAGGTATCCATACTCATGGCGTTCTGAGCGACACTGCAACTTATGAACCGTATCCGCCCGAGCTTGTGGGAAACGCGAGGCGACTGACGATCGGCAAACAGTCAGGAAAAGCCATCATCAAGTACAAGACTAAGGAAGTTGCTGGAAAGACGCCGACCAAGGACCATCTTGACACAATCGTACAAAGGATCAAACAGATCTATAGCAGGGGAAGGAAAGCATCGCTAAGAGAAGAGGAGTTCAAAAGGATACTTCGAGAAGCTGGGCTATTGGCTTGAAGAGTTCAGGCTTAGGGCGGTTATTGGGCGGCTTTGAACCTTCTTGCGGCCTCAGCCAAATTTCTGAGCTTCCTCATCGATGTCTCGTATCCTTTCTCTTTGGAGCATTCCACAATCAATGGCCTGAAGCCGCAGTCAGGCGTAAACATCAAGGTGTCGCCGTACTTCCGGAACTTCTCCATTACCGCCAGAATCTCTTCAGGACTCTCTATTCTTGGTTTCTTGCTGGATAGACAGCCAACTGAAAGTATCTTCCCGCTCTGCTGTACTTCTTTTGGCACGTAGACATCCATGTTCGTTGGCGTGTCATAGAACTCGTGGCTCAGGAAGCCAAGGTCAGTCTGCAAAAGAATCTTAGCGAGTCTCGGGGAAATCCTTCCGCAGATATGAGTACCAGCGGCTTTGTCTCCGCAAGCCTTCTTGACGGTGTTGTAGACCTCGATAATATCTTCTTCACTGCACTTCAAAGCGACTCTTCCTCCCACGACTGTCCCGAGTATGGGCTCATCAATTGATACTAGGTCAGCCTGTTCCGAAGCTTCCCTGCAGCTCTTATCTAGAATCCGGGCAATCTGCTCAACCAACTTCAGATCAGAGATTGCTCTGTTGAACGGAAAGACTCCGGGTCCGGTCTCAATGTATGATGCAAGTGTGAATGGTCCGGTTATGGGCGCCTTCAGCCTAACAATGTCTTTCACACCCTTTTCCCGGAGGTATTTCAGAGTCCAGCGGAAAAGCTCCAAGCCTGGCGGCGAAACGCAATCGGTCAGTTCCTTGGCCACGAGCTTGTAGTGGTCTTTTTCCGGGACGATCCCGCATCCTTCCCTAGCCATGCTGTCCAGAAACTGCTTGCCCATATCTGTCAGCTGCGGGTATGCGGGGAATCCGAGACGCAGGTCGAGAAGGTCTTCTAAGCATCTTCTTCTGTTGTCTATAGTATCATCTAAGGTGTAACTCCCAATCGTCGAGGTGTAAACGCCAGTTAGCTTCAGGTCTCACACCTAGCAGAGGAAACACAGTGCTTGGAGAAAACCCTTTCGCTTTTGTATCAAGAGGATGGGACTGAGAAATACTCTACTCGTCCCAGGCTGCAGGCTCGTTAGGCTCGTCAAGCTCGTTTAGAGCTTCAAAGCCGACAAGGTGAATCGTGCTTCTACACTTCTTGCAGCGAATCGTGAGCGACTCCAGTGCACCATCCTTTCCGGTCTTGACGTCTGCGACTTGGTATGTGACCTCTGACTCATCGTCTGGAGAAATCGGCGTCTTGCACGATGGGCACAGAAAATCTCCTTCGCCCTCAATCTGAGTCAGGTCGATTCTGAACACGGATATCTGCCCCATATCTCTACCGCCGGGTTTTCATTGATCAAGAAGGAGCTTAAGATCGCCTTTTAAAGCTTAGGAATCAAAAGTCCATGATTCTTTCAGTGCAGCGTCTATCTGCCTAGATAAGCCTTGACAGCTATATCTTTTTCTAGTCTTTCCACGTGAAGCAGGAGCGTGCCGTCAGTTACCCGAACAGTCTCTCGACCGGTTACTTCCCCCGTATAGGTGCTCCACCACTCAACCACATATTCGCCGTTCTGGAACCCCTGAAGCACAAGGCTTACATCCTTCGGGGCTCCAATTGTGACATTGTTGACTGCGTTCCACCAAGTGTTATCTTTGTTCTGTATCCAAACCAAGGCGAAGGTGCCGTTACTCAGTCCGATGACTCTGGTTTTGCTTATGCTCAGCACAGCTCCCGTGACTTTCAGAGAGTCGATTGTGAACCAGTCGTTGCCAGAGTTGTCGATCCTTATCTGATGCTTGCCCGGAGGGATCGTCACCTTCACGTCTACGTTGTACTCGTTGACATGATCGGCATTCTTACCGTCCTTATCTGCCAATGAGACTGTTTTCGCTAATGAGCCGTCTATGTAAATCTGCATCACAGCGCCTGAGTTGGCAACTGAGTTCACATGTACCACTGCTTCTCCGCCGTACGTGAGGTTGATGATGAACGTCGGGTTGTTCCTTAGCTCCGGATGGTACTGGCCTTGCACGAAAGCACTGAATTCAGAGAGGTTCGTCACGTTCCCGTAGAGGTCGACCTCAAACTGACTAGCTCTAGGTCTAGCCCATCCCAGACTCGGGTAGACTGTTAAGTCGCACAGGTCTTTGGGATCGATCTCCTCTGGCGGGATAATCCCTACTTCAAGGTTCTTGAATCCCTCCCTGTCAGGTTGGACTCCTTCGAGGAATCTGCTTAGGGCTCGAAAGTGATAGTACAGGTCAAAGGGGTGTATGTAGTTGTCCCACCACCAAAGCATCGCTGAACAAGCGGAGCCCGATAGAACCGAAGACCATATGCCATTGTGTATCTGAACTCCATCCTTGTCTTTCGTCGTGTAGGGGTCGTCGAACCACCTCCAGTCGGCGCCGAATTCTGAGACTAAAGTCGGCTTGCCATAGCGCGTCAGAAGATCCCTTGTCCAGCTGTGCAGTGCTCCTGCGATGTCCAAGAAGCCCGATGGCCCATATCGGTGTACAGTTAGTAAGTCTATCGAGTTCAAACTACCAAACCGGGGATCGGAACTTGTAGTGATCAGATGATTGTAGGGATCGATCTGCCTCAGGTACTGAACCACGTCGCCGTGCCATTCGGCGACTGCCCCAAAATCGTACTTGTCAGTTAGCTCAACTTCGTTCCAGAGTTCCCAAGCGAGAACATGAGTGTTGTACCCCCATCTGGCGACGATGTAAGCCAAACGCTTCTTGAACAGTTTCACTGCATCTTCGCTCTTGAAAAAGTCCTCAGGCCTTGAGACTGGTCCCCCATTCGCGGAGTTGTAAGGGTTGTTCCTCCACTGGGAGGTCATCCCTCCTGCTTGAAGCTGCCCATGGTTCATGAAGCAAAGGAGCACATAGATGTCCTTCTCTTCAGCGAGCCTGAGAACATAGTCTAGCCGCCAAGCTTCAGCCATGTCGTATTCTCCAAGCGTCTTCCACTCGATGCTCATAGCCCAAGGAGCCATCCAAATCCGCGTAATCTTTTCTTTGTTTAGGCTCATCGAAGAGAACCATGCGTCATAGTCATATGTGCCATTTGAACCGAACCAACAGACATTATGCCCTATCAAGATCAAAGATGTGTTGTCGTCAAACCGGAAGTACCGCCAGTCCTTGCCACTAAGCCTAACGAATCCGCGGCTTCGTTGCGACGGGGAGACGGTGAAATATACGTCTGGCGTCGTTGCCTTCTTCTGTTCATTCTCCAACTGGGCATGGAAAGTGTACTTGCCAATCTCCGTCGGGGTGAATCTCACTTTCCAGTATGGTCTGCCGACCTCTGTGAGCTGTTCCTTGTTGCTCTCCAAGGCACGACTATATTCTTGATAGTAGAATGCAGGAACGTTTAGGACATGTCCATTAGGAGTCGTGAACACGCCTGTCACATTCACCTCGTCGGGGCTGAACGGGTTCCTGAAGTTGGCGGTCACATTCAGGTCTATCTCTATAAGACCATAGAGTGGCACGGTTTGCAGGCTACCGCTTCTAATTGCCACCGATGGCATGACCAAGGCTCTCTCTCTTCCTGGCAGATAGAAATGAAACGCTAGGGCTATTATCGCTATTGCCCCGATCGCTGCTACAGAGAGAGAGGTTACTCGGCGCCTAGAAGCAAAGTGATTTGCCATGACAGAAAGCTGGGGAGAGAAGCGCCAAAAGCTTCCGCATCTTCGCGTCGGGCCCAGGACGCTTGCAGGTTCGTAACCCCAAGATGCATATTGAGATGTGAAGGCACTACGGAGCGATCTGCAATAGTGCTAAGACAAGGGTAGCATATGACGGCTCGAGTCTCACCCTACAAGTTCATGGTGTATAATAGCATAAAGCTGACTGCAAGCGCGATCAGTGTCAAGGGAGTAACGGCTTTGAAGTAGTCTTTCATTCCGGTCTTGAACGACTCAACCGAAAGTGAGACGCACGGGTGCACGGGGGTTACGACGTAGCCAAGGAAGATGCCAAAGTAAAGTATGGCGAAAGCCGGGAGAGGTATGGCGCTGAACTTTGTGAGGAAGATTGGGAAGACTATGCCCGCAGGAGTAATTATCCTTCCAGTCCCGAACCCCAGAAGGAACGCCGTGGCAAGGAGGAATTCTGGCGTGATGCTAAGACTCCCTAAGAGTTGCGGGATTCCTGAACTCTTAAACACGTTCAGGAAGAATAATATGCCCACCATGGTGACCGCGAAATTCCAAGGCCTAGCTTGACGGACGATCCGACCGAAGTTCCCTAGTTGCATTCGTCCGATGAACAGAGCCATGACTAGACTGGCTGACACGCCAATCAGGGTTGATGCTTCTTCAACCGGCGGAGCAAAAAGTGCCTCGACCAAAATGTCTATTGTTGGGGCAACAAGCAATACAGCTAAAGGCACGAATAGTTTCTTGGCTGAAAATCTTCCGCTGTAGTCAATTCCTTCATGAGCCGCCCTGAGGAAAAAAAGGTAACCCAGCGCTAGAGAGAGCACAAGTGCCGGAACGAGGTACGGAACCGTCTGATAAGTGTCCAGCTGCGCTGCCTGAGCTGAGATTATCAGATCAGGCGACAAAGGGTAGACCAAGTACAGAACGTGACGGAACCAAACGTTAATTCCTGCTTTCTTCTCGTTTGGGATGTCTCTTCCAGCCTTCTCTACAAGTGGCGCTGAAAGAAGAGCGCCTCCAGGCATAGGAAGCAACCCGACTATTGCTGGGGAAAGCATCAGGAACGGTATCTTCCCTATCCTCATGTTGCTAACTAGGTTGTCTAACTGCCCCGAAGCTTTGAGGGATGCACCAATCACAGGGATCAGGGCAACTACCGCGGCCAGGAGAACAGTCGAGGGAGCGGTGATCGTCGAGGAGAATAGCATAGCCAAGTTCTGAGGTATCGTTGACGCGCCTAGGATCAAAGCGCCCAAGATCATGGCAATGCCCAAGTTTTTTTGGGAAACGAAGAGTAGGGCAACCATTGCCAAGAAGAAGCCTACCCAAGCCGTCAACCCGGTGTTGCACCTACGCCCTCCATATTTGACTCTTCACAGTTGTTGACAGTCACTAATAAGCGTTCAACAAGACAGTTCTCAAAGATCACGGTCAGAACTTGCGTATGAAGGGTTTGAGCTGCCACGCGGAATCGTAATCCTCAGAGAGATCAAAAGTGACGTAGGCGGCGTCACTATTGAAGTAGGGCGAGCCTTTCCTTGAGAAAAGGGTCAGGATCTTGCCGTCGTGGTTGATTTTGTATCCTTCGTCTGTTGGTTCGTGTCCCCTAACGACGAAACGTACACCAAGCATCTTGACGAAAGCGTCTGTCACGTCCTTGCCGAAGAGGTTTCCAGCTCCCCTTGGTGAATGATGGATTCCAGTGAAGCCGTCAATCGGGTCACCCCAGAGAATCTCCTCAAGATGACTCTCGGCGGGATGCCTCTCGTACGCGTAGGCAACATCGTCGGGCGCCTTAGCTTTGCTTGGAATCCCTCCGTGGAGCATCACGCATCTTTCATCAGCAAGTACAGCGGTGGGAAATTGCCTAAACAATCGGCCTAGCTCGTCATAGACGACGCGCCAGTCTGAGCGGAATCTTCTTTGCAGGTGCGAGGGCAGATCATGCGGGTAGGCCAGAAGGTCTTCGGGTCCTTCATGGTTGCCCTGTAGAAGCACAACCTTGTCTGGGAATTTGGCCTTCAGGTTCAAGACAGTGCAGTAGACCTCTGGCGAGTACGGGCCTCTGTCCCCATAGTCTCCGAGGAAGACTAGGTGTGCATCTTGCTGGTTCGAGGCCTTTTCCATGAAACTTGAATCAGCTAGAATGTAAGTTAGGGAGGCGAAGTCGCCGTGCAAGTCGCCGACAACCGTTACTTCTCCTGACCTTGGGAGACGGATCAACCTTCCAGTCATCTGCAGCATTCCGAGTTTTCTTGTTTCGTCTTTGAGGACTTGACTCACTTCACTGATGAGCTGGAGGAAGACTTTTGAATTCATCGTCTTTGCATCGCCAACGAGCTCGGAAAGAGTTCTCATTCGGACTCTGGTTCAAGATTCCGAGACAGATATATTAAGGTTTGAGGTATCAAGTAGGCGACTTGGTTGAGGGGCGAATGCTTTGCCTGCCTTTCCAAAAGTGAGCTTTGAGGAAACTCTAGAGAAGTATGTCTTGCCTTCAGCGTGCATAGGTTGCGCCTCATGCGCGGTTGTGTGCCCCTTCAACTGTCTTGATTACATCAACGAGAAACCAGCTCTGGTGAAGGAATGCAAATCGTGTGGCATATGTGCTCAAGTCTGCCCCAGATATGGCGTCTCATTGCCCGCTCTGGAGAAGCTCGTCTTTGGCAGGGAAAGAAAAGCGGACGAAGACTTCGGCATCTACAGACGCATGGTTATTGCGCAGACCAAGGACGAGACCATAATGAGAGCCTGCCAAGACGGCGGAGTTGTCACAACCCTTCTAGTTCACGCTTTGGAAAAAGGACTAATCGACGGCGCGGTTGTCTCGGGGGTCGTCGAAGAGAATCCATTGAGACCTGTCCCAAAGCTGGCCACAACTAGAGCAGATATCGTTGGAAGCGCCGGAACAAGGTACTCGTACTCGCCGAACATGCTCGCACTTGGAGAGGGCATCCAACAGAAAAGGAAGGGCCTAGCGCTTGTGGGCACCCCATGCCAGATGCACGCAATCAGGAGAGTAGAAGCCATCCCGCTGAGGAAGTACTCTGATGCCCTAAGCTTCGCGGTTGGCGTCTTCTGTAGCGAATGCTTCGCTTATGATGCGTTCGTCGGGGAACTGATCCAAGGCAAACTCGGGATTAACCCGCTCGAAGTGAAGAAGGTCAACATAAAAGGAAAACTCGTCGTAACAGCGAAATCAGGTGCAGTCGCTACGGTCCCTCTGCAAGAAGCAAAGAAGTACGCCAGCAAATGCGTCAAAAAGTGCCCTGATTTCTCCGCCGAGCTGGCTGATATATCAGCGGGAGGACTAGGTTTGGACGGATGGACGCTCACCATTCTGCGTACCCAGAAAGGTGAAGATCTCTTTAGAGAAGTCGAGTCGGCAGGACTGTTAGCAACAAGGCCAGCTGAGGAGGACAAAAGAGTCCTCGACCTGTTGGTTGGGTTGTCAGCAAGAAAACGTGAAACCGCTACGGCACTGGAGCTCTAATCTCCCTCTGCTCGCATCATCATAGTGGGGGGCGCTTTACTCATTTTTGAGTAGCAACTCTTAAGTAATAAGACGGAGAGACGGGAAAGACGAGGGAAGCAACTGAGATGGATTCCAAGACGATAGCGCTCGTGGCTTTGATGGGCGCACTCGGAAATATCCTGTTCGGGCTATCAAACTATCTAGGACCGCTTGTTCCTGGAGTCTCAATCGACCTTTCGCATATTCCGACTTTCATCGCAGCACTTTACGGAGGACCAGCAGTGGGCTTCGCAGCTGGATTGATTGTGGGAATCTTCCCAGGAATCCAGTATGGTCCGCTTTCGCCTTTTGGGTCTTGGATCGCACTCATTGGGCTTCCAGTTGGGAAGGCGCTTACAGGACTCACATCCGGGCTGGTTTACCAAGTTCTGGAAATGGATCGAAGAAACCGCAGATCGCTTCTCACAGTTCCTCTAGTGCTGGTCTCATATGTTCCAGAGGCAATCTTCACCGTCTTCTACTTCGTTACATTGCTGCCGTTTGTTGTCGGAAGAGGAGGAGCAGGTATGCTCATGTTTATCCTGCCTAAGGCCTGGGCAGAGATAACCTTCATGAGCTTCTTCATGGCAGCTCTCGTCGGGAATCAAGGCTTCAATAGCTTCGTCGCCAACCACTTCGGCCATAAAAGCAAACCGAAACCCTGATAGGTTTCTTGGGCTTGCATTCTCCCCTAGCCTGAGAAGTCAGTACAGCGAGATCTTCGCCTCAAGGAGCCGCTGATCTCTTCAGGACTTCTATGTTGAGCTTGCCAGCTCCAAATGTCTTTCCTGTGATAGCACTGGTGATCACCATTATGGCGGGCGCGAAGAGAGCTGGATCAATCTTGTAGAAGTCAAAGCCCGCTTCTTTGAAGATCTCCGCGAAAGGCCGCCCGTACTGCTCTGAGGCAGAAGAAACGGATTGTCCTGCAAGCGCCACGAGCTCGTTGTCATCCTCGCATTGTACGGTCAAATGCACTTCGCCTCCGTACAGTATGGCATCGTTCGTTCTTCCCATGGCTTTAGCAGTGTCCGAGTGGACGGGCAGAATCGGCGCACACCCTTCTGCGCCGACGATAAGCTTAGGATCGAAGCCCAATTCAGAAAGCTTGTGAACGCCCGTCTCGGCGATTCTACCTGAGATTTGAGTGAACCCGACAAGTGATGATGTCGGCGCCAAAATCAGGAAGAGGTTCTGAGGCGAGATCCGGCAAGAACTGGAGATAACGGCCACTGCTTCTTCAGACGGCTTCTCGGAGGTCTCAAGCACAAGGACTGCTACGTCGGATTCGTCCTTGTAGCCAATCTTCTCGAAAACAGACTTGGGCTTCAAAGCCAAGGCGCGTGCTGGACCTGAACCGATCGCAGAGAAGTCGCCGATCTTGATTTTCCACCCTGCTAGCTGAGCCCCAAGCAGGGATATGGCGGGATAGTTGGTTGAAAAAGAGATCAAAGGTAGCTTCATGTTTCCAAAAGCCTTGGTGGAGATTGTAGCCTTGCCAAGTCCGCCGGCACAGATCTCAGTCACAAGCCTGCCCGCCTCAATGCCGGCGGGAACTCTTATCCCGGCATCTATGAAGCATGCGCCCTGATCATTCCTTTCGACGAGCACTCCGTATTCGTCTGCTTTGCAACAAAGCTCCCTAACGAGTGGTAGTGCTTTGCGGTTCACACTTGGCGCAGACGTGATATCGCCTCCTGGTGGTGTAGTTCTTAGAGATACTTTTCATAGAAGCTTAGGTGCGGATTCTTGTCCTTCGCAATGAACAGTCTCCCCTTGCCATCGTCGGCGATGTCTCCAGTGAATAAGTAGAAGGGCCCTGTCACTTTCTCCCCGTCAGTCCTAGCTGTGGGTCGAATGCTATCAATGGTGAACGTGGGCAAGATCGATTCGACACGTCCACAGATGATTACTCTGCCATCAAGCATGCCAGCGCCAGGTCGACACTTGGAGTCTCCTTGGATGAGTATGGTTCCGTCTCTCATGTGGATACCTGCGAAATCCCCGACGCTCCCGTCCACCTTGAGGAGTCCCCCCCTCATGTAGCACCCGACCTCATTTCCAGCGTCGCCGTGTATGAGCACCGATCCGTTCTTCATCCCTTCGGTGCTACCTCTGTAGGGCCCCCCCACATAGTCGGCGGCTGACCCATTAACCTCAATTCTGCCGCCTTCCATCGAGGATCCGGCCCATGAATCGACATTTCCCTTGACAATGATCTCGCCGCCCTTCATATATTCCCCCAGCCTTAAGCCAACATCGCCCTCTATGACGATTGTTCCTATCGTCATTTCTGCGCCAACCATGCGAACCTTCCGGAGATCCCCCCTGATCTGCAAGGTGACATTCTCGGACTCGTTCGCATCACCACACTCTACGTCGAAGAGGCTTCCTAAACTTCGTCGTTTGTTTCCTTCCCATACCTCTAGCTCCAGTATCTCTGACAAGGATTTGCCCACAAAAATATCGGGTGATATGCATTCGGCGTAGACTGGGTATCTGAAAGAGTACCTGGGGCTCAGAGTCACAAGGATGCTTCATACCTCCAGTTTGACTGGGATTGGTGCCGAGGCTTTTAGGAACCTTTCTGGGATGAAGTAGTTCTCGAACTCAACAGTCCAGTACTCCCTGAACTTCCTCTTGAGGTCTCGAAGGACTTCAGGGCAGGATTCGGCTTCCAGGCAAGATGGGATTTGAGGAGCGGTCCAGAAAGTTCTTCCTTCAGCCGGTTGCACTATGGCATCGGCTCTAGACACGATCTTGCCGCCTTTGATCGTACATGCAGTTTTTTCAAATGCCTTGCGGAGTGTGGTGCGAGCTTTAGAGATATCCGTCTTCTTGGCGTTCAAATCATAGATGGCTACATCCGCGTCAGCTCCAACACCCAAGTGTCCTTTGTTTTTGAGACCCAGTGCTTTCGCTTGCCCAGCTCGTGTCACGATGGCTATCTCATGAAGGTCGTATTCCCTGTCGATGCTGGGGAGCAGTGATCTGCTTCTGGCTTTCCTGCTGACAGTCTTGAGCGTTCTGTCTCGGGCTTTGCGGCTCGCCAGCCAAGAGATAATCTTGGGATAGGTGAAGAAAGGTGCACCGTTGGGATGATCAGTGGTTAGATAGATCTTCCAAGGGTCTTCGATGAGGAGGGCGAGTTCAAGCGCAATCGACCACATGGTTGCGTGAACAGAGCTGGTTCGCCTATACCTGAAGGGAACTATACCCGCGCCCGTTTCAGTCTCCACATCATGGTTGAGCCACTTGTTTCCGCTTAGCTCATGCAACGTGTATTGCCATGGGCCGTCGGCTGTCATCGTCGTTGTGTCCGTGAAGACTACCTGTCCCATGTCAAGTGTCACATGGGCGCGGTGGTTCACATACTTGGCTATCTCTTCTGCTCCTGATCTCAAGGTTCCCCAATGGTCCCCTTTGAAGGCGCTGAATTGGCAGTGTGTTACATGAATCGTGGGGCGATCACCAGCCGCCAAGTCTTCCACGCATTTCATGGTTTCAATCGCCATATCATAGTTGCCAGGTTGTCCCAAGCGGTTCGTATGTACATGGATCGTGTGCGGCATGTTCAGCATCTGGTTGACCTTGCACAGCCCTCGGATGATCTCTCGAGGAGTGATGCCGAAGTTTGGGACGGCATCATCTAAGTCCTTGACGTTTCTTCCGAAGCCCCAAGCTTCAACGCCGCCGGGGTTGACAATCTTGATAGCGTAACCTTTCGTTGCCAATAGCATCCACGCAACGTGAGAAGCGCACTCTTTGATCTGTCCGTCCCTGAGGTATTCCAGAACGAACCACCAATCCCCAAATAGCGGAAACGTAGCCTTGTCGACAATCGGGGTGTCATCAAGCTCCTCGTGCGTATGCCTTGCTTCGAGCGGCGGCATGGAAGGGTTGCAGATCATAGTGTACCCCATCCGCGCGTACCGGTAGCCAGTCGTGAAAGTAGAAGGTATGGAATGACCCACGCCTGATCTTGTGGTTGCGGTTCTGGCTTCCACATCCTTGACATGGTCTTCGGGCCTGAGAAGCCTTCCTGCGTTTACTTCTGAGCCGGCGATGTGGGTGTGAATGTCGACCCCTCCTGGCATCACAACCATTCCGGAAGCATCGATAACCCTTGCTTTTCTTTGGCACACCTTCTCAACAATCTTGCCGTTCTCTATCGCGATATCCATTCTGTCCCCTTTTACGTTGTTGGCTGGGTCGTACACGAACCCGTTCTTCACCAGCAAGCTCATATGGAGCCTTCTCCTTTGCTCAGTTTGGCAACCCTTCGACAGAGCGGCTTTCGGTTCACATGTCTATAAAGCTGAATGCTGTTAAGAATATTCAAGACGCTTATTTAATGTTTCATCAACGGGCTCGGCTTCGACTCTTTGACAAGTTCGCCGTGCCCCCCAGAGGGGGACTTTGCGCATGATCCACTGGATAAGATCTCGATCTCAAGAGCCTTTTCCTGAGCGTGCACGCTCTCCAGCAAGACGTGGAACTGAGGGAAAATTATGGTTACTATCGCGCATGGAGGGCGATTCTTTCCATCTCGTTCCTCTTCTTGACAGCGTAGCTTCCTGCGTCTCTACTTGCTGCGGCAACTAGCTCTTCTGCGAGGCACTCTTCAAAAGGTCTCGGGTTACTGAACGATGCCTTTCTGGCTCCTTCGGTTATGAACCGTAAAGCCAGATCGGCTCTGCGTTGCGGTGATATGTCCACGGCTTGGTGGTAGGCAATCCCACCGTAGCTGATACGGGTCGTGTCCTCGCATGGAGCTGAGTTCTCGACCGCCTTAACCAAAACCTCCACCGGGTTCTGTCCGGTTCGTAGGTAGGCGATTTCGAAGGCGTTTCTTACGAAGTTGAGCGCGCGCGCTTTCTTGCCAGCGTTCTTCCCGGGCCTCATAAGGTTGTTCACTAGTCTCTCGACAATGTTCAACTTGGCCTTGTGGAACTTGTGGTGTTCATGTCTGCCCATGCTGTGCGGAACATGGATTGGAGTTACTGATATGTACCTTTGGAGTCCTAGGTCTTTCACTTCGACTTCGTAGCTCCATTTTCCGAAGAGGATGTGCCCGGTTTTGTCACTCACTCGCTTCACCTTACGCCGAAACGTCTATGTTTGAAACTTGACCGGTTATTTAAGGGTTGTGAAATGCTCAAGATGACGCCGGATAAGTAAGATGGTTCATCCTTTGGCTTCAGATTCTGCCTCGTGATCCTCAGCCAATCGTTTCGGCTAGAATTGCTTTCGCTGTGTGTAAGCGGTTTTCTGCCTCGTCCCACACGACTGATCTCGGTCCGTCTATGACCTGGTCTGTGACCTCTTCGTTGCGGTGGGCTGGTAGGCAATGCATAAAGAGGGCATCTGCCTTCGCATGTCTAAAGAGTTCTGCTGTCACTTGGTATCTTGGCATAAAGGTCTTGAGCCTTTCTTCTTTTTCTGCTTCGTTGCCCATCGAGACAAACGTGTCCGTATAGACCACGTCAGCTCCCTTAACGGCGCTCCCCGGATCACGCAGTATCTTAATGATTGATCCGCTTGTCTTAGAGTTCTTTCGAGCCCATTCGATGGCTTTGCTGTTAGGCTCGTATGCAGATGGGCATGCGACGGACAGGTTGACGCCCATCTTGCTACACCCGACGAGCAATGAGTTGCAGACGTTGTTCCCGTCTCCTAAATATGCAATCTTCAAACCTTCTAGGACGCCGCGCTTCTCCCAGATCGTGTACAGATCAGCCACAATCTGGCAAGGGTGGAAAAGGTCCGATAGGGCGTTGACTACGGGTATGCTCGCGTATCTTGCCAGTTCCTCAAGGTCTGTTTGCCTGTGGACTCTAGCAACGATGCCGTGAACATATCGGCTTAGGACGCGAGCTGTGTCAGGGATCGTCTCGCCTCTGCCCAGATGGGCCTCTTCCCAGCCCAAGTAGATAGGCTGTCCACCAAGATGGCTGACAGCAACCTCGAAGGAGACACGGGTTCGTGTTGACGCCTTCTGGAAAAGCAATATAATAGACTTCCCCTTGAGCTTCTTGGCTTCCTGCCGCGTGGCCGTCTCTTGCTTGAACCTTTGAGTGCTTCTAAGGAGACCCCATATCTCATCCTTAGAATAGTCCTGCAGCGTGAGAAAGTCACGTTTGTTCATGAGCCTTCACTCTACATAGATCGCAGGTCTGTAGGGCTTCGCAAGGTCAGCTCTTGCTTTTGGGTCATGTCTCTGCGGCTCCTCTTCGTGATAGACGGAGACATTGGCGTTGAACTCCTTCTCTAGGAAGCATCTTGCTTCTGTGAGCAATGCCTTTTCGTCCAGTCTTCCTGTCCTCAGTCTTCTGTTCTTCTGGTCCTTGGGAGCCACGTTGATCTCACCGATCGCTTTGGCCGCGTAAGCCGCGGCGTCCTTAGCCTTCTTCCTTAGCTCTGGGTCCGCAACAAGGTTCTTCATCACGTCCTGCATCTCGACCTTTTTAGCCAATGAACCTTCTAGAACCTTTAGGTAAACCATCCACTTCCAGTCTGCCGCCACGTAGTAGCAGATTCTCTTGGGCTTTGTCTTCGTAGCCTTGGTAATGTTGGTCGTGTCCTCGAGGAGAGATTTGATCAGATCCTCAGCTTCTTCAGCTGCGACATCCGCTTTTGAGCTGTCATAGCATGGCCACTCAGCCGTGGAAACAAGCCCGTTGTTGCCAAGCTTGTGCCACAGCTCCTCGCTTAGGTACGGTGTGAACGGCGTCAGCAAACGGACCCAGATACTTGCCGCTTCTCTCAAGACCTTGGGGTTTGGACTACTGGTTCGCCTGAGGTACCATCTAACGTCGTTCCAGATCTCAAAAAATGCGATCTCGGCGGCTGTCCTTGTCTTCAACGTCTTTATCGCGTTCGAAATGGTGACCACTCTGGTCTGAAGAGCGGATAGTAGCCAGCGGTCGACGCTCCCGGTCTCCGAGGCACCCTTGAGGCCTATGATCTGGCTGACGAACTTCAGCAGAGACTTCAGCTTGGCCGCAGTGCTCTTCGCGTTCTCTTCCCGCCAGTCAGGGTCTTCCATATCTTCCGCGCCTAACACTAGGGTCAAACGAGTCACATCTGCGCCGTAACGGCTCACGGTCTCTCTGAGAGTTCGGAAGTTGCCCTTTGACTTTGACATCTTCTGACCTTCTATCGTAAGCATGCCATTGACACCCACACTTTTAGGCCAGTGTTGCCTCGGGAAAAGCGCAGTGTGTTGGAGGATGAAGAAGGAAAGGTGGTTAGGAACGAGCTCCTTGGCTGATACTCTTAAGTCTACTGGGTACCAGTACATGAACTCGTCCCTCATAGCCTGCAGGACAGAAATCGGAATCGCTGCACTCTTCGACAACGCTTCTGGGTTGCTCTTTCCTAGGAAAATATAGTCGAAAACTGCGTTCGTCAGCTGTTCAGGTTTGATCCCATACTTTCGGATGTGTCTGACGATAGTGTAGAATGCCATATAGACGGTTGAGTCGCTTAAGGTTTCCACTATCCAACCCGGACTCCAAGGCAATGGCGTTCCTAAACCCGTTCTGCGGGCGCACGCCCAGTCGTGAAGCCAATCGATCTTGTCATGGAAGTAAGCTCGAGCTGCTTCTGGGAATATCTGTGCCTCGTCAACCGCTATGTGGGCCATCCTTTTCCATTCTAGGTCTGAGTACCTGAGGAACCACTGATCAGAAAGAATCTTGACGATGCATCTAGTCGTGCATCGGCAGACAACCTTCTGGGGTAGATCAAGCATTGAGTCAGCTATGTTGGCCTTCCTGAAGTCTTCTATGAGCTCCGTCTTGACTTCCTGAACTTGCTTGCCAGCATACTTGCCTGTGATAGGTTTCAAGATCCCCGTGTGAAACTCTTTTCTGTAGATGATCAAAGTTGCCTCTTCGACTTTTGGATCGAATTGATCCTTGATAGCCATCCGCTCAACGATCTCGACAGCTGGGTTTTCGCCGTACCCTTCTACGCTAATAAGGGAGATCGGCTTGATCGCTCTAACGGATTTGAGACGAATCCCAAACTTCTCCAGCTCATCAGGCTTTGCAGCCAAGTCCTTGAGTGCTATCCAGTCAGCTGGCGCGTGGGCTGGGACACTATAGACGACTCCAGTCGCCGCCTCTGGGTTGACAAACCGCCCTGGCAGAATAGGAAGTTTCCTACCAGTTACGGGGTCTTGGAAATGCTTGCCGATCAACTCCGCGCCCTTGAACTCACGGAGCACTTCGTTAGCTTTCAGTTGCTCCGAGAGCTTTGGGGCGGCTTCCTTGCTTATGATCCATATCTCGCTGCCAACTCTCGCTTCGACGTATGTGGCATCGGGGTTGATGAACATGTTTGTGACGCCGTAGATCGTCTCAGGTCTGAACGTTGCTGCCGGCAGGAAGGCGCCGTCGTACTTGAATTTTAGTAAGGTGTATTCTTCTGGCGAGACGCCTTCGCCTTCGAGGCGGTCATGGTCGCCCGTTGGACTCTCACAATTCGGGCACCAGACAACTGGGTGAGTCCCCCTTGCCACATAACCTTTCGTGCGTAGGGTCTCGTACTGCCATTCTATGAAGCGGCTGTACGTCGGCTCCAAGCTTGTGGTATGGAACTCTCTTCTCCAATCAACAGAGAATCCGATCTTCTTGACAACCTCTCTTCCTTCACGCGTGTAGTACTCAGCCATGAAAACAGGGTCAACGAATTTCCCAAGCTCTTCCTCAGACACCCCGTCGATCTCTTTGAGTGCTCTGATGATCTCAGCATCGCCTTTCTGTACGCGTAACGCTGCTCCTAAGATGGGCTCCCCTGTCCAGTGCCAAGCCCAAGGAAAGAGCGCGTTGAACCCGTTCATCCGCATAAAACGAACGTAGACGTCGACCCGCGTTGCGGTGAAACCGTGCCCCAGATGTAAAGGACCGTTCATGTAAGGATAGGGAAAGGTCACGAAGCACTTCTCGCGTCTAGGATCGAGGTTACTTTCGAATACGCGTGCTTTCTCCCATTCTGTTCTCCACTTATCTTCGATATCTTTCCAGTCAACCGACACAGTCTTCATCCACCAACCTTCTCGTAGACGATAAGCCTAGCCTTCTCCAGAGCCTTGGGCGCTCCTTCGATTCGGGTTCCTCCGCCCTGAGCGAAGTCCCGTCTTCCGCTGCCACCCCCACCCAGCTCCGAGGCTGCGACTTGAGCTATCTCTTGAGCGTCTACGCCGATCTTCTGAGCTGCCTTCCCAACCATGGCAACAATCCTCGCGTTGCCATCGACAGAGACAAAGATGGCTATAGCTTTGGAATCCATCTTGACCAGCTCGTTCGACACTTTGATAAGGAGCTCCACGTCAGCACTGGTAACCCCGAAGATCTGAGACACCAGCCTCAACCCTGATATGTCCTCTGCAGTGGAAAGAAACTTCTCAGCCATGAGTCTCGCGAGACTTCCAGTAAGATGCTCCTTGTTGCGGCGTAGCTCCTTCCATTCTGAGACAACTCGTTCAAGGGTTTTCTCAACCTTCTCGGCTTGAACCTCGAGGAGCTCCGCAGCCCTCAGAACTCTGGCTTCTATCTCCTGAACCGCATTGACTGCCGAGGTGCCAGCGCTAAAGATTAGCCTTTCAACCCCGTCTTGGATCCTCTCTGTGCGAACTATCTTGATCAAACCGACTTCGCCAGTTGACCTACAATGCGTTCCGCCGCAGGCTTCAACCTCCCATTTCTCAGTCTTGACGACGCGTATCTCACGACCTGGAACTACTCCGCCTTGATAGAGTCTGAAACCGTATTGCCTCTCAGCCTCCTCTCTATGCATCCAGAAAGTCTCTACAGGCAGGTTTCTCATCACGGCGTCATTTGCCAGCTTCTCGATCCTGCTTGTCTCTTTGACAGTTAGCCGCTTTGGATGGGAAATGTCTAGGCGTGTACGGTCCACATCTTTCTGGGCTCCGCACTGCCATACATGTTGGCCGAGAACGCGCCTAGCTGCGCCCATCACAATATGCGTAGCGGTGTGGCCCCTCATGAGGCTGATGCGCCGTTCCCAGTCGATTGTCCCTTTGATCGTTTTGCCTTCTCTAGGGAGCGTGCCCTCAACCGTGTGGATTATGACGCCGCCAGCTTTCTGGACATCAGTAACGTGAGACCGCATTCCATTGAAATCTAGCCAACCATAATCGGCCGGCTGTCCTCCGCCTTCGGGATAGAAAGCAGTTTGGTCAAGCACAACGCAGTTCCCCGAGACACGCAGAACCTTAGCCTTGAACTCCGGGATGTAAGCATCCTCATAGTAGAGTCTTCGCGTCTCAGCTAAGTCTGAGAACACCTCTTCCACGCCTTGGACACTTTCAGCAACGGCTTCCTTTACCAATCGGGGGGCCTCAACGTGTCTTTCAGCCACAAAGCTGTAGAAGTTCTCTGGCACGCTTACGTCTGCCCCCTCCGATCGCACTATGTCCTTAACCACTTCGGGTGTTAGCCCATGCGAGTCATAGAGTTCAACTAGCCTTTCCAGCGGCATCACCGCGGCACCACTCGCCCTCTGTTCTTGAACCAGCCTTTTCACGAGCCCATGTCCTCGCTGGATTGTCTGTTCATATTTCTCTCCTTCAATGTCGAGAAGCTCGAGGATTTCGTCTCGCATCTCCTTCAGATGTGGGAAGTCTCTTGACCAGTAGGAAATCTGCATGTCTACTATGTCTGAGAGCTTACCCTCAACTGAAAGACCAGCTAATAGCCGGCACGTCTTCCGAATCATCAACCTTGTAAGATAACCTTCCCGAACGTTCGAGGGCACAACCCCCTCAGCCAACAGGAAAGCCAAGCACTTCGTATGATCAGCAACGGCATAGACATCCACAACCGGCGTCACTCGACGTTGAAGATCCCCCACGTCTACATCGATCTTCTGTGATATCCTCCGCCAGTTCTCAGCTCGGCTCGAAGCTTTAGTGACCGCGATCAGGCCGGAGACCTTGGACATTTCTGTTAGCAGCTTCTCGTCAACAGGTCCTACGCCAGCCATGTCCGTTATCTTGCGTAGGAGGTCGTCGTAGACAGCTTGAAAGGCGCTTATGGACCCTTGCGAAAGCCAAGTGAACCGTTCTATGCCATAGCCGGTGTCAACTGTTCTTATGGGGAGCTCGATGAACTCTCCACCCACCACCTTGTACTTCATGAAGACCAGAGTTGCGACTTCCAGCCCGCTGACTATGCTTTCAACATCTGGCCCTGCATTTCCGCCTCCTATCCACGTTCCCTCTTTGTATATAACCTCTTCGGACTTGACACCCAGCGTCTTGGTCACGAACTCATGATGGTATCGAACAGTTTGATCTTTCCAGTAAACCTCCTTGTCTGAGTAATTGAAGGCATGATGACCGCCCATCTCAAAGATAGTGAGGTGCCGGCCAAAAGTCGGTCCAACGCTCTCCACGTCAGGAAACCTTACGCAAGGCTGGCTGATGACGAGCGGATTGGCTGGAGGAGGAACCAGACCTTCTGTCACGTAAGGTTGAAAGTCGATTATGCTAGCGTTCGTAAAGTAGAGGTCATCTCTCCAACGGGCTACAACCGGGTAGGGCTTGATCCGTTCGTGCCCTCTCTCTTCGAAGAAAAGTAGGAAAGCCTCCCTCATTTCTTGAAAACTGTACGGTTTACGTGTCGGCGGGTTGCCGATGAAACCGTAGTCCGCACAGCCTTGAACCGTTGACTCACCGCATAGTGTCTGGTCAGCATGCTGAGTCCAGAAATGTTCTTCGCATTCAGGGCACAGCTTTCTTATGTAACCGAACTCGTCAAAGAACGGAAGGTGATACTCTTCCTCTGGAAAGCGCATGGGACTTCATCTTGTGGAAGCATCATGAACCTTGCTACATGTACGAAGACTGGTGATTTAAGCATATCTAGGTCGGGCAGACGCAGCGTTGGTCTTTATCTTTCTCCATCTAAGACTGATGTCAGAGAGTATGAGTACTAGTAGACAGGAATCTTTTGCCTCTGCTTTCCCCGCATGGCAAACCGAGAACCGGTAAGTAGCACAATGAACTCTTGCAGGCACTCTCGCCCCTTGAACAAGGAAAGCGTGTTAGTCCGCCGAGATGTCATCCAGATTCTTCAGCAAGTTCCTACTCAGCGCCAGACCGGAAGAGAGAATAGAAGCGGTAGGCCGACTATCCGAAGAGGGCTCCCAGCCCTTCTAGGGCTTCCTCTTCCTTCTTTTCTTCCTTCTTTTCTTCCTTTGGCTTCTCTTCAGCCGCAGGTGCAGTTGGAGCAGCTACTGCCGCGGGCACGGCAGCGGGCATGAAGGCGGGAGCAGTCTTTATTGCATCTTCGATGTTGATCTCTGAAAGCGCTGCCACAAGGGCTTTCACTCTCGCTGGGTCTGCTTCGATTCCGGCTGCCTGGAGGATCCTTGTCACATTGCCTTCATCGATCGGCTTGCCAGCCTTGTGCAGAAGCATAGCCGCGTAAACGTACTCCATCAGACTTCCACCCTTTATTCTTTCATTGGTCCAAACGATCGATCAACCTCTGGAACATGGCAAGTCCTATACTTAAATCTGTCGGAAGCACAAACCACGGAGGCCTCTAGGCGGCTACCTTTGTCAGGCAGATGCACAGACGACGCCAAAGCATAGACAAGCTCTTCATGTCCCTTCGGGACGCGGCCGACCTCCGGGTTCAGGGCTACGTGCACGTGCCCTGATTTCAGAACGGAGACTCGCTAGTACGTATTGCTGGTTCATAACCCCTAAGTTCGTTCCAGAGGATATACGCTGCGTCGGCGAGACTGAAATGGCCACAAAGAACCGACAGGACATGTTGCTACCCTCCATCATTGAAATAGCATGGGACAAAGGTTTCAACATCTGCGACTTCTGGAGAGACGAATACAGAGAAATAAGAGAGTACCCGCTGACTACAATCCTTGAAACCTGTGAATTCTTGGCTGAGCATGATATTATTGACCAGTTGGATGACGGAACATACGTGCCTTCGGCTCAATCAAGACTCAGAAGCTCGACTAGGTTCAGCCAGTCTCCGCCAAGGACTCAAGAGACCTAACAAGCTTGAGGCTCCTTCATGCCCCGTGCAAGGCGAGCCAAAGGTCGTAGGCGCGTATAGAAGAGCTACTATAGAGCTTTTTGGAAAGGTGGAACGCTGCAACTACCGTGCAAATCTAGCACCTGCATACAGCGGACATATTCTTATATATAAGACGATTCTCCTTCTGTGTAGGAAAGCAGGCTTAGGTTGAGTCAGTTTGGGTTTGCGATCGTTCTTAAGGTCGTGTTCGAGGCTACTAAGGCTTGCAAGGAAACCTGGGGGTAGCGAGCTGTGGCTCACGATCAAGGTCTGTTCACTAGGAATCACCTTGATCGGTGTCGTTGGTTTTGTGGTGAAGCTCCTTTCAGCCTTTCTAGCCAGCGCCTTCCCCGTGTAGGAGAGAGAAGATGAGCCAAAAACAGCCGTCGACCACGATCTTTGCCGTAAGAACGACAGTGGGGCAAGAGAGGAATGTTTCCAACCTTGTCACAGGCAGAGCTGAGACCAACGCGATACCCATAAAAGCGATTCTTGTCCCCGAGATGTTGAAGGGGTACATTTTTTTCGAGGCTGAGGGCCCGCACATAGTGGAACAGGCCATCACGGGGATCAAGCACATTAGGTCAAGGGTTCCCGGCCTTGTATCCTTCCATGAGGTTGAGAAGTACATTGTTGTGAAGCCTTCGATCGAGGAGCTTAGCATCGACGACATCGTGGAGGTCATAGGCGGGCCCTTCAAGGGGATGAGAGCAAAGATAACCGACATAGACAAGACCAAGGAGGAAGTGACGATAGAGCTGCTGGAAGCCACGTTTACGTTGCCGATCACGGTTCATGCAGACTACGTGAAGATCGTTGAGAAGAAGAGCCAAGAGACGGTGGGAAAGTAGCATGGGCGAAAAGAAGACAGTGGAAGCTCTTGTGAGCGGAGGACAGGCAACCGCAGGACCACCACTAGGACCAGCATTGGGACCACTGGGGGTTAACGTTCTCGTCATCGTGAACAAAATCAACGAGGAGACGAAAGCCTACGCAGGCATGAAGGTTCCAGTCACGATCACTGTTGACTCTGAGACCAAAGAATTCGAAGTAAACGTTGGAATACCCACAACCTCAGCTCTGATAGTCAAGGAAGCTGGCCTGGGAAAGGGCTCCGGCAAGCCCAACACAGAAAAAGTCGGCAACCTTTCGTTAGCTCAAGCAATAACAATAGCTGAGATCAAGAAACCAACTCTCTTGGCAAAGAGCCTCAAGGCAGCCGTCAAAGAAGTTGTCGGCAGCTGCGTAAGCATGGGCGTAACAGTAGACCAGAAAGACCCTAAGGATGTGCTACGAGAGATTGATGAAGGAACATACGACAACATACTCGAGAAGCAGGAAGCTGGACAATAACATTTTTATTGGCGACCCGGCATCTTGTCACGGTCTGAGGCATTGTAGATGTCAGTGGAGACTAAGAGCATCAAAGCCGCCATAAATGAAATGCGTGACAAATCAGCTAAGAAGAACTTCAATCAGTCAGTGGAACTTGTGATTGGCCTTCGCGATGTCGATGTCAAGAAGCCCGAAGGCAAAATCCAAGAGAGGATGGAACTGCCGCATCCCATAGGCAAGAAGATTAACATCTGCGTCTTCGCCAGCGGGGACATGGCTCTAAGAGCGAAAAGAGGCGGCGCAGACCTTGTTCTCGAAGGCACAGAGATCGAAAGCTTGGCGAACGACAAGAAACGGCAGAGGCAGATAGCCAAAAGCATGGATGCCTTCATAGCCGCGGCCCCGTTGATGCCTGTTGTGGGCCGAGTCTTCGGAGCGGTCCTAGGACCTAGAAACAAGATGCCAATCCCCGTTGCCCCCACGGCAAACATAGAGGGCGAGATTGAAAGGGAAAGAAGGATTATTCTCGTTAGAACTCGCAACCAACCAATCGTCCAGTGCAGAGTCGGCACAGAAGGAATGCCGGATGATGAGATATCTGAAAATGTGCAGGCAGTCCTGACAGGAATCAGAGGGAAGCTCAAGAGAGGTGCCAAGAACATTGACTCTGTACAAATCAAGATGACGATGGGGCCAAGCGTAAAGGTGAGTGTCTAGGAGAAAGGAAGTTGCAGCGGCAGGCATTGCTGACGAAAGGCGAAAAAGTCCGAGAAGTGAGAGATACTATCCAGAAGTACCAAGTCATCGGGATTGCTAGTCTGCAAAAGGTTAGGGCTTCTCAGCTCCAGGAACTCAGAAGGAGACTGAAACACACTGCCCACATCCGCGTCATCAAGAACACCCTCGTGGAGCAAGCCATCCACCAATCTCAAGAAAGACCGAACGTAGAGAAGCTGAATGAGTACCTTAAGGGTTCAAACCTGTTCTTGTTCACTAACCTGAACCCCTTCAGGCTTGCGCTCCTTCTTGAGAAGAGCAAGGTCAAGGACATCGCGAAAGCCGGGGACATCGCCACTGAGGATGTAGTAGTGCCAGCCGGAAATACGGGCATCCCGCCAGGACCGATCATAAGTCAGCTAGGTTCCGTCGGTATCCCGACACGAATAGAATCTGGAAGTGTCTGGGTAAACCGAGACACAGTCGTCGCGAGAAGGGGAGAAGTCATCTCCGAAACCCTTGCGCCTGTCCTGTCGAAGCTTGGCATCAAAGCCATAGAGATGGGGCTATCGCTCAAGGTCGTCTACGACGACGGTACCATCGTCCCGGAAGAAGACCTCAAGCTTGACTTGGAAGAGCACAGGAAGAGCATTGGCGAAGCCTACATCCAAGGTCTTACCCTTTCCTTGAATGCGACATATCCTACGGCAGAGAACATCGCGATGCTTGTGCTGATGGCTTCTACAGAGGCATTCAACCTTGCTTTCAACGCATCATTTCTGACGCGCGACACAATCGCAGACCTGATCAGAAAGGCATATTTCCAAGCCCTAGCTTTGGTAGCCAAGATACCTGCTGACATTACTGAGATAGCGAAGTAGTGCGCTAGCCAGTTCAATTAGATCTTGACAGTCTCTGTTCCGATATCACGTAGCAACCTAAGCAGTCTGTCTTTGTCGTCTCCCTTTATACCTTTCCAGTCCAACACAACCTTTGTGACAGGCTCGACCGTTCTGTCTATACACTGCCTCAATACTTCTGTATCTAATGTTCTGACCGCATACTTTGGCACGATGTGTCCAAAAGCTGTCTCGGTGTTCAAGGCCACTTTCGTGAATTTCGAGTTGTAGTGCGGTCCACCGATCCCCAGAACAGCTGGGTACGATTTCGTCCTGGACACGGCGGCTAAGGCGCCTCTCGCTACGGCTTCAGCAGCCTCGGAGTCACCCCACTGCATCGGCGAGCTGCCCAGCTCCAGAAACATGGTTGCGAAGGCCAGAGAAGGCCCGTGGTGCGTGCATTCATATGAAACCTCATATTCCAGACTCATCTCTTCTTGGCGCTTCTTCATGGACTTCAAAGCCTCTTTCATGGAGCTTGCTGGAGAGACTGACACGGTACTTGGGAGACCGCCAAGAACCGCTTCGCCGAGGTTCCCGGGCGTGTGAACCGAAAGCGTCGGTGTCCCGCTTTCGCTTCTGTGCCTAGATAGAAAGACCAGCAATCTCGGAGCAACAGAGATGCAAAGGGACTGGGCGTCCACGGACTCTACGTCTATGAAGGCGAGCTTTGCGATCCGTCCGTTTCCGATTTCCTTTATGTAAACCGGGTTGCCAAAGGTTCTCTCCGAAGTTTCAGCAAACCCATGGTTCGATATGAGCTGGTTGGCAATGTTCATAGCGGCTACGTCTTTTCTTGACGCTATAAGCAGTATCGTCGTTTCCCTCTGGTTTTCGAGGGGCGGATCCGTCAATTCGCACTTTATCACAGGTTACCTTCCCGAACTTTATCTCTTTCGCGTCAAGGAACGCCACGACTTTTCTGATAGCACCTGTAGCAAGAGCTTCTTTCCCCTAAACGAAGACTCTTCACCTTAAGAACGTTCAGACCGTGGTGGGTTCTCGATACGGTTCTGCCGACGATCCTATCATGCGATTCTCTTGCCGAAGCCTTCTAGTGTCGGGCTGTTGTCATACACTTCTTCGACGTTCAGGATGTAGACTGGTCTTTCCATCCCGCGTCTTTCTGGAGAAACATAGTGGAACACATCATGGACCGCGTTCACAAAATCGAAGTACTCGCCTTTCTCTTGCACATCTAGCCACCCATGAACCTCGAAGCTTACGCTCGGCGGCCTATAGAAAACCAAGCACGCCGTTCTATTCCCCTGAACAATGCTCCATGTGTGCTTGGATGACTGCCGCCTACTCTTGGCGAGCTCAATCGTGGACATCTTCGTAAAGTCAACCCGTCGCATGGCTTCTTCAGGTTCCAAGTAGAGGTGCTGTAAGAGCAGAAGCAGACCGCCTCTCTGGTATCTGCTTAATGCCACTCTCTTTTGCTCATCAGTACGGGATTCGGCTATAATCTTGTCACCCCATTCGATGTGGCGGCTCAGATCTTCGGTTGCATCACGTAAGAACTGCTTTCTCAACACATAGCCCATGCCGACTATCTTGGCATTTACATATATGCTACCATCCGGCTTTGCACAAGCGGTGCACAAGGCAGGGTTGTGCCGCGTGCTGTCCAAGAGGAAAAGGTTCATGTCCTCGGGAAGCTCACGCTCAGATAACTCCTTGATAGCCTCTAGTCTTGAGAAGTAATTCCACCGCAGAAACTGTATGGGCAGCTCAACCGCCATGCTCATTCCCACGTTTGCCGCTAGTTCCCGTAATGGATAACTTCGAGGAAAGTGTTATGTAGTCCAATCTTCACTACAATTCTCCAGCGAAAGCTGCCTTATGCTATGAGTCTCGCTTTCCCTCATAGGTGGCGAGTTTAGGCTTCAGCTAGAGTCTCAGAGCTCCTCACGCCTGCGATCTCGTTGATCCGGCTCGTTATCTTCCTCAGTTCCTTGTAGTCTTCTACTTCGACGAAGGCGACTATATCGAATCTGCCATACGTGAAGTAGGCTTTGCGAACACCCTTGATCACCTTGATGACACTCAAAATGGCATCCGCCTTTGTTGGCACAACCTTTAACAAAACACATGCATTGAGCATTTTTCATCCTCCACTCACTGTTCGATCTCCACTAAGGTTTCCGTGAAAACGACGCCCCCAACTCTGCCTATCCTAAGGACGGTCGCCCCAAGGTCAGCTAGATTCATGTCGTCAACGTCGACCACAACATCGTACCTGCCAAGGACAGGAAAGACGCCTCTGACACCCTTAACTTGGCTGATCATCTTGACGACCTCCTCATACTTCCCTTGCGATGTCCTAATCAACACACAAGCCGAAACCAACCAACGTCCCTCACCTAGCAATAGACACTCATCGCGATATAATAATATCCCCAACGTCTTGGGGTTACTCCATGCTCTGCGAAGCCGATACGCCACAAACGTTTGACATGCAAGACTGAAGTAGGTTCGAGCCCTTTTCCGAACCTTTCCCCGCAATCCCTGCTTTGTGCAGCCACAACGTAAGGCAAGAAAGCCTGACAATGAGACCTACGTTCCTTTCTAATCCTGTAGTGACCGTACCTAGGACAACTAGGGCGCCAGAAGCGTTCTCTAAGCCTTACTATTCGGGAAGTCTAACACTTGCTGACGCCAACTGAACCTTCCTTCCCTGTATCACGACAGTTTATCAGCAAATGATAAATCAGGCGGCGGCTACTCCAACTGGTGAGAAACTCTTATGAGGGCAGCAGTCTGGCACGGAGGGAAAGACGTTAGAATCGAGGATGTCCCTAAGCCTAAAGTGAAAACTGATGAAGTTCTTGTGAGGGTCAAGGCTGCAGGCATCTGTGGCTCCGACCTCCATGCCTATGAAGGCGTATCTGAGAGGAGGAGGCCACCGCTCATCATGGGTCACGAGTTCTCAGGTGAGGTGGCTGAAGCGGGAACGGACGTTAAGGACTTGGGCATTTGTGACAGAGTCGTCGTCGACCCATTCACCCGCTGCGGGAAATGCGAGCAATGCCTAGGAGGTCGAGACAACCTCTGCCGAAAGATCTGCCTCATTGGGTTGCACACAAACGGCGCTTTCGCTGAATACGTGTCCGCACCAGCAAGGAACTGTTACAGGATGCCCGCTGACATGTCTTTCGAGGAGGGAAGCATGGTGGAGCCCTTCTCGGTCGCTTTACGCGCCATCAACCGAACGCCGGTCAAGCTCGGGGACACAGTCGCTGTGATCGGAGCAGGAATCATCGGGCTGATGCTTTTGCAGGCCGCAAAAGCAGCTGGCGCAGGAAAAACCTTCATAACCGATGTACTAGACTACAGGCTAGACTTTGGAAGGAAGCTTGGCGCCGACATCACAGTGAACTCGAAAGTCGAGGACCCTGTTGCGACAATCCGAGAAGCAACCAGCGGGCTAGGTGTAGACGTGACGCTCGAAGCTGTTGGTGTCGAGGCCACTGTTCAGCATGCAATGAGAATAGCACGCACGGGCGGAAAGGTGACAATAGCAGGAATGCTTTCAAAGGCCATGATGCTAGATGTCCTAGACGCGGTTGTCAGAGAGCTCGATATAAAGGGGTCGTATGCCTACGCTTCGCACGACTTCAGAAGAGCCTTCAGCTATATCAAAGAGAAAAGAATCGATGTAAAGCCTCTGGTAACGGACGTGCTACCGCTGTATGAAGCGAAGAGGGGGTTCGAACTGCTTCACGAAAAGAAAGCTGGCGTACTAAAGGTCTTGCTCGTACCTGAAAGCCCCTGATCATATCAACGCGCAAAAAACAATGCGAGCGCTGGAAGCTGACCTCTATTCACTAGACGTTCACCTCGCCGATCGAGGCAACAAGGTGGCCAAAGTGTTCGAGACGATCGGTGATCTGCAACTTCGCGTGGTTCATGTTCAGCTAGAGACGAGAAGGCCCCCCACGAACCTATAGTCCTAATCTAGCGTTCGTAACCTAGATATACATCTGGAATCTTTTTTCGTGCAAACGCGAAGCGCACGAAACTGGACGGTGGAACACCCGTGGGCCTATTCAAGAAGAAAAAACTTGAACAGGGAGGAGACATGGTTGATGCTGCTGAATACCTTGAAGGCGTCGCCTCGGACAAAGACCAGAAAACGGGGAAGCCTAAGGAAAGAAGACTCCCAGATGATGAAAGCCAAAAGGAGCCTACAGAGAAGGCACCCAAGAAAGAGGAAACCCATGCAAAACAAGAGATCAATGAGACAGATACTCTTACGATCTTGGAGAAGCTAAAGGCCGACCTCAATGATTTTGAAAAAATCAGGGAAGTTCTCAAGGCAAAGGTCGAATCAACATCAAGACTTGTTCCGAAACTCAATGAGAAGAAAGAACTACTAGGGAAAGCCGTTCATGAACAACAAGAGAAGATCGCCGAAATAGACGAACTCGTCCCGAAGCTAGAAAGAAAGAGAGTAGACCTACAGGAGGAAATGCAACAAAAGCGTGCAGAGATAGAGCTTCTTGAGAAAGCCGTTCATGAACAACAAGAGAAGATCGCCGAAATCAACGAACTCATGCCGAAGCTTGATCGACAAAGAGACAAGATCCAGAAGATTGTGCAGGAAAAGCAGGCCGAAGTATCCAGGATAACTGAACAGACCAATCAGATGATGACTGTACAGAAATACGGCGTAGACTTACTGAGCACACTAGTATATTCCAACAAAAGAAATCGTTGAAAGATCTCTATTTCTGTGTAGCCTCACCCATTGCCCAATCCGGCTACATCTCGCAATGCAAACCCAAATAGAGCGTTCGGGAGCACATTGCTCTAGGCCCTTTATTAGCGCTTATCGATACGAGCAATGTCGAAGGCGTTTCGCCTCTCACAAGAGGCCTCGAAGAAACCTACTTAACAGTCTTTCGCAATCCTTAAGACAAGCCCCACCCGCACCCTATTACTTGGTAAGTGAAGATGCAGAACAACGATGAAGGCTCTAGATATGCGTATCTGGATCTTCTGGCAACAGCACTCACAGCCCACGAAAAAAACCTGTCTTTGCTGATCGAGAGACTTGACAGGATAGTGGAGAATCTGTCGAAAATACCGTGTGCAGAGACTGTTGTGGAGGAGGGCAAGGGGTCAGTACAAGACGAATCTGCCCTCAGTGATGAAGCCACAGAGGCCTTGTTGCAGGCAGCCCGAGATGCCGCGGAAAGCAAAGCGTGATTCTAGATGGACACAAGTCAGGTGTTTTCTGGTTGGTTCTGCAGATAGACCTAAGGGATCACTCATGAAGGGGCTGGCCACTTTCATGGCCCAGCTGGGAGTAGTCGGACTTGCTTTCGTCGGAGATGTGAGCATTAAGGCTTCGCACTCATCTCAGGCTTGCTTATGAAAGTCATATGGGTTTGCGTTTGGACCTGCTTCTTGGCCGCTTACCCTCTTCCTTTTCCAGCAGTGTTAGGGCTCTCTCAACGGATGACGTGTTTTCTTCCTTTCTTCTCTCAGGAAAGCTGAACTGAAAGACTTGGAAGAGCCAAGTAGCCATTGCACCCAATAGCGCGGACACTGTCACAGCCCCATGAGATTCCAGCGTTCCTTCGGATGCGAATAGGAAGCACTGAACTGGGTCAGCTACTCCCGCAACTCTGCCTAGCAACACTTCGTACATCCTCACGATTTGGTAAGAACGCAGCAACTTTAGGACACAGTATCCCAAAAGCAATGTAAATCCTAAGTAGGCTAGAGATGCTAAGAACAGTTCGTAAGGTGAATGACAGTTCTTCACGGACTTCATTAGGAAGAAGATCCCCAGGAGAGAAGGGACAACAAGAACAGCCCACGTGCTTCGCCTGCTTAGCTCCCATCCTATGAGTTCCCGAAGGTACGAATCTTCGGCTTCTATCTGTGCATTGAATATGTTTGCCTGACTCGTAGCCAAGACTGCATAGGCAAAGACGGAGAAGCACAACCACAGAGCGAGGAAGTATACGTAGGCCAAGCGGTCTCTTGTCTTTCTCTCCAACGCAACAACCAACCATAGAGTTGTTCAGTAGCTTTTTTAAGATTTTCTGGCTCACACTTGCTCTCAGTTCACTCTTGTTCCAGCATACTAGGTCCCGAAACCCTATACGAGACCAGAGCCAGCCTTCATTCTGGAAGCGCATTCAGCAGATACCTAGAAGTACTAGCCAAGCCAGGTAAAGCATCGAAGTGTTGCAGCATCAGCCCACGCACCCAGCGACCTCTTTGGGTCCAACCATAACACACAATTTCTGGAGTTGCATCCAGCGCAGGCCGAAACTGGGCCCTGCCGGTCTTGATAGGCTTTTAAAGACCAAGGTCTTACATTCTACCGGCGAACTTCAATGTTCAAGTCTAGTCATGTTTCGGTCTGGCTTTCCAGAAAAGCGGAAAGAGAAATCCTTGGCGAATGCAAGCTTCATGCGGACGCAATTGTAGCTACGGTTGTCGAGACCAGGAAGGTCATATACGACTTCTGCGAAGGCGACCTGGAGAACCTTAAGAAAAACTTTGAGTCAGTGTTCAAGCAAGAAAGGGACGCCGACAACCTGAAGAGGGAGATCCTAGACAAACTTGCCAGAGGAGTCTTTCATCCCATCACGAGGGAGGAAGTCGTTAGAGTCGTATTAACAGCTGATGACGTAGCCGCGAACGCCAAGTCTGCTGCAAGAAAAATTAGCGCGTCGTCACCCAAAGACCTACCAGACGAAATCAAGAAGGGGTTAAGACACCTCGCAGATATGGATCTCAAGATAGCGGAGCTAATGAGAGAAGCCTTTGTGAAGCTTCTTGAAGACCCCAAGGCCGCCATCCTCATCACTCATGAAGTGGAAAAGATGGAAGAGGAGATTGACGAACACCGCGTCACCCTCGTTGAAAGGATACTGAAATATGGAGACAGTGTCAAGAGCATAGCCGGGTGGCTGATGCTGAAAGAAGCCGTCGAAAACCTTGAGAACATAGCAGACCGCTCAGAAGATGTCGCTGATGTCATACGTGGCATAGCGATTCTTGGCTAACTCGCAACCAACGACGCATGTCAAGCTCTTGCTCCTTCGCCGCGGAAAGGAGGTGCCAGTAGCGTGGACGCGCACATGATCCTACTAGCTTGCGGACTTGGACTGTCTTTCTACATGGCTTGGAACCTTGGAGCGAACGACGCCGCAACGCCAACCGACTGCGCCGTTGGGTCAGGGGCCATCTCTACAAGGCAAGCCGTGGTTCTCTTTGCCTTTTTCTCTGCACTTGGAGCATTGGCCCAAGGTTTCATGAGCATCAAAACCATAGGCACGGGCATAGTGCCTGACATTGATGCTTTGGGGGCGCTCACGATAACGCTTTCGTCATGTTTGTGGGTTACCTTCTGCACATGGAAGGGCCTCGAGATCTCGAACACATACTCCGTAATCGGAAGCGTCATTGGCTATGGGCTGATCGTCTACGGCCCCATGCAAACGATGAGCGACATTCTCGTGAAGCTTGTTGTCTCATGGATTGCGTCGCCTGTCTTGGCCATGCTTTTGTCATCAGTCATATATCTTCTTCTGAGAAAGGCCTTTCGGAATGTCCTGAACAATGAACGATTTAATAAAGCCCTGTCGCTCTTGCTGATTGGAGCTCTCTGCTTTTCCGCGTACTCGTTTGGTGCAAACGATGTTGGAAATGCTACCGGTGTCTACTTGACTGTCGCGCAGGAACTGGGAAGCGTCGCAACCTTCACTGCCATGATTGCATTAGCCGCCTTCGGGTCTGTAGGGATCGCCTTGGGCGGACTGACTTGGGGGCACAGGGTCATAGAGACTGTTGCCTACAAGATCATCCGTCTGGACTTATGCTCGGGATTCGCCGCGGAACTCTCAAACGCATTAGTAGTGTATCTTTTTGTGACCTTACCCTACGTCTATCTTGGCTTCGGCCTTCCCATCTCCACCTCTATAGCAAGCGTGGGAGCCATAATAGGCGTCGGCTTGGCGAGGAACCGCAGAGCCATCAACAAGACGATCATAGCCCGGCTGATCTTGACCTGGGGCTTAACGGTGCCCTCCACGGCGATCATGAGCATGATTCTGTACAAGGTAGCCTCCTTACTTGCTTTCGGCTATTGAGGCGATGTGACTCCGCCTCGTACGCCCAAGGAGAGAGAGGGTTCCTTTGCAC
>Ga0315308_1000070_pt1 | contig 52236 bp, 53 predicted proteins | sample TDP3_MG_FD_203078 | JGI IMG/M metagenome (GOLD analysis project Ga0315308, IMG submission 203078) | Freshwater sediment microbial communities from Lake Towuti, South Sulawesi, Indonesia - TDP3 | ecosystem: Environmental > Aquatic > Freshwater > Lake > Sediment | place: Indonesia: South Sulawesi...
ATCAGAAGAACCGAGGGATGGCTGTTTGACCTCTACCCTGTGGAGGAGGGGATGGCCCTATGGATCATTGCCAGGGGCTCTGAACAGAGGCTCATGCTCGTGCATCCCTATAAACCCTACTTCTTTGTCTCAGGCCCTGCCCGACCTGTTGCCCGCGCCCTGGCGTCCCTCAGGGGGCTGGTAGAGATCTCACAGGTGGAGCGGATGGAATTCTACAGCGGGAAATCCATGAGGGTGACAAGGGTCAGCGTCCCTCCCCTTCTCTTCCATAAGGGAGTCAGGTCCCTCGCAGGCCGCTTTGAGCTTTTCACATGCGACATCCCGCTTGCCCAGCTATACCTCTACGACACAGGCCTATTCCCATTGGGCCTGTGCGAGGTGGAGCATAACGATGAGGGCCGCATCCTATCCATTTCCAGCCTGGATTCTCCCCTGGACATCCGCTACAGCCTGCCCCCTTTGCGGAGCATGTCCCTTTCCCTTGAAGAAGCCCCTGTGAACCCAAGCCATATTCCAGAGGGCTGGAGAAAGCAGAGGCTCGAGGTCACGGTGGACGGCTCCACATATTCCCTGGAGCCCGAGGACATGGCTGCAACCCTGAGGCATCTCATCATCCTCCATGATCCCGATGCCATCCTATGCCAATGGGGGGATTCTTTCCTGATCCCTGCCCTTGGAGACCTGTCCGCGCGCTCCGGCATCCCAATTCCTTTCCACAGGGATCATGAAGCTGCCGGCCCCCAGGGAAGCACCATGGCCAGGAAGGCGCGCTCCTATTTCACCTATGGGCAGATCATCTTCAGGGCGGCCACGCATATCTTCAGGGGACGCTGGCACCTGGATTCCGAGAACTCCTTTTTCCTGGGAGAGACCGGGCTCGAGGGCCTCCTTGAGCTGGCACGCCTCACAAGGATACCGGTGCAGCAGCTTGCCAGGGCCAGCATCGGGACAGGGATCACATCTGTCCAGCTGGGGGCCGCGCACAGGATGGGGTTCCTCATCCCCTGGAGAAAGCACAGGCCCGAGGAGTTCAAGAGCGCCCTGGACCTTCTGTCCACGGACAAAGGAGGGCTCACCTATGTCCCGCCCGTGGGCTTCTTCGAGAATGTGGCCGAGCTGGACTTCTCATCCATGTATCCCGGGATAATGGCCCGCTACAACATCTCCCCTGAGACCGTTGGCTGCACATGCTGCCCTGAGAGCAGGGTGCCGGAGATCGGCTACACCCTGTGCAGAAAACGCAAGGGCCTGGTCCCAACAGTGCTGGAGCCACTCCTGGCCAAGAGGGCAACATACAAGAGGCTGGCAAAGGAAACTGACGATCCGGAGGAGAAATCACTCTTCACCAAAAGGCAGGCCGCCATCAAATGGATCATGCTCGCTTGCCTCGATGGAAAAACACTCATTCCCTTCCGAGAGAATGGCCAGAGAAAGTTCGCCTCTATCGAGAGTATCGTCGAGAGTTATTTCACTAATGGTGAAGGAATCCACAAGATTAAGGGAGACCTGACATTATACGGCCTGAATAGCAACTTTCAATTTCAGGAGAATATCGCGAACAAAGTCATCAAAATCCCTTCTCCTCCTATAATGCGAAGCATCCGCCTTAGGAAAGGAAGGCGTCTCCTTCTAACTCCGGATCATCCTTGTTATGTTCTTCAGAATGGGCGCTTGGTCATCAAAAGGGCGGATCAATTGAAGAAAGGCGATTTCCTCCCTGCAACCGTTCGACTTCCTTATACTTCTCAGCAGGCAACCCCCATTAATCTTATTGAGGAACTTTCCCGAACACTCCCCAGAGAAGAGCAAGCTGCATGGCGAATCTTCGGCTCCTTACTGAAAGAAATCATTGCTCAACGATACGATGAAATCCGTGCTCTTGCCCGGGGAGAGTATACAGACAAAACCATATGGAATTGGAGGGAGTACGGATATTTGCCCCTCCAGCTCTATTCCATAGTGAAACCTTTTATCAGTTCTTTTTGCGACATCTCCGTGGGGCGGGGAAAACGTGATGGTGGAATTATTCAGCAACTCCCCGCTATTTTAAATGTTGATGGAGACCTGGGTTTTCTCCTGGGATTCTTTGCAGGGGATGGTTCTGCCATGAAAACATATCTTCGCCTTGACATTGGAGAAAACGAACCCGATGTGGCAGAACGACTGATGTCTATTATCCACAAAACATTCGGGATTAAAGGCACTCTACACCGTGAGAAAAAAGCAAATATGTTTGTCCTTCAGGTCAACAGTGTGGCAGTGTGCGAGGTTCTTCAAAAAGTTATCAGGATAGGAAAAACGGCAGAAAATGGGAAATTGGACATCCCAGCATGTATCCTAAATGGAAACGAAGAGGCAATGCATGGTTTCATCGGCGGTCTTGTGGCAAGCGATGGGAGCATAGATAGAAAAGGTAACGCTATTAGAATCCACAGCGCTTCAAAAGAATTTATTGCCAAGATTGGCTTTCTCTTGAATTTCCTGGGCCTCGATTACAGAGTTACCAGATCTAAGAATCTATCCACACTTCAGATATGCACCAGAGAAAGTCTTAACACTTTTTTAGAAAAGGGATGGTTGAAACATTCCTACAAAATCCAAGTTGAAGAAATGCTTCGAACCATGGATTCAAAAAAAGATAGGGTCTTCCAGATCCCTCCTGAAGACACAGGGCTTCTCTGGCTGGCATATCAGGCAAGGAGAACCCGCGATCCTCGAGTGACGCTGCACGCAATGATATCAAGAACCGATGCCATACAGAAATTGGATCAGATCACCCAGAAAAAACACCGTCTCAACCCCGAAGCTCAGGAGCACCTAAAAACCCTTCAGTGCCTCTTCTCATCCCCTCTGGTATTTTCAGAAGTCTTAGAAAATACGCCCTCTTCCCCCAGAACTCCTTATGTTTATTGCTTTGAAACGCGGGACCCACTCCACGGCTTCTTTGTAGAAGGCGGGGTCTTCCTGCACAACTGCTTCGGGTACCTTGGATATCGTAATGCCAGGTTCGGGAGGATCGAGGCCCATGAGTCCGTGACAGCCACGAGCCGTGAGCTTCTTCTGCAGGCCAAGGAGATGGCCGAGTCAAAGGGGTTTCGCATGCTCCATGCCATCGTGGACTCACTCTGGCTTCACAAGCCCGGGGCCCAAGAGGAGGACTACCAGGCCCTTGCCCGTGAGATCTCGCACATCACAGGGATCACCATGGCCATGGAGGGAATATACAAGTGGATCAACTTCCTCCCTTCCAAGATGAACCCCTTGGTTGGGGTGCACAACCGCTTCTACGGCGCCTTCACTAACAGCAGTATCAAGGTGAGGGGCCTGGAGATGAGGAGGCACGACACCCCTCCAATCATCAAGGAGGCACAGCGAAAGATGATCGAGGTCCTCGCCCAAGCAGACAACAGGGAGGAATTCGTGAAGAAATACCCCGAGGTGCTTGAGGTCCTGTCCTCCTATCTCCAGAGGATCAAGGAGGGCAAGGTGAAACCCATGGATTTGGCCATCTTCAGGAGGCTCTCTATACCGCCAACGGAATACAGGCAGAACACCCATACAGCAGTTGTATCCAGGGACCTACTGGCGCACGGTATCAGCCTCTCTATCGGCGAGGTGATTGCCTATATCATCGTGAACGACCGCAGCCCAATAAAGGCAGACAGGGCCAGGGCCGTTTCACTCCTGGATCAGGATTTTTCCTACGATGTGGAGAGATACTGCGAGCTTCTCCTGGAAGCTGCTCACAGCCTGCGTATTGACATGGCATCCGAGGCCCAGTAGCATTTCTATCAAAGACCAAGCGATGACGACCTATTCACCAAGCCGCCTCTCAACCTATGAGCAGTGCCCCAGGCGGTATCGCTTCCGCTATGTGGACAAAATTGACAGGGAAGAGGTCAAGACAATAGAGGCATTCACAGGCGGCCTTGTCCACGATGCCCTTGAGAAACTCTACAAGGATCTTCGCCTGGGCTCCCTTATGGCCAAAGATGCTCTCCTTGCTTATTTTGACTCGCTCTGGAAGAAGGGATGGAGCGAGGAAATAAAGATCGTCAGAGACTCCATGAACACTGACCAGTTCAGGGATCTCGGGCATCGCTGTCTCATCCAATATTACGATCGTTATGCTCCATTTGATCAGGGAGAGACACTCGGCCTGGAGGCAAAGGTCTTCTTTCCCCTGGACAAAGAAGGGTGCTATATGATCGAGGGTTATATAGACCGCCTGGTCAGGAGCAGCGACGGCGCCCTGGAGATCCACGATTACAAGACCGGCTCCGGCAACCTTCCTTCCCGAAGCGAGCTGCATTCAGATCGCCAGCTTGCCCTTTATTCCATCGGAGTCCTGAAGGAATGGGGGGACGGAAGACCGATCCGCTCCGTCTGGCATTTCCTTGCCTTCAATGAGGAAATCACAATTGAACTGACAGAAGAAGACCTGGCAGCGGCGCGCCGTTCAACGCTTAACTTGATCCAAGACATAGAGTCAGAAACTGAATTCCCAACAACATTTAAGTCCGGCCTCTGTGCATGGTGCGAATACGAGGACATCTGTCCGGCAACCATGCACTCCCGCCGCCTGGACGCCCTCACCCCTATTGAAGCCTGGGCAGACAAGGGCCGTGGCCTTGTGGACGAATACATGCGCCTGAAGGGAGAAATTGATGCCCTGGAGAAAAGCACTGAGAAAGAGAGGGTGCGCCTTGAGGCAGAGCTTTCCCGGCTCAAGGAGACCCTTGGTGAATACGCCCGCAAACAAGGCCTTGATGTCCTGACCGGGAAGAACTACCGCATCCGTGTCAGATGGTATCCTTCTGTGGAGTTCCCAGATTGGAAGGTGAGGGAGGAAGTGGAAGGGCTCCTGAACGAGGCAGGCAAGCTCATGGATGTGGCAGGCGTGGACTCAAGGAGACTCGCACGGGCCATTATGAACCGCACCCTGCCCGAAGACCTGATCAATAAGATAAAATCACTGGTCTCTGTGGGCGAGCGTCCCTACTTTTATCCTTCCAAGAAATAATATTGGTCTTGGTTTGCTTGACAACCCCAAATATTGATTCTATAATAGCATCATGATGATGCACAAAGTGATGCACAATGGGAGGTCAATATGAAGGCAATTACAGTAAGAAATATTCCATCTGAGTTGGTTCGGGTCATCAGACAGAGGGCCAGCGAGAAGCACACGAGCGTGAACAAGGCAGTCATTGGTCTTTTGGAGGAAAGCCTTGGTATCCGGAGAAAGAAGAAAGACAAATCATTGTATAACGATCTCGATGCCTTGGCCGGGACCTGGTCGAGAGAGGAATTCTTAAGGTTTGAAAAAGCCCTTTCCAGGCAGCGCGCCATAGACCCTGATCTATGGAAATGACACGGCTGATATTGGACACATCTGCCTATGCCGCTTTTATGAGGGGCCATCAGGAGGTCAAACAGGTTCTCCAGCAGGCTGACGAAGTTTGCATCACTCCCATAATCCTGGGGGAGTTGCACGCTGGATTCATGAGAAGCGCTTACAGAAAAAAGAACGAACAAGAGCTCCGAGCCTTTCTTGCATCGCCGCGGGTGCAAATTTTAGGGCTGAATGAGGACACAGCCGAGAGATATGCTGTCATCCTGAACTCCCTCTTGGAAGCGGGGACCCCTATTCCCACCAATGATATTTGGATCGCAGCAAGTGCCATGCAATACGGCACGCATATCCTGACTACAGACGCCCATTTTCAAAAGGTCAAGCAGGTTCTTGTGACTTATATTGAGACTTCTCCATAGAAAAGACTCGTCATATCAGACCTCTAATAGGCTTGGGGCTCATGTCAATGACGATGTCATGATGTTCCAACCTCCAAGGCCCTTGTCCCTTCCTATCGAATAAAAATTTTCAGTATTGCAGATCTGCCTCAGAGGGATAAGGAGCCAGTGTGAGGGTAAGCTCACCTGGTCGTTCAATGGCAATTGAGTACTGCTGCCACCCACTATAAAATCGAGAAAATTTTACAATTTTCTGCCCAGGTCTCAGGCCAGCCTTTTCTCCTGGGCCATCAGGGAAAACTTTACGGATGACACCAATATCTTCCTTGGTATCAATGCTTATTTTTAGGGCAGTAGCCAGCTCTTGAAGATTTTTTGGTTCGTATGATAAATAAACTAACTTTATTGACATTTGAAAAAAGACCGTCATACTCAGCGTGGTTCCAGCGCCGGCATACACAATTCTTGCAGAAAGCTGCCAGGGATACTCAACAGGATGCCCATCAATGGTTTTCACGATGTCGCCAGGCCTGAGCCGGGCGCGCCATGCAGGAGAACCCTTTTCTACCTCCAATATTTCGAGCCCTTTTTCTGTCCATGAAGTCTTTAGTCCGAGCCACCCCTTTTTCTTAATAGGACCGCTTTGATGGTCAGGAAACCTCCTCAGGGCGGCGACAACAAGCCCTTGGCCATCCTCCCGAATATCGTAGCTCTGGCTGGCCAGAATAGCAGTTCCACGCCAGATAGGGGCCAAAGCTTCTTTAGATATGTTGGGCCCTGCAAGAAAAGTGATAATTACGCAGGGGTAATAGGCGCCGATGGTATATCCAGGACGGGTAATGCTTCTCACCCCCCATGTTCCAGGGATAGAAATCGTTGCAGTTCCTCTTGAGATCCCCTGAATATCACCGTAATAGAAACTCTGGGATTCAAGCTTGATAGTTTGAGGAGGGGTATATACCGGGATGGTGACCTGTTCAGGTGGAATATATTTCACCCTGTATTCACTGTTAAGAAAGATATCAACAAAGAAATCTGCTCTTTGTGGATCCTGGACCCTCTCATAGCCTTTGTATTTAAGCTCCTCTGCAACAACTGACGCAACAAAATCAAACTGAAAGGGGAGAATCGTTGGCGTGAATGGAGAACCCGGAAGAAGGATTGCAAAATATTTAAAACTCTGATAATTAACCTCTGGATTTGACAACCATTGCACAAGTGGTTTTCTGGCCGGTGGAGCTGAGGCACACGAATATAAAGTAAGACAGCACCATACAAGCGAAAAAATGGCATGTAAAAATTTGGGTCTCATTTTTTGAATATGATGCCTATGCCTATTTTACATCCATTCTAAGAAACTTTTGCTTCCCTTACAAGAGAATTCTCAGCCATCGTCAAGAGCGCGAAGAAGACTTTGTATGTTCTCCATATCTCTCTAATTCCAGTAATGTTATGGTAAAACTAACTTTTTGATGGCGGGAGCGATTAACCGAGACCGTTTAATGATCTGATTGACCTGATCCATATATGTCTTTGGCAACTGTTCCAAGATCCTCAGTGATCCTCTGCAGTATAAAGCAAACAAAAAATCTCTTTTCAGTGGTTGCGGGAGGGTATGACAATCAATGATGGTATCCAGATGGAATGTATTTATTGAACCTTTTGGAATCAAGATTCCATCATCTGCGAATGAGAGGGCTTGGTAACGTCCAACTTGTGAGGTTGTCAATGCATGGTAGATGAATTCCTGAGAACAATCTATATTCAGAACAACAAAGTACTTATCCTTTTGCCCCGAGGGGAAAGGGTATTCATCCAAGCGACAGATCGAACTACGAATAAGAGAGGTTTCAAAATAAGCGCGAAGGATTTTAGGTGGAATATCAACCATTCATCCATATAATACATACATGTATTCATTCGTCCTGAATTATTTCCAAATACTCTTCGATTTCGTTCTTTGAGGAACCCGGTGGTAAGGACTTCTTACACGGTTGTATGGACTGCATAAATTTCGGCGAAATATGAGCTCTCTTGCACGGAACGCCAGAATTTCTCTCCTCATCTGGTTCATCTATGAAAAAGAGGCGATAATCGATCTCACCAGGCTTTTCCGACTGTTTCCAGGCAGCGTGTTGATGCGTAATCCGAACTAAATCCATTCCTGATTTCTTTCCATACTTCTCAATAATAGCATCGAGAGCCTCCTGATCAGACTCCGATAGATAGTCGGTATTATTCATGTTCCTACTCTTATATTCTGGAAACGGAGTTTTGAATATGACTTCGATATATAGGTTGAGCATATCAAAATACTCCAGAGGAACCTGTGGAGAGACTGACATTTCGGCTAAATCCTCAAGAACATCCAGGGCAACAGAGGGGACAGGGCCAGCTCGTAAAGCATAATAATCTCCCCCTACAATGGGTCTGCCATAGCGGACGAAGTGATATCGATCAACGAGGTAAATCAATTTGCAAAGCTTTAATCGATCACACGGGCCAACTTTTGATAAGAGATATGCCACAGCTTGACAAAACTTCTGTGGGTCAAAAAGAAACCGGAGTTTATCCACCTTTCCTCCCAATAGTTATATTACGATATCGAGTATTAAGTTGCAACATTTAAGGTTAGGCGGATCGGACGCGCTCAATGTAATGTCCGTCGCGGGTGTCCACCCTCACCACATCCCCGGCCCCGATGAATTGGGGAACCTGGACCTTGAGGCCTGTCTCAAGGACTGCAGACTTCATAACATTGGTTATCGTGGCACCCTTGAGGTTGGGCTCGGTTTCGGTCACAGCGAGGTCCACGCTGATTGGAAATTCCACGCCGACCGCGTTGCCTTCGTGGAACTCCACCATCACCTTGAGGTTCGGGACAAGGAAGAAGATGCCGTCCCCGAGGACCTCCCTGGACAGAGCAATCTGCTCAAAGGTCTTTGAGTTCATAAAGGTATAGTCATCGCCGCTCGCATAGAGGAACTCCATCTCATGCTCATCCAGCTCGGCCCTCTCCACCTTGTCTTCTGAGCGGAAGCGGTGCTCAAGGCCCGAACCAGTCGCGAGGTTCTTGAGCTTTGCCTGGACCATTCCCCGCCAGTTCCCGGGTGTAACATGCTCCACGCCGGCGACCCTGAACAGGCCGCCGTTGTGCTTGATGATCATGCCCACCCTGATCTGTGTAGCCTGTATGATCATCTTGCCTTCAATGTCTCCTGCTCCTGGGGCTTGCCTGCTGCAGCCTTCCTGATGAGGGCGCCAAGGTCATTGATGTTCCAGGAGGGCTCCTTTGCCGGCCTGTCTGCCACAGGAACCCTGATCACATCAATCATTTCAACGGTATTACCACGGACATAGAATGTTCTGCCTGTAATGTCACCAGCATCATCCGAGCAGAGATAAACGATAGTGGGGGAAACAAGCTCGGGCCTGAGGTCCTGGCCAGGTCCCTCCTTGTATCTCTGGAGGTCCTCGGTCATCCGGGTGACGGCCGCAGGCGCTACGACGTTTACCGTTATCTTGTGCTTCATGAACTCCAGGGCAAGGGTCTTCATCATCCCCCAGACCCCTGACTTTGCTGCACCGTAGTTGGACTGCCCAAAGTTTCCGAAGATCCCTGATGTTGACGAAGTGATGATGATCCGGCCCCCCTGCCCCTGCTTCACCATCTGGGCTGCAGCAGCCTTGGAGCAGTAATAAGTCCCATAGAGATGAACCTTGACGACGCCGTCCCATTCCTCCTCTGACATCTTGAGAAATGTCCTGTCCCTCAATATCCCTGCGTTATTTATAAGGATGTCCAGTTTCCCAAATGCCTGAATTGCAGACTGAACGATCTTCTCTGCGCCCCCGGGCGTTGAAACACTATCGTAATTGGCCACGGCCTCGCCGCCGGACTTTTTGATCTCGGCAACCACCCCATCGGCCATTGCACTCCCTGAGCCTGTCCCATCCCTGGCCCCTCCAAGGTCATTGACAACGACCCTGGCCCCCTCCTTTGCCATAAGGATGGCGTGTGCCCTGCCGAGCCCTCCTCCGGCACCGGTCACTATAGCCACCTTTCCATTTAATATTCCCATTTTTATCTCCTTTGTTTCTGACATCAATTTACACTGTCTGAAGTGCGTGTTCAACCATTTCGTTCTCTGCCGGATCAAGCTTGTTTGAAAACAGATATGATACAATCTGAGCCATGCGGCAAGCAGGAATGATATTGACAGTATTCTTGACGCTATTCTTTTCCTGCAGGACACAGAGCCGGGAATGGGAGCTGAGGCTTACAGCAGGCCAAGGGGTCTTCTCCCTTTCAACTCCCTACTTTGCAATCCGCAGCATCAACACCGAGGTCTATGTAGAAGGAACAGACCAGAAGCTCAGGCTGGCAAATCTCAACGACCTTGTCGTAGCTTCCTCCCCTTTCACAGACGAGCTTGGTTCCGGAACTGAGACGACAATCTCAGGGAAAAACGCTGACGGACATGCCCTTCAAGTTTCCATCAAGGACTACGGAGGGAATTTTGTAGTTGCAGAAGCGCGCCTGACGAACAATGCTTCGCTTCCCTTTACCATTGAAGGGTTCTCCTTTGCCGTTAACGGCTCCTCTTCGTCTCGGATCATCAGTGCGGACATTCAGGGGGTGCTCAACAACGGATACCAATCATGGTCTCCCTCCATTTTCTCTAAGATCGTTGACAATCCCAGGACGGATGAGGCCCTGTTTGAAGATGTGGAAAACGATGGAGACACAATCCTTCTCGATATGAGGACAAGCTGGTGGTATTCGGCCATCCACACAGCCCCTGCCACCCTAATCTCAGGGAGCCTTACAGCAAACAGGTGGAAGACAAAGGTCCTCACCTATAAGAAAAACAAAGGAATGATATGGAAGGTCATCACCGGACATACATGGGTCCAGGAAAGGCCTGCAAGGGAAAGGATTACCCTTGAGCCGGGCGAGAAGGCCACCTCCGAAAGGGTCTTCATCGGGATCTATCAGGACCCCCTTGAGGGCCTTGAAGAATATGCCAGGTCTGTGGCGCTACTGAATCCTCCTCCCAATCCGCCCTTTGTTCCAATTGGGTGGAACTCCTGGAATACCTTCTTCTCCGATATCAATGAGAACAAGATCCTTGCCAATGCGCAGTTCATTAAAGACCATTTCCCAGAACATGGATTCAACAACATCCAGATTGACGATGGATGGGAGAATTATTTGGGAGACTGGACAACAGACACAACAAGATTCCCCTCAGGCATGGACGGACTCGCCCAGTCCATTACTGCCATGGGATTCACGCCTGGCATCTGGATGGCGCCCTTTCTTGTGGACAAGAACGCACCAATCTTCCTTCAGAAACAGAATGAAGGGTGGTTTCTCAGGGATCAAGATGGGCAATTTCTCACGAACGGCCCTGACACATACATAATTGACACAACCCATCCCGATGCAAAAATCTGGGTCCTTGCTCAGATCAAGCAGGCATTGGGCTGGGGATACAGGTATCTCAAACTGGATTTCCTGTTTGCAGAAACCTACGAGGGAAAGAGATACAGGACTGGCGCCACATCCATGGAGGCATATAAAGAGATAATGGAGGCGATTGTTGAAGAAGCCAAGACGGCCGGCGCCTATGTCCTTGCATGCGGAGCGCCCATCCTCCCCACCGCAGGCCTTGCGCACGGGATCCGGACAGGAGCAGACATTGCCCTTGGAGGCCTGCCATATTACTGGCCCTTTATCAAGAACGAGTCGTTAAACACTGCAAACAGGTATTTTCTGAACATACTTTTTGCAAGCGACCCTGACACAGCCCTGCTCTGGAGTGTGCCCCTGGAGGAGGCGCGGGTGAACCTTACTGCAGCCCTGCTCAGCGGTAAGATCTTTGCATTGGGAGACGCTCTCCCCTCCCTCTCCCCTGACAAACTGGCGCTTATAGAAAAGATCAAAGACTTCCCTGTCTTCCAAGGGATAAAAGACCCTTCTCACCAGCCTATCATCGCCCGTCCAAAGGACCTCTTCTCATCTCCTTCATCGCCCCAGAGATCTGTGCCTGAACTGTTGGCCTCCCCTTCCAAATATGAAGTCCCCGAGGTATGGGTCCTGAAGGCATCCGAAGACAGCGCTGTCGTGGGACTTTTCAACTGGTCAGAGGATACCCATTCCGTCGGAGTGTCTCTATCAGAGGCAGGACTTAAAGGCAATTCCTATCAAGCTCTGGAACTCTGGAGCGGGAATGACCTTGGAGCCATCTCCTCCTCAGTGAATATACTTCAGCCTCCCCATTCTGTATCTTTGGTCTGGCTCCACTGATTCTCCCCAGATAAAATTTAATGCTAGTCTACTTGATTTGGGCGCTGCCCGTGTAGGCCAGGGTTGAAAGGAAATCTGCGTAGCGCTCCGTGGCTTCGGGAACATAATAGATGACATAGTGACCATTTAACGCAAGGGGCACCTCATATTGAGCGATGCCGCCTGTCACCAATTCCCCATTTGATGCCATGAGGTTACCCATGACAGGGGGATTCAGGGTAGAGAGCCCGAGGATTGCAAGGCCCGGGATTTCCTGAACAATTGGTTGGATCAAAGGCAAGCCACCGGCAATAGCCAATGCCTCTGCTGTCACGGGCGGGGTATACCAATCTATGAACCCCTCTGTCATGAAAATGCTCCTGGAATGCGGGGTGAGGAGATCTTGATAATAATAGCGCGCATAATTGATGGGGTCTGTTGCCTCAGATATTAGTTGTATCAGGCCGATGAGAGGGTGGAAGGTCGTTACCTCCTCATTACTTATCACAAAACAGCTCTTGAGCAAACCAAGGATATCAACAGGCAGCTTTCTTATAACAATGGTCAAAGAAAGACCACCCCCTGCGCCAGAGAGAACACCGCCTTTCGCATAGGGATCAAGTGCAAGAAACATGGCCCCGGTGAGTCCTCCATGAGAGTGTCCCATGAAGGAGACCTTGTCTGGATTGAAGCTTGTCGGGGTTGGGAATACTCCTGCTGTGATCGTGAGGCCTCCGGCTCTTATGAGCCGCATGAGAGAGAAGGAATCAATGACAGACTGGCGGAAGTTGCTCCTCCCTGCATATGGGTTGAAGAAATTGAACGAAGCGAGCTCTACTTCTGTCCCTTCAGGGGCCCTGGGGCCGTGCAGGGGCTGGTCAATACCGACAACCGCAAGGCCTTTCTGTGTAAGCACATCACCCTCTCGTCCCGGCTTCGCTATAAATGTCTTATAGTTTCCTCCTGTCCCGTGTGCATATGTGACAATGGGGAATCCATTGGCAGGCTCGGAAAATTTTGTTGGGATAACAAGGGCAAACCTAAGGGTCTCCCATCTCTGGACTATGGGCTCGCCGTTTAAATCAAACTCAATCTGGCCTCCCTCCTCCATATATGGCGGCTCGCCTTTTTGAAAATTGGGACTCGTATAATGCCCCTCAAAGAAATAGTAGTTAGCCGTAGTCTGAGAGAATGTCATGTCCACGAGCTGCCCAACAGGGACTTCAGAATAGATGTAATCCCTGACCCTTCGCAGTTCGTCAACAGGGTCCTGAGTGGTGAAAACAGTGGCTGCCCTCACATTCTGGCTCATGTCCATCAGGTAATATCTCAAGGGAGAGAATACTGACCAGGCTTCTATGAATTTCGGATGGGGGACTTCCCAGGAAAGCACGGCCCTTAGCTCAATTGGAATACCCAGGCGTCTTCCCTCGGCATCCCTCACGCCGTCTGTCACAACGAGCGCATATTTCGTTGAAGGCCTTAATGGGAAGCCCCACATGGGTGCAACAGCAAGGAGATTGGAAGGCGTGTATGTGGTCTCCGTCATCCTGAACTCCCAGATGATGGGGATCCGGCGTCCATACTCAGGCGACAACTCGTCAATATCCACGAGGTAAACAGAAGAATTCCATGCCATGGAATATTCGGGCGTTGCCGGAAGAGTTGAGGTATCAAGGGGACGGGTAAACCGGACATAGATAGGGGAATTTGTCCCGAATCCTGTGAGGGTCTCCTGGGCCATTGTGATATAAGTATCAAGCATTTCAATCTCCTTAGGGTTGGGGAATCCAATAAGGTCTATTCGGCCGCCTTTGAGCCTAAGGTCGGTGGGGAATGGGAAATCAAAGAAGGCGGCAGAATTGTCCAGTGAAAAATAGGCTTCCGTGAGCAATCCTTCCTGGGCACAGGAAATCACAATCACAGGCAGAAGCCATGCAATGGCTATACGGATTATCTTCATTGCCAGCCTTCTGTATAATAGTCCTGCTGCATGTGAATATAAATATACATTCAACCAGGATTCAAAACAAACTTTCAAAACGGGTTAGGGTGGCGGACCGCCTTGCCATGGAGGATATCGCCTTTGTAGCCGGAGGCGATGTCAGGTATGGTCATCCGCACAGGATTCCAACATTTGGATCGGCTTGTTTTGCCGTGTGCGCATTCCCAAGTATGGACCTTGTAGAGACAGCCGTGGCACATGGGATCGTTCGGTTTCCCTACATCCCCACATATCTCTCCTTCAGAGAGCTTCCCCTGCTTCTGAGTGCCTACAGAAAGATCACCCACAGTGTGGATGCGTTTCTCCTGGATGGGCAGGGAATCGCTCACCCACGCGGGCTTGGCCTTGCTTCCCATTTTGGGGTCGTCACTGGAGAGGTGACCGTTGGGTGCGCCAAGTCCTGGCTTTTCGGAGAGTTCAGGGAACCTGAAAAAAAGGCAGGTGCGACCTCATCACTATTTTCCGGACACAGGAGGATCGGCGCTGTGGTCAGGCCCAGGGTTCATACCGAATGCGGATGGGGAAGGCAACTGCTCTTTGTTTCCCCAGGGCATAATATATCCGTGGATCTGTCCCTTCAGGTCGTTCGGAAATGCCTCTGCGGACACAGGCTCCCGGAGCCCATACGATTCGCCCACAATCTCCTTGCCGCCGCATCCTTCCCTACTCAACTTTGAGATCAACACCATCAAGGTCCCGGACCACCCCCAGTGGACACTCAGTAATCTTTCCGTAACTGCAATGCTGTCCGGCAGCAAGGAACGCAGGCAAGGGATTGGAAATTTGCTTTGGCACAGATGGTGAGATAGGCTGATGCGGTATGGATATTTTTAATCATCCGCACCGTCGCTATAACCCGCTGACAAACGAGTGGATCCTCGTCTCGCCTCACCGCTCCGACCGTCCCTGGCTGGGACAGATCGAAAAGCTTCCTAAGGAGTCCCGTCCAACATACGATCCGGGCTGCTATCTGTGCCCCGGCAACGGGCGCGCAGGCGGTAGGCGTAATCCAAACTACGACAGCACCTTTGTCTTTGACAACGACTTTTCTGCACTGGTATCAGACAGGTTCGCGGCAGAACTCGATGAGCAAGGCCTGATACGCGCATCCAGCGAGCGGGGCATCTGCCGCGTGATCTGCTTTTCCCCGCGTCACGACCTCACCCTGCCCGAAATGTCACATGCTGAGATCCGCCGTGTTGTAGATGTGTGGGCTGAGCAGACGGTTGAACTCGGTGCATTGGACTATATCAACTATGTCCAGATATTTGAAAACAAGGGCGAAATGATGGGGGCCAGCAATCCCCATCCGCACTGCCAGGTATGGGCCAATGAGCATGTGCCTACCGAGCCAGCCAAAGAGTTGCGCTCGCTTTCTGCCCACCTGAACGAACACGGCACATGCCTGTTATGCAACTATCTGGCCTCGGAGCTGACAGCAGATGAACGGATTGTTCTGCAAAACGAGCATTTTATTGCGCTTGTGCCATTCTGGGCAGTATGGCCGTTTGAGACAATGGTGCTTGCGAGGCGTCATGTGGGTGATTTGCCCGGACTGACCGGCCCTGAACGCGATGCGCTTGCCGACATTATCAAGCGGTTGACCACGCGCTACGACAATCTGTTCTGTGTGTCATTCCCCTACTCGATGGGCTTTCACCAATCGCCCACCGATGGAGTGTCTCATCCTGAGATGCATCTGCATGCCCATTACTACCCTCCACTGCTGCGTAGTGCCGCCGTGCGCAAGTTCATGGTTGGTTACGAGATGCTGGGCAGCCCCCAACGCGACCTGACTGCTGAAATGGCCGCAGCGCGTCTGCGCGAGATGAGCGATGTCTTGAACAGATGAACCGCAACGATGTTCTCACCCAACACTTTGCACTCAGTTTCGATGGTGTTCCCGATCTGATCGTTCGCGCACCGGGCCGCGTAAACTTGATCGGCGAGCACACCGACTACAACGATGGTTTCGTGCTGCCGATGGCAATTAATCTTGATGTCCGCATTGCCGCACGCGCCCGTTCAGATCGCACCGTTCGCCTTTATGCTGCGGACCTTGACAGACACGACACCTTCAGCCTGGACAATGTGCGCCGTGTGGGCGACAAACCTACCTGGGCCGATTATGTGCGCGGCGTGGCCAATATACTGCAGCGCGAAGGCTACACATTGCGCGGCATGGATGCGGCGATCTCCGGAAATGTTCCATATGGTGCCGGCCTGTCCTCATCTTCGGCCATTGAGCTGGCAGCCATCATGGCATTTCGCCTGTTAAACGCGCTCGATCTTGACCCGGTGCGCGCGGCGCTGGTGGGACAGCGCGCCGAAAACGGATTTGTTGGCATGAGGTGCGGCATCATGGATCAGTTCGTCTCGTCTCTGGGCCAAGCAGATCATGCGCTTTTAATAGACTGCCGCAGCCTGGAATACAAGAGGGTGCGGCTGCCTCACGGCGTGCGTGTTGTCGTCACCGACAGCGCTGTGCGGCGGGGGCTTGTGGACAGCGCCTACAACGAACGCCGTGCACAGTGTGAGGAAGGCGCGCGGCTGATGGGCGTAAAGGCCCTGCGTGATGTGAACCTTGAGATGCTCGAGGTATGCCGGAGCAAGCTGCCTCCTGTCGTTGCTCGCCGCTGCCAGCATGTGGTCACTGAAGATCAGCGCACCCTGGATAGTCTCGAGGCGCTGGAACATAGCAACCTAACTGGATTTGGCGCCCTGATGAATGCTTCGCACGCCAGCCTGCGCGATTTGTTCGAGGTCAGCACACCTGAGTTGGACGCATTGGTGGAGATTCAGCAGAGGTTTCCTGGCTGTCTGGGTGCGCGCCTGACCGGCGCAGGTTTTGGCGGCTGCACAGTGGCGCTGGTTCGAGAGGAAGCGGTGCCGTCATTGGTGGAGATGATCCGCGCTCATTATCCGGCCCGGACCGGCAAGACTCCCCAGGTCTATGTCTGCCGTGCAACGGAGGGAGCCGGGCTGGCCTGACATACCAGACCTACGGTTTTATTCCCTTAACCCTGATGCTCACAACTGACTTGACTGCCTTTCTAAAATCCTTCCTGGGAATGTCCCTGTCCTTGGCAATGGCCTGGGCAGTAGGATCATTAGCCATTAGATCAATGGGGAAAGAGGCTTCTTCCATGACAGTGACATTATTAAACCCCGCATCACTTATATCCTTCAGGTAATCCTTCTTCAGGCTCGCACCCGCAAGGCATCCGACATACGCTTCAATGGAATTTTTTACAGAATCAGGGAGTGGACTTGTCAGGACAAGATCCGAGACCATGAGCCTTCCGCCGGGCTTGAGAACCCTGAATGCCTCCTGGAAAACCCTCCTTTTGTAAGGAGAAAGATTGATGACGCAATTTGAGATGACTGCATCAACAGAGCTGTCGGCCGCCGGGATTTTTTCAATCTCCCCAAGCCTGAATTCTACATTTCCATAGTTCCCCCTCTTCGCATTATCCCTGGCTTTGTCAATCATCTCCGGTGTCATATCCACGCCGATGACCTTCCCAGTTCTTCCAACTTTCCGGGCTGCAAGGAAGCAATCAAACCCCGCGCCCGATCCAAGGTCAAGGACGGTCTCCCCCTCCTTTAACGATGCCAGTGCAATTGGATTTCCGCATCCGAGCCCAAGGTTTGAGCCATCTGGAACAGACTTGAGGTCTTCCTCTGTGTATCCGATCTTCTTGCTGATATCTACTGCCGGGTCTGAGTTCCCGCAACAGGAACTTACGGGCCCACAACATGATGTGTCCTGTGTTGCTATAGCCGCATAACCCTTCCTCACCGCTGTCTTCATGTTTTTGTTTTTCATGTCAGATCCCCCTTTCGATCCTCCTTCCATCCGATTCACGGCCTTCTCGCAGTAACGACCTCTGAAGGAATGATGTTATGGATAAATTCCCGCCTTACATCGTGAAATCCAGCGTCCTTTACCATGCTCTCCATCATCACCGGACGGCAGCCTCCGAGGAGATATGGGACGAGCGGCTTCGGGAGCATCATGTATATCCTCTCCCACCAGGTACGGCCGCACTCTTCTTTTTTGCTCATATTGACGAGCACCAGGCGTCCCCCTGGCTTGAGCACCCGTTTGAATTGGTCCAGGACAACAGGCAGATCATGCAAAGGGATGAGGTCAAGCATATAACTGTTGAAGAGGACATCGAATGTACTATCGGAAAACGGAAGCTGCCGGGCATCAGCTTCCCTGAGGTCTATGTTGCTGTAGCCCGTTGCGCTGAGCAGGCGGTGGGATTTTTCAAGCATCTTTGGTGAAAGGTCAACCCCGCAGACGACATTTCCCTTCTCCACCCTTTTCACAATTTCCAGAAGGGTTGCTCCCGGCCCCACTGCGACCTCAAGGACCTTGTCCTTGGGTTGTACGCCGGCCCTCTTCAAGGCTTCCATGCGGGGCCTGCGCTCCAATGGCGTAATGACAGCCCCATAGAAGTAGCTGAACAGATTGTATGCCCTCCGAATGCGTTCGGTGGGAGCCACGGCCTCAATCATTATCTCCTCCCTGTGCATTTTCTTCTTATTCCTTGAAGACATCCTTCATCATCGGGCCGAGCATATCCTTGACGGTGTTCGCAAAATTGTCAGCCTTGACAAGGGAGATGCAGCATACCTTGCCTCCCGATTCCATACTGACAACTGCAAACTTATCGCCTGCCTTGATCTTGGCCCTCTCCCTCACATCCTTGGGGAGAACGATCTGCCCCCGTCCGTCAACTGTCACGAGGGCATCAACTTTACAGCATGCCGATCCTTTCATAGCCATAGTCTCACCTCCTGTGCCATATCCTTCTATTTCAGCATTATCAGATATATCTGACTATTCTGATTATATTCATCAAAGTAAAAATATGTCAAGTAGGGGAGCACGGCACCGGGGAGGCGTGGAAGTATTAATCTCTGCGTGCTAAACTATCCACACAATGGCAGTTAAAACAAGGACAATAACAGTTGAGGCTGAGGCCGATTCAGGGGCCAGGGACATCACATCTCTGGTAGCCAAAGAAGTAAAGGCATCCGACCTGAAGAATGGAATAATCACTATTTTTGTGGCCGGTTCCACAGGAGGGGTGACCACTATTGAATTTGAATCGGGTGTTGTCAAAGACCTGTCAGATGCCATTGAGAGGATTGCACCCCAGGGGCTCTCCTATCGTCACGATGCACGATGGGGAGACGGAAATGGATATTCTCATGTCAGGTCTGCCCTTGTGGGTCCATCCCTAACCGTTCCCTTCTCCAAAGGAGAGTTGTTGCTGGGAACATGGCAGCAGATTGTCCTGTTCAACTTTGACAACAGGCCCAGGAGCCGGGAGGTAATTCTTCAAATTATAGGGGAGCCCTGAATAGGAGATATGTGGCTATCCCCTCAGGAGGCGCCAGAAGATCAGTTTGTCCATCAAAGGAAAAACGGGGAAGACCTTCATTTCTCCGGTGAAGAAAGCGGTGATAGGGCTCAAATTCCCATACCCGATGTTCATAAGCGCGATCTTTTCTATCATGATTTTGAAACACACCCCGGCCTGTGGAGCTTCCATTACCTCAAGCTCATAGCGATCCGGGAAAAACCTGACAACAAGCGGGTCTGATTCCATGTCCGTAATTTGAATGACAACATTCTTTCCCTCTCTTCCCGCCCATCTTCTGAACCAGCGAGGGGAGTCTTTGTAGCGTCTTTCAAGCCTGGGAACAAGGAAACCCGCTTTTACCTCATCCCAGAACAGGTTGTGGCGCCTTCTCATCTCCCTTAGCTGCTCCTCATACCTCTTGCCGGATAAAGGTTCGGGAATTCTCCCCATGGTATTAATGTAATCTACCCCCCCCTTTCTGCGCAAGGCGATCTGTCTATTTTACTTGACTGAATTGGCATGATATGGCATAAAGGCAAGAACAAAATCGGGCAGGCAAAAACCATGTTTTCATTGTTCAAAAAGAAAAAGGGCCAAAAAAAGAAAAGGAATAAGACTGCCGTCCGGAGGGTGAAAGCAAGGAAAAAGAAGGCACCCCCCAAAAAGATTGAACGGCGTCCCACTGTAGGCACTGTTGAACAGAGGCTCCTCAAGATGAGGAAAGACCTCCTCTCCGAGATCGCAAGAAGCAGGGGCGAGGAGAGCGATATAGCCAAACAGGACATCGGAGATGTATATGATATTTCCTCCCAGGACAGGGAAAGGGACCTCATCCTCACTCTCAGCGACATGGAGAGGGCAAAATTGAGAGAAATTGACGATACACTGAGGAAGATCAAGGACAAGACCTACGGCATCTGTGAGGAGTGTGGAGAAAAGATCCCCCCTGCGAGGATTAAGATCCTTCCCTTCACCAGGGTGTGTGTGGACTGCAAATCAAAACTGGAGAAAGAGGAGCAGATGAAGAAGGCCCTTGAGGAGGAAGGAATCCATCAGAACATCATCTATCCTGAAAGCGAGGAAGAGGAGACCTGAAAGCCCTCTTCCTTGCCCCCTTTCTAAGCGTCCTCTCTCTTGGCGCAGTTTTCGCATCTACATCCCTTCAAAGAACCAGTGACACCCGGCCCCTTATGGGGACAAAGGTTGAGATCACTGTTGTCTCAGAGGAAGGTCGGGGTAGTCAGCTTGTCGCCAAAGCCTTTCGGGAAATAGAGAGGCTGGAGTCCATCTTTAGCGAGTGGCGCAGCGACAGCGAGGTAAGCGCTGTTAACAGAATGGCAGGGAAAGAAGCTGTCCGTGTAGGGTCTGAGATCCTTGAGCTGATCAAGCGATCGCTGTATTTCTCACGCGAATCTAACGGGGCATTTGACATCACATGGGCAGCCCTGAGGCATGTGTGGGACTTCTCGCAGCGTTCTCCGAGGGTTCCTGAAAAGAAAGAGATTGAGAACCTGCTTCGCCTCGTTGATTACAGAAAGATCATCATTGATGAACCCTCCTCAACCGTCTTCCTGAAAGAGAAAGGAATGGAGATCGGATTGGGCGGGATCGCCAAGGGATACATCGTTGGAAAGGCCGCCGCATTCCTCAGATCCAATGGGGCCCAGGGGGGCTTGATCAATGCAGGCGGGAACATGGAGTCATGGGGAAGCAAGGAAAATGGCGAAGCATGGACCATAGGGATCCAGCACCCCCGCGAGATGGAAAGGCTGCTTGGAGTCCTAAAAATTACCGAGGGATCAATAAGCACTTCTGGAGATTACGAGCGTTATTTCATAGTTGAAGGAAAAAGGTATCACCACATCATCAATCCGCGAACCGGATTTCCCTCTGAAGGCTGTGAGGCTGTCACTGTGTTGTGCAGCAATCCAACAGATGCCGATGCTGTCTCTACAACAGCCTTTATTCTCGGCCCTAAAAAGGGGCTCAAGTTCATTGAGGACATGGGCTGCGAGGGCCTCATTGTTGATAAAAAAGAAAATGTTAAAATGACTAAAGGAATGAAAGAGCTTATCCAGGGGAGATAAAAGTGTCCCTTTTTACCGATAATTGTTTTGTATTTTTCGATATTGAAACAACAGGCCTTTACCCGCCGGACGATAGGATATGCGAGGTCGCCCTCCTCACAATAAAGAAAGGCAGGGAAGCTGATTCCTTTGAAACCTTGATAGACCCGGAACGGGATATCTCGCCCGGAGCCTTTGCTGTCAACGGGATCACCCAGGATATGCTGACAGGCAAGCCCTTATTCTCCAAGGTAGCCCGACGGGTCCTGGATAAGCTCTCCAAGGGCGTTATCGTCTGCCACAATGCACCCTTTGACCTCGGATTTCTCTCCTCAGAGCTCGAGAGGCTCGGCCTGCCCTTTCCGTCAGGGCCAGTGATTGATACGCTGTCCCTGGCAAGAAGATGCTTCCGTTTTCCGAGCAACAGCCTCGGTAATATCGCCCGTTGTCTTGGGCTTCCCCTTGGAAACGAGCATAGGGCCATGTCGGATGTCCACACGACCAAACAGGTGCTTGAGGAGCTTCTTGACGACCTCCAGCTGAAAGGGGTGAAAACCCTGAACGAGATCCTGACCCTTCAGGCAACACCGTGGAGAAGGAGGTTTCTAACAAACTGGGCCCTCCCCCCTCAGCTTGAAGAGGCTCTTAGGGCGCAAAGGCCCCTGTTCCTCGTGTATGTATCCCCCTATGGAAAGAGGACGGAAAGGGTTGTGGTCCCAAAAGAAATACAGGAGAAGGGCTCCCATCTTTACCTCGTTGCCTACTGCAAGCTCCGCGGCGAGGAAAGGAGCTTTCGTCTTGATAGAATTATTTCTCTCATGGATGTAGACTCATAAATTGAACCAAAATGAAACATAGAAAAATCCGCACGGACGGCCGATGGATCAAGGACGATCAGGGCAGAATCCTTCTCCTTAGGGGCGTAAATTTCGGAAGTGCAGCAAAGCTCCCTCCCTTCCTCCCATGCGATCCCTCCAGGGCAGAGGAGAATTTCAAGAGACTAAAAGGCTACGGTTTCTCCATTGTCAGGCTCATTATGACATGGGAGGGCATAGAGCCTTCCAGGGGGACATACGACATTGCTTACCTTGATCAGGTGACGCGGGTAGTGGACGCGGCCGGCAGTGCGGGGATCCCGGTCATCCTTGACATGCACCAGGACCTGTTCTGCCGGATCTTCGGCGGTGACGGCTCTCCCGAATGGGCTGCTGTCACTGATGCCGAAATGCCCGTCGTCCCTCAACCCTGGCCTTTTCCTCCGTCTCCAAACAGTAGCCCCCCCTACTCCTGGTTCAATTACTACTTTTCACCGGCAGTAATGGCCACATTTGACAATTTTTGGACAAACCCCGACCTCCTTGAGCACTTCATCAATGCCTTCGTTGAGGTGGCAAAGAGGTTCAGGGATCACCCGGCTGTAATCGGCTACGAGCTTTTCAATGAACCCTTCCCCGGCTCCCTTCCGTTCAACGATCCGGACTTTGAGGAGAAGCGCCTCCAGCCATTCTTCGAAAAGGTCATTCCAAAAATAAGAAGCATTGATCCTGACTCCCTCATATTTTTTGAATCGAGCGTGGCAACCAACATGAGCGGAAAAACATTTATGAAAAAGATGCCCTTCCCCAACATCGTCTTCGCCCCCCACTACTACGAGATGCCCGGTGAAGGGTCGAGCAGGGACAAGGCCGTGTCACATTTTTCCTCCCTTGAAAAACACTGCCGGCAGGAGCTTGGAAACATACCCTGGATCCTCGGCGAGTTCGGGCTTGGGGTGTGGGGGCCTTCGAATCCCGGGACGCCGGACGAGATAAGGCCGCAGCTTGAAATTTTGGACGAACTGTTTGTGGGATGGACCTATTGGAACTATAACGCGCCGGGCATGCCCGACTGGAACGCCGAAAACATGAGCATCATTAATTCAGACGGCACTGAGAATTGGGTCGTGGATTATATTGCACGGCCCTACCCTCTCAAGACAGCAGGTGTCCCGCAGATGCTCTCCTTTGACATGACAAAAAAGGTAATGCTTTTCGAATTCGAGGAAAACAAAAGCGCCTCCGGCCCTACAGAGATCTTCATCCCAGCAAGCCGTCATTATAAGAACGGGTTCAATATTGAGGTGAGCGACGGGAAAACAACATGGGAGCCCTCAACGGGCATACTGTCTTACGCTCCTGATAGATCCAGGCCCTCTCACACTTTGATCGTTAGTCCAAAATAACCCCTTGAAAATTTTTTAATGGCCAAGTGAAGGTTGCATATTTTTTAACATTCGTTTTATGGGGCGTTCAACCCTTGTTCATCTTTGCGCCTGTCTATCTGAGAGACCTCGGGATCGGAGGGGAGGAGATAGGAATAGTCTCCTCTCTTCTCTACATTACTCCTGTATTACTCTCGGCACCGATCGGCTTTCTCACAGATATATTCCCTATCAGGTTGTTGCTCCTTGCTGGATTTTTTTCCTATACCATCTTCCCTCTTTTTCTCTCATTCTCAAGCGGGTTCGTCCCGGTCTTTGCCGGATACCTTTTCGGAGCCCTTGCAGTCACAGTGCTCGGGATCTCAGCTGACAGCTTCTTCTTCAAGAAGACAGAGGAGGAGTTCAGGGTCAAAAGCTTTTCTTATTATATCTTCTTTGGCGGTGTCGGAATGGGGATCGGGTATATTCTTATTGGACAGATATTCAATCTTCTTCCACTCAGCAAGGCGCTTTTATCAATCGCTTTCTTCATCTTTATCATGAGCCCATTCACATTGTTTATTAAGGTCAAAAAACTCCCTGCCCTGCAAGAAACCCGGGAAAGCAGCATGATGGACGACCTTACTTTCAAGCCGTTTCTCGCTGTTCTGATTGTAGTCTTTCTCCACACCACCCACCTCGGGGCAGAAACCACCACTCTCAGCATATTCTATCTCAAAACCGCAGGGCTCGATTATGGGCAAAGCGGCATAGTAATGGGAATGGGGCTCTTTGTCCTCGGATTGGCAGGATATTCGGCCAGATATACATTCGGGAAGGCAGGAAAATGGAAGAGGTTTCTGATCCTCGGTCTTATTCTTTCAGGGGCTGGGAATATATTCTTGATCATTTCAAGGGATTTCGCTGCAATACTGATATTCAGATTGATCCACGAGATTGGGGACGCCTATATCTTCGTCGGCACAAGGCTTGCCATAGCAGGATTTTTTGATCGGAAGAGGATCGGGAGAATATGGGGCACTGTCAGGACCGCCTCTGCTATCTCGTCAACCCTTTTTGCGCTTCTCTCCGGAATTATGCTTGAGCATATGGGGAATACCTTTCCCCTTTTTGTAACAGGGATCTTGACGCTTATAGCTCCATTGTTCCTCCTGCGCCCCCGCTCCAAGCCCCTGAAGGCGTAATTGCGCGCTTTGCTTTTTCTTGACAAAGTTAGACACGGGGTTTAACTTTTTGAGGATGGATTTTTCCCTCACAGAAGAACAGAAAGCACTTCAGGACACCGCGAGAAAGTTTGCGCGGGAGGTCATGGCTCCTGTAGCGCGCAAGCACGATGAAACAGGTGAACAACCGGTAGATGTCCTGGATAAAGCCTTTGAGCTTGGCTTCCTCACCGAGGGCATCCCTGTTGAGTATGGAGGCTCTGGCCTCTCCAGGCTTGACGCCATGATCCTGACAGAGGAGCTTGGCGCTGGCTGCGCAGGTATGACCACTTCAATAATGGCTACAACCCTTGGACTGACCCCGATTGTCATCGGAGGAACCGATGAACAGAAAAAACTTTTCCTCACTCCTCTGACTGAGAAAAGAAGCCTCGTTGCATTCTGCCTCACAGAACCCGATGCAGGATCTGATCCGCTGGCAAGCACTACCACTGTAAAAAAGGTTGGCAACGACTATGTGATCAACGGCATTAAGCGCTTCATCTCCAACGGAGCCGTCTCGGAGCTTTACACGGTATTCGCCACCGTTGACAAGTCAAAGGGTGCAAAGGGATTCTGCGCCCTTGCTGTCCCCAAGGGGACGCCTGGCCTTTCCGCTGGCAAGGAGGAGGACAAGCTTGGGCACAGGGCCTCAAACACAACCGAGGTCATTTTTGAGGATGTAAAGGTTCCTGCAAATTATATGCTTGGAAAGGAAGGCGAGGGGTTCAAGATCGCCATGGCGACCCTGGACAGGACCCGTCCCGCCGTGGCGGCCCTGGCTGTGGGACTTGCACGGGCTGCAATGGAGGCTGCCATTGAATATTCAAAGATGAGGAAGCAGTTCGGCATGCCAATCGGCATGTTCCAGGCAATCCAGTTCATGATTGCAGACATGGGCATGCAGATAGAGGCGGCCAGGCTCCTCACCTGTTTGTCTGCCTGGCTCATTGACCAGGGCCTGAAGAACTCCCTCCAGTCCTCTTATGCCAAATGCTTTGCCTCGGATGTCGCCATGAAGGCCACAACCGACGCGGTCCAGATATTCGGAGGATACGGCTACACAAAGGAATATCCAGTGGAGAAATACATGAGGGACGCCAAGCTCCTTCAGATCTACGAGGGGACAAACGAGATTCAGAGGGTAGTAATTGCGCGCGAGTTGCTGAAGGGCATATGAAAGGTTTACCCCCACGGGGTATTGTTGGGGAACTTGATTAAAACAGATTTGAGGGGAAAGGAGAAACCATGAAAGTTCTTGTCACAGTAAAAAGAGTTCCTGATCCTGAGGCCAAGCTCAAGGTAGATCCCGAAGGAAAAGGGATAGTTACCCAGGGCCTCAAGTTTGTCGTCAACCCGTTTGACGAGATCGCAATAGAGGAAGGGTTGAAAATGAAGGAAAAACACAAAGCCGAGGTTGTGCTGGTGAGCATCGGAAAGAAAGAATCCACCGAGCAGCTCAGGACCGGCCTGGCTATGGGCGCTGACAGGGCGATCCTCGTCCTGACAGATGACGGAGCAGACTCCGAGGTCGTGGCCCGAATCCTTACAAAGGTCTATGAAACGGAGAAGCCTGACATCGTCCTCATGGGAAAACAGGCCGTGGATGACGATATGAACCAGGCAGGCCAGCTTCTGGCAGAATACCTTGGGATTCCTCAGGCGACATTTGCATCAAAGGTAGAGCTGGCCGCAGACCTTAAATCTGCAAAGGTGACACGGGAGGTTGACGGCGGCCTGGAGACCGTAGAGATTCAGCTTCCGGCAGTCATAACGGCAGACCTCAGGCTCAATACCCCAAGGTATGCCTCTCTTCCGGGGATCATGAAGGCCAAGACAAAGCCCTTAAAGGAAATTCCCGTGGCAGAGCTGGGGGTGCAGGTCAAGCCAAAGGTAAAGATGCTCAAGCTTGAAGAGCCTCCGAAGAGAAAGGGTGGAATTAAGGTAGAAACCGTCCAGGAACTCGTTCTGAAGCTTAAGAACGAGGCCAAAGTACTGTAAAGGGGGGCGTTGATCTAAACAAGGAGGAACCATGGGAAACATACTTGTCATTGCAGAGCAAAGCAAAGGGAGCCTCAAGAAGGCAAGCCTTTCCGCCGTGACATTTGCAAAGTCGCTTGCCGGGAAGACCGGTGGTGAGTGTCACATTCTCGTCATGGGCTCGGGCATTGATGCCGTTGCCAAGGAGCTTGCCGGATGCGGGGCGAAAAAGGTTTGGGCTGCCGACAATCCTGGCCTGAATGACTATCTTGCCCCGGTCTATGCCCAGGTTGCTGCCCAGGTAGCAAAGGACTGCGGCGCCACCGTTGTCACGGCAACCGTGACCGCTATGGGGAAAGACCTTCTTCCCCGTGTTGCTGCAAAGCTCGTCGCAGGAATGCTGAGCGATATCATTGATTTCAGCGTTGAAGGGGGAAACATCGTCTTTAAAAAGCCCGTGTATGCGGGAAGCATCAATGCACTCATGACACTGGAGGGAGACCCCAAGGTGGTAAGTGTCAGGGGAACGGCCTTTGAGGCAGCCAAAAAAGACGGGGCACCAGCTGAAATAGCCCAGGTGTCCGTATCAGTCGACCCTTCACAGTCCAGGATGAAGTTCGTAGGTTTCGAGGAATATAAATCTGTCCGGCCCGAGCTCACAGAGGCATCCGTAGTTGTCTCAGGCGGAAGGGGACTCAAGAGCGCAGAAAACTTCAAGATCATTGAGGGGCTTGCAGACCTGCTTGGCGGGGCCGTAGGAGCAACCCGTGCTGCGGTGGATTCAGGGTTCTGCCCCAATGACCTCCAGGTAGGGCAGACAGGAAAAGTCGTGGCGCCGAGCCTATACATTGCCATAGCCATTTCCGGGGCCATCCAGCACCTGGCCGGGATGAAAGACTCCAAGGTTATCGTTGCCATCAACAAGGACCCGGAGGCCCCGATCTTCCAGGTGGCCGACTATGGGATCGTGGGAGACCTCTTCAAGGCCGTCCCAGAGCTTATGGAAGAGATCAAAAAGGCCAAGGCATGATCAACCCAACTTCAGCGACATACCTCGGGATCCCGGGCATCGCCATCTTCGTCGTCGTTTTGTTGGCCGCCCTCGGCTGCTTCTGCTACATCATCTACTTGAGGTTCCGCCTCCTTGCCCTTGGAAAGTGGGAGCCTTTGCGGCTGGACCATCTTGTCCAGAGGGTATGGGGGACCATCTACTATGCCTTCCTCCAGAGGAAGATGTTCAAGGAGCCAATTGCCGGGATCATGCACGCCCTCATCTTTTGGGGCTTCCTGGCCGTGGCACTAAACACGACCCATATGGTGATAAGGGGGTTTGTGGAAGGGTTCTCGTTCCTCCCTGGTTTCCTGGAGACCCCCTACAACCACTTCAAGGACGCCTTTGAGATCCTGGTCATCGTCGGCATTCTTATCGCCTTCTATAAGCGGGGCATCCAGAAGCCCGAGAGGATGACATACTCCTGGGAGGCCTGGCTCATCCTGATCTTCATCTTTATACTCATGGTCACCGACTTTGCCATCAACGGAGTGGAGGCGGCCAACGGAAAGCAAGGGCTGGGATTCATGGGGATATTGATGGGGCAGGCCTTTGAAGGGCTGGACATAGAGACCATCAGGGCGATCCACTACCCCAGTTGGTGGCTCCACATAGTGGTGCTGTTCGCCTTCCTCAATATGCTTCCCCTGTCCAAGCACTTCCATGTTATCACCTCGATCCCCAATGTGTTCTTTCGCACCCTGGATTCAACAGGCACGATCAAGCCCCTTAATCTTGAGGATGAGTCTGCCACAACCTTTGGCGTCTCCAAGATTGAGGAGTTCACATGGAAGGCCATCTTTGATGCATACACATGCACTGAGTGCGGCCGATGCCAGGATCAGTGCCCTGCGCACGCCACGAGCAAGCCGCTCTCGCCAAGAAATCTTATCATTGACATCCGGGACAATGCCTATCAGAGGGTCCCCCTGTTCAAGAGGCAGGTGCCCGGCAACGGAGGCAGCAGCGAGGGCGGAGAGCAGCCCAAGGAACAACCAAAGCTTTCCCCGTTGGTTGTTGAGGGAAAAGAGTATCCCCCAGCGTCCGGAGGTCATACCGGACACAATGGCACGATCATCTCTGAAACCTTCTGGTCATGCCTCAACTGCGGCGCCTGCCAGGAGGCCTGCCCGGTGTTCATCGAGCATGTCCCAAAGATCATCGATGTAAGGCGCTATCTTGTCCTCATGGAGAGCAAATTCCCGGAGGAGTGCATCACCACATTCAAGAACATCGAGACCAACTATAACCCCTGGGGCCTGAGCTATGAGACCAGGGACGCATGGGCCGAAGGGCTCGACATAAAGAGGGTCAAGGAGGGAGAGCCCCCGAAGCTCCTGTTCTGGGTGGGATGCGCAGGTGCATTTGACGAGAGGCAGAAAAAGGTCACGATTGCGAACGCAAAGCTACTCAAGGCAGCCGGGGTGGATTTTACCATCCTGGGTAACGAGGAGAAGTGCAACGGAGACCCGGTCCGGAGGATCGGCAACGAGTACCTCTATCAGACCCTGTGCAAGGAGAACATCGAGACCCTTAAAAAATACGGTGTCACCAGGATCCTCACCCAGTGCCCTCACTGCTACCACACCATCAAGAACGAATATCCACAGTTCGGGGGCAACTTCGAGGTCTACCATCACAGCCAGTTCCTCTCAGGGCTGCTTAGAGAGGGCAAGCTCACACTGACCAAGGTGACAAAGATGCGGGTGACCTATCACGACTCCTGCTTCCTGGGCAGGCACAACAAGGTCTTCTCCGAGCCCAGGGAGATCCTCCGTGCTCTCAAAGGGGCCGAGGTGGTGGAGATGGGCCGGCGCCGGGAGAAGGGCTTCTGCTGCGGGGCCGGAGGCGGCAGGATGTGGATGGATGAGAAGATCGGCACCCGGGTGAACCGCAACCGCACCGCGGAGGCCCTGGCCCTCAACCCGGACGCCATTGCGACGGCGTGTCCATTCTGCATGACGATGCTGGATGACGGGGTCAAGGACGCCAACAAGGAGGAAACGGTAAAGGTCCTGGACCTTGCCGAGCTCCTCTCCCGCTCCCTTTAATACTAAAATTTGAGTTAATTCTTTCCTCTCCCTAACAGGGAGAGGGTGGGGTGAGGGTTGAAAGAAGAATAAAGATAAAGTAAGATTAATCTTGATGAAGGATAACACAATGAAAACACAAACCATTTCAACGAAACTTCCTGCCGATCTAACCAGAGCACTTGATGCCGTATGCAAACGTCTTGGGCTCCGAAAGAACTATATTCTTGAATCGGCCCTCAGGGAGAAGATCGAGGACCTCCTTGATACCGAAAACCTACGCAAGGCCATCCGTGAGGCCAGCGGGTTCCATCCATGGGAGAAAGTAAAGAGAGAGGTTCATAAAGGATTTCGCAAGTGAAGTATAGGGTCGAGGTTGAGACCCGCGCAAGACGGGAGTTTCATAACCTCCCCAATGATGTGCGGGAGAGGATAGAGGAAGTTATTGATGACCTCCAGGAGAATCCGCGTCCGCCAGGGGCCAAATCCCTCATAGGAAAGGAAGGGTATCGCATCCGGAAGGGTGACTACCGCATCCTCTATACTGTGGATGACAAGTCGCATGTAGTCTCTGTTTATAGGATTGGGCACCGACGGGATGTTTATCGCGGCCTGTAATATGCTCCCTGTAATCCTACCACTTGGGTTGACATAATTATTATAGTTATTATAATTATAAATAGTTGAGGAGACCGCTATGGCACGAGAATTAACCGCACTTAAGATCAGGGGCAATCTGGGGGAAATCCTGGAGCAGGTATATTACAAGGGCACAGAATACATCATTAAAAGAGGAAAAAAGCCAATGGCTGCGTTGATCCCACTCGATGAGTTTGAGAGCCTTAAAAAGCAGAGGGAAGCAGACATGAAGGTCTTTGATAGAATAAGGGAAAAGGGAAAGAAATTTTCAGCAAAGGAGATAGAGAAAGATGTAGATAACGCAGTGAAGAATATCCGAAAAAGTGCTTAGGGTTGTCATTGATACCAATGTCTTTATTAGCGGCATTATTCAGAAAAGTGGGAATCCATATAGAGTTGTAAGGTTCTGGGAAGAAGGGATGCTGTCCCTTCTGACCACTCTCCCATTGATTGAGGAGGTCAAAAAAGTTCTCAATTATCCGAGAATAAAAAAGAAGTATGCGCTGGATGAAGAAACCATAAAATATGTCGTCCTCAATCTCCTGAAATATTCTGTGGTAGTCGAAGATCCTCCCACTCTGGCTGTGATAAAGGATGACCCTGAGGATAACAAGGTTTTATCGGCAGCAGTGGGAGGAAAGGCCGAGTATGTTGTCACTGGAGATTCTCATCTTTTAAACCTCGCTGATTATGAGGGCATTAAGATTATTTCACCAAGGGAGTTTTTTGAGAATATAGGGCCCCTCATACGAAAAGAATAATGTTCAAGGACGCCAACAAAGAGGACACGGTCAAGATCCTGGACCTGGCCGAGCTTCTCGCCAGAGCCCTGTAATACTAAAATTTGAGTTAATTCTTTCCTCTCCCTAACAGGCATGTCCGCCTCAGGAGGAAAGAAGGCTGGGTGAGGGTTAATGTGAAGATAAAATTGTAAAGCCTTTTTGGCCCGCCGGATTGCTTCTGAAGGTGTTTGCCCATATGCATGGCACCCTGGCACACAAGGAACATTGGCTATTGCCCTTCCATCGCTCTCGCGATCGAAAACTATTGTATATATAGCCTTCATAAATATTATCTTAATAAGTTGTTAGGGGTTAATCAAGCCAAAAAATCTTGTGCTTGATGGAAAAATCCAAAATGCTAAAAGTAAAGACCTGACCCCTTTTTTTTAATTCTGAATAAGGGGCAGGATGTGATGCATTTCCAGCAGAGGTATTTGTATTTTGATCCGTATCTATTGTAAAGCGTTGCCCCCAACCTGTTAAGCCCCTCCCAGTTGGGGAATGTCCTTACGATCCGTGTTGCAGCCATGTAGCGGTGCCCGTGTGAATTGTTCAGACACGCATAAAAATCTATATCGCCGTCCTTAATTGCGCCATAGGGACATGCCTCAATGCAGAGCGTGCACCCCTTTATGCACAATTGTTTTGATAAGGGTCTGTCCGCATCCAGCCGGGCTGTTGTCAACACAGCCCCCATCCTCAACCTGGGACCGAATTGCTTGCTCAATAGAATATCGTTTCTTCCGATCGTCCCGATGCCGGCAGCCACTGCTGCGTGTTTTAACGATACAAGCCCCCTGTATTTCCCCTTCTTGAAGACAACCGGCCTGCTCGCACCGATCATGAGCGATGGATAGCCCTTGCGCTCCAGGAATTCCTTGAGCTCCGCGCAAAAAGATTCAACATGATCAATGAACCGGAATACAAACTCGTTATGGCTGGATTCTTTATCATAGGCCTTGTGTGGTACGGCCTTCCCGCAAACGATGATGGATTGGCAGCCAGAGAGGACGCCCCCTGGTTTTAAAAAGGGAGGGGCGTCCAGGAGCGCAGGATCGGCAATCCCGACAACATCCATTCCCCTGTCCCTGCCCATGCTTTTTACTTCAAGAGTTAATTGATCTTGCGCAGAGCCCATGTATGTATATTCTACCACGATCTGCTCCTGGTCGCCATTCCCCTGCCAACCTTCCCATGCTACAATCTGATCAGCCATGGCTGCTGCCTCAAAGATCAGGGTCCTGGGCATAGCTGGAAGCCTGAGGTCCGGCTCTTACAACAGAGCCCTTCTCCATGCAGCCAAGGAGCTCGCCCCTGATGGGATGGAGATCTCAATATACGATGACCTCGGCAGCATCCCCCCATACAATTCCGATGTTGAGGCAAAGGGAGACCCTGAACCGGTAGCCAGGCTGAAAAAGGCAATCCGCGACGCCGACGCCTTGCTCATCGCCACACCAGAGTATAACTACAGTTTGCCTGGCATCCTCAAGAACGCTATAGATTGGGCATCGAGGCCGTTTGGAACCTCCGTCATGATCAACAAACCTGCGGCCATCATGGGGGCAACAATGGGCATGGGCGGAACAATACGGGCACAGGATGTCCTGCGCCAGGTCTTCCGCGCAACCCAAACCTATGTCCTTTCCCAGCCCGAGGTCTTTGTTTTCCGCGCCCAGGACAAGTTTGACGCCAAGGGTATTTTGACAGACGAAACCACACGCAAGATCATACGCCAACTCCTATTGGCCCTGGCAGAATTGACTCAAAAACTATCCCAAAAGAGTTAATCTCTATGGAGGGGGTGAATCCATGGGGAAGATAGAGCTGCGCAACTTTGACGGGGACCTCAAGGCCCTATCAGCAATGGCGCAGGAGTCTTGGTTTGAAGAATACGGCCTCAGCACCTGGCCCGACCTTTACAAGCCCGAGCTTGCAGCACACTTTTTCGCAGATGTGGGGGACCCGCGCTTCCTTATTGGCGCCTACGACGGAAGCAGGCTGGTCGCCTTCACAGCAAATCTCCCACGCATATTCAGGCTCAATGGGAAGACTTTCAAGGCCGTAATGGCATGCCTGCTTGTGGGACATAAAGACTATAGAGGACGGCACATCGCCCTTGACCTGATTTCGGAATGCCTGCGCCGTAACGAGGAGATAGGATGCGATTTCGCACTTATGACACTGGAGGCAGGGCACCGCTCCGCTTTGATGTTTGAAAAACACCTCAAGACCCATCACCGCATTGAAAGGCTAAAAAAGATGTATCCAATCGTGCGGCCCATCAGCATTGACAGGTTGGCCGCAAGCGAGGGCTTGTCATGGTATGAAACTGCTGCGATCAAGGCCTTCGGAGCACACCGCCCTCTAACAGCACCCTTTGTTCCTGGAAAGGTCAGGCCCTTTCGCGAATCAGATCTTGACCAAATCCTCGCATTGATAAATCGCTATCCGGATAAAAACGCCCTCGTGCGTGTCTTCAAAAGGGAATCCCTTCTTAGAAAGCTCCAGACCGAGAGAGTGACCTTCACAATGGTTTATGAGCGCGACGGTGCAGTGAAAGGTTTTATCAATTGGACCCTCTACGACCTCGTGGGGCCAAGAGGTAGGAATACATGGGCATGGCTGGATTTCCTCTTTTGGGAGGGCATGGACGCCAGAGAGAAAAAGGCGCTTCTTGCAGGCATGTGGGAATCCGCAAAAGAGAACAACTGCATCGCTATTCTTGAATGGAACAAAAACTACTACCGGAAGGGCCCCCTCTTCCGCTCCCGCTTCATCGCCTACCCGCGCTTCATTGATTTGAACGGCTGGGTGTTCAATCCGCAAGTATCTCTGGCGGGTATTAAGAGCGTATTCGAACAGCAGATCTAAGAAATAGTCTTAGGGCAAACAGGACAACAAAAACAAGACTTAAAGCCTGGGACTGGCCTGCAGGTGCCTGCTGGCAGCCGCACCCCTCGCCATGCCAGGCCTTTTCCCTTGGCAGATAATCCATTGTCACGATGTAGTCCCTGACCAGGGAAGAGCTGGACAGGGATAGGACCTTGCCGTGGTCAGTGAAAATAGTATCCTCTGCTGTCCTTACATTTACCCTTAGCTGTCCTTTTTCCCTGTCAAACCACCAGCAATTCATGCAGGAATCAAGGCCGCCCTCTGATGACTTGAGCGGCAGCAGCCCCTGGAACTCGCTTCTGACCCAGGCAGGCGCGCTGGGGAAACCATCGCCCCGGCCATGCGCCTGGAACACGCTCCCGTCATAAAGCTGGAAGCTTGATTCGCCTGAGGTGTAGATCCGGAGGCGGAGTATGTGCTTTTTTGAATCATAGGTGACTATTGATGGGTCAGTGCTTGAAGCCATGGTGTCTATGCTTTCATCCAGCAAGGGTAGGATGGCGCCTGCGCGGACAAAGAGGGGCAGTTTGTCCAGGGGAGCATCTACTGCGATATACTGGCCGCCCTGGTATTCAATGTTGCTCCAGTAATCAACCCATTTCCCTTCGGGCAAATACAACCTTCTATCAAGTGCTCCCTCTGTGACCACCGGCGCAGCAAGGATGTCCTCTCCAAGAAGGAATTGATCCTTTATTGAATAGATCCGGGTGTCAGAAGGATACTGCAGGACCAGGGCACGCATGATTGGCGCACCGGTCACGTGGGCGCGATGGGCGTATGTGAAGAGGTAGGGGAACAGGGCCTGGTGGAGCTTCGCATATTTACGGTAGATGGAGAGCGTCTCTTTGTCCTTGTCGTATGTCCAGTTGCCTTCCATTCCCTCATAATTCCCATGGTGCGTCCTCATAATCGGTGACACGGCCCCCAACTCTGTCCAGCGTATAAATAGCTCCTTCGTGGAGGGCGTGCCTATAGATAAGTAGCCTGCAATATCATGCCCCCAATAGGGCATCCCGCTCATCCCAAGGTTGAGTCCTGCCGGTATCTCGCTTGGCAGCCCATCGTATTCCTCCCAGTCAGTGTTCTGGTCGCCGGACCACGCAGAGGTGAGATACTGCTGGGAGCCAATGTATCCCGAGCGAACGAAAAAGGTGATCTCATCTTCCCTGCCCAGGGATTGCAGGAGATCGTATGCGGCCTTCTGGTACAGGACCGGGTAGAGGTTGCGCATTGCCCAGCCTGGGACGGCATTTGCAAACCAGGAGTCATACGGTGTGAACTCGCCGAAATCGTGCATCCAGCCGTCCAGGCCGAGGTCAACCCCCCTCTTCAGGAGCCCCTGGTACCACTGGACCGCCCCAGGTATGGTGAAATCGGGAAGGCTCGTGTCGTCAAGACGGCCGCTGATAGTATGATATGTGGTCCCGGTGGAGGTGGTGATGAAATATCCATTTGCCTCGCCGTCTGCGAAATCCGTTGTCCCGGCCATAACCCAGGGTGAATGGTAGCCCAAAAACTTGTAGCCCTTTTCGTGAAGATAGGCGATCATCTCCTCTGCCCTGGGATAAAGATTTCTGTCAACATCATATCCTCCGGTTCCCCACATTAGGTCCTCTGTCCAGATTGCGCTGGAAGGAATGTCGTATTCCCTCAAATCATCGGCACGCTTGTAAACCTTGTCCTCTCCTTTTACTGCGTCGTTCCAAGGAGCGAAGACCCAGGGCATTGCAAGGGGCGGCTTTCCGGTGAGCTCAGTGTAGAGGTCAACGATCTTCAAAGGTTCAGGACCGTAGAAAAAATAATAGCTCAGGGCTGGCTCCCACGCCTCTACCCGCCAAGCGTCGTTGAATACGGAGCCCAATTCAAATTCAGACCTGAACTGCGTGGTCAGGAGAAGGCCGTATCCCCTGTTTGAGAAGAAAAAGGGTATTGGCCAGTAGGTCTGCAGCGGGCCGTTTGGCCAGGGGTTGTCCGGACCCGGAGGAGCATTTGGGCCGAGTCCCAGGCCTCCATCCTCAACCTCGCAGAATACCTTCTCTCCCCGCTGGTCTATCTTGTTGAACCTCTCCCCGAACCCGAAGAAATGGTCGTCCCCTGCAAGGACGAATGACTGGCCGAACCTGTTCGCCCCATTTGCCGGCGATGCAAATGCCGAGAAGCGGAATACCTGGGGAGAAAGCACCTCTACGCTAACAGAGATCCCACTGCCTGCATCTGTGGCAAGGATGAAATTGGAGATGTTCCCTGATGTGGATAGAGACACTGCACAGCCTGCATTGATCCAGGGAAGATCGTAGCCCCGGTAAAAATTGTAGCCGTGCCATGGGACTTCTTCCTCCTCTTCGGGGGTCCGGATATTTGTGGTGAATCCAATGGGCATATACCGCCCGAGGGGATCGCCGGAGCGCGCCTCAGGAGGAACCGTTGTCATCAAAATGCGGCCGTTCTCGTCTGTTACGGTCATGCCCCAGGGGCATAAAGTATAGTCAATGGAGACCCTGCCTGGGGAAGCCCGAGCTGCTGACACCGCTGCAGCCAAGATAATAATGAAAAATATGATCGTATGCCTTTTCATCTCGCAGGAAATTGCCTGATAAGGGAATGATACCATAAAGCGTTGTCTGAATGCCTGTCAAGGTTCAGAGTTCCTATATGGCTTGACACTGTATTGAGAAGTGTTAGAACATAACAGACCAGTGCAATGCTTCGGATTTGAACAAAGGAGGTTCCAATGGAAACTGACAGGAGCTACAAGGAGATCATCTTTGAAAGGTCGGAGCAGGTTGGAATCATCACACTGAACCGGCCGGAGCGTCTCAATGCATATACCTGGACACTGGCTGCCGAGATGCGCGACGCTCTTTTGCGCGTTGACAATGACCCTGAATTGAGGGCCTCAATAATCACTGGCGCCGGCCGCGGATTCTGCGCCGGCATGGACCTGGGCGCCGGCGGCGCCACCTTTGATTTCTCCAGCCTTTCAGAGGAACAGCAGAGGGAGCTGCAAAAGGAACCCACGAGCTACTTGAAATGGTGTTTCGCCTTGAAGAAACCCGTCATTGTCGCTTATAACGGGCCGGCAGTGGGCGTGGGGGTGACCATGACGCTTCCGTTTGATATCCGTATCGCAGGGGAAAGCGCGCGCATCGGGCTGATCTTTAACCGCCGAGGTGTTGTCCCGGAAATAGGCTGTCCCTGGCTTCTTCCCCGCATCATCGGCATCAGCCGCGCCGCCGAGCTTATGTACACGGGACGGATAATCAATGCACGGGAAGCCCTTGAGTTCGGGATTGTCAGCCGTGTTGTCCCTGACAAAGAACTAATGCCAACTGCCAAGGCGCTGGCAAAAGAAATTGCAGTCAACTGCGCACCGGTAAGCGTTGCGCTCACAAAGAAGATGCTCTATCAGTTCCTCACCTCATCAGACTTAGAGGAAGTAGAACGAATTAATATGCTTTACTTTGCCTGGTTAGGGAGCCAACCTGACGCCCGTGAAGGGATCATCGCTTTCCTTGAAAAAAGAGATGCTACCTGGTCCATGAAGGTCCCGGGCAACATGCCGGACTTTTAAGGCCATCCGGAGAAAACAGGATGGGACAGCAGCGACTCTCCATTGGGATTGAACTGAGCACGCAGTCCGCAAAGTTCGTCCTGCTGGATGTCTATGGCGGCATTGTCCATTCGGGCAAGTTCGACTTCGACGAGGCATTCCCACAATACCGCACAAAGGGAGGCGTCCTTCCCTCCCCTTCAGAGGAGAGGAGGCACACATCGCCTTTTCTCCTTATTGAGGCAATGGATCGCATCTTCCAGACACTCGTGCAAGACGGCGTTCATCTTAATAACATCTGTGCTATCAAGGCAGACGCCATGCAGCACTGCACGGTTTACGCCAATTCTGCCCTTTCCAAAGCCCTCGCATCGCTCAGTCCAGGCAGGACTTTGCTCAAGCAGCTTGCACCGGCCATCTCGCGGCCCACATCGCCAATCTGGGAGGACAGGAGCCCCAAGGAGGAGGCAACCATTCTGGAAGGGATGCTCAAGGACAAAGGAGGGCTTTTCCGTCTTTGCGGCAACAGGGCAGAGCTCAGGTTTCCAGCGCCCCAGATCATGAAATGGGCGCAGGAATCACAGGCCGAGTTCAGGCAAACCTCCCATATATTACTCCTGAGCGCATTTATAACATCCATCCTCAGCGGCAGGATCGCGCCTGTGGATACAGGCGACGGCTGGGGAACAAACATGAATTCCCTCGACCTTAAAAGGCCGAGTTGGAGCGCAGCTATCCTGTCCGCGATTAACTCCTTCCTGAAGAGATCCGGCCTGAGTGGATCGCTTGGGGACAAACTGGGACGAATGGTCCATTACGATACCCCTGTGGGCAATGTGTCATCTTATTTTGCAAAGACATATGGCCTTAACCCGGAAGCCGTTGTTCTTGCTGGAACAGGGGACAACCCGGCCACTCTGTTGGGCTGCGGGGCCGGCGTCGTCATCTCCCTTGGCAGTAGCTATACAGTCTGCGGCCGTATGTCGCGCCTTAGCCCCTCGCAGCATGGGGAATTCAATATCTTCGGCTTTATCAAAGGCCAGGCAATGGCGCTCAGCTGCATCACAAACGGCGGCAAGGTCCACGACACCTTCATAAAGCTTTATATTGCCAGGGGCAAGGGGCGGATAAAAAGCAAAGAATGGGAGCGCTACATTGCTGCTGCAGGGCGGCTCGTTCTCCGCAAGAACGATCATCTCATGCTCCCCTACCTTTCCGATGAATCAGTCCCGCTTTGCAAGCGTGGTATCGTCAGGGATGTTTTTGACGATACCGATGCATCTACAAACATCCGTGCATTGCACATCAGCCAGGCATTGTCGCTGAAGCTGCACTCGCGCCATCTCAAGGCACCCGATAGACTGTGCCTCGTGGGCGGTGTGTCAAGAAATCCTTTTCTCAGGCAGATCATCTCGGATGCATTCAAGGCTCCAAGTTTCTCTATCCATGCAGCCGAGTATGCTGCCCCGCTTGGATGCGCCATTAGCGGCGCCAGGAATGCGCTCGGGATTACTTATTCGCAAGCAATAAAAAGGTTTGTCCATGCCGACAATAGAACAGCGCTGGAACCCATTAAAAAGAACATATCAACAGCAGCGTATTTGCTCCAAAAATACTCAATTCTGGAGAAGAAATATGTTGGCAAACAAAATCAAGGAGGAAAGCCATGTACCATCTGAAAGACCTCTCATATCAGAAGACGATCAGAAACCCGGTGGAGCTTGTCCATCACATGAGGACCTTCAGCCTGGACCTGAAATTCTCAGTAGGCATCTGGTATTTCACCCCGGCCGGCGGACGGCATCATGAACGGTATGTGAAGAATGCCACGATCAAGGAACGGCTCAGGATGGCAGAGGATCTCCGAGAATTCGGCGTGACAGGAATAGAGGCCCACTTCCCCGCAGAGGTGAACTACGACAACCTTGACCTCTACAAAACCCTGGAGAAGAAGGCCGGGATAAGGCTTGTCACAGTGCCATTCTCCCACTTTTACGAAAAAGAATTTGAATTCGGATCGCTTTCCCATCCCGATCCAAAAGTCAGGGAGAAGGCAATCAAAATCGCTGCCGATGGCCTGAAGCTGGTCAGGGACGCAGGGGCAGATTGTGCCATCTCCTGGCCCGGGATCGATGGATATACTTATTCACTCGGCACGATCTTTCCCTGGATGTGGAGCAACTTTGAGGAGTCCATGGCCCGCGCCATGGACAGGGTGGCAGGCGTGCGGGTTTCAATTGAACCCAAGCCATACGAGCCCGTCCCAAATAATATCTACAGGACAACGGCCGAGGGCATCCTTGCTGCCATGCGCATAGAGAAAAAACTGAAGAACCCCAGGAACAGAGCGCTCTTAAAGAAGGGGATGGCGCTCGTAGGGCTCAACCCGGAAATAGGCCATGTCAGGATGGGTTACGAGGACCTTGCCTCAACTTACTCCCTCGTAGGAATGGAGGGTCGCCTTGCGCACACCCACTGCAACAGCCAGCCTCTGGGCAACTACGATCAGGACCTCAATATCGGCGTAGTGGAATGGCAGCAGACAGAAGCATTCCTTTACTCCCTTAAAATGATGGGCTACAGGGAATTCCTCGGCATTGATATCAACCCGGAGAGGATGCCCGTGAAAAAGGCAGTAGAGATAAACACAAAAGCCATCCGGATCATTAACGAGAGGATTGAATCCCTTCCCCACGATAAAATCATTGACTGCTATCTTAATCCATCGCGCAACAGGGGGGAACTGGAGGAGATCCTCCTCAACTCCCTGAGGATAAGGTAAATACCCTAATTGGAAATGCCTACTCGTTTTGATTGAGATTTGTGAACATCTCTGAAATAATATGGCCATGAATCCGCTCCTTTTGATGTCAGCAACACAACTGGCAGAGAAGATCCGCAAGGGTGAAGTCACCTCTCTTGAGGTCGTTGAGGCCCACATATCCCAAATTCAGAAAGTAAACCCGATCATCAATGCTGTTGTCAAGGATCGATTTGATCTGGCCAGAAAGGAAGCACGAGCTGCTGATGAAAAAAAACGGAGCTCATCACCGGGCTCCCTCCCTCCTCTCCACGGGGTTCCATGCACAATAAAGGAATCCTTCGCCCTGACCGGCATGCCCCACACATCAGGCCTTGTAGCGCGCAAGGGGTTCATTGCCAACCAGGATGCAATAACTGTAGCCAGGCTCAGAGATTCAGGTGCCATTCCGCTTGGTGTTACAAATGTCCCTGAGCTTTGCATGTGGCATGAGACATACAACCGCATCTATGGAAGGACCAACAATCCTTACGACCCAAAACGGATCGTCGGCGGCAGCTCAGGGGGAGAAGGAGCCATCGTCAGTGCAGGCGGTGTTCCATTCGGTCTTGGCTCTGATGTCGGCGGCTCAATCCGGATTCCTTCATTTTTCAATGGTATTTTCGGCCATAAGCCCTCAGGGGGCATCGTCCCGACCACTGGACAATTCCCTCTGCCGGGTGAAGCCGGCTATCGTTACCTGACTGCCGGTCCGATGGCCCGCCATGCCGAAGACTTGATGCCCGTTCTTAATATCCTGAAGGGCCCTGACGGGGAGGATAAGACCTGCACCCCTTGTAATCTCGGAGATCCCTCCAGGGTGTCCCTGAAAGACCTCACTGTCCTTGATGTAGAGGATAACGGCATGCTTGGTGTAAGCGAAGACCTAAAGAATGCACAGAGAAAATGCGCGGATTTTCTTGCGAAGCGCGGGGCAAGTGTCAAAAAGACAAGGATAGAGCTGTTGAAAAAATCGTTGTTCATCTGGTCTGCGATGCTTGCCTCCACCGGCGGACAGGATCTCAGCACGATGCTCGGGAACGGCACACCAATATCAATCCCATTGGAGCTTTTAAGATTGCTTGTTGGACGCTCAGACCATATTATCGCCACCGTCGTCGTGGCATTGCTCGAAAAAATGATTGACCTCCTGCCTTCCCGGAAAGAGCATTTGATTGAGCTTGGCCAAGTCCTGAAGCAGGAGCTTACTGATTCCATCGGCCCGAAGGGAATCATGCTTTATCCGAGCTTCCCGCGGCCTGTCCCTTTTCACAATGCAACCCTCTTCAGACCATTAGGTTTTATGTACGAAGCAATATTCAATGTCATAGAATTCCCTGTCACGCAGGTCCCCCTTGGATTGAACGAAACAGGTCTGCCCCTTGGCGTCCAGATTGTAGGCACCCACGGAAACGATCATCTGACAATCGCTGTGGCAATGGAGCTGGAGAAAGAATTCGGCGGCTGGGTTCCGCCCTCCATCTCCAAGCAATGAAGAATATATTCCCAAATATTGCCCTTGTCCTGATAATTTGTTCCGGAGCAACTTCATGCAGGGGCATCGCAAACACGAAGCCCACCCTCTCGGAAGCAGTCAAGGTAGTCCCTTCCTCCACCCTTCCGGACGAGGTAGTGTGTCAGCAGGCCAACAACAATCTGGACATAGTCAAACACAACGGCCGGCTCTTCCTGGCCTTCCGCACAGCGCCAAGCCATTTTGCGAGCGAGGAGGCCACCTTATATATCATGAGCACCGATGATGAGGTCACATGGGACTTTGAGTCAAAAATCTTGATGGGAACAGACCTCAGGGAGCCGCGCCTTCTATCCTGGAACGGAATGCTGTTCCTCTATTTCGCAGTGCTCGGAAAGGATGCAAAGAAATTTGAACCACAAGGTATGATGTATACCGAATACAAGGGCCCGGGCGACTGGACAGATCCTGACTGGTTCTACCAAAAGGGTTTCATCCCATGGCGGACCAAGGTCATCAACGATGTCCCCTACATGATGACCTATGTGGGGGGCGAGAGTATTTATAAAAACACCGGGGAACCCCTTCAAATATACTGGCTCACCACAACAAATGGATTTACCTGGACCGCGGTCGTGCCCGGCAAGGCCGCAGTGCAGGCGGGCGGCGGGTCTGAGACCGACTTCGTATTTCAGGATGACGGATCTCTTGTTGCCGTGATCCGAAACGAAGCAGGAGATGAAATGGGCTGGGGCTCAAAGATATGCCGCGCCGAGCCGGACTCACTCGGCGAATGGAAATGCGCTGCAGACCCACGCAAATACGACTCCCCGCTTCTTTTCCGCCACGGCCAGGGAATCTACCTGATCGGCCGCAGAAACCTCACGGAAAACGGATATTACGACCTCGGCCGAAGGGACCTACCCACGGATCAGCAGTCACTCCAGTACGAATTTGATTACTGGGTGCATCCGAAGCGCTGCTCTCTATGGCGGGTCTGGCCCGACTCCCTTACCGTGTCCTTCGTCCTCGATCTCCCTTCTCGCGGAGACACCTGCTTTGCAGGGCTTGTTCAACTCAGCGACAAGGACTACCTGATATACAACTACAGTTCTCCACTGGACGGGCCTGATGTAAATTGGCAGACAGGCCAGTGGGGTCCAACCAATATCTACCGCCTTGTCATGTCATTCCCTTAGAAAGATCTGTGTAATCTCTAAGTTCTTTTATAGGTTTCGGTCAGCTCAAGAAGCAATTTTGCTTCAGAAGGGGTCAATTGATCTTTTCTGAGCTGCCACTCCCAGTTTCCCTCGGAAACGGCAGGTAGATTCATCCGCGCCTCGCCGCCGAGGCCAAGAACATCCTGTACCGGGATGATCGCAAGGCGCGCCCCTGAGCTCATGGCAAGCCTTATGAATTCCTGGTGAATCTCATCCGGCGGCACCTCGCGACCGATGTATTGAAAAATCCTCTCCCTGATCGTTGATGTCGCCTCTTTTTCAAACCACCCTCTGACCGTATTGTTGTCGTGGGTGCCTGTATATACCACTGAGTTTTCAGCATTGCGATGGGGCAAATAGGGGCTCTCCGGAAAGGTATCGTCAAAGGCAAACTGAATAACATTCATACCAGGGAATTTGAAACGGGATAAAACATCCCGAACATCGGGGGTAATTATTCCAAGATCCTCGGCAATGATGGGAAGAGAGGGGAACTTTACGAGAAGCGCTTTGAAGAAATCCTCTCCCGGTCCCTTGACCCATTTCCCATTGACAGCATTTTTCTCGCCTGCCGGGACCTCCCAGTATGCAACGAACCCGCGAAAGTGATCCAGCCTGACAAGGTCAAAGAGTTTTAGGTTGTGCTCCATCCTTTGTAGCCACCACGAATACCCGCTTTCTTTCAGCATACCCCACTGGTAAACGGGCTCTCCCCAGAGCTGCCCTGTCTCGCTGAAATAATCGGGCGGGACACCGGAAACATATTCGGGCTTCTTCTCTTCATCAAGTTTGAATATCTCTGGATGTGTCCAAAGATCGACACCCTCGTAGCTAACATAAATGGATACATCTCCGATGATCTTTATGCCCTTGCCATTGCAATACTTTCTCAATCTTGACCACTGGTTGAAGAATACAAATTGAAAAAATTTCTCCCTCTCTATTCCCTCATGAAGCTCCTTTTTTAGAGCCCCTAATGCCGCAGGGTCTCTGTCCCTTATATCCCGATCCCACCCGCTCCAGGGCTCCCCTTGAAAACGCCCCTTGATAGCGACGAACAGCGCATAATCATCAAGCCAGCTTGAGTTTTCAGCGCAGAATTTTTCATATTTATCTCTGTATATTTCTATATTCTTCTTAAAGTTTTCATACACAGTGTTAAAAATCCGGTCTTTGAAGGCTGCAACCAAACTATAATCTGTCCTTCCCGGCGGAAATGAAGGCAATGTTCCAATCTCTTCCTTGGAAAGCAAATGATCCTGGATCATAAGCTCCGGGCTTATCAGAAGCGTATTCCCTGCAAATACAGAAAGGCTCTTGTACGGGTTGTTGAAATTCTTTGTTTCAATCGGATTGATCGGCAGAATCTGCCAGGCGCACTGTTTTGCCTCTGAAAGAAAATCCACAAATTGGTATGCTGCAGGACCAAGGTCCCCAATCCCGAACGGGGAATGCAGCGAGGTTATATGGAGAAGAAGGCCGCTTCCCCTTCTTTCAATCATAACTACCCCTTACTCCTCCCGGCTGACCGTTTGAGGAAAAGGATTCCGAGTGGAGGCAGTGTGAGGGAGATACTGTGGCCCCGGCCATGGAATGGTATCGGCTCAGCCAGCGCCCCGCCGAGATTGCCAATACCGCTTCCACCGTATTCCTTTGCATCGCTGTTCAGCAATTCCTTCCACAGCCCCCCGGCCGGGACACCAACCCTGTATTTGGAGCGAGGGGCAGGGGTGAAATTGCAGACCGCAAGGACAGCGTCCTTTGCCACTTTCCCCTTCCTTATGAAGCTGATTATGCTCTGCTCCCAGTCATAGAAGTCTATCCACTCAAAGCCGACATGCTCAAAGTCAACCTCATAGAGGGCGCGTTCCGCCCTGTATAAGCGATTGAGATCGCGCAGCCATCGCTGAATCCCCTGATGCGGAACATATTGAACGAGGTGCCAGTCAATGCTCTCGTCGTGGTTCCATTCGCGCCACTGCCCGACATCTCCACCCATAAAAAGCAGCTTCTTGCCGGGATGTGCATACATGTATCCATAAAGAAGCCTGAGATTTGCAAACTTCTGCCAATCATCTCCGGGCATCTTTCCGAGCAGCGAGCTTTTCCCATAGACAACCTCATCGTGAGACAGTGGCAGCACAAAGTTTTCAGTGAAGGCATACCACATGTTGAATGTCAGGTTGTCTTGATGGTGCTTGCGATAGATGGGATCTTTTGAAAAATATTTCAGGGTGTCGTGCATCCAACCCATATTCCACTTCAAGCCAAACCCAAGCCCTCCAACATATGTGGGCCGGGAAGCCATGGGCCATGCAGTTGACTCCTCAGCGATTGTATGAACATCGGGAAACTCTTTATACACCGCCTCGTTGAGACTCCTGATGAAATATATGGCATCAAGATTTTCCCTCCCTCCATACTCGTTTGGAACCCATTCCCCCTCCTTCCTGGAATAGTCCAGATACAGCATGGACGCCACGCCGTCAATCCTGAGAGCATCTGCATGATATTTGTCCAGCCAGAAAAGTGCGCTGCTTATAAGGAATGAACGCACCTCGTGACGGCCATAGTTGAAGATGGCGCTGTTCCAGTCCGGATGAAGCCCCTTGAGGGGATCGGAATGCTCATAGAGATGAGTGCCGTCAAAAAATATAAGCCCATGTTCATCCGTAGGAAAGTGTGAAGGCACCCAGTCAAGGATCACTCCAATCCCGTTGCGGTGAAGCTCGTCCATCAGGGACATAAAATCCTGGGGGGCGCCGAACCTGCTTGTGGGGGCAAAGTATCCCGTTACCTGATACCCCCATGAGCCGCGGAATGGATGCTCCATAACGGGCATGAACTGGACATGGGTGAACCCCATGTCCTTTACATACTCTACGAGATGCCGGGACATTTCCCTGTAGGTTAGAAACCTGTTTTTCTCCTCCGGGACCCTTCGCCAAGATCCGATCTGGACCTCATAAATGGCCATTGGAGATCCAAGGTCATTGTGACTGCGGCGATCCTTCATCCATTCTGAATCCCTCCACTTGTAATCCATCCCCCATACAATTGATGCGGTCCTGGGCGGAACCTCCCAGTAAAATGCGAAGGGATCTCCCTTGTCCACTTGATAATTATTTACTTTAGAAACAATGTGATACTTATAGAGGCTGCCCGACCCGACTCCGGGCAGGAAGCCCTCCCATATACCGGAGCCATCCCACCTAACGCTCAGGGGGTGTGATTCCGGCGTCCATCCGTTGAAGTCACCCAGAACTGAGACCCTTTCGGCGTTTGGCGCCCAGACTGCAAAATATGTCCCGTCCACGCCATCCGCTTTCATAACATGGGGGCCCAATTTTTCATAAAGCTTGAAGTGATTGCCCTCTTTGAAAAGGAAGATGTCGAGCTCTGAAAAGAGGGTTACATCGTGCCTGACCCTGTTCTTTGCCATAATGTTTTTATTATACCCACCTAATGTTAGTGGAAGCTACTCAAAGCTAACTGTCACATTTTTAGATAAAAAATTATCGCAACCAGAACAGTAACAGAGGAGAGTAGCATTCCTATTAATGCGCCTTCAATTCCTCCTGAATTCTCTCAGAAAGAAATATCTTTAAGAGGGACTGGTAAGGCACATCCTTCTTATTGGCCAGAAGTTTCAGCTCTTCAAGCAACGCCTCTGGAATCCTGAGAGAAATTGTTTTGAGCGAGGGTTTCAGGTTTGGCAGGATGGCTCTCCTGGCCTTCTTCCACTCCACAAACTTCGTTGAGTCGTGGGTTGCCCAAAAGCCCCTTTCCTCGTCTTCATTCCTGAATTTTGGCACTTTCTTCTTCATGAGATTTATACACCTTCCTTTCCTTACGGTTCATATCCCTTGCAGAAATCACCCGGACGAGGGAGAGACGGACAGTAAATACAACAAATAACATTCTTTCTCCATCCGTATGACCGAGGGCGTAGAAACGGTTTTCTTTTTCCGAATGCCTTTCATCGCCCACAACAACCAGCGGTCGGTTAAAAAAGATTTGTTCGCATTCCGACGGAGAAACATGATGCCTTCTCCAATTCTTTTCGGAATTATGTTCATCCCATTCAAATCCGGTACATTTTGTTAAAATTTCATAAATATCCATCCATGATTAGTATATGATAATCATATACATCTGTCAATCCTTCCTCTCACCAGGCAAAGAGGATAGGGATTATAGGTTCAAGGAATTAATGTTCAGGAGGAGGGGCGGAGGAAACGCTTGGAGATGCCGTCCATCACCTCGTAGAGCACAGGAACGATGATGAGGGAGATGGCCGTGGCCGAAAAGCCTTGACAACAGGTTAACGCTGAGGTTAACATACCATAATGTCCAGGACGATTGTCTTTTATAAAACCCCTGATGGCAAATGTCCCATACAGGACTTCCTCGATTCTCTTCCGGGGAAAACGGCCAGGAAAGTTACATGGGTTTTGAGGCTTGTGGAGGATCTGGATGTCGTTCCAGCCTCATATTTCAAGAAGCTTGCTGGAACTGAAGAAATATGGGAGTGCAGAATAGTATTTGGCTCAAATGCTTATCGGATATTCTGTTTCTTTGTGGAAAATTCTGTCGTGGTGTTGACCCATGGATTTGTCAAGAAGAGTCAAAAGGCGCCTATATCCGAGATAGAAAGGGCAGAAGCCTATAGAAGGGATTTTTTGAAAAGGAGGGCAACACATGAGTGACCTGAAAAAATACATCAGCGAAAGAAAAAAGAAAGACAAAAAGTTTGCCGAAGGATACGACGAGGGGTATGAGCAGTTCAAGGTCGGGGTTATGCTCCGCCACGCACGGGAATCTGCGGGCTTGACCCAGGAAGAGCTTGCCCGGCGGCTTAAGACCAAGAAGACTGCGATCTCCAGAATTGAAAACCACGCAGAGGATATCAAGCTCTCAACATTAGAGCGTGTGGCAACGGCTCTGGGAAAACGACTGCAAGTTCATATCGCTTGATTTGATAGCCCCAGCGCACCTGCAAAATACACTTCTCTATTTTCAAATGAGAACGAGAGAAGTTCAGAGGGAGCGGCGGAGGCGGGCGGAGAGGCAGTCCATCACCTCGTAGAGCACAGGGACGATTATGAGGGAGATGGCCGTGGCCGAGACAAGCCCTCCGCATACCGCCCTGCCCAACGGGATGTGCACATCCATACCCTCGGATGCGCCGATTGCAACCGGCAGAAGGCCCCCGAATGCCGCAAGTGCTGTCATCAGGATCGGCCTCAGGCGAACCTTTGCCCCCTCCAGCACTGCCTGCCTCCTGGGAAGCCCGGAGCGGTGCCGCACGAGGATGAAGTCCACCATAACGATGGAGTTTATTGCCACGATCCCGATCAGCATTACAAGCCCGATGAATGCCGTGACCCCCAGAGGTGTCCCGGTCAGGAAGAGCGCCAGGATCGCACCCGTGGCAGCAAAGGGAATGGGAAACATGATGGTCAGGGGATGGATCAGCGATTCATAGAGCGATGCCAAAACCATATAGATGAGGAGGAAGGACATGAGGATCACAATGCTGAGGGAGCCAAATGCCTCCTGCATGTCCTTGTATTGCCCACCGATCTCAAAAAGATACCCCTCAGGCAGGGGAAATCTCTTGAGCACGGCCTCAATATCATCCGTGACCCTTGACAAAGACCTCCCAATTGCACTTGCAGACACAATGGCCACGCGCCTGGAGTTCTCCCGCGTAATAATGGCCGGGGACTCGGAATATGCTATCTTTGCAATGTCCCTCACAGGGACCGGCACGCCCATAGGGGAAAATACAGGGATGTTCCCGAGATCATCCAGGCTTGCCCGGTCCTCGGGCCTGAAGCGCACCCTGATGTCCATCTCCTCTCCCCTCTCCCTGTAACGGGATGCAACATCTCCATCAACAGCGGCCTCCACCACCATCCCTGCCATGCCGCTGGAAAGCCCATAGAGAGAGGACTGTAATCTTACATTTGCAGGGTTAGACTCCAACTTTGAATTACACCGGTGCAGGTTTTATTAATGCAATATCCTCCAATACTACCTGTCGAAACACCTCCAGGTCACCGAAGCGTTTGCGGGCATCCAAAATCTCAATGCCTGCAACTCGGCCATCCGCCGCATAGTCTACCGCAATTCCCTCTGCCACATGCTGAGTGGTGACAGTAGCCTCAAGGAAGCGAATATACAGAGCGTCAACTTCGGTATCATAGGTTATCCGCATTTTTCCCCCTTATAAAAAATTTCTCTCAGGAAAGAATGGGAGCTAAAAAGCCCAATAATGCTTCATTGGGCCCAGTCCTCTACATGGAGACCCGTGACCCGCCGAAAATCACTGTCCGTTGTGACCAGCACGGCACCGCCCGAGAGGGCCGTTGCTGCGATCCAGAGATCGTTCTCATCCAAAGGCGTCCCTTGATGCTCCATGTCCCTCTTGATCTGGGCGTACCGGTTTGCCGAGGCTTCAGGGATGGGAAGACAGGGCAGCTGAGCGAAAAGGTGCAGGGCTTCAGATTCCAGGGCGCTGCGTTTCTTTCCCTGGGAGATGCGCGACAGCCCATAGAGCACTTCGCCTCGCGTGATCGTACACAACACGGCGCGATCTGATGGAGACAGGGCCGCAGCCCTGGCGAGAACCCTGGCGTCCCGACGCATGAGGGCGCTGAAGGTTGTCGTGTCCAACAAATAGGTCATCCCTCTTTCCCCCCGCGGTCAAAGGCCCCTTCATACCGAACAGGACGCCTTCCCTGCTCTATGGCCTCCATCAAGGCATCTACATCCTCAGTGGTACAGCGGGGAGGAAGGTTCAAGGCCGCCATGAGGGCCTGAGATGACCCCTTCGGGAAGCCACTCGGAGCCAGCTCCTCCCCATTTCGCCCCAGAACCACGACCTCCACTTCCGTCCCGGAAGGAAGCGTGAGGGCGCTCTCTAACTCAATCACATTTCCCTTGGCGATTCCTTTATATGACATGCGATCGTGTCCCTCCTTAGGATTATGGGCCTGCCATATAGCACTACTATACTTCGTCCGACTTGCCACAGCAAGAGGACGCATTGCGCCATGTTAAATGTCACTCGAGGGATGTGCACATCCATGCCCTCGGATGCGCCGATGGCAACCGGCAGAAGGCCCCCGAATGCCGCAAGTGCAGTCATCAGGATCGGCCTCAGGCGAACCCGGACCGCAGTGACCATCTCTCAACAAGAGGTGATTATTTGACAAGCGATAACAAGGGTGTTATCATTTATTTGTGAGATGGGAAGTCTTCTACTACCAGACCGAACGGGGCGAGAGCCCCATTGAAGACTTCCTGAATGCTCTCCCGCGTAAGGCGAGGGCAAAGTGCGCTGCATACATAGACATGTTGGAAGAGTTCGGTTTTAACCTGCCCCGATCCATAATAGCAAAGGTGCGTGGTGAATTATGGGAATTACGGCCCGAGTGGGTTGGGACAGAATATAGATTTTTATACTTCACTCTTTTTGGCCGTCGTTTTGTCATTCTTCATGCAATTGTGAAAAAGGCACAGAAATTGAAACCGAAAGATATAGAAATAGCAGAAGCTCGGATGGCTGATATCCGGAGGAGGTTAACCTATGAAGGCGCATCGCCAATACGTCAAAGAACAGATTAAGCGTGACCCCCGTTTTGCAAAAGACCTAACAGAGGCTCGGGCCGAGGTGCGATTGGCAGTCATGATCGCCCGTCTGCGCGAGGAGCGAGGCTGGTCACAGCGTGACCTCGCCAGGATCACCGGCATAAAGCAACCTCAGATCGCCCGTATTGAAAAGGGCAGACAGATGCCTACCCTTGACACCCTCTGGTGTTTGGCGGATGCACTTAATGCCCGGGTCGTCATCGGTCCTCACCAGTACCTTGAGATCCGGGTTGCTTGAACTTTATTAGGGCGAGGGATTAAAACTTAAAGGGCTCGGCGGAAACGCTTGGAGAGGCCATCCATCACCTCGTAGAGCAAAGGGACGATGATGAGGGAGATGGCAGTGGAGGAAATGAGACCCCCGCACACCGCCCTGCCCAACGGGATGTGCACATCCATGCCCTCGGATGCGCCGATTGCAACCGGCAGAAGGCCCCCGAATGCCGCAAGTGCAGTCGTCAGGATCGGCCTCAGGCGAACCTTTGCCCCCTCAAGCACAGCCTGCCTCCTGGGAAGCCCGGCACGGTGCCGCACAAGGATGAAGTCCACCATGACGATGGAGTTTATTGCCACGATCCCGATGAGCATTACAAGCCCGATGAACGCCGTGACCCCCAGAGGTGTCCCGGTCAGGAAAAGCGCCAGGATCGCACCAGTGGCAGCAAAGGGAATGGGAAACATGATGGTCAGGGGATGGATGAGCGACTCATATAGCGATGCCAAAACCATATAGATGAGGAGAAACGACATGACGATCACAATGCTTAGGGATTCAAATGCCTCCTGCATGTCCTTGTATTGACCCCCGATCTCGAAAAGATACCCCTCAGGCATGGGAAATCTCTTGAGCACGGCCTCAATATCATCCGTGACCTTTGACAAAGACCTACCAATTGCACTTGCAGATACAATGGCCACACGCCTGGAGTTCTCCCGCGTAATAATGGCCGGCGACTCGGAATAGGATATCTTTGCAATGTCCCTCACAGGGACCGGCACGCCCGTAGGAGAAAATACAGGGATGTTCCCGAGATCATCCAGGCTTGCCCGGTCCTCGGGCCTGAAGCGAACCCTGATGTCCATCTCTTCACCCCTCTCCCTGTAACGGGATGCAACATCTCCATCAACAGCGGCCTCCACCACCATCCCAGCCATGCCGCTGGAAAGCCCATAGAGGGAGGATCTGAGGCGGTTGAACTTATAGACCACCTCTGGGTTGCCCTCGGAGAGGCTGGACTGGGCATTTGCAACGCCCG